>Ga0187833_10000016_pt1:0-142500 | contig 193320 bp, 166 predicted proteins | sample ETNtaG_37_FD_167968 | JGI IMG/M metagenome (GOLD analysis project Ga0187833, IMG submission 167968) | Marine microbial and viral communities from oxygen minimum zone, Eastern Pacific Ocean - ETNP2014_SV_400_PacBio MetaG (Illumina Assembly) | ecosystem: Environmental > Aquatic >... | reverse complement strand
TTCCTGAGTATCGCGGGACACGTGGAATCCCGCGAGAATCTACGAGGACCATCTCGTAAGGCTAAATACTCCCTGGCGACCGATAGTGAACCAGTACCGTGAGGGAAAGGTGAAAAGAACCCCTGTTAGGGGAGTGAAATAGTACCTGAAACCGTATGCCTACAAGCAGTGGGAGGGCGTTTATTAGGAGCTTGCTCCTGATGTTGCCTGACCGCGTGCCTTTTGCATAATGAGCCGGCTAGTTACTCTCCGTGGCGAGGTTAAGCGCAAGCGAGCCGAAGCGAAAGCGAGTCTTAATAGGGCGTATAGTCGCTGGGAGTAGACGTGAAACGAAGTGATCTATCCTTGGCCAGGGTGAAACGTGGGTAACACCACGTGGAGGCCCGAACCAGTGTTGGTTGAAAACAACTTGGATGAGCTGAGGATAGGGGTGAAAGGCTAATCAAACTTCGTGATAGCTCGTTCTCCTCGAAATATCTTTAGGGATAGCCTCGGGAGGTTGGCGCTGGAGGTAGGGATCTGGATGGACTAGGGAGCTTACCAGCTTACTGAATCCAATCAAACTTCGAATGCCAGTGACTCATATCCCGGGAGTCAGACAGTGGGGGCTAAGCTTCATTGTCGAGAGGGAAACAGCCCAGACTACCGGCTAAGGTCCCCAAATCTGTGCTAAGTGGGAAACGATCTAGAGACGCCGAGACAACCAGGAGGTTGGCTTAGAAGCAGCCATCCTTGAAAGAAAGCGTAATAGCTCACTGGTCAAGCGGCTCTGGGCGGACAATATAACGGGGCTCAAGCACAGTACCGAAGCCGTAGATTGGATCAGGCCCTTCGGGGCTTGGCAGTGGTAGAGGAGCGTTCTCTATGCGTTGAAGTCAGACCGTGAGGACTGGTGGAGCGTAGAGAAGTGACCCTGCCGGCATAAGTAGCGATAAGAGTGGTGAGAATCCACTCCGCCGTAAGCCTAAGGTTTCCTGAGGAAGGTTCGTCCGCTCAGGGTCAGTCGGGTCCTAACGCGAGGCCGAAAGGCGTAGTGGATGGATATCAGGCCAACATTCCTGAACTACCTAGAAAACGTTATTACGATGGGGGGACGCAGGAGGCTAGCCCAGCCTACGATTGGAAGTGTAGGTTGAGACATGTAGGGGGATCCGTTAGGAAAATCCGGCGGATCGCATTCCCTGAGGTGTCAGAGCGAGGTCCGTCAGGGCCGTAAAGTGGGTCACGCCACGCTGCCAAGAAAATCCTCTAAGGAGTTTTTTAGGTACCCGTACCGCAAACCGACACAGGTAGGCGAGGAGCGAATCCTCAGGCGCGAGTGTGAACCCTCGTTAAGGAACTCGGCAAACTCACCCCGTAACTTCGGAAGAAGGGGTGCTCCATGCTGGTTAGGCGGCATGCCCGCCAAAGCGAGTAGGAGTTGCAGTGAAAAGGCCCAGGCGACTGTTTACTAAAAACACAGGACTCTGCTAAGTCGAAAACGACGTATAGGGTCTGACGCCTGCCCGGTGCCGGAAGGTTAAAGGGAGAGGTCAACCGTAAGGTGAAGCCTTGAGCTGAAGCCCCGGTAAACGGCGGCCGTAACTATAACGGTCCTAAGGTAGCGAAATTCCTTGTCGGGTAAGTTCCGACCTGCACGAATGGCGTAACGATCTGGGCGCTGTCTCAACGAGGGGCACTGCGAATTTGTGGTACCGGTGAAGACGCCGGTTGCCCGTGGCAAGACGGAAAGACCCCGTGCACCTTTACTACAACCTAGTAGTGAGTGTTGGCGTGTTATGCGCAGGATAGGTGGGAGACTTTGAACCGGGCCTCTTGGGGTCCGGGGAGTCAACGGTGAGATACCACCCTTAGCGCTCTGGCGCTCTAACCTCGGCCTGTTAGCCAGGTCAGGGACACTGCTAGGCGGGTAGTTTGACTGGGGCGGTCGCCTCCTAAACGGTAACGGAGGCGTGCGAAGGTTCGCTCAGGCTGTTTGGAAATCAGCCGTAGAGTGCAAAGGCAGAAGCGAGCTTGACTGCGAGACCTACAAGTCGAGCAGGTGGGAAACCAGGCCTTAGTGATCCGGTGGTTCCGCATGGAAGGGCCATCGCTCAACGGATAAAAGGTACGCCGGGGATAACAGGCTTATCTTGGCCAAGAGTTCATATCGACGCCAAGGTTTGGCACCTCGATGTCGGCTCATCGCATCCTGGAGCTGTAGCAGGTTCCAAGGGTTAGGCTGTTCGCCTATTAAAGCGGTACGTGAGCTGGGTTTAGAACGTCGCGAGACAGTTCGGTCCCTATCTGCCATGGGCGCAGGAAATTTGAGGGGGGCTGTCCCTAGTACGAGAGGACCGGGATGGACGGACCTCTGGTGTACCAGTTGTCGCGCCAGCGGCAGCGCTGGGTAGCTATGTTCGGACGGGAGAAATGCTGAATGCATCTAAGCGTGAAACCCTCCCCAAGATGAGATTTCCCGAGCCGTAAGGCTCCTGAAGGCTCCTGGAAGATTACCAGGTGATAGGCCAGGTGTGTAAGGCCAGCGATGGTCTAAGCTAACTGGTACTAATCAGCCGTGAGGCTTGACCTTTTTACTTTTTTCATGCGACATCTGTGGTTGGGAACACTACCGTTTGTAGGGTATTTGGTTGTCGGTGCAGTGCTACCGTATGTGTAGGCTGCATCACGTTCTTTGATAACGTGCTCGTGCCATGTCCAGTGTTGACGTGCGCTCGACCCGCGACTTCTCATGGGTCGGGTGAGTTCGCGTGACGAGGCCGGCGCGGGTCAAGATTCCCGGTGGTCATAGGAGAGGGGTCACACCCGTTCCCATTCCGAACACGGCAGTTAAGCCCTCTACCGCCGATGGTACTGCGGGGGCAACCTCGTGGGAGAGTAGGTCGCTGCCGGGATTATTCTGCGGGCCGGATGCGAGGGATCGCATTCGGCCTTTCTTTTTCTTCCGACGGTTTAAAGCGCAAGGGCGTGCTGGATAGCATCGATTATGGCCGAAGTAACACTTTCAGTTGGTTACGAGCTGCTTCGAACGCGCTCTCATAATCCTCGAGCCCGAAGGTGCCAGCGATAAGTGGCGTGGTGTCGACACGGCCAGAAGCGAGGTGGTCGATTGCAGGCGGGAACGGTCCACAGCGAGATCCGATGATCTTGAACTCATCGATGACGGTTGGCCAGAGGGACATACTTGTCTCACCGTGAAACGTTGACTTCAGGACGACGGACCCCCTCGGTCTCAAAAGTTTTAAAGCGATTGGGAGCCCGTCTGGTCGACCGGTCGCTTCCACAACAACATCCACTTTCCGACTTCCGTCAAGAGAATCGACATGTACGGCGTTGAGTCCTAATCTTCGTGCGACTTCCAATTTATTTTCATGCTTTCCCGCGATCGTAACTTGGGCGCAGGTGGTCGCTAGTACCTGCCCGATGATGAGACCCATGCGACCGTCGCCGAGCACGATCACGTGGTCACTGCGGGTCATGTCAGTTTGCGTCAAGATTTGACATGCGGCCGCGGTGGGTTCCACGAAAACCGCGGCTGATTCACCGAGCGATTCTGGCAGTACGTGAAGATTGGAAGTGGGTAGCCATAGATATTCTGCAAAGGCTCCAAATCGGCGCCTGATACCGAGCACGGAACGAGCAGGACAGTGCTCTTTGATCCCGTTTTGACACCACCTGCAATTGTCACAGCCAACATTGATTTCGCCAACAACCCGACGCCCGACCAAAGGGCCATCAGCATCACTTGATACATCCTCCACGATGCCAACGAACTCGTGTCCTGGCACGCCTTTAAAAGCGGCGTAGCCGTTTAGGATTTGCAGGTCGGTTCCGCATATGCCCGCTAGAAGCACACGGACCCGGCATTCGTTTGGGCGCGATGGGAGCGGCACATCGCGGAGTTCCATCACACGGTTGATATAAAGAGCCTTCACAGGAGGGCTATGATATGTCGTTGCCTTCGATTCGGAGACCACAATCGGTGTCGGTAGCTCGTGAGGGATGGCACGGGTGGGACGACTATGCACAGTTCTATGACTGGGAGAGTGCACAAACGGTACAACGTCGGGACGTTGGATTTTGGCAGCGGCTGGCCGATCGGATTGGTGGCCCGGTACTAGAACTTGGTTGTGGAACCGGCCGTGTATCCTTGCCGGTAGCACGGACAGTTGAGATGGTTGTCGGCGTGGACCGGTCTAGCGAAATGCTTGACCGGGCACGGAGCAGGCTTCGCCGGTCAAGGTACGGCCCGCGTGTCAAACTAGTACGAGGTGACATTCGGGCGTTGCCGGTTCTTGACTCGGGACCGTTCCGACTAGCTATGGCTCCGTACGGGATCCTGCAATCGCTTCTGCGGGACCGCGATTTGCGAGAGACCCTATGTTCAGTGGCGGGGGTGCTACAACGGGGGGGCCCTTTTGGCATTGACCTAGTGCCTGAACTACCCACTTGGGGTGAATATCAACGCCGCGTTAGTCTCCGGGCTCGGCGTGGCGCGCGTGGTGGACAGCTGACGTTGATCGAATCGGTTCGTCAGGACCGAGACCGTGGAATCACGACGTTCGATCAAGAGTTCATCGAACGGAAGGGCGCGCGACGTTCAAGTCACCAGTTTTCGATCGCTTTCAGAACATTGTCGATTCGAAAGATGCGGAACCGGCTTGAGCGAGCGGGGTTCGATATTGAGGCCGTCCTTGGGGATTATCGCGGGCGGGCTTGGGATTCACGCGCCCAGGCTTGGATCATTCTCGCTAGACGACGATGACTATTTAGGTTGCGCAGGTTGATGGAGTCCCGGGTTCTCATTTTCAACCTGCATAACGCGTTCGAGTTTCAGCGATTGACACACCCAGCACACCTCTCTCGTTACTAGTCTCGGGTTCGCCATTCACTATGTAGAGTTCCCTGGAAGCCCTAGATATTGGGAAGAGTAGCCAGATAACTAGGCGGAATAGAGGACCATCCACGCTGGGTGCCGACCCGTTCGATATGCTAAGCTTTGCTTGATTTTCTACTTTGTACTACAAAGGATTCCTGCCATGTCTGGCCATTCTAAGTGGCATTCGATCAAGCACAAGAAGGGTGCGGCCGACGCCAAGCGCGGGAAGGTTTTTACCAAGATTATTAAAGAGTTAACTGTCGCAGCACGGGTTGGTGGCGGTGACCCTGACAGTAACCCGAGATTACGAACGGTTATTGCCGAGGCCAAATCCGTCAATATGCCGGCCGGCAATATAGAACGAGCAATTCGTCGGGGCACTGGAGAAGAACCTGGTGTGTCTTACGAAGAAGCCACATACGAAGGCTACGGTCCCGGAGGCGTGGCATTGATGGTTGACGTACTTACTGACAACAAGAAACGCATTGTCAGTGAGATCCGCCACCTGCTATCGAAGCACGGAGGCAACCTGGGTGAGGCGAACAGCGTGGCCTGGATGTTTACGAAGCAGGGATGCATAGTAGTTGCTAAGGATGCTGTCGAGGAAGAGGCACTGATGGCTGTCGCGCTTGAGGCCGGCGCTGATGACCTTCGGGACGACGAAAGCCACTGGGAAGTTGTGAGCGACCCTGAGACGTTCGATTCTGTGCTCGTTGCGGTCAAGCAGTTGGACGTTGAACTGCTGTCGGCCGAGATTGTCATGATGCCCCAGAACTACGTGAAGCTTGAGGGCAAGGTTGCCCAACAAATGCTCAAACTCATGGAGTCTCTGGAGGACAACGACGACGTGAAGAACGTCTGGTCCAACTATAACATCGAGGAAAAGGAGATCGAGGCTTCGCTGGCGTGAAAATCTTCGGGATTGACCCCGGCTCCAATCGCACCGGTTATGGCTGTATCGACTATTCTGGCAGCCAGCACCGGCTGGTTACGTACGGCGCAATCGCTACTCCGCCACGCGCATCATTCCCCGAGAAGCTCCGTTGCATTCACAGTGAACTTGTGACGCTTCTGGCTACGCACCAACCCGCATGTGTTGCGGTAGAGAGCCTTTTTCACGCGCGTAATGTGCAGAGTGCTCTGAAGTTGGGACATGCGCGCGGCGTGGCCGTCCTGGCCGCGGCGCAGGCCGGAGTCACCCTTGTCGAATACACTCCGAGTGAAATCAAAAGTGCTGTTGTGGGTTATGGCCGTGCTGAAAAGCAGCAAGTTCAGCAAATGATTAAATTGCTTCTCGAGTTGGATGACATACCAACTCCGCACGATGCGGCTGACGCGCTCGCGGTAGCTATATGTCACGCCCACCAACTAACACCGTCGGGCACGGTTAGCGCTGATTCAGTAGCTGGGCGACCGAAACAGCGGAGCTGGCGGAAAGTTAAACCAGAGAATCTTACGACACGGGGGCCGTCGTGATCGCGGCTTTGGAGGGAAGGCTTGCGGAAAAGCACCCCAGTCGTATCGTCGTCGATGTGCAAGGGGTTGGCTATGAGGTGCATGTTCCCTTGTCGACCTTTTACGAGTTAGGTGAACCCGGGTCAGACGTTTCACTACGCATCCACACACACGTTCGTGAGGAAACCTTGGCGCTTTTCGGTTTTTCGTCGACACTCGAGTTACAGCTATTCGAGCGCCTGATTAGTGTCAACGGTATCGGTCCGAGGCTTGCCCTGACAGCATTGTCGGGCATTGAGCCTCCGGAGCTAGTGCGGTCTGTTCGGCAGGGTGATGTGGCCCGACTCACAGGCATACCTGGGGTGGGTAAGAAAACGGCCGAGCGTATGGTCATTGAGTTGAGGGACAATCTACCTAACATCATCTCGGCAGAGGCTGAGTCTGCCTCCTCGGTAAAGGGCGAGGCCGACGATTTGCGCGGGGACGTACTCTCCGCCCTCTTGAACCTTGGATACCATCGGCAGTTGGCCGAAAAGGCAATCAACGCCGCACTTAAAGGCTCGGATGATTTAGTTTTCGAGGATGTTTTGCGGCAAGCTCTGCGCGAACTTGCCCGCTGACCACCAAGACCATTTCTGCACTATGACTGACCCGAGAATCGTGAGTTCGGTGCGCTCGGATGACGAGGCACCGTACGAAGCTGGTCTCCGGCCCAATACGTTGGATAGTTACATTGGACAGGACCGGCTTCGTGAAAACCTCGAAGTGTCGATTGAAGCGGCACGTAAACGGAAGGAGGCGATGGACCATGTGCTGCTGTATGGTCCACCCGGTCTCGGTAAGACGACATTGGCTTACGTTATCGGAAATGAACTTGGGGTCCCTGTGCGTGCGACGGCTGGCCCAGTGCTTGAGAAGCCCGGAGATCTCGCGGCGATTCTGACGAATCTCAAACAGCACGAAGTCCTCTTCATTGACGAAATTCACCGGATGAGCCCTGTGATAGAGGAAATCCTCTATCCGGCCATGGAGGATTACGAACTGGATATTATGATCGGTGAAGGTCCCAGCGCACGTTCGGTCAAGGTGCCGCTCCAGAAATTCACCTTGATCGGGGCGACAACCCGCGCAGGTCTTCTAACGTCACCACTTCGTGCCCGTTTCGGAATTGTGCATCGCCTAGATTTCTATACAGAGATTGATATGCTCGAAATTGTCATTCGTTCCGCGGGGATTCTGAAAGTGCCCGTGCACAGGTCGGCGGTTGAGGAAATCGCGAAACGGTCACGTGGTACCCCTAGGGTAGCGAACCGGTTTTTACGACGGGTGCGTGACTATGCTGAAGTCAGAGCCGACGGTACGATTTCAGAGTCGGTTGCGAATGATGCGTTGGGGCTTCTTGAGGTCGACGAACACGGGCTCGACGAGGTTGACCGCCGACTGTTGTGCGCAGTGATTGAGCAGTTCGGCGGTGGACCAGTCGGTTTGAAGGGCCTCTCAGCCGCTATCGCTGAAGAGAAGGATGCAATTGAAGACATTTATGAACCATTCCTGATTCAAGCTGGGTTTTTGAGCCGTACACCGCGCGGGCGCGTTGCCACGGCCCGTGCATACGAATATTTAGGATTTGACGCACCAATAAAAGATCCGAAGCTGTGGTGAGGACCAAAGATACGATGGGGAAAAATGATCAGCGTTTCGTCAGGCCCGTAAAAGTTGCGGCGCTGGCAACGTATGTGCCGCCGCGGGTGATGACCAATGCGGATCTCGAAAAGCTAGTCGACACGAACGACGAGTGGATTCGTCAACGCACAGGTGTTGTCGAACGGCATGTGGTTGACCCCGGTGTTGGCACATCGGCGCTCGTGGTGCCAGCGGCACAGCAGGCGGTCGCTCAAGCTGGCCTGACGCCAGATGATATTGACCTAATCGTGGTTGGCACAACGACGCCGGACACCGTGTTTCCGAGTACAGCTTGTTTGATTCAACACCAGATCGGTGCATCGAATGCTTGGGGATTTGATCTTGGAGCGGCCTGCTCGGGGTTCACCTACGCGTTGACGACAGCCGCGGAGTTGGTCTCCACGGGTTCTCACCGGCACGCATTGGCTATTGGGGCTGATGTGATGACGAGTATTCTCGATTACCAGGACCGTGCGACCTGTGTTTTGTTTGGTGACGGCGCCGGCGCGGCAGTGGTGTCACCAGCAAATGAAGACGAACCTGCCATCATCGATTTTGCTCACGAGATTGATGGTAGCGGCGGCCCGGCGCTCTGCTTACCTGCAGGCGGTTCTCTCCTCCCAGCATCTCATGAGACTGTGGATCAGCGCCTACACTTCATCCGTCAGGACGGTCAGACGGTCTTTAAATTCGCAGTACGAAAGACCACGGAGATCTGCAAGCGTATCTTGGAGAAGAATGAGATAGACGTGGATCAGTTGGATCTGTTCGTAAGCCATCAAGCGAATAAGCGCATCATCATGTCGGCGGCTGAACGACTGGGATTGGACGAGAAGAAAGTCGTTGTCAACATTGAGCGCTATGGCAATACGACAGGAGCAACGATTCCATTGGCGCTGAACGATTCAATTGCCGACGGACGTTTAAATAAAGGCGACCTGGTTCTCCTGGCATCGGTAGGTGCGGGTTTTACCGTTGGGTCTGTACTGTTGCGTTGGGCATTCTGAAGTCAGTGACTCGGGCGAATGAACGTTGCCGAATTTGACTTTGCCCTGCCGTCCCACCTAATTGCGCAGTCGCCACCCTCCACACGAGAGGATGCCCGCATGCTCGTCCTCGATCGGGATGGTGGCATAAAGGCGCACACTACCGTTGCGGCTCTTCCTGAATGGCTACAATCTAGTGATCTGCTGACCATTAACGACACTAGGGTAGTTCCGGCTCGCCTCTTGGGTAGGCGTGTGCCGAGCGGTGGAGCGGTTGAGTGCCTACTGCTGAACCGGTTAGATGCGGGTCGGTGGGATGCGCTTGTGCACCCTGGGCAAAAGCTCCGCGTTGGTGAGCGGATGCGGTTTGAGAGGCACGGTCGTTTTATTGATGCTGATATTCTCGAGTGCCACTTTTTCGGCCGGCGGGTGGTCCGCTTAATCGCGGATAGACACGGCGACGTTGACGAGGTAATCGACGTGGTGGGCCATGTGCCGTTACCGCCTTATATCAAGCGAAGCGATGAGTCCGTGGACCACGAGCGATACCAAACCGTGTACGCACGAGTACGGGGGTCAGTTGCTGCCCCGACTGCAGGGCTGCACTTGACTGATGGGTTACTGCGTACCCTTGTGACGGGCGGAGTAGAGCGTGTCGATGTGACGTTACACGTTGGTTACGGCACTTTTAAGCCAGTTCGCGCTCATCTTGTGGAGGAGCACACTGTGGATCCGGAGCGTTACGTGATATCCGCACGGGCCGCCGCCGCACTTAACGCTGCGCTCATTGTGGGTCGGCGCATTGTGGCGGTTGGCACAACGACCACGCGGACGCTCGAAAGTGCTTCGCGTCATGGCCGGATTGAGTCCGGGGAAGCAGTCAGCAATTTATTCATACACCCCGGATATCACTTTTCTGCCGTAGGAGGACTACTGACGAACTTTCATCTGCCGCGGTCCTCACTGCTAATGTTGGTTTGTGCCTTCGCTGGTCGTGAGCGGGTATTAGCGGCTTATGCGGAAGCGGTTCGGCTGGGCTATCGCTTTTATAGTTATGGCGATACGATGCTTATCCTCTAGGGGCAGGCGATGAAATTTCCATACGAAGAGTTCGGATTCAACGAAGTTCGCACCTATCCGCTGAAATCACGGCATAGCAAGTCTCGCCTGGATGATTTCGCCAGACCTTTTCAACGTGGAACCGGGATCAGCGGTTTTGTAGACGGCCTACCGAAATTGCTCGCTGGTAAGGATTTCCGCCAGGTCGTTGATGCACTCGTTTGTGCCCATGCTGAGAATGCAGGGATAGTCTGGGGCATTGGCGCTCATGTCATTAAAACCGGTCTCTCACCGACAGTCATCGACCTTATGGAGCGTGGATTTGTCTCCGCTATTGCCACCAATGGTGCGGGCATGATTCACGATTTTGAGATCGCCTTGGCTGGTGCCACCTCAGAGGATGTCAACGAGTCGCTCGAGCCTGGACGTTTCGGTATGGCCGATGAGACCGGTCGATTACTGAACCAAGCGATCAATGATGGAGTCAACGCTGGACTTGGTATTGGGCAGGCGGTCGGAAAGTTTTTGGACTCAATCGCACCACCACATGCCGACGCCAGTATCTTTGCGGCGGCACACCGCCTCAAAGTCCCGGTGACCGTGCACGTTGCCATTGGCACCGACGTTATTCATATGCATCCACAGGTGGAGGGTGCCGCCTTGGGTAAGGGTAGCTTGTGCGATTTCCGTTATTTCGTTTCGAGCGTCGCAAGGCTCGGGCGAGGTGTGTACTTAAATTGTGGCTCGGCCGTGCTACTCCCTGAAGTGTTCTTGAAGGCGGTGGCGCTTGCACGGAACCGCGGCATGGACCTGCACGAACTCACGACCGTCAACCTTGATTTCATCCGCCATTACCGTCCGCAGACTAACGTGGTCGAGCGTCCCACCATGGGTAGCAATCGCGGAGTTTCGCTCGTCGGTCATCATGAACTGCTAATCCCTCTTCTGGCCGCAGCGCTAATCGAGCGGGTCGAGAAACCTTGATATAATCTCTTGCTACTTCTTTAAAGGCCGGCTTCGCAGTGGCTACTACCATTGGCTGCGCTGCCGGATGGGGCAACGGCAGTTCCCACAGAGTTCTGCCGGTGTAGCTCAGTTGGTTAGAGCACGCGGCTCATATCCGCGGCGTCCGGGGTTCAAGTCCCTGCACCGGCACCATCTTTTATTGATCGAGGCAGTTCACATGTTGGGCTCGGGCGCATTGTCTGGGCCACGTTGTTACTCCGATGGCGGTAAGACGCCAATGCTATGCAAGGTATTCTAGACCGCGTCCTACAGACGATTCGGAGACACTCTCTCATTCCACCCAGCGCACGCGTGCTGGTAGCCGTTTCTGGCGGGTCGGATTCAGTCGCGCTCGCCCACTTATTGCACCGGCTTTCGAAAACAGAAGAGTTCAAGGTTAGTGGCATTATTCATCTCCACCACGGGCTGAGAGGCGAAGCGGCTGATGAAGACTCGAAGGCCACACGGGTGCTGGCCGATGACCTGCAGGTGCCGTATCACGAAACGCGTGTAGATGTTCGCGCAATGGCGCGTGAGCGCGGGAACTCGATCGAAGAAGCAGGGCGGGCTGCACGTATCGCGTTCTTTGAGGAGACGGCTAAGCGCGTCGGCGCAGACCGCGTAGCAGTTGGACACCACCAGGATGACCAGGCTGAAACGTTTTTGCTACGGATTCTTCGTGGTGCCGGCACTCGAGGACTTTCTTCAATTTATCCACGCCACGGTGTCATCATTCGTCCACTACTTGAGTTGTCCAAGCGTGCGCTCAGGGACTTCTTGGACGCGGAAAGTATCAAGTTTCGAAACGACGAAACTAACAATGATTTGACTATTCCGCGGAATCGGATTCGGCACCAGCTGCTTCCATACCTACGTGAGAACTTTACCCAGGGTATTAGTGCGGTCCTTGCCCGAGAGGCCCATGTGGCGAGACAGGATGCAGACTGGTTGGACGATGCAGCAGACCAAGCCTCGGCTCGTGTCGTCGAAACGAGAGAGAACGTTGTCACGCTTGATGCTAGGGAATTGCTTGCGCTGCCACCCGCGCTTGCGTGGCGCGTGGTCAGGCGGGCGCTCGGAACGCTCGCTCGCGAGCGGTTTATCAGCCTAGATCATGTTGAGGCGGTGATGGGATTAACTGCTTTTGGTAATAAGCGTTCAGTGTCTTTACCGGGTCAGCGAGCGGAGATGGTTAACGGCTCGGTCCATTTGGAGCCGGCTGATGTAGTCATGACCGCGGAACCGGTCGAGTTTTCTTACATGCTGTCGGTGCCAGGTGAAGTTCTTGTGGAGGAATCTGGGCGGCGGATCAAGGCAACACTTGGGAAGGTGCCAGATCGATCGGGGCTGTGTAACCGCAGCGAGTTGGTGGCAGTGGACGCGGAAAGAATGGTTGGGCCAATGACGGTTCGCGGCCGCCGACCGGGTGACCGACTCCGTCCGCTGGGTTCACCGGGGAAACGATCACTTCAGGACCTCTTCGTTGACCGAAAGGTCAGCCGCGCGAGTCGTGATCAAGTGCCGATTGTCACCGATTCTGATGGGAGGATCGTGTGGATCGTTGGTCTGACAGTTGCGCATCAATTTCGGGTCACGGAGCGCACACAGTCCGTGATATTCTTGGAAAGTAAGAAGTTAGGGGTGGAAGAGTGAATACGACACTGAGAAGCTTGTTGTTCTGGGCGGTACTCGTTGTGGTGGGAGTGCTTATCTGGAACTTCTCGACCGACTTTCAGACCCGCGACTCCGCGCTGCCGTTCAGCGAATTTGTGGTGCACGTTGAACAGGGCCAGGTCGATAGCGTCACGCTGACCGGTAACGAGATCGCCGGCCTGCTCAAGAACGGCGATCGCATTCAAACCTACGCGCCTCCCCAGTACGAAGGCCTTGCGAACACGCTGCTTGAGCGTGATGTGCAAATCACGGCTAAGGAAGCGACTGCTAGTCCATGGGCCACTCTCATGTATTCCTGGGCGCCGGTACTGCTAATCATCGGGTTCTGGATCTTCTTTATGCGCCAGATGCAGAGTGGTGGCAATAAGGCTCTATCGTTTGGCAAGAGCCGCGCCAAGATGTCGTCCAGCACCCAAAAGAAAATGACGTTCAAGGATGTCGCTGGCGTGGATGAAGCGAAGGAAGAACTACAGGAAATCATCGAATTCCTCAAGGAACCGCAGAAGTTCCAGAAACTCGGAGGACGGATACCCAAGGGAGTGCTGCTTATAGGTGCCCCTGGGACTGGTAAGACACTGCTTGCCCGCGCGGTTGCTGGCGAGGCGAGTGTGCCGTTCTACTCAATCAGCGGTTCAGATTTTGTTGAAATGTTCGTTGGTGTTGGTGCATCGCGTGTGCGCGATCTGTTCGAGCAAGGTAAGAAAAACGCACCATGTATCGTGTTCATTGATGAGCTCGATGCTGTGGGCCGGCATCGCGGTGCGGGTCTTGGTGGCGGGCATGACGAGCGGGAACAAACACTAAACCAGTTACTTGTCGAGATGGACGGTTTTGAATCGAATGAAGGTGTCATCCTCGTGGCTGCGACAAACAGGCCGGACGTTCTCGATCCAGCGCTTTTGCGGCCAGGTCGTTTTGATAGGCGTATCATCGTTAATCGGCCAGACGTCAAGGGGCGCGAAGGTGTACTCGCAGTACACACGAAGAAGATTCCACTGTCTGATGACGTCGACATTAGTATCGTGGCCCGTGGAACCTCAGGGTTTTCCGGCGCTGACCTTTCAAATCTTGTGAACGAGGCGGCACTTAATGCTGCTCGGTACAACCAGAAAACAGTACGGATGGCTGACTTCGAGTTCGCTAAGGACAAGGTCCTGATGGGTTCTGAGCGGCGCTCGATGATAATTAGTGACGAGGAGAAAAAGACCACGGCTATTCACGAGGCCGGCCATGCCTTGCTCACTGTCTTGCTGCCCGACGCTGATCCGATACACAAGGTCACTATCATCCCGCGTGGGATGGCGCTTGGTGTAACCCAGCAACTTCCTGTAGATGACAAGCACAGTTACTCGCGTGAATACCTCAATGATCAAATTGCTGTTCTGCTTGGTGGTCGAATAGCTGAGGAAATTACGAATGATAGTGCGACCACGGGAGCTGGTAACGATCTCGAGCGTGTTACTGAGCTTGCCCGCAAGATGATTTGCGAATGGGGTATGAGCGACACGATGGGGCCGTTGACGTTCGGCAAGAAGGAAGAACAGATCTTTCTTGGTCGCGAGATCGCACAGCACCAGGACTATAGTGAGGAAACTGCGATCCGGATTGATCAGGAGGTCAAGCGGGTTGTCATGGACAACTACAAACGATCGCGTGCCCTCCTTGAGGAGAATCACGCGGTGTTAGTCAAGGTGGCGGAGGAGTTGCTCGTGCGCGAAGTGCTGGAGGGTGCGCAGGTCCGGCGTTTGGTGGCTGGGTTGTCACTGGACGACCCGGAAGAGACCCCTGGCGCGTCGGGTAAACCGCCTTCGCCTGAGAAAGCGCCCGAGGAACAGCAGTCGGTGGTACCGCCGCTGCCACCGCTCAACAAGCCACTCCCTCAGGAGTGATGTTACCGGCGTGCCCCGAAGCGGGTTTGAATTCTTCAAAAGACGCGCCGTTGATACCGAGAAAAGCCTACGATGTTCCGCTTGCGAATGAGGGTGTTCTTCGTCTTGGTTCCCGCACGCTAATTATGGGCGTCGTTAACGTGACGCCGGACTCTTTTTCGGGCGACGGTCATACTGACCCTGCTCAGGCGATTGCGAAAGGGCTTGCCTTGGTTGATGCTGGTGCCGATATCTTGGACGTTGGTGGAGAGTCGACTCGGCCGGGTGCAACGCCACTTGACGCGGAGACAGAGGAGCGTCGCGTTGGGCCTGTGATTGAGGCGTTGGTAAACCAAACTAATGTTCCTATTTCAGTTGATACTTACAAAGCGGGTGTAGCGCGGGCTGCCCTGAATTGTGGGGCTTCGCTAGTCAATGACGTTAGTGGGCTAAGGTATGATCCGAACCTAGCTGGGGAAGTGGTGGTGCGACGAGCTGGACTAATTTTGTCCCATACACGGGGTCGTTCGAGCGACATGTACAGCCAAGCCAGCTACAAAGCAGTAGCCGAGGAAATTATTACGGAATTAGAGTGGAGCCTAGAAGCTGCTTCCGATGCAGGAATTCCTAGGGAACACGTGATCGTGGACCCTGGACTCGGTTTCGCCAAGCGCGCCGAGCACAGTATGGCCGTACTTGGCCAACTCGACCGGTTTCGTTTACTTGGTCGTCCGATTCTTGTGGGTCCTTCTAGGAAGTCCTTTTTCACGGCTGTGCTTGGAGACGTCCCGCCGGACGAGAGGGAATGGGGCACAGCTGGCGCTGTTGCAGCGAGTGTGTTGTTGGGAGCCCATGTGGTTCGCGTACACGGTGTTCGTGAAATGGTAGACGTTGTGCGTGTCGCGGACTCGATTCGGATGCATAGGGAAGGCATCGGCTTTACTGCGGCCGATCAATCTTGAAGTCAACTCTGTGAGGAACTTATTCAATGATCGACTCACTGTCAGCGTTGGCGGGGCGGGTGCCGGGTAGCCTATGGGACATTATCGACATAGCGATCGTTGCCTTTCTCATCTATGAATTCCTGAAACTGATCCGGGGCACTCGTGCTGCGCAGATGGCCCTGGGGATCACTTTGATAGTGGCCTTGTTTTACGTTTCCCGCTTGGCTCCGTTGCAAACGGTCAACTGGTTGATTCGCAACATGGTGGGCTATGTGGTGTTCGCTGGAATTGTGCTATTCCAGGCGGATATACGGCGAGCCCTTGCTCACTTCGGGCGCGGACCGTTCTTTCGGCATCTCGCGCGTGACGGCGATGACGACACCATCGAAGAAATTGTTGTTGCAGCGGCGCAATTGGCTGCGCAACGTGTTGGTGCACTTGTAGTGCTGGAGCGCGCCATCGGTTTACGCAGTCACATTGAAAGTGGCATTCGGCTTGACGCGGCGCTGACCTACGATCTCTTAATTAGCATCTTCCAATCGACCTCACCGTTGCATGATGGCGCAGTAGTCATCCAGGAAGATCGCGTTACTGCCGCAGCCTGCTTTTTACCGCTAACGGTCAACCCACGGCTCGGACGAGAACTTGGTACGCGGCATCGGGCAGCAATAGGGGTATCCGAGGAGAGTGACGCTGTTGCGGTTGTTGTTTCCGAGGAGACAGGACAGATTTCGCTTTCGCTCGGAGGTCGGATCGAAAGAGATCTTAGGCCTGATGAACTGCGAAAGCGGCTACAGGCCCTCGTCATGCGCTCGCAATCCGGATGGGAGCCGGTCGCAAATCTGCAATGATTGTAAGAATCTTTCGTTACCTCGGCTTAAAACTAGTGGCCCTAGGCTTGGCAATTCTGCTCTGGTTCGCTGTGGCGGGCGAGCCGTTCGTCGAACGTGGATTACGAGCACCACTAGAATTTCAAAATATTCCCGAAGGCTTTGCGCTGTTGGGGGAGGTGCCGAGTACAGTCGATGTTCGGTTGCGTGGTGCGTCGGCACTACTCGGTGGTTTGAATTCGAGCGACGTAGTTGCTGTAGTGGATCTTGGTTCAGCGAAGTCGGGGCGCCGACTTTTTCACTTATCGCCGGACGAAGTCCGTGTTCCGTTTGGAGTGGAGGTGGCACAAGTCTCACCATCCACGATCCCACTAGCACTCGATCGGACGGGTCGACGCTTCGTTCCGATCGTACCAGTGATTGAGGGAAACCCGGCCCCGGGCTACGTTGTGGGCGAAGTTTCTTCCCTGCCAAAGAGCGCGGAAGTTGTAGGGCCAATGAGCCAGCTGACTGAGCTTGAGGAAATCATCACCGAGCCAGTATTAATTACGGATGCGACTGAAACCATTGAAATCCTAGTCGGCGTGGGGGTTTCAGACGGAGCGTTGTATCTCCCGGAAGCTAGTCCGACCCAAGTGACCGTTGAAATTAGGCCGGCGGATCCGCAACGGGTAAGTCGCCGAGTCACGTTAGTTTTGAGGAACCTAGCCGCCAGCCTGCATGTTAGCCAGGACCCACCGATTGTCACCGTATGGGCCCAGGGACCCCGGGCGGCGCTCGACGGGTTTCGGGGTGAACTAGTTGACGCTTGGGTTGATCTTACCGGTCTCAACGCGGGTCACCACACTCTGCCGGTTCAAGTTGAGCTAGGTCCAGAGCTCGTCGTGGACGAGATCGACCCGGCTGTTGTTCAAATAGAAATTCGTTGATCGGGCAATCTTCCGTAACACCCTTTTTCATGACTCAGCGCTTGTTTGGCACCGACGGTATCCGTGGCGCAGCCGGAAAGTTTCCGCTGGATGGGCCGACGGTGATCCGGATCGGTGCCGCCCTAATGCGTTCTTTAGACCAGAACCATCTGGAAAAATCGGTTGTTATCGGTCGCGATACCCGCGAGTCAAGTCAATGGATTGAGCATGCTCTAGCAGTTGGCGCAGCGGCTGAGGGGGCTCGTGTTACGAGCATCGGTGTTGCACCGACGCCTGCGGTAGCTTTTCTTACAGCGTCAGGCGGATTCGATGCAGGGGTCGTGATTTCAGCCTCCCACAATCCCTATGGAGACAACGGGATAAAGATATTCACGGCGGGCGGTATCAAGCTCAACGAACAGCGTGAAACGGCACTGGCCAAGATCGTCCGCGACGATTCTTGGTCTACCCCTGACGCTGGGAGTGCCCCCGTTGTCGATTCAGAACTTCTTAGTTTGTATCTTCAGCACATCCGTTCAGTGCTGCCTAACCCGACCGGACTTGGGCCGATGCGCTTGGCTGTAGACTGCGCCAACGGTGCTACGGTAGGCGTCGCGCCGCGCTTGTTTGGCGAACTCGGTTTCGAAGTGATCACGACTGGTTGTGAACCGAATGGACGTAACATCAACGACGGATGCGGATCAACGCATCCCGAACACTTGTCACAATTCGTCAAGGCACGAGAATGTCCAATGGGCGTTGCCCTTGATGGTGACGGCGATCGCGCTATTTTTGTTGATGGTCGCGGCCATATCCTTGATGGCGATAAGGTGTTATTTGTCTGCGCGAAACATTTACAGTCTGAAAATCGATTACGGGGCGACGCGGTTGTTGCAACTGAAATGAGCAACGTGGGATTAAAAATCTCCTTGGAAGACTTGGGGATCACCCTTGTCCGTTGTGCGGTCGGTGACAAATACGTCATGGAGACGCTAACGGAGCAGAAGTTAGCACTCGGTGGAGAGCAATCGGGTCACATTATCTTTCCCGATATCCTTCCGACTGGTGACGGACTCCTGACGACGCTGATGATATTGCAAGCGATGACGGCGACTGGACGCGAGCTTGACTCGTTGGCCGAGGAATTGATGGTTTATCCGCAGGTTCTGGTCAACGTTCGCGTGCGCGAGAAGACGAATCTCGAAACACTCCCGGATGTTGCTGGGGTCATCGCTGAGGTTGAACAGCGGGTGGTTGAGCAGAGGGGACGCCTCTTCGTACGGTATTCAGGCACCGAACCAGTGCTGAGGATTATGCTTGAGGGTCGAGACCAGTCCAAGATTAAACACTGGGCTGAGAAAATTGCAGAGGTCGTGGAACGGCGGCTGGGTTAAGGTTCGGTGCGCCTCTACAGTATCATTGGTTTGAAATGCGTTGTTCTGTTGGGTACCAGTTGGGTTGTCGATGAAACGTGAAGCGCTCGTCCTGCTTGCTTCGGGCACTTTGTTCGGATTGATCGTTGGTTGGGTGCTGGGTAGCCAGGAACCGGCTGGGCCCTCAGAGCCACCAGCGGTTGTTACCCAGGCCGAAGGCGCGGGTAGTGCCGTTGAAGGTGCAACCCCTCCTCCCTTGGATGAAGCGCGCGTAAGGGAACTCATGGCCGAAGCAGAGCGTGATCCCCGTGACGTTGTGACCCGGACAATGCTTGCCAACCTCTACTTTGCTACAGATCGATTTCGGGAAGCCATTACGTGGTATGAGGCGTCCCTCGCGCTCAATCCGGACGATGTGAATGTGAGTACCGACCTAGGCGTTAGCTATTACTATACAAACCAGCCTGACCGCGCGCTTGAGCAATTCATGTATTCACTCGAGGTCGAACCAGAGCATGTTAAGACGATCCTGAATCTTGGTATCGTCCGCGCTTTTGGTAAGCAGGATCTAGCTGGGGCGGCCGAGGCTTGGGATCGTGTGATAGCGATTGCGCCAGACAGTCCTGAGGGTCTGGCAGCGCAGCAGGCCTTGGAGAGTCTACGCTCGGCCCACGCCGGTGACGTGGGCACGACTGGATCGTAAATTCTAGGGTAGGCCTACCAAAATTCAGGCCTTCGCGATACCGATGTGGATTGGCTGGTTTCTTAGGATTTTGTTGATCGTTGTGGGGCTCAGGGCTCTTTGGAAGTTCTGCGCAGGTGTTATCGAAGGTGCTCAAGGGAAGCGTCGAACGGTGCACGGAAGCGTCCCCCTCGTTCGTGATCCAGTGTGCGGTACTTACGTCGTCCGTTCACGAGCCGTCGTGCTTCGGCAGGGTGGTCAGATAGAATATTTTTGTTCTAAGACTTGCCAGCGTCGCTTTAGTACTTGAGTCGGTTGTAATGGTTTTTAACCGATTTGGTGCACCTGCTCTGCAATGCCACCTTCAATACTCCTCACAAGCCGCGTGCCATCTTCGGTGCTGACGCGACTTAAGACGGTCGGTCAGGTTGAGTTGGTGACGGATCATCTAACGCCCGCAGCGTTACAGGAGCGCGTGCCAGGAAAGCGTGCGCTTGTATGCGTAACCACCGATCGCATTGACTCAGCAGTCATAAATGCTGGCTGTGACCTCAAGATTATTGCAAACATTGCTGTTGGCTACGACAACATCGACTTAGCGGCGGCAGCAGGCCGAGGTATATCTGTCACGAATACACCGGGGGTGCTAACGGAAGCAGTAGCCGAGCTAACTTGGGGAATGATCCTGTCGGTCACGCGGCGGATGGTTGAAGGGGATAGGCTGATCAGGCAGAAAGCTTGGAAGGGTTGGGCGCTCGATTTCATGCTTGGGATGGAGCTTAGCGGTAAACAGTTAGGGATTATCGGTCCAGGCCGGATCGGTCGCGCAGTGGCGGCGCGAGCCCCAGCATTCGGGATGGAGGTTGTTTTTGCGAGTCGTTCCCGAGAGACTGTTGTAGCGAGCGAAAAGGCTTTGGTGCCGCTTGATGAACTTCTAGTCACATCAGATATTGTTTCGTTGCACGTTCCACTGAAGCCAGAGACTCGACACTTGATCAACCGCCAAACGCTGGCGCGCATGAAGCGGTCTGCCTATCTGATTAACACGGCTCGGGGGCCAGTGGTTGATGAGGAGGCGCTCAATTGGGCTCTCGACGAACGCCTAATTGCCGGCGTTGCACTTGATGTATTTGAAAGAGAGCCCGAGGTGCATCCGGGATTGTTACAGCGTTCGAACGTCGTGTTAGTGCCTCATTTGGGGAGCGCAACCCACGAAACACGCGTGGCGATGGCGGACTTGGCCGCACGAAACGTTGAAGCAGTTCTTCAGGGCCGACCGCCATTAACCCCGGTTGTGCAGGCGGACACTAAGCCGTGAGTAAAGTGCGTCCGGCATCTCGAGCAAAATTACGCCGTCGGTCACCTGTAGCGTCCATACTCCGCCAGTTGGGACAAGCGATTCAACAGCTGGAGGTGCCGGCGATGGAAAAAATTGCTGACGGTAATGTAGACGAGGCGTTTCGGGTCCTTGTCGGAACGATGCTTTCGGCCCAGACGAAGGATGCGGTGACTCTGGCCGCGTCTACCCGACTATTTGAAGTTGCGACGACCCCAACTGTACTTGCTCAATTATCCGTGCACCGGATCGAACGGCTGATTTACCCTGTGAGTTTCTATCGCCATAAAGCCAAGCACGTCAAGGCCACGAGCCGGCTACTTCTGTCACAACACGGTGGCAAGGTTCCGACGACGATGGGAGAGTTGCTCGGCCTGCCAGGTGTTGGACGCAAGACTGCTAATCTGGTGTTGACCTTGGCTTACAAGAGTACTAGCAACATCTGCGTAGATACTCATGTCCACCGGATTTCCAACCGGCTTGGCTGGGTGAAAACCAAGACGCCCGAACAGACCGAACAAGCACTGTATGAAGTTGTCCCTCGGCGGTGGTGGCCACGGGTAAATCAATTCCTAGTCACGTGGGGACAGAACGTGTGTAGACCAGTCTATCCAGTCTGTGAGCGGTGTGCTATCGAAGATGCATGCCCTCGTCTCGGCGTGACACGAATCGGGCGATGAGTTGCAACGTCAGCGCTTCGGATGCCTAGTGCGATGACTTTACGAGATCGGTATAGCGCGCTTTGTCGAACCCGAAGGCGACATGGCGCCCAACGATCAGCACCGGGCGGCGAATGAGTTTTGGGTTGTCAGTCATTAGAGCGATCGCCTCACGTTTCGACTTCGGCAGAGCACGGCGTTTGAACACAGGGCTCCGCCGGCTAACAAAGTCGAGGAAATCTTCGTGATGGACATGCCGCTTCAAGAACACCGATGAGGGCGGAGTGCGCTCGATATCGCGGATGTCAATTGTGGCACCGAGCTATTTCAGAAAACTTCTGGCGTTACGGCAAGTCGTTCATCCTGGCTTCCAGTACATCGTCACGTTGGCCATTAGCTCTCCTACTCCACGCCATTATGCGGATCCAGGGTGGGCTTTCAACTTACAATAGTCAGAACCGCTGGGTCTAGTCCGGGTTCCGATTCGCGGTAAGCTTCTACGTGGTGTGCTGACCGTTAACGAGATTTTCCATTCAATTCAGGGTGAGTCGACGCATGCCGGTCGACCCTGCGTATTCGTTCGTCTCACAGGGTGCGACTTACGCTGTACTTGGTGCGATACTGCCCATGCTTTTTTCGAAGGCCGGAAGATGTCGGTAAATGAGGTCATGTCAGCCATTGAATTGTATCCGTGTCGTCTCGTAGAACTAACCGGGGGCGAACCGCTGTTACAGGACGACGTATATGCGTTGATCGACCGTTTACTCCGCAAGGGATGGAAAGTGCTAGTTGAAACCGGCGGGCACGTCCCATTAGAGCGCGTGCCATCATCCGTTGTTAAGATCGTGGATGTGAAGTGTCCGGGTAGTGGTGAGGACGAACAACACGACTGGAATAATCTCCAATGGTTAACGGAGCACGACCAAGTGAAGTTCGTTTTACGGGATCGAATAGATTACGAATTCGCGCGTAATACGGTTGTTGAACGCGACCTAGTAGCCCACTGTGCCACTGTTTTAATGTCTCCGGTGCATGGTTTGTTGGCTCCGGAGACACTTGCTAAGTGGGTATTGGCTGATGGACTTCAAGTACGCGTTCAACTGCAGGTGCACAAATATATTTGGGGTGCTGATGCTCGGGGAGTCTAACGATACACGATGAATGCGGTTGTGTTATTGAGCGGAGGCCTAGATTCCTATACGGCAGCTGCGATGATCCAGCAGCAGGGATTCAGTCTGCACGCACTAACTGTGCGATATGGGCAGCAGCATGAGCAGGAATTGTCGGCCGCGCGAGCGGTCGCACGTGCCCTTCGCGTAGATCAGCACCGCGAACTTGCCGTTGATCTAGCAGCGTTTGGTGGTTCTTCGTTAACCGGTAACGGCCAGATTCCGAAATCAAACACGACGGCAAGACCTAGCGACCAATCCACTGCAGGTATTCCATCGACCTACGTGCCAGCCAGAAATAGCGTGCTTCTCTCGCTGGCACTGGCGTGGGCCGAGGCAATTGGCGCTCGCGATTTGGTCATCGGTGTGAACGCGGTTGACTATTCTGGCTACCCAGACTGCCGGCAGGTCTTCATTGATGCTTTTGAGCGTTTAGCGGCAGTGGCTACAAAAGCTGGTGTTGAAGGGGAAGCGTTCACTGTGCATGCACCGCTCATTCAACTGTCGAAGGCCAATATCATTCGTCAAGGGATCACATTGAATCTGGATTACGGGCTTACCCATAGTTGCTACGACCCGAAGCTTGATGGGCAGCCGTGCAAAACCTGCGATAGTTGTCTCCTGCGCGCTCGAGGCTTCCGCGAGGTCGGTCTACCCGACCCAGCGTTATCTCTGGGATTAAATGCATGACTGAACGGATCTACTACACCGAACCCACGAAGACCACTTTCGAGGCGCTGGTAGTTGCTGTTGAGTCTAATGGTTCACAGTCAACTGTCGAGCTTGATAAGACGGTGTTCTATCCAAGCTCAGGTGGGCAACCCCATGACACGGGTGTCTTGGGTGGCGCGCGCGTTGTCGATGTACGAGAGCTCGACGCGGGACGCATTGGTCACGTTATTACTGGTGTGGTAAAGGAGAGCCAGGTGGTGACCGGAATGATCGATTGGCCCAGACGTTTTGACCATATGCAGCAGCATTCAGGCCAACACGTTCTGTCAGCCGTGTTCGACCAGCGTCACAGTGCAAGAACGGTCGGATTTCATTTGGGTCAGGAGGTATCAACAATTGATCTCGACCGTCACCTGCCGGTCGAAGCGGTGGCAGAGGCTGAATTGGATGCCAACGAGGCGGTGTGGCGGAACCATCCGGTGAGCATCAGATTTGCCACTGGCTCCGAAGTGGCTGCTTTACCGTTGCGTAAGGAGCCTGTTAGGTCAGGTGATTTAAGACTAATCGAAATTGATGGCGTGGACCTTTCGGCATGCGGGGGAACCCACGTGGATCGCACCGGAACTATTGGGCTTATCGCTATTACAGGGACTGAACGGTTCCGGAACGGACTTAGAGTTTCTTTTGTATGCGGCGGAAGAGTTCTCAAGGAGTTTCGTGCCAGAGGAGTGACGTTAGATGCTAGTGCTCAATTATTTTCCGGAAATGAATCAGACATACCAGACCAGATTGCCACGCTGCAACACACTATGAAAGGTTTACAGCACACGCACCGTACGGCGGAAGCGCGGTTAAGCGTTTACGAAGCTGCTGCGCTGGCCGCTAACGCTGAAGAGATGCCCGCTTGGTCGTCAATCGTCGCGGCTGTGGAAGTATCGGAGGCTGGGGCGCTCAGAATGCTGGTTAACGCGCTGATTGCCGAACCACATCGCGTGGCGGTTCTATTTTCATCGGTGCTGCCGGCGCTGGTTGTTGTGGCCCGGTCGGCCGATGTGGATCTTGATGCGCGAACCATTCTCAGTCAACTGATCGAGCGTTTTGGAGGCCGTGGGGGAGGGAAGTCAGACCTAGCACAGGGCGGTGGACTTTCGGGCGTGCCCTCTGAACTCTTGGATGCGGCGCGCACCATTCTTTCCGAGCATCGATGAGACAGCGTGCCTACGGTAAGTCCTCGTCGTTGTTGCTCAGTGTGGCCACGGCAGTCATGACTTCCTCAAAGACGGCTGTTTCAATGATCGATGCGACTGCGTCTCGGTTAGCTAAAGCGTAAATGATATCAGCGCTTCGGCCGAATGTGACACGTTCCTCCCGTTCCCCATCGAACATGGTCACAGTTGCAGTTGGCGCATCGAGACCTGTGTTCTCGAGGGAAGTGGTGAAGCGCTCAGCACGGAAACTGACTAGACCTGTTAACAGATCAGAGACAGTCCCCTGATCGACCTCGCCGGTTAATGGTTCGAGCCTTTGCCACGCGAATGGAGTCACCTCGCTCTTTGTTATCACCAGTCGGGCTTCAGGTTGCTCAATTTCCAGTCGAGTTGTAGTTGTTGGATTAAAGGTAAACAGTTCTGCCTGTCGGTAATCTTCCGGTGACCGCGTAAGATCATCCACCAGAGAGTTTTCGACTGTAAAGAGTAGTGAGCGAGCCGCGTCTCGTGCGTAGGAGTTCCCACTATCAGCATTCGTTCCTACCAACAAGGTTGCTTCTGTTGATCCGGCGCCGACGACCGCACTAATAAGCGGTGCGGCAAGGCCATAGTCGTCGAGGTTAGCGCCGTCTGTCTCGATCACCGCTTGCATGCGTGCAGTGTCGAGTTTCGTTAAGAGAGCATTAACAGTGTTCGATGCAGCTCGTATCTTCCAGGGTTCTTCGAGATGCCAGACGCCATCAGCGTGGACCAGCTTGACGGTGTGAGCCGGCGTCGTAAGACTGAGGCGGTCGACGTCATCGCGGTCGAACTCTACAATCGCCTTATCACGGAGATCGAAAGTTGTAAGATCGAAACTGCTTTGAAGGTAAGCGTCAACTAGGAATACCCGGGGATCATCTGAGCGCATCGCGTACAGATGGCCACCAGTGGAAGTTTGATTTCCGAGGAGGAGTCGAATGACTCTGTCTTCCCCTTCAGCTTTGAACGCGATTTCGACCGTTGGATCAGCCAAACCAAATCGGTCCAAATCGTCTGCAATATCTTGGACCACTCGCTCGACCTCAAGTGCTGACACGCCGGTGGTGATACCCGAGACCTCGATTCCGTCAGCTTTTGTCCGGACTGGCTCGATGATGTTCCATATGCCGTCGGTCTTACGCAGCACGGTCCGATCCCCGGATGCTGTGACTTCGAGTTCTACGAGGTCTGCCGATTCCATGTTGAATACTCGGTCCTTAGCGTTTTCGGCTTCAATCCGTGAGGGACGATCGGCTTCGATGAAGTAGGCGTAGGCTGCGAGCGTGGCAGCCAAGGTCAAGAGCAGTAACGTGGAACGCATCTCGTCTACTTACGACCGTCGCTGCCACCAAGAGTAAATGCCGGTACCTAGAACAAGGCCAGGCAAAAACACTAGCGATAGCCAGAAGATCCGCCGCTGTTGATTGGCCGTAAGCGTAATGCGCCGATCTTCAGGCTGTCGCGCACGAATCGCGACAAGATTTTCCTGTTGAGCCAGCCAATTCACCGTGTTGAGGAACAAGTCTCGATTGCCTTGTATTCCCAGGGCAAAGTTTGAAGCGAAATCCGAATCACCTATAACCACAACGCGTGTCTCCGTCGCGGTTTGGTTAATGTCCACCCCTGAGTCGACTGGCTCAGGGGTTGTCTCAACCGGTGCCGTGATAGCAAGCCCGATAACGACTGGCCCAGCTACGTCACCCTGAGTCTCATCCAGTTCAACCTCACCGTCGCTGGTTACTAGGTTAATGTTTGACTCAGCCCAGCTGTCCGCGCCAGTTTCCACCAAAGGCTGAGGCATGCGCCCATTAACACCACCTGTTGTAGCCGTGAGTGAACGTGCCAGAGGGAATGCTGTTAGAAAGTTGAATCGCTCGGTAATAGCATGCGGTGGATAGCTGGCGGCGACAGGAACCGACGCGTCGGTTCCAATCAGTTGACCCATAGCGCTCACATCCACAACTATGTCATTTGACAGTTCGACCGCCCAAGCTGAAAGGAGCTGTTCGAGATTGACTAAAGGAAGGGTGTCGGCGGTCACCTGAGGATCAACTAGGAAAAAAGCTTTACCACCATTGCCTAAATAGCGTTCGAGAGCTTTGATTTCCCCGGCAAGCAAATCGTTATCTGGGCCAGCGACGATGACGACTGACGCATCATCAGGAACTTCCTCACGCTGTGCCAGCACCAGAGTCTCAACGGTAAAGTTGTCTCCTTCAAGAGCACTCACTACCGCGTTGTACCCATCTCGTTCAGCGCTCGCGACATTTTTCTCGCCGTGACCTTCGAGGAAGTACACAGTGAGCGACTCACCTTCAATAGCCTTGATCATTGCATTCGTCAGTTCCTGCTCGGTGTCAGCGGTTACTCGCTCAATCCGGTCTCTGTACTCGAATACGACTGTGCCATACGACTGGATTTGGTATTGGCCCGCTTCCATTGGTTCTTTGTCGATATCTATGTAGCGAACAGAGACCTCAGGGCTGACATCTTCGTATTCTACGAGCCGGCTCCGGAAACGATCGAAATCGTCATCGCGCCCGAACACGAGAATCGACATCGGCACATCAAGCGATTCGAGAATACGGATTGTTTGATCCGAAAGTGTGAACTGACGGGCCGCCGTGAGGTCCCAGCGCCAATTTTGTTTAGAGGCGATGTAATTTATCGAGATGAAAATTCCGAGGACAGCGGCAATGCTCAATGCAGCTATTGAGCCGTATCGCGCCTGACGGCGTCTGAAGATCCTAGATGCCTCACGCCAGTGGGCTAACAGGTAGAGCGACACACAGACGAAGCCGGCGACCGCGCACCAATACCAGACGTTCTGCCATTCGGGTCGGAACCACAACAACGCTACAGCAAGGAAGGTCAGCGCGGTACCCACCCATCCGAATCCTAAGATGATCTTGCGTAACATATCTGTATCTTATCGACTGCGGTTAGCCTGACTCAGTTTCTCCACCGTTCGCTGTCAACTGACTTGGCCGTCAGGAACAGCCCGAATGCGATGAAACTCAGGTAGTACACGATGTGCTTTGTATCGAGAACTCCTCGAGAAAAATCCTCGAAGTGTCCGGTAATAGACAAATACGTTAGCACCTCTCGTGTCACTGGACCGGTAGAGTCAGCCATCCAGTTAATAACCCATAGCAGCAGGAAGACCGCGAAGGTGGCCATTCCGGAAACGGCTTGGTTTCTGGTCATGCTTGAAATCAGCAATCCGACCGAAACGAAGCAGCCTCCAAGCAGTAGAAGTCCTAGGTAGCTGATCGCTACAGGCAGCCACTCGGGCTCACCATAGAGAAACAGGAAGCCGATGTGAAAAAGCGTCGCTGCCAGCATCATGCCGTAAAGCGCCATAGCGCCAGCGAACTTTCCAAGGATGATGTGCCAATCGCTCACTGGTGATGTCAGCAGTAGTTCAATAGTGCCGGATCGTTTTTCTTCTGAGTAGCTACGCATTGTTACCATTGGCAAGACAAATAAAATGATCACGGTTGCATTGATCATCAATGGGCGAATCAAGTCTTGATTCACGTTGATTGTGGTGGGGCCGGCAAATCCAAACTGTCCAACCTGCAGACTCTGTCTGAGAAAGAACGATAAGATCGCACTGTAGAAGTATCCGAACAGCAACGCAAAAAGACCGATGATCACGTATGCAATAGGAGAGGCGAAGTACGCCTTCAGTTCCTTCTGAGCAATGGCGAAGATGTTACGCATTGGTTCCTCCTGACTCGGCTTGGTCAGCATTCTTCCCATCAGGATTCTCGTGCTCAGGTTCGACCTCTTCGGTCGTGAGGTCGAGAAAGATTTCTTCAAGACTCATTCGCGTTGACCGCAATTCGAGAAGACCCCAGCCGTGTGTTACGACGGTGCGGGCCAAATCGCGACGCAGGTCTCGTCCTTGGATCGTCTCGACTTCGGCGCTGACCACGCCCGAATCTTGAGAATTCACTGTCACACGTGTGACGCCGTCAAGTGCTAGCAGAGCCGATGCCGGGTTCGCTGAGCCCGCGTCTATCTGTAGGGAAACGGTTTCGGCACCCTGTAGACGGGCAGTCAAATTGTCTGGCGTATCCTCGGCGACGACCCTGCCGCGATTAATGATGACGATGCGTTGGCAGGTCTGGGAGACTTCAGGCAGGATGTGGGTGCTGAGAATGATCGTATGGTCGCCAGCCAGGCTCTTGATAAGCTCCCGAGTTTCGATAATCTGTTTCGGGTCAAGGCCAGCGGTGGGTTCGTCGAGAATTAAAACGTCAGGATTGTACATAATTGCCTGCGCAAGACCAACGCGCTGCCGATAACCCTTCGATAGTTTCCCACAGTGCCGATCGGCTATGTGGTCAACCCGAGTGCGCTCCATTGACGACCCAACCAGGCGCTGACGGTCGTTACTCGACACGCCATTGATCCGAGCGACGAAGGTCAGGTACTCACGAACAGTCATTTCGGGGTAAAGGGGCGGTGTTTCAGGCAAATAACCAGTATGTCGCTTGGCCTCGATCGGTTGTTCGAATACATCAAATCCAGCGACGATAGCTTTTCCTTCTGTAGCCGGAATGTATCCGGTCAACACACGCATTGTTGTGGTCTTCCCAGCGCCGTTAGGTCCTAAAAAACCAAGGATTTCACCTGGCTCGACACGAAAGCTGATGTTATCGACGGCCGTGAGTGCCCCGTAAACCTTTGTGAGATGTTGGACTTCAATCATGAAGTGTTCTCCAAGCTGACAAAATGTTCACGGCTGGAATCGCCTGCGTGACACGCGCCGTCGCCGATAGCTGGCCAGCTGTTTTGGGCCAGTGTTAAGAACGCGAGCCCATTGATTTGACCACTAGACCTAGATCGTACGTCTGCGGAAAAGGGAGTGTCAACCTCGTCTAGCAGGAAGCAATCAGGAAAAGGAGATTAATAATTCGTGAAGTATGGTTTTAGTCGGGCTGGATCAGCAGTTTACGCAGTGGCCGAATCGAAATGTCGATCGAGGAAGCCATCAATAGCTACCTGATCAGCCGCATCAACCCTTTCGAACTGCAGCCCCATTCCGACGCGTTGGTCAGTCCAGACAACGCGTGCATCAGCCTCGATTTCACGTTTAGTTCCTGGTAGCCGAAAGCGGATCCTTGCCTTCGACGACAATTCGAATGAAGTCATAGTACGAATCGCGATACCGCCTTTGCTCAAGTTAAGGGTGGTGGCCGTGCTAAGCGAGTCGCCAACGGCATAGGAGACGGGAATGCCAAGCGACACCCTGGGGCTACTGCGACGGTTGAAGCTGTCAGGAGATAAGTGCGGCGCTAGCATCGGGAGGATCTGCTGGGTGGGACACTGTTCATTGACGTAGCCCACGACGCCAAGATCTGCAAGCTGTCGGGCTTCATTATTCGATGTGACACTGCTGCTAAAGATAAGGACCGGTGGGAAGTGTTCAAATCTTTTTATGGACTGGACGAGCGAAGGTCCCCTGCACGTTCCCAATTGGAGATCGAGAATAACGAGGTCGATCCGATTGCTAGTGTCGACTAGTTGTTCGACCAACGCTTCATACTTCGTTACGACTATTGCACGATGTTCGGCTGAGGTTAGGGCGTCAGCGAATCGTTCCGCGAGAGCGATTTCGCGTGCTGCGATGACTACGGTCTTCACAGTCATGATGGCTGGCTATACCTCAGTTGACCCACATTGTATCGAGGTGAAGGTATTAGCGTTGGTGAAGACCGAGGACTCTGGTCCGAATGTGATTCGTGGCCCGCAGTGACGAACTTTCCCAATTTTAAGTTCAAACTGGTCTTGGATGGCAACCAATGGCGAAGTGCTGAAACCGACCAGGTAGTGTTGGGAACCCAGTTAAGAATAACGCCTCCTCGGAATAGGCTCAGCGGAAGCGCCGCCCCTGTGCGTTGTCCTTCGCCTGTCTAGCGTAAATAGGGCACTATTCGGTCACCAGACCGGTTCCTTTTAGGGCTTGAGACCGGGTTCGGAGTAATTTAATAGTGTGATTGACAGATTTCACCTGAAAAACTAAAGTCGTAGGCTCACCCCGAGGCATTTTTGAGGTCTGGGTGTGTGTGGGACGCCTGACGTAGTCTCTATTTAGGGACGTCGGGTATTGCGAAGAGGAGAAGTTCCATCATGAAGCCTAGTTACCGCGTTATTTCAACCGCTTGCCTCTGCCTAGTTTTGGGTATCGGGGCGTTCGCTTGTGGGCCGCAGCCGCCACCACCGGAGCCGGCTCCGCCCCCGGCAGAGCCGCCACCGCCGCCGCCGCCACCGCCGCCGCCGCCACCACCACCGCCGCCGCCACCACCACCACCGCCTCCTACGGAAGAGGAGTTGTTTGAGGCGATGACTTTGGCGGAGTTGAATGCGCAGGCGCCGCTTGCCAGCGTGCACTTCGATTACGACTCGGCGGAACTACTCGATAGTGCACGTGCAGCGTTGCAGCGAAACGCAGAATGGATGCAACGGTGGACGAGCACGCGCATCATAGTCGAGGGCCATTGCGATGAACGAGGTACGAACGAATACAACCTCGGTCTTGGAGAGAGCCGAGCGAGCGCTGTGGTCGATTACCTTACAGGTCTCGGTATTTCTGCGAACCGGATTGCTATGGTGAGCAAGGGCGAGGAAGAGCCAGTGTGTTCTGACTCGGCTGAAGGTTGCTGGTCGCGGAATCGGCGCGGCAACTTCATTGTCACCGCGAAGTAGTTACGTTCGACACGGGCGTGGCGGGACCTAAAGTTCTGTCACGCCCGTTGTCTGTACGGCAACTGTCTGTAGAGGCGTTCTATTCCTGTTCTAGGATTCTGATCAACTCGCTGCTCTCAATTCTGGCAGTCGCTGATTTTTTCCCGTCGATCACTAAAACGGGAACTTCCTCTCCGTGTCGCCGCTCAAGCTCAATATCACCTGTGATGTCCACAATCTGAAGTTCGATAGCCATGTGCCCTCGCAGCTGATCGATTTGTGCCTTCATCTCGTCGCACAAGTGGCAATCGTGCTTGGTGTAGAGGATCAGGTTGCGCCGCTGGTTCATGGGTCCAAAACCTCGGCCAGCTGCTTCGAAGCGGCTAATGGATCGGGTGCCTCGATGATAGGTCGACCGACGACGAGGAAATTAGCGCCCGCTGCTACAGCGCTTGCTGCGGTGGCGGTCCGCCTTTGATCGTCCGCACCTTGCGCCAAGCTCACGGGTCTGATGCCGGGTGTCACGATTGTGAAGGATGGGCCACAAGCCGCGCGGATTACCTTGATCTCCCTAGGCGAAGCAACAACTCCGTCGACACCGGCCCGTTGGGCGAGTTCGGCCAGCGCGACCACATGATCGGCCAGCGGTCGTTGGGTAATGCCGAGGTGAGAAAGGTCTGCGTCATCCAGGCTAGTCAGCAGGGTGACCGCGACGATGCGAGGTCCTTCATCACCGGCGGCTTCCTTCGCAGCGCGCAGCATGTCGTGACCACCGGAGGCGTGGACTGTGAGCATCCAGACGCCCATCTCAGCAGCTGACCGCACTGCACCAGCAACGGTGTTCGGAATGTCGTGAAACTTCAGATCGAGAAAAACTCGATCACCACATTTACTCAGTGAACGGACGACCTCGGGGCCGGCAACTGTGTAGAGTTGACTTCCGACCTTGAAGCCTCCGACGTGTCCGCGAAGTTTGTCGGCTAGTGTCAGCGCGCGGTCCATCGAGTCGACATCGAGAGCGACTAAGAGCTGTTCCATGCTTGAGTTTCTGTTAGTTCAAGTGTTCCGACCAGGTTCTGTACCCGATCGATTTTGTGACGAGAGAGATATTCTTCAAGGTCCGCTAATAGCTCCGGCCAGAGGTTGGGATTTACGAAGTTTGCCGTCCCCACTTGCACGGCCGTAGCACCGGCAATGATGAATTCGAGTACATCTCTTGCAGTCGTAATGCCGCCCATTCCAATGATTGGGATGGTTACGGCCTGACTACATTCATAGACCATCCGGACTGCGATCGGACGGATGGCTGGTCCGCTTAATCCCCCCACTCCATTTGATAGGGCTGGGCGACGAGTTTCGACGTCGATGGCCATGGCGAGGAAGGTATTTACCAGTGAAACGGCGTCTGCACCGGCTTCCTCCGCTGCCCTCGCGATACCGGCAATGTCAGTAACATTTGGAGTTAATTTAGGGATGATGGGTAGCTTCGTAACACTCCGAACAGCCTGGACCACCTCGCTTGTACCAACAGCACTATTGCCGAAAGTGATTCCACCCGCTTTGATGTTCGGACATGAAATATTAAGCTCGATCGCGTCTACACCGTCAGCATCGGCAAGTATGCGAGTAATTTCAACGTACTCATCGATTGTGCTACCACAGATGTTGACGATGACTGTGGCGCCTTGACTGTATAAGGCTGGTAGCTTCTCCGCAACGAAGCGATGAACACCGATGCCCTGCAGTCCAATTGCGTTAAGCATCCCCGCCGGTGTTTCTACGATCCGCGGAGGGTTGTGGCCTTCACGCTCGGACAGAAACAGTCCTTTTACCGCGATACCCCCGAGTGCCTTCAGGTTGACAATTTCGGCGTATTCCACGCCGTAGCCGAAGCAGCCGCTCGCGGCGATTAACGGGTTCTTGAGGCGAAGCGAACCAATATCGACGTTCAGATCCATGTTGTGCTAAACAAACTCGTTCCTCAGGTTGCGAACTATAAGCAATTCCAGGCGATGGTTTGACTGTCGAAGACCGGCCCTTCGAGGCAAGCACGAACCAAGTGCGTCGGTTCGTGCTCGCTGTTACACACTGGTACGACACAGCTGTAACAGCCTCCCATGCCGCAACCCATAACAGGTTCTAGTGACACCTGGCATGGTCGTTCGTGAGCCTTGGCCATTCCAGCTACAGTTCGCATCATCGGTGTCGGCCCACACGCATAAAGTGTAGGTTTTGCTGCTACCGCCGAGGCTGTGAGAGCACCTTCCAATGGCGCCGTCACCAACCCGGTCTCGCCCCGGCTGCCGTCTTCTGTCGCCAACACGAGTTCCACGCCGAGTTGTGTGAACGCGTCAAGATAGAACAAGTCGACTGAGCGTCGGCCACCGTAAAATAGCGTCGTCGGTGTGCCAGACTGCTGCAAGGCGGACGCCAAGGTGAGAAACGGTGCGAGGCCAACACCACCAGCCACCATCCAGGCTTCTTGTGGTGGGGTGGCGACAGTGAACGGTATGCCAAGAGGGCCGAGGCAGCTGATCTCTTGATCGACTTCTACGGAGTATAGGATTTCTGTGCTGATTCCCACTCGTTTATTCAGGAGCGAGAATCCCGTTGGTGCACCGTTACCGGTCGACAATACCTCGAAGATGGAAAATGGGCGTCGCAGCAGCGGTTCGAATCCGGCAACTGGTTTAACCATAACGAACTGTCCAGGTCGAGCGCCTAAAGCCAGCGATGGCGCATCGAGGCAGACGACGTTGTAGTCGTCCGACAGACGAATGTTGGACACGACCCGAGCGTCTACATCGACTGGCATGCTCGCAGTATACCTTGAAGGTCGGCGCGGACCGCGGGGAGGTCTGAGGCATGGCGATCTGGCGCAATCTCCTGATAATGTTTCGATGGTCCAATAAGTTATCTCTAGGAAATGATGCGCAGGTTGTCCACTATCCATGTATTTTGGGGAACGTTGACAGGGTTTATCACCCACCGCTACAATTGTTTGACTCTTTAAGAAGCGATCCCGTGAGATCAAGAAGAGGCTTGTGGTGAAAAGTAGGGTCCTCCTGTTTCGCGCGTTTGTCTTGAATCCTTCGAAAATCTGCGTAGCAGTGATTTCGGTGGTCCGTGGTGTGTGCAGTCGGACCCTCACTATAGGCGAGGTGCGCACGTGCCTATCGTGATGGATGCCGACCTGATGAGCCGAACGCTCACCCGAATTGCACATGAAGTGAACGAACGGAATCGAGGCGAGCATGAACTTGCGCTCGTTGGTATTCGTACTCGTGGCGCGGTGATCGCTAGACGTCTCGCTGACAAGTTACGAGAAATTCTTGGGTCAGAAGTACCTACCGGCGCACTCGACATCACGCTGTATCGTGACGATCTAATGCGCCAACCGGTCGGTCCGCAGCCGATCGTGCGACGCACCGAAATCCCATTTTCGATTGACAACAAGAGGATCGTCCTTGTCGACGATGTGCTCTACACTGGCCGTACAATTCGAGCGGCATTAGATGCCCTAATTGATTTTGGCCGGCCCCGATCTTTGCAGCTTATCGTTCTGGTTGATCGGGGCCATCGGGAGCTACCGATCAAAGCCGACTACGTTGGTAAGAACCTGCCGACCTCAACTAGCCAGAGCGTTCAAGTGCACATGCACGAAATAGACGGATGCGATGAGGTTGTGATTCAGGAGGACGAGTCACCTGGGAGAAAGTCGTGACGGGTTCAGAGAGCGCGAACCGTGTGACGGTCACTAACGACGCCAACGAAACGTCCATAATGCCTAGGACCACCCTACGATCGCATCATCTTCTCAGCATCGGCGACTTGGATTCTGACGAAATTAACCTGATCCTCGATACAGCCGAAGCGATGAAGGAGATCGGTTCGCGGACGATAAAAAAAGTTCCCGCGCTCCGTGGAAAGACCATCGTCAACCTCTTCTACGAGCCGAGTACTCGCACCCGTACGTCATTCGAAATCGCTGAGAAACGTCTGAGTGCAGACTCGCTCAATATTGCGGTCACTGGCTCGAGCGTCGTTAAAGGTGAGACCCTGTTCGACACAGCCCGTAATCTTGAAGCGATGGCACCGGACATCATCGTTCTGCGCCATGAAGCCTCTGGCGCGCCGCATCAACTCGCTGGTATCTGCCGAGCAGGGGTGATTAACGCAGGTGACGGTATGCATGAGCACCCAACCCAAGCGCTGTTGGACGGGTTTACGATACGTGCCCATAAAGGTCGGATTGAGGGGTTGAAGGTCGTGATTGTTGGGGATCTGCTGCATAGTCGCGTGCTTCGATCAAATATCCTTTTGCTACGAGAGCTTGGTGCTGACATTTGGGTGTGCGGCCCACCTACGCTGATGCCACAGGGTATCGAACACTTTGGTGTTCACGCGACTACGAAACTCGACGAAGCAACTGAGGGTGCAGACGTTATTATGATGTTGCGGCTCCAGCGGGAGAGGATGCAGGGGCATTTTGTGCCGTCGCTTCGTGAATACTTTGCGGTCTACGGGCTGACAGTCGAACGGGTCGAACGCGCGAAGCCAGACGTCATCATTATGCATCCTGGGCCGATAAACCGTGGAGTGGAAATCGCTTCGGAGGTAGCTGACGGTCCATATTCGGTCATGCTGGAGCAAGTGGCCAATGGTGTGGCAGTGCGCATGGCTGTGTTGTATCTGTTGGCTGGGAATCCTGATGAGATGTGAAACGCGACGGATAGGCGTTAGTGACTGATGAAGATACTGTTGAAAGGTGGTCGAGTTGTCGACCCTGCAACAAACCGCGACACCATTTGCGATGTGCTTATCGATGGTGCGGTAATTGAACGGGTTGGCTCAGACCTACCAACTGCCGGCGTAACGGTCGTCGAAGTTCCCACCGGATGTGTGGTATGTCCCGGTTTTATTGACATGCATGTACACCTGCGTGAACCTGGACAGGAGCACAAGGAGACAATCGCGACGGGAACGACTGCTGCTGTGGCTGGGGGTTTCACTGCCGTTGCATGCATGCCTAATACCCAGCCTGTGAATGACCATGCGGGAATCACAGAACTTATTTTGTCCAAGGCTGCGGCCGCAGCACAAGCGAGGGTGTATCCGATCGGTGCCGTTTCACGTGGATCGCAAGGGGAGCAACTCGCAGACCTTGCGGAGTTACGAGCTGCTGGGTGTGTTGCAGTTTCTGATGACGGTCATCCGGTTGCCGACGCACTGCTGATGCGACGGGCGCTCGAATATGCCTCGTCTTTTGGGATGCCTGTCATCGACCACTGCGAAGATCCGGCGCTAAGGGGCGGTGTGGCCCATGAAGGATTTCAGGCGTCCGCGCTGGGACTTCGAGGCCTTCCGGCTATTGCCGAGGAGCTAATCGTTGAACGTGACGTAACGATAGCTGGGTTGATTGGAGCTCCAGTGCACGTCGCCCACATGAGTGTGCAGGGTTCCCTGCGAGCGGTACGTTCGGGGAAGGACCGGGACGTTCCGGTCACCTGCGAAGTCACGCCGCATCATTTCATCTTGACTGACGAAGTTCTGCAGAGCTACGACACGAATACCAAGATGAATCCACCACTGCGCGAAGTTGCTGACCGAGACACAATGTTACAAGGACTCGCCGATGGCTCTATTGATGTCATAGCAACCGACCACGCGCCACACCACTACGACGAGAAGGCGGTAGAGTTCGATCGGGCGCCGTTTGGAATTATAGGGCTTGAAACAGCGGTTTCTCTCTCTCTTGACCGCCTCGTGAAGCGTGGTGTTCTCTCGCTGAACCGGTTGGTGGAACTCTACTCAACGAATCCAGCGAGAATCCTCGGTGTCGCTGGCGGTATACTGGAAACGGGTGCACCCGCTGATTTGACGATAATCGCGCCAGATATTCAGACAACCATTGATACGACCCAGATGCGCTCAAAGGCAAAGAACACTCCCTTTGACGGCTGGGAATTGTGCGGAAGCGTCGCTGCAACCATCGTTGCCGGGCGGGTTCTCTACGTGAGTGACACGGTGGCAGGTGCCAACGTTTTTTCAAAGGAGTGGAAGTAACTACGTGGTGAGTCGGCAGGCCGATATTAGTGAGAGAGCACTGAAAGATTTGCAGCGGCTCCAGGTTCTGATGGTTGATGGCCATTTTGATTACGGTAATGGATACCACGGCCGTGCATACCTAAACGCTCACCAGCTATTCCGTCAGCCATCGACGATATGGCGTTTTGCTCAGGACCTCATCGATGTTCTTCCGTTTGAACTTCTGTCACAGGTCGAAGTGTTTGCCGGACCGGTGACCGGTGGAGCCCTCCTAGCGCACACCATCGCTGGCCTGATGGACGGGAAGCGGAAGTTGACCCATCCGCCCTGCGTGTTTGCACCGTTCAATGTTGGCACTGACCGTGGCCTGTATCTTAGAAGTTTCTATGCCGCTCAAATTGCTGGTAAGCGGGTTTTACTTGCTGACGACGTCCGTAATACGGGTGAGACACTCCATAAGTGTGCGGAGCTCGTCACCGAGGCGGGCGGGACACCAATCGGAACTGTCCAGATTTACGACAGACTCGAAGTCGTTAAGGCCCTCACTGTGCCGAATATAGCGCTTGCCGAGTACCGGGCACCAGACAATTATCCGGCCGAAGCTTGTCCGCTCTGCGCTTCTGGTCAGGCGATTACAGCTTTTTGACGAGCCGTTTTCTGTCACATCGGCACCACTCTGCTGCTTCCCGCGCTCGGTTAAAGATGGGGCTCGAGCGTCTCTTTACTGGCTCCAACATTGTCAAATCGGCCGAGGACCCGATTCAAATCGTTTACCGCTACCCAGAGACTGCAGATAGGGAAATTGTTGCTTTCTGTGCGTCCGCCCTCGCATTTGGGCGAGTGAAAACCGTGATGGCTTCTATCGAAGCACTTGTGGCTTTGATGGGGCCGTCGCCGCTACGTTTCATTACGACGTTTGAACCGGCTGATGCACAACGCCACTTACGCGGATTTAGGCATCGCTGGATTCGCGACGCTGACATCGTAGCGCTACTTTGGATGCTTCGGCAGATGATTGACCAGCATGGGTCGATTGAAAAATTTTTTGCCGAAGGGCGAGGTGAGGTAACGGTATCGGTAGCCTGTCAGCTCGAATCGTTTTGCACACGGGCAATGGCACTCGATATTAGTCGAGCGTACGGGCGCGTTCCACGGACGCCAGGTGTCCGCTATTTCTTTCCGCGTCCCTCGACTGGTAGTGCATGCAAACGCCTGAACTTGTTCCTTCGCTGGATGGTGCGTCGGGACGAACCAGACCCTGGAGGCTGGACGATTCTCGCACCCTCGGTGCTGATCGTCCCACTGGACGTGCATGTGATTCGAGTTAGTCAATGCCTCGGCCTGACGCCTTACCGCTCTTCCGGCTGGCGGATGGCTGCATCAATTACAGATTCCCTCCGTGATCTCGATGCGGATGACCCCATCCGGTACGATTTCGCGATCTGCCATCTAGGGATAGCGGGAGCGTGCGGATTCGAACGCCGGGAGAAGGACTCCCGGTGTCCGCTTCGTGGACTGTGCCGACCGGCACCTCGACGGAAACGGTCGATTCAAGCAATCCGATAGTCGAGGATATCGACCGAAAACCCCAGTGAACCTTAGCGCCGCTGACGTTCCCATAGCTTAGCGAACTTCAAAAATACATAGTAAGCATTCATTGTTGAAATAATGAATCCAGCTACACCGTCCCGAATTCCCCCGCGTAATAGATAGTTTCTAAGGAAGGCTAGGATCGGATGGACGACCAATCTGAGAAAGCTGGTACGCCGTCCTTGGGCTGCCATGTCGTCTGCCGCGAGAGTTGCATAGCGGTCAATCGTATCGAGCTGATGCGAAAGATCTCGATACGTATAATGTTCGAGTTCGTGCTGAAAACGGCCGACCCGTCCAGAAACGGTCACCGATTCGTGAACACTAGGCGTGCTCCAGCGCCCAACACGCCGGTCGTAAAGGCGAAGCTGAAAATCTGGATACCAATCAGTAGAACGGACCCACCTTCCGAGATGGAAAGTGACCCTTGGCACGCGGTAGCCGCGGTGGGCCGGTTCAGTTTCCAGAAGTTGACGGATCTCCTGCGCTAATTGATGAGGGACGCGCTCGTCGGCATCGAGGGAAAAAATCCAATCGTGGCTAGCGATCTCGGCCGCGTAGTTCTTTTGGTCGCCGTACCCAGTCCAAGACCGCACAAAAACATGGTCTGTGAATCGGCGGGCGATGTCAGCCGTGCCATCTTCGCTACCACAGTCAACGACAATAAGCTCATCAGCCCAGGAGACTGACTCAAGGGCGTAGGCAAGGTTCTTCTTTTCGTTTTTTGTGATAACCGTGACCGACAACTTCGGCACAGAACAAGTGTAGCACCATCCCCGGACTGACTCCGACGATGATACGTGGGGTGCGGGGCTAGAACGGTGGACCGGCTCCGCCTGCGAACTGACCACCGACGAGTTGCCCTCCACCAAGCTGGCCACCGCTGGCTTGTACGCCACTGGTCGCTCCAGGTGTAAGTGTGAACGAACCGCCGCCCCCAGTCAGTGAAATCTCTTGCACCGCTTCGAAGTCAACAAGAGCCTGGTTGTAATCGAGCACAGCACCTAATTCGCTGTTACGTGCATCAGCTAGGTCTCGCTGAGCTTGGAACACGAGAAAGCTTGTTGACATACCAACATTGAATTTTTTTTGTTCCGCCTCCAAACGATCTTCGGCCAATTGACGGGCCACCCTGGTCGCATCGACTCGCTTAATGTTGGTGTTGACGTTCCGGCCCGCTCGTCGAACTTCCTGGGCCGCGCGAAGTTCCGCGGTTCGTATTCGAACCTCGGTCTGCGTCCGCTCGAGACGGGACCGTGCTAGGTTGGCATCAGCAGTGCTTGTGCCCAGCGGATAGGACAGTGTCATAGCGAATGTCCAGGTCGGAAAGTCACTGACCAGAGCACTACGCATTACTGAACCAAAACTTGACTCAGTTTGGCTGATTACGTCTCCGCCAAACATTCCTTCCCGCGTCAACTTTGTCCCGCCTGCGGCTGTAGCTGAATAATTCATCTGGAAGTTGAGGTCTGGCAGCCGTTGATTCTCATAATAGCGAATGTTCGTATCGGCATTATCTAGGTTTCGTCTGATCTGTGTGATGTCAGTTCGTTGACTAAGAGCATTGGCGACTGCGGCGTCAATATCAATTTCGCCAGCATGTAAACGCGCGGTGTCGCTTGGCTCCAATCGCACTGACCAGAAATTCGGAGCGGAGGATTCCATAATCAGGGTCCGCAACACGTCTTCGTTCTCCTCAATGAGGGCCTCAGCGACGATGACAGCCTCTTCATTCCTCGCGACTTCAGCCTCAGCTTCAACAATGTCAATCGGGGCCATAGTGCCCACTTCAACCCGAGTCCGATTGTTTCGTAGTGACTCCTCAGCGAGTTCGAGGGATTGTTGCTGCACAGCGAACGTCGCAATAGAAGCCGATAGCTCCCAATAGGCGTTCTTGACCTGACGAATGGTCGACGTGATCGTGTCTCTTAACTGGATGTCAGAGATATCACGGTTGGTCCTGCTGATTTGTAGCCTCTGTCTCACGTTGTCAATCTTGAGATTCCTGAGTAGCGGTTGGACATATTGCACTGACACTGTTGATCGCAGTGCTGGATTGAAGCTGGTGAAGAAGCTTGAGGTCGACTGGCGATTGCCGTCCCAGTTAACGCTGTAGTTTCCGCCCCATGGCGTGAGTTGAGTGATGCCGACAGCATTCTGAAGCGTGTCGGTATTGATCTGTTTCAGGCCGCCTGACAGTTGGCTCGTGGACGGGCTGACCTGAGAGTTATTTTGGAGGGTTGTGTTAAAAGTCGGTGCCCAAGCCGACCGCGCGTCCAAAATGGATATGTCCTGAATTAAAGGACTTAATCGCTGCACTCGAATGTCGAGATTTTGTTCCAAGGCCATTTCGACGGCTTCATCCAGGGAGAGTCTCAAAACCGCCTGATTTCCCATCTGTTCGTCTTCGACCTGCGGTAGAACTAAGCCTTCACTAAGTCGAATTCCTTCGAGCACGGAAGACCGTTCGTATTTGGCCAGTGTCTGACCTGACGCGGACATGACACACAACAAAGAAATCGCCACAACTCCCAGGGCGAACAACCGTTGAAAAACTTCCCCAATCATGACTATCACTCTCCTCTGTGGGCGAATCACTCAGCGGGTCAACAAACTTGGATACCTACAAGAGCTGCGCCGGGCACGTTTCAAGCGTTCCGGCGAGTTGCCTCAGCCTTGTGCCTGTATAGACGTTCAAGACCGAAAGTAAGTTTGAGTCAATTGTATACTAGGGCGACGGTAACGTTTCGAAGGTCAGGGATGGGGGCCCTTAGACGGTTCCGAAGTGACCGTATCGTGGCGGTGTAAAGTTTCGTCCTTTAGGTGCTATCTAGACGATATTCCATTCATTATGAATTCAGATCAAATCCTTGAATTGTTTAGAGACGCTGGAGCCCTCTCGTTTGGTCACTTCCGGCTTTCGTCAGGTCTACACAGTCAGGGATACCTCCAATGTGCGCAGGTGCTTCAGCATCCTTCGCATGCCCGCACCCTTGGCGAAGCCATTGCGGTGCGGGCAGGAGTGTGGGACCCAGTAACGGTGCTTTCCCCTGCAATGGGCGGCGTTGTCATCGGCCATGAGGTTGCACACGGGCTCAACGTTCGGGCTATTTTCGCTGAGAGGACAGCAGGCGACTTGAGCCTGCGAAGGGGATTTGTTCTTGTGCCGGGTGAGCGTGTTCTTGTGGTTGAGGATGTCATCACTACAGGTAAATCAACGCGTGAAACGATCGAACTTGCGCGGCAAGCGGGTGCTGAAGTTGTTGGTGCAGCAGCAATCATCGATCGGGGTTCCGGCACAGAATTGGAGGTGCCATGGTTCGCCTTGGCCAGGGTAGAACTTCCTACCTACGACCCGGGTCGCTGCCCGCTTTGCCAGTCTAAGACTCCAATTGTCAAGCCAGGCTCACGGCCGGATTCAAACCCTCGGTAATCCCTTCACCTGACTGAGTTGGCGCCATATTACTTTCTGTGATGCACAGAACCATCAAGCTTACGATCGCTTACGAAGGTTCTGGATATGTTGGTTGGCAACGGCAACCGAACGGACGGTCGATACAAGGCCTAATCGAGGACTCGTTTAGGCGCATCGAGGGTGCGCCGGTCACAATTATTGGCGCAGGGCGGACTGATGCGGGCGTACACGCGCTTGGGCAAGTAGCGAGTGCACGAATCACTCACGCCATTGGAGTGGCTGACTTAGTCCGCGCGCTCAATGCCATACTGCCTCCTGACATCAGAGTCCTTGAGGCGATCGAGATGCCTAACAGCTTTGATGCTAGGAAGAGTTCTGTGGGCAAGGTGTATCGGTATAGGGTTGTTACCGGTCCCTTTGTGAGTCCGTTTGAGCGTCGTTACGCTTGGCATATCGAGAGACCATTGGATTGCAGGGCTATGCAGGACGGAGGTAAGGCATTTCTTGGCGAGCACGACTTTGCCGGGTTTCAGACAACCGGAAGCGACGTAAAAACTTCCGTTCGCCGGATTAGTCGTCTCGATGTTAATGAGGGCGATCTGGATCGTACTGCTGGAGGTGGCCGGCTCATGACGATCGAAGTGGAGGGAAACGGTTTTCTCCGTCACATGGTTCGAACAATCGTTGGAACCCTCGTTGAGGTTGGTACGCAGCAGCGAGTGCCAGCTGATATTGCTCAGGTGCTAGAGTCGCGAAACCGTGCTAAAGCAGGACCGACGGCCCCTGCTGAAGGCCTGTTTCTTGTGCGGGTCAACTACTAAGACCTGTCGTTACTCGGCGTTTCCTTGAACCGTATCTGGTCAGCCTGTATCATCGTCATTCTAAGGGGTTTCGGTCGGTTCTTCGCTCTCACTTTTCCTCGAGCACCGGCCGGCTGGCAGACGCATGGGCCTGGACGATGTCCTAAGTTGGGTTGAACAAGATTCGGCGGAAGCTGAACTGGCTAGCCAAATCGACTTTGAACGTCTTCCCACCCACGTGGCCATCATAATGGACGGGAATGGACGGTGGGCGGCACAGAGAGGTTTGCCACGTGTCCATGGTCACCGAGCCGGCATCGACTCGGTACGTGATGTGGTCGAGGCATCTGCGCGACTCGGTGTGCAGGTGCTGACGCTCTACGCGTTCTCAGTTGAGAATTGGAAGCGTCCGCCTGGCGAGGTCGCTACGCTGATGACGCTGCTCAAGCGTTACCTGCGTCAGGAATTGAGAACACTCCTAGACAACAACATTCGATTCAATGTCGTTGGGCGTGGAGATGAGCTTACTCCAGATATCCGTGACGAGTTGGCTTTTGCTACTCGACAGACCAAGGCTAACACCTCTATGCAGTTTAACATCGCTCTAAACTACGGCGGGCGAGCGGAGATCGTCGATGCCGCACGGTGTGCGATGGATGCGGGCATTTGCGCAAATGATCTCGACGAAGAGCGCTTTGCAGGCTTTCTTTACACAGCCGGACAGCCTGATCCGGATTTACTTATCCGGACGAGCGGCGAGATGCGAGTCAGCAACTTTCTGTTGTGGCAGATCGCCTACGCGGAAATTTGGGTGACAGAGACCCTCTGGCCGGATTTCCGATGTCGCCATTTGTTCGAAGCGCTTCTTGCTTATCAGAGGCGAGAACGGCGTTACGGTGGAATCAATCGTCCGGTTGTTGCCGGATAGGCGACTACCGTCTTTCTTGGTTCTCGCCCACGATTTTGGAATGAGTTCCTGACAAGGATCTAAGCACATGAAGCGTGTAATCAGCGCTCTAGTCGTATTGGCAGTTCTTGTTGGGACGCTTTGGTGGCTGCCACCCTGGGTAACGTTCGTTCTTGCAGAGATTGTCGTACTGCTTGCCCTGGTCGAGTATGCGAGATTGGCAGAACGGGTAGGCATGGCTGTGCCAACTGGAATTGTTGTGGTAGCCGGACTAGCGATTTGCGCGTCCATCGCTTGGGACTACGCGGTGGCGCCGGTGCTTATGACCGCAATGGTCGCCGTGGGTGCTGCCGCGGTCGGTCGAGGTAGTGTTCAACGTTCGGATGGTTGGTTCTACACCGTTGGACTGTTCGGACCGCTTTACGTGGGTCTTCCAATAGGGACCCTCGCTGCCATTCATTTGAGGCAAGGACCAGAGTTAGTATTTCTATTGCTGTTCGTCATCGTGGCGAGCGACATTTCGCAGATTTACGGAGGTAGAGCGCTAGGCCGTCGTGCACTGGCCCCGACCATAAGTCCGAAGAAGACTGTAGAAGGCGCGATTTGCGGAATCGTGGCAGGTGCTGTGGCGGTGGTATTAGTTGGAAAATGGAGTGGTTTGGATCTTCAACCGTTACAAGCTGGGGCATTCGGTGCTGCATTGGCGGGATTCGGGATTATTGGCGATCTGTTCGAATCGAAGTTAAAGCGCGAGGCTGGTGTGAAAGATACGTCGGGGTTGATCCCAGGCCATGGTGGCATTCTGGATCGCCTCGATAGTTGGCTCTTTGCCATTCCGCTCTTCGACGTTGTGATCAGGGGAATGTGAGCGTGAAAAGTATCGCGATTCTAGGGTCAACTGGTTCCATTGGCACTACTGCACTGGCGGTCGTGGAAGCCAATTCCGACGCGTTACGCGTCGTTGGTCTTGCGGCTGGGGAGAATTCGGCACGCCTCGCTGAACAGGCGGTGCGTTTTAAGCCTAATGTCATCGGGATGGCCACACCCGATGCTTTAACCGAAGTGCGAAGGGCGCTGGGTGTTGATGGCACAAGGGGGGTTGCGTTGCACGCTGGCCCTGAAGGCCTTGCTGCCGTGGCGACACATCCCGAAGCTGACATCGTGCTATGCGCTTCTGCTGGCACCTCTGCACTCGAGGCAGTCCTATTGGCGATCGAGGCAGGAAAGACGATTGCTCTCGCGAATAAAGAGGTGCTGGTGGTAGCTGGGGGTCTTGTGATGGAAGCTGCCCGACGGCGCGGTGTTGCGATTCTTCCCGTCGATAGCGAGCACAACGCGATCCACCAGTGTCTGCACGGTCGACCTGTTTCAGATGTGCGGCGTTTGATTTTAACTGCGTCAGGGGGCCCTTTTCGTGAATGGCCGCCTGAGCGTCTGAAAACCGTTCGGCCTGAGGACGCGCTACGCCATCCGACATGGAACATGGGAGATAAGATCACCGTTGACTCGGCCACGTTGATGAATAAGGGGTTGGAGGTCATTGAAGCGCGCTGGTTGTTTGGCATGACGGCTGATGACATTGACGTTCTCGTGCACCCTCAGTCAGTTGTCCATTCGATGGTCGAACTGTGTGATGGATCAGTCATTGCTCAGTTGGGCATTACCAATATGCGGCTGCCGATTCAGTATGCTTTTTCGTACCCTGACCGATGGAACGCCAGCGTGGAGACGCTGGACCTTTCAAACTGCGGGCCACTAGAGTTCCACCAACCTGACTCTGAGCGTTTTTCTTGCTTGGGACTAGCCTACCGTGCATTGCGGACGGAGGGTGCGCTACCGATTGTCCTAAACGCAGCCAACGAGGTTGCGGTATCTGCTTTTCTCCGAGGTAAGTTGCCCTTCATCGGGATTCCTATGTTGATTGAGCGCGCTCTGAATGCCCGAACCAATATGGAAAACACTCCGATCCGTACACTGGCCGAGGTGCGTGATGTGGATCGCTGGGCACACGAGTTTTCACGTGAACTGCTCCCAGAGGTACAATCAGTGTGAAGCGCGTGGGGTGGTCTGTCGCGCTACGCTTGGCCGACCATCGGTCCGGCTGGTTGAAGACGCGAGGATAGAGTGCTAACGAGTCTGGTGGCGTTTGTTTTCGTACTCGGAGTGCTGGTGTTTGTGCACGAGTTGGGTCATTTCCTGATGGCCCGACGCATCGGCGTACGGGTGTTGACGTTCTCTCTTGGTTTCGGTCCGAAGTTATTAACTGTTCGGCGAGGTGACACGGATTATTGCGTAAGCGCGATTCCGCTGGGAGGTTACGTGAAGATGGCCGGTGAGAGCCCCGATGAGGCCTCCGCCGGACAAGATGACGAGTTTCTATCGAAGACCAAGTGGCAACGCTTCCAGGTCTTGGTCATGGGTCCAACCATGAATATCGTACTCGCCGTCGTCGTCATGGCCATCGTGTTATATCAGGGCGCCGAGGTGCCAGCTTACGAAGAGGAAGCACCGGTCGTTGGTGTTGTTGTTGAGGGCTCCCCTGCCGAAACCAGTGGGATTCTTCCGGGAGACTTGATTCTCAGTGTAGCGGGTGAATCCGTGCCGGACTGGGAAGCGCTCTTCCTTTCCGTAATGTCACGGGCTGGGCGCGAATTGGAAGTTGTTGTTCTTCGGGACGGGCAATCCTTAGTGCTACCCGTGACACCAAGCACGAGAACGGAGTTTGAGGTCGGAGACCTCGGAGTCTTGCCGCAGTTGTATCCCCAGATCCGCGATGTTGTACCAGGCGAGCCAGCTGCCCAGTCTGGTATCAAGTCAGGTGATGTCATTGTGGCGGTTGAGGGAGAACCGGCGACCCGTGACACGCTGATAACGCGGATCAATAGCAACCCAGGTCAATTACTGAAACTCACTGTGTCGCGTGATGGTGTGGAGCAGGACATTACGGTAAGACCTGCGTTGAACGGGGATGTGGGACTGATCGGCGTTAGCCTAAGTCCGTACGAGGTCCGAATAGTTGAGCCGGGACCTCTACAAGCTGTGCAGTTGAGCATCGAACAGAACTACCAGTGGTCGGGTCTGATCTTTCAGACCTTGTGGGGCCTCCTGACCCGCGAGACATCACCAAAACAACTCATGGGACCAGTCGGCATTGCACAGCTGTCGGGTGGTGCTGCCCAGGTCGGATTTGTTGCACTTTTCACGCTGATGGCAATGATTAGCTTAAACTTGGGCATCTTGAACCTCCTACCGATTCCAGTGCTCGATGGTGGTCACATCTTCATTCTCGCGCTTGAGGGTGCTTCGCAGCGTGACTTTAGTGTGCGTGTCAAGGAGAAGATGCTACTGGCTGGCTTCGTCGTCTTAATGATGTTGATGGTGACCGTTATCTATAACGATTTAACACGCATTACTTGGCTCGAAGCACTAATGCCGTGGAGATGATCGCGAGGTATCCATGATTTTCAAGTTAAAGTTCGCGCATTTTGCAGTGCTCCTTACCGTTTGTTTATCGGTCGCCACACAGGCGTTCGATGAGCGTGTCGACACCGTGATTAATTGGAAAATTCGTCGTGAGGCAACGACCAACTCAAGGATTATGAATACGTTGCACCATTTGACTGATGTCTATGGACCACGACTGACCGGATCACCAAATCACGAGGCTTCTGCACGGTGGGCAGTTGAGCAGATGGAGGCGTGGGGCTTGACGAATGGGCATTTAGAGCCATGGGATTTCGGTCATCCGGGCTGGTTGAATGAGCGTATGACGGCACATTTACTGGCGCCGGTGAAGGACCCGCTTGTTGCCGAAGTTTTGGCCTGGACACCTAGTACTGAAGGACCCGTTCGAGCAACCGTGTATCAACTAATTCTGCCTGACCGGCTAGACGAGGCCAAGCTTGTGGCGCACTTGGACGATGTTGCGGACGATGTTGCTGGCAAGATCGTTCTCGTTGGCGAGGCAAATGTAGTGCCTGTGACGATCGATGGTCCACCACGCCGTCGCGATTATGCGGAGTTGAGTGCTCAATACGATCCGAACAACGTTCCGACCTCTCAGCCGCAACGGTCGGCAGGTCCAATGCGTGCTGACGACGGCGTGTTATCGGGTCGTCAGGTCGCGCAGCGCGTCGCGAAGTTTCTAAAAGAAGCGGGTGCGGCGGTGCAAGTAAACGACGCCGGTCGAGACCATGGGCAAATTCGTGCATTCAGTAACCGAACGTATGACGTTGAGGAGGCACCGCCTACTTTAGTAATGCGGAACGAAGATTTTGGTCGGATCGCACGTCTGCTGCGTCACGGTGAAGTGGAGTTAGAGGTTGATATCGTCAACAGCTGGTATCCGGAAGGCGAGATCAGTTTCAACGCGATTGCTGAGATTCCTGGCACCGACAAAGCAGACGAAGTGATCATGCTGGGTGGGCACTTAGATTCATGGCACGCGGCGACCGGTGCGACTGATAACGGTATCGGTGTTACGGTGATGATGGAGGCTGCTCGCATCCTGCAGGCGATCGGTGTTGAACCCAGGCGGACAATCCGCGTTGCATTGTGGGGCGGTGAGGAACAGGGACTGCTGGGTTCACAAGCCTATGTGAAGGAGCATTTCGGTTCGGTGGAGGACCCGAAGCCTGCCCACGCGAAGTTCGGAGGGTATTTCAATATTGACTCAGGGACCGGCCAGGCACGTGCGGCGACGGTATTCGGCCCACGCGAAGCTGCCGAGGTGCTGAGAATGGCGTTGGCACCATTTAGCGATCTTGGTGTAGTCGGTGCAGGCGCCACGATGAGCCGTCGCCGTGGCGGTTCAGACCACACGTCGTTCAACGAAGCGGGACTCCCGGGGATTGGCATGCGCCAGGATCCGATTCAGTATGGAACCTATACTTGGCACACGAGCTTGGACACCTACGAGCGTGTCATTGAGCAGGATGCCATCAAATCGGCCATTGCAATTGCGGCGGCGGTGTACCATCTGGCGATGAGGGACGAATTGCTGCCACGGTTGGGCGAACAAATGCCGTCGTTGCCAGGTTCGTCAACCCAGTAGCGTCCTTCGGTCTCACTGATTCGGCGGCTTGCTTTTGCGTCCGGCCTAAATCGGCCTCAGCCACCATGTGTTCAAACACCGACCAGTCACGGTCGGTGGTGATTGTGTCTGCACCACCGGGCCGATGAATTAAGTGGATCTCGGCTTTCCGCACGAAGTAATTAATGTTCCATGACTAATTTCATCTTATTCAAATTCTTCTCCCACCGCGCACCATGTCCGTGATGCTACAGCGGTGGCTAGGATTACGGCGAGAAGTTGGACCAATGTTGAATCTCGCTGTTCCAGTTGTCGTCGCCGAAATGAGTTGGGTCACGATGGGAACTGTTGACATTCTGATGGTCAGGGCACTTGGGCCATCGGCGATTGGTGCAGTAGGCGTGGGCTCCATGCTGTTTTTGGCTCTGGCGGTCTTTGGGATTGGCGTTCTTCTGGGGCTCGACACTGTCATTGCCCAGTCGTTCGGAGCGGGCCAACGCGATGAATGTCACCGGTGGTTTGTGCACGGTGTCGTCATGAGCGTGATACTCACAATTCCACTGACCTTGGTTGCATGGGTGGCGATTGCCCGTCTCGATCTCTGGGGTTTTGACCTAACCGTGCTAAATCTGACTGAGCCATATTTGCGAATCGTAACCTGGAGTGTCTGGCCGTTGCTTCTGTATACAGCTTTTCGTCGTTACCTCCAGGCGATGGGCGTGGTTAAGCCGACCATGTTTATCCTGCTGATGGCAAACCTTGTGAATGTGTTGGCCAATTGGATGTTGATTCACGGGAATCTCGGAGCGCCCGCCCTCGGCGTAGACGGTGCGGGATGGGCCACCTTCATTTCACGGAGCTATTTGGCGCTTGGTTTACTTTCCGTCGTGGTCTGGCGTGATGCTCGTACCGACTACGGGCTTAGGCGAGTGTCCTGGGTGATTGAGCGCTCACGATTAAGGCAACTGTTATGGCTTGGGCTTCCGGCGGCCATGCAAGTGACGCTGGAAGTTGGAGTGTTCTCGGCCGCTAGCGCACTGGCTGGCCGCTTGGCGCCGGTAGCGCTTGCAGCTCACCAAATTACCCTGAACATGGCCAGCTTTACCTTTATGGTACCGCTGGGCCTAGCGTCGGCTGCTGCGGTGCGTGTTGGCCACGCCGTGGGTCGCCAGGACACATATGGGGCTAATCAAGCGGGATGGACCGCTGTGATGCTGGGAGTGTTCTGCATGGCCTGCGCTTCTGCTATTTTCTTGCTCATCCCTAGCCGACTGATGGGTCTCTTTACAGTCGATTTAACAGTGGTCGATCTTGGGGTCACATTACTTTTCGTAGCTGCAATCTTTCAGATTTTCGATGGACTGCAGGGAGTACTTACCGGGGCCTTGCGAGGACTTGGTGATACCCGAACACCGATGTTCTTGAATCTGGCTGGTCATTGGGCATTTGGTTTGCCGCTCGGTTATACAATCTGCTTCGTGTTGGGCTACGGCGTGGTTGGGTTGTGGATCGGCTTGTCAGCAGGGTTGATTGTTGTGTCGCTATTGCTTCTCATGGTGTGGGGCAGGCGTATGACGCAACTGAGAGAAAATGCTTTCAGTAGGATTATTACCGAATCGTAACAGCCGGTTACTGGTTTCTTTTTAGGGCGTATTTGATGATAGCTTTGGCTAAGCCTTCTTCATCGTTAGTGTCTGTTTGAATCCATCCGGGTTTTTTCAAACCAGGAGTGGCGTTTCCCATCACTACTGGGATGCCGGCGAACTCTAGCATCTCACGATCATTGAGGTTATCGCCGACGGCCATCACTTCGCTGGGTGTCAGGCCTCGTTGCGTGGACCACTCAGCAAGCGTTCGTCCTTTAGAGCGGCCCGGACTAACTACGTCGAGTAGGGAAAAGTTGCGCAGTTGATACTCAGTCAACGCTTGGGAGTACTCAGCAGCCCTCGGAAGAGATGTAAGAAGCTCCGCGAGTTCGCGCATGCTGCTAACGTCGCCTGTGAATCCTAGCTGCAATGGGTCCTCAGTTAGCTCGGTCGCCAGTGACGAGACCTGCGTGATCCATGCGTTGTGTAGCTCGAAGTAATGCCTTCGATGTGGATGCGTCCAATCGATCCGCTCGCAAAGAAATTGTCTGTCATCGTCCCGATCGAATATTGCGGCGGCGCCGTCGCGAACAGAACGTGTTTCCTTCACGATGTAACGTGCCGTCTCTGCCGGCAGAGTATGAGAAGCTAAGGTCGCGCCTGACTGGTCCTTGACGACTGATCCATTGTTCAAGATTAATATCGTTCGTGCGGGCATCTGGAGCGCAAGTTCACGGGTATGATGAAAACTGCGTCCGGTGACTAGGACAATGTCGACACCGTGCCTTGAGGCTTCTTGCAGCACGCTCCGATTGTTTTCTGGCAGTCTGGACGAGCTATCGAGTAGTGTGCCGTCGATGTCGATGGCGATTAGCTTGATCGGCATCGGAGAGTGTCCGTAGGTGCTCAGACAGATTCCCGAGCTGGTTTACGAGGATAATGTTCAGCCACGTAGTCATCAACCAGCGCACGGAAGGCTTCAGCTAGTTCCTCGTAGCTACCCTTAAGCGTTGTAGTGTGGATTCCGTCAATATAGACAGGGCAGAGGGGCGCTTCACCAGTTCCGGGCAGACTAATACCTATGTTGGCCGCTTTTGATTCGCCTGGTCCGTTAACGACGCAGCCCATGACTGCCAAACGCATTTCTTCAACGCCATCGTAATCTTTCTTCCACTCCGGCATCATATCTCGCACATAAGCTTGGATTCGTTCGGCAAGTTCCTGAAACGTGGAGCTCGTTGTCCGCCCACAGCCGGGGCAGGCAGTGACGCTTGGAGCAAAGGACCGCAACCCGAGTGACTGCAGTAATTCGCAGGCCGCTGTCACCTCGTTACGGCGGTCGCCCCCAGGCTGCGGCGTGAGCGAAACCCGGATTGTGTCACCGATCCCTTGGTTAAGCAGTATGCCCATCGCCGTCGAGGACCAGACCATTCCTTTAATACCCATGCCAGCCTCGGTGAGACCAAGGTGGAGCGGCTGGTCAGTCCTAGCTGCTAGTTCGGTGTAAACGGAAATAAGATTATCTGGTTGTGAGACCTTACAAGAGATCACGATCTGTTCTTTGCGCAGCCCGGCCTCGAGCGCCAACTCGGTTGATTGCAGCGCTGACAACACGAGACATTCGTTGATGATTTCTTCTGACGAGCGACCCAGATTGCGGTCTGTATTCTCTTGCATCTTCGCCGTGACTAGGTCCTGATCGAGTGAACCGCCATTTACTCCAATCCGAATCGGTGTTTCATGATCGCGAGCGATCTTGCAGATCGTAGTGAATTGCTCGTCCCGACGATCGCCAGTTCCGACGTTGCCAGGATTGATCCGGAACTTATCGAGTATCCGCGCGCAGTCAGGGTGTCGCATTAACAGTTGATGCCCGTTGTAATGGAAATCGCCTACAAGCGGTACGACAAGGCCTTGATCGTTGAGGCGTTGCCGAATTTCAGGGACCGCGTTGGCTGCTTCAGGGACGTTGACTGTGATTCGTACCAATTCCGACCCAGCCTTAGCTAGCTCAGCACACTGTTCTGCGGTGGCCGCTGCATCGGCTGTGTCGGTCATCGTCATCGACTGCACGACCACCGGCGCACCGCCCCCAATCTGAACATTGCCGACTCTTACCCCGACCGTTCGGTGCATCTTCAACTTAGCCACCACTCCGATAATAGCATCTGGGTTGACGTCCAGATTTGTTTACCAATCACCCCCACCACTCTACTTCTTTGGTGTGGTCAGGAATGACGTTCACTAGAGACCGGTGTTGTCATAGGGTGTGTGAAGTGTCGAGTTCACGTTTCACGTCTATCGAAATAGCGGCGCTTAACTCACCAGATATAACTTCAGAACGAAGCAGGTGAGTGACCTTGTAGTTCACTCCGGTGGGGTCCGCGGTGGTGCTGGTGCAGGCACGTCATCTCTCACGAGATTCAATTCCTTGATATCCGGATCCCAGTGGAGATCGCCGAGTAAGTGTTCCACGAAATACTCTGCACGTAACCAGAACCAGTAGTCTCCCATGTCTCCATAGCTATGGCGTTGGCCTGGAAACATGAAGAAGTCGAAGCGTTTATTAGCCCTGATCAACGCTTCTGCCATTCTCAACGTCCCTACTGGGTGGACGTTGTTGTCGATGTCACCCGTTGTGAGTAATAGATGCCCCTGCAGGTTTTGTGCAAGGTCCGAGTTCTTGTCGATGTCATACTCAAAACTCACCTCACCATCTTCACTCAAGACTTCTTTGATGCCGTGATGTTTCTCTGACCAAAAGCTGTTGTAGACATCATTGTTGTGATTACCAGATGACGACACGGCGACCTTGAACAAGTCAGGGTAGACGAGCATAGCGGCTGTCGACATGAATCCTCCACCTGAATGTCCATAAATACCCACGCGGTCTTGGTCAATGAACTCGTGTCGGTCTACCAGTTGTTCAATCGCGACTTTCTTGTCGGCGAGGCCATAGTCACGAAGGTCCCCGTAGCCATAGTTGTGGTACCACTTCGAGCGAGCCGGGTGCCCCCCCCGGTTGCCCACGGTGACCACTATGAAGCCGAACTGTGAAAGTGCTGTTTCGTAGCGGTTAGTTGAAAATGACTTTGACACCGATTCCGTCTGGGGTCCAGGATAAACATATTCAATAATCGGATATTTTTTCGTTGGATCGAAATCAAACGGTTTATACATGACGCCGTACAAGTCGGTGATGCGGTCCTCAGCCTTGACACTGTAGGGTTCGGGAAACTCGTATCCAGCAGCCATGAGCTGTGAGAAGTCAGCCTCTTCTAGGTCCAGGACCCTCTTCCCGTCGACGCTAACGAGTGCTGTGCTGGGACGCGTATTTACTCGCGAGTAGTTGTCGACAAAGAATCGATTTGACTCGCCAATATAGACTCGGTGGTCGAAGTTTCCAGGGTAAAGTAGCTCGACTCCAGTGCCGTCAAGGTTTACTCGGTACAGGTGCTGATAGTACGGATCCTCCTCGGGCTGGCGGGCGTTTGCCATGACGTAGGCAACACCCGCAGCCTCGTCAATGCCGACGATTCGTCGGACGGACCAAGCACCCTCGGTTAATTGACGCTTGGGCATACCATCTTGACCATAGCGGTACAAATGTGCCCAGCCATCGCGTTCTGACCACCAGAGTAAGTCGCCGGATGCCAGCCGCTCGAGCGGTTGAGTTTCCACGTAGGTATTAAGTTCCTCTTCGAACAGAACGCGTACCTCTCCCGTAACGGTGTCAGCGACGCAAACTTCGACCTTGTGTCGGTCTCGACTTTGACGCCAGAAGTGCAATTCACTCGACGCATCCGATAACCAGAGATCACGCTCTGGCTCATCGCTGTCGGGATATTCGAACCTCCGATCGTTCCAGATGCCGACCTGCTGGTCCTTGAACCTGTCGGCGCCCACTGTAATCATCCGCTTCAATTCAAGGTCATAAATCCGAATTTCACGCTGCGCGATCTTCTCTTCCCCGGCCATGTCGTATTTATATGTTTCGAGTTCTGGGCGTCTGTTTCCCACGGAGTGGATTACCCATAGGTCGCCTGTCTGGCGCTGGTCGAGCCGAACGATCGCAAAGTACCGAGAGTCATGGGCCCACGAGATGCTAGCGTGCTTGCGCTTCTCCCTGTTCTTCGCCTTCTCCGTATCAGTATCACCACGATCACGATCGGCGTAGCTGTAATGTTCTTCTCCATCTGTTGAGAGTTGAGTTTCACTTACCTCAACGCCTTCTTCAGCTTCGTTGGCTTCGTCCTCGTCCTTCCCGCGTCGAGCCTCAAGAATTTGTTGGTAGGCCTCACCGGTCATCGCGTACAAATTGTGGTTTCGTGCAAACACAACCGTGTTGCCATCAGGTGATACGCTAGCCCACGCTGGATGGTTGTCAGGGCCCTCCCAGTTCTCGAGCTGCCGAAGTGTTCTGGTAGTCACGTCGTACTCGAAGTGGAAGACCCGCTTCTTGCTGGCCTTGACTCCGTTGCTATCGTTCTGATCTTCTTGGTCCTGCTCTTCCTCGGTTCGGTTCCCAACCTCATCACGCTCTTCATCCTGTGACGATTGAACCTCAAACTGGAGTGTGTCTTGGTCAATAAATCTGATTCCCCGAATCGGCAAGTGTTGTCCGTCCCAAGGGTCCTTCGTTAGCCTGGTTAATTCAGCAGCAATTCGGTCGTTGTCGAAGACGGCTGTTTTAGTGCCTTGTGCTGGGTCGACCAAATAGAATGACTTGCCGTTTGAGGTTTCCCACTCATACCAGAACCGGTCACTCCCCTCGATCCAATGAGGCGTGACCGTGGTGCTGTAAATAAGCCTGTTTAATTTGTAAGGAGCAAAACGGGCTGCTAGTTGGTAGTTTGCGGTGGCCACACGGTTGTCTTCTTGGCCAATCAGAGGCGTCGTGGTGAGACTCAACGTGAGAAGGAAGCAAAACCACGCATGACGTGTCATAGTGTCCTCTTAGTTTAAAGAAGGTGAAGCGATCGCTCCGAAAATAGGCTTGACAGTCGAGACGAGCGTGCTGTGGTGAGATCTTTTTGTCACGGATGGTGTGGAATTATAACTCTACATCGGTGGCTGACCGGTAGTTACACACGGGGCGGTTTGTGAAGAGGGGTGTCACCATCGAACCGAAACCGTTGACACGCAGTGGGACTCCGGCTTCAGAGGCCACCTCAGCCAGTCCCTCGGCAAGCTGATCACCTAACTTGGCCAGTTGGTGATACAGCCGTTCCGACAACCTTGAAAGTGTCTAGGTTCCAGCAGTCATCGCCAGCGGATTACCCGATAAGGTGCCCGCCTGATATACAGGCCCATCGGACGCGATATGGGTCATGAGATCTTCGCGGCCACCATAGGCGCCAACTGGTAATCCGCCCCCGATGATCTTTCCGAGGCAAGTTAGGTCAGGCTTGACGCCAAAGATGGTCTGGGCACCACCTAATGCCACTCGGAAACCAGAGATAACCTCGTCAAAGATGAGTAGAACTCCACTTTGGTCGCACAAGAATCATCCGCTAGCTTACGGTGAGGTGGGTGCGTAATAGCCGAGCTTTGTTCTCGCGGTTGTACCTGGTCGGTTTGTCTGCACGATGATCTGGCGCCACCCTCCGTCATGAACAGGATTCTTAGAAGCGTAGCCGATGGTGTACTGACTTGAGAGCTCATCCGCGATTTGACTGTAAATACTGGTTAGTTCACTGATTGAATCAGGGAAAAACGCCCGTCCTCCAGTTTCTCGAGACAATTGTCGAAGCACGTACCCCGCCTCCTGGAATCCCCGGCCTCTGCTGTTCTCCTGTGTGCGGAGTCCAATGGCGTATGTTGCCGTCTCCGAACGTTTTGCCAGTTCCAGCACCTCGTCGAATGCCACTAGGCTAGAGGTGTCCTCGCCATCAGACAAGACAACGATCGACTGCCGACGAATCTCATCGGGTGTTCGTGCGCGCACCTTACTCAGTTCCTTGAGTGAAATATATACAGCGTTATGTAGCGAGGTTGAGCCACCAGCGGCGGTACGTCGGATCGCACGCTCGAGGCGTGCTCCGTCATTCGTAAAGTCCTCGAGGATATTGACGCGACTGTCAAAATCGATGACAGATGCAAGATCCTGCGGGCGGAGTCGATATGCAAACCCAATAGCAGCCTCTTGGGCCGTCTGCATCCGACGCTCCATACTGGCGCTGGTGTCGATGAGGAGCGCGAGCGCGATCGGGAGTTGTGATCGTGTGAAGAAGTTAAGTTCTTGCAGTATTCGATCCTCGTAAACTGCGAAATCATCCTGTTCGAGGTTGGTAACATAACGACCGGAGGCATCGGTAACCGTGACGGTTACCGACACAATATCCACACCAGTTCTGAAGGACGGTACTTGAGACTGGGCCGACAGCGTCTGTATTTCTGGAGGCTCTGCACTCGCTGCTACTAGAACTACCACCGCTAGTAAGAGTGTGAGATCACGTCGACGGCGATGTCGAGTCATTGCAATGGTCCCACGGACCGGCCTCGGACAGTCAACGAAGGGAGGGTTGTTGACAGCGCGATCTCTTCAGGCGGTACCAACGTGTCTGGGCGGGCATAGACCAGCAAGTACTGTGACAGAAGTTCTTCCGCTATCTCGTTTAGGGCCTCACGAAAGAATTGTCCCCGCAACAAGTCAATTCGGCGCCCCCCGGTCCGTTCTGTGCCTCGGTCGAGCACCATGTCTCGGTATCGTGAGCCTGTGTCGAATGAAGCACCATCCGTCGTCATCACCACGGTATGGAATGTTGCGCCAGCACTCTCTATAAGGCGGAGCACGGCTTGATAGGGGCGGTTGCTGTATTCAATACCTGCGGCTGTTACCGCGACGATTACCGGGCGCGTTGCCTCGCGTCTCTCCAGTCCTTGGGCGGCGCTGTAGATCGCATCAAGCAAAAGTGAGCCGCTGCTAGGCCGCGGGAATATCCTACCCACGGCCTGCTGTAGCTCAGTGGCGTCCCACGTGTAGTCTTTGACGATGGTGGGCCGATCCCCGAACGTGATCACCGCCACCTGATGATCTCCGGAAATCTGTTTAACGAACTCGCCGAGGCCATCACGAAGATCGCGAAGATATGGAGCGGCCGCGGAACTGTTGTCGACAAGCAGGGCCACCTGCATTGGTTCGGTAGCTCGTTGCACCCGGAGCACTTCACGGAGGATGCCGTCCTCACGCACAACAAAGTCGCTAACTGTGAGGTCAACGACTGGGTGGTCGTTTTCGTCTTGTACGCTGACATACATGCGCTGTTCCTGCGCTTGGGTCGCTTCGGAAAGCACAGAAACGGCGAAGCCAACGGTGAACACGGCACCTACAATGACAAAACGAATCATTAATCGGGCATTCATGAACTTGTCCTAGGTCAGTTTGACTGCGTCAATTGAGCGACGGTCATCTCGGCAGTATAGGTCTCGCGGTTTCACAAGGTCAAGGTCGACGAACGGGCGAAACTCCTTGGAAAAGAAGAGGTTGTCGAGATCGCTCACGGACCCCTGTTCGGCCCCTGTTTCTTGACACCCCCAAGTACGCATGCTATAAACAGCGGGTTTTACTCGGCGCAGTTTTCGTGTTTCTTTGTGGCTAACCGGAGTTGCGTTTGAGTGTCCCGTAGTGCAATCGTGTCGTGCGAAACTCCATTAGATCATTCGATAGTTGTGGTCTGGTCGGGTAGAGTCGACTGAGTTAGTACTAGGTATCAGACTCTCCGACCTAGCTAGGTTCGTCTAAGGGCATCATGCTCGAAGCCTACATTCCGATTCTCCTCTTCGTCCTCGTCGCCATTGGCTTTGCGATTTTTACCCTGCTTCTTTCTGGTTTGTTGCATCCCGAGCGACATAGCAAGGTGAAGCTCGAGCCCTACGAGTGCGGGATTGAGCCTGAGACTGACGCACGAGACCGGTACAGTATCCGCTTTTACCTCGTGGCAATGTTGTTCGTCATCTTTGATGTGGAGACCGTCTTCATGTTCCCGTGGGCGGTGATGATGGATGAGTTGGCCCTGTTCGGGCTAATCGAGATGATCGTGTTTCTGTTCATTCTCGTCGTGGGTTATGTCTACGCCTGGCGTAAGGGTGCGTTGGAGTGGGTGTAGCGGCCTGAACACAGAGGATTTGATGTCTGACGAATCAAAGTCAGAAAAACCAACCAACCCGCCGCCATCGGCTGGGCCCCAAAAGGTTTCACCGGTGCCGTCGACCTCGACCCCGAAGCCTGAGCCTAAGGCTCCGCCTGCCGCGCCGACGGGTCCCGCGGATCCAGCACCTCCCGAGGATGTAAGCGAGCCAGACTTTTTGACCCAACTCCGTACCGCTCACGGAACTGCTATTCAGAAAGTGAGCTACTGGGTGGGCGACTGGTCTGTGATTGTATCTTTGTCTTCTCTTCTCGATGTAGTTAAGTATCTGCGCGACGCGCCTGACGCTGCATTTGACTATTGTTCGGATGTAACAGCAACAGACTGGCCGCCGCGAGACCAGCGGTTTGATGTCATTTACTGCCTGTACTCAACACGACATCGTCATCGGGTGCGAATCAAAGTGCACGCTGCTGAGGATGAGCCTGTGCCCTCGGTGACGGACATCTGGCCTGCGGCTAACTGGCTGGAGCGGGAAGTCTACGACTTGTTTGGCGTGAATTTCGTCGGGCATCCGGACCGACGTCGCCTGTTGATGCCTGATGAGTGGCAGGGGCACCCTCAGCGTAAGGACTACCCCCTTGAAGGCCCTGGTGAATTACTTATGGAGAATCCTCAGGACTGGTTACGTCTGAAAAATATACGTGATGAGGCGGAGATCGAGTGACGTCTAAAGTTCTGGACTGGATGATTGGGAGGGCACCTCAGTAATGAAGATTGAGGCTCCCCGTCCGATGTTTGACACAAGTGAGATGGTCCTAAACATGGGGCCACAGCACCCCAGTACACACGGCGTGCTTCGGATCGTGCTCCGCCTTGATGGTGAGCGCGTAGTTGATGCGGACGTTGTTGTCGGGTACCTCCACCGCGGGATTGAAAAACTTTGCGAGAATCGTGACTGGTCGCAGATCATCCTGCTGACCGATCGTATGGACTACGTGGCTGCAGCTTCTAGCAATCTTGGTTATTGCGAGACGGTGGAGAAGCTGATGTCGGTCGAGGTTCCACGTCGCGCACAATATATCCGGACGATCTTAGGGGAGCTCCAGCGGATTGCCAGTCACTGCCTATGGCTTGGAACCCACGCCATGGACATCGGCGCCATGACAGTTTTTCTCTACGCCTTCCGCGAGCGTGAGCTGATCCTCGACCTGTTCGAGGAGTACTGCGGAGCGCGACTGACGTATAACGCGACGCGTATCGGGGGACTGCCCCTCGACATACCGCCAGGTTGGGACAAGAAGGTTCGTGAGTTCTGCGACATCATGGACTCCAAGCTTGGCGAGTACGAGACACTACTCACACACAATCGAATCTGGCTAGAACGCACGAAGGGCATTGGTGTAATTGACGGACCCGAGGCAATCGCAATGGGTCTTTGTGGACCCACGCTGCGCGGGTCTGGTGTTCCTCGTGACGTCCGTAAGGATGAGCCGTACGCAGCCTATGATGAATTTGATTTCGAAGTGCCTATTGGGACTGAGGGGGATACCTACGATCGCTACCTCGTCCGACTCGAAGAGTTTAGGCAGTCGCTTCGCATCATCCGACAGGCCGTAGATGGGTTGCCCGAGGGGCCCATAGTTGGCAAGGTGCCTAGGCTTATCAAGCCACCAGCGGGGGAGACCTACCACGCTGTCGAGTCGCCCAAAGGCGAAATAGGTTTCTTCATTGCTAGTGATGGGCGATCGACGAATCCCTATCGATTCCGTGTGCGCCCGCCCTCGTTCTGTAATCTGCAAGGTCTACGTCGTCTCATCCGAGGACACTTGGTAGCTGACGTTGTGGCTCTAATTGGGTCCATAGATATCGTTCTGGGAGAGGTGGACCGCTGAAATCATGGTCGACACATTAGTGGTCCCGCTTCTCAAGATCGTCATTCTGCTAAATGCAGTGCTTATAGCTGTTACCTATATGGTTCTGCTCGAGCGAAAGGTGATCGCCTGGGTCCAGTCGCGGCTAGGCCCGATGCGCGTGGGTCCGTACGGCGCCTTGCAACCGATCGCTGATGCCGTCAAGTTGATGACGAAGGAAGATATTACGCCCACACGTGCGGACCGCTGGGTCTTTACCGCGTCACCGATCATTGTGATGGTGCCGGCTCTCATCGTCTTCGCGGTTATTCCCTTCGGCCCAGAGGTAGAGCTCTTTGGTCGGTCTGTGCCGCTTTACATTACCGACGTCAATGTCGGTTTGCTGTATATCGTGTCAGTTGCTTCGTTGGGCGTCTACGGCATCATCCTCGCGGGTTGGGCGTCGAACAGTAAGTATCCGCTATTGTCGAGCCTTCGTGCGTCAGCACAACTTATCAGTTACGAAGTTGCTGTGACGATGACGCTAGTCAGCATGATTCTGATGGCTGGTACACTTAGCATGGTCGGCATTGTTGAGTCGCAGCGCGAGGCTGGGCTGTGGTTTGCGTTCGTACAACCGGTAGCATTCGTCATCTTCTTCATCGGTGGTCTTGCAGAAACCAATCGCGCGCCATTTGACATGCCGGAAGCTGAACAGGAACTGACTGGCGGTTTCCACACTGAGTACAGTGGTATGCGGTTCGCACTGTTTTTCCTTGCTGAGTATGCAAACATGATCGTCATCTCGTGTGTGGCGGTCACACTCTTTTTGGGTGGGTGGCTCAGGCCGTTTCCCAGTGTGGAGGCGCTCAGCTTCCTTGACTTGGTACCATCGTGGATCTGGTTCTTGTTTAAGACCTTCGTATTCCTCTACATTTTTCTCTGGATTCGGGCAACCTTGCCCCGTTACCGCTACGACCAGTTGATGCGGCTAGGCTGGAAGGTGCTTATCCCCATCGCAATCGGAAACGTTGTGGTGACGGGCATAGCGAAGGTGCTGTTGTAGGCGGTGTAGTGATATGGGCGAAGCGGTCATTTTTTATGTTTTGTCGGCCTTGATTTTGGGTTTCGCAGTGCTGGTTATCAGTACCCGAAACACTGTTCACAGCGTGCTGTTTCTGGTTATGAACTTTCTCCTCGTTGCGATGTTATACGTCATGTTGGGCGCGGAGTTCTTGGCAGTCATTCAAGTCTTGGTCTACGCCGGCGGCATCGTCGTGCTGTATTTGTTTGTTGTTATGCTCGTGAATCTGAAGCGGCCTCCCGAGGTTCATCAAGACCCGCGCAGACAGGCACGGCTTGGATTGGCTGTGGCGGGTGCCGTGCTGGCCGAACTCGTAGCCATAATCGTGTACACCTCCACCAGCCCTGCCGCACCTGCCGTCGCCGCTGCGGGACAGACGGTCGAGGGCGGCAATGTCGAGCAGGTTGGTTGGTTGCTCTACACGGACTATCTGATTCCATTTGAGGTTGCGTCGATACTGCTGCTTGTCGCGATGGTTGGTGCGATCGTGCTGGCAAAGCGGGAATTGTAAAGGGATAAAACGTCGTGCTCGAAATCACTCCAGCGCATTACATGGTACTTTCATCAGCCCTTTTTATGATTGGGGTGATTGGCGTGATGGTGCGTCGTAACATCATCATTATCTTTATGTCGATCGAGCTGATGTTGAACGCGGTTAACGTCAACCTAGCGGCCTTTTCGCAGCAATGGCAGCATGTGATGGGGCAGGTATTTGCCATTTTTGTTATCGCGGTGGCAGCTGCCGAAGCGGCAGTTGGCTTGGGGATTATTCTGGCTTTCTACCGTAATAAGGAAACGGTGAACATTGACGAAATGAACGTGATGCGCTGGTAACATCACGTAATGGTGTAAGAACCTCTTATGGAAATTATCTGGCTGATTCCCTTGCTACCTGGCATCGGCGCTGCGGTGACTGGTCTACTTGGGATTCGGTTCTTCTCTAAGGCCCAAACCGCACTTGTTGCATGCACCTCGATGGCATTGGCGGCGCTTCTGTCGATTTATGCCTTTGTCCAGTTACTTGCATTGCCTGCGGAGGCCCGTGTCTATTTTGTCGTCGTGGCCCCGTGGATTCCGGCCATTCCCTTGGAGACCGCTGGTGGGATCGGGGAATTCGCTGTGGACTGGGGTTTCCGGTTGGATCCTTTGTCAGGCATGATGATCCTAATCGTTAGCGGCATTGGCCTTCTGATCCACTTGTACTCGACGTCATACATGCATGGAGAATCGGCGGCAGGCTACGCGAGGTTTTTCTGTTATCTGAATCTATTTTGCTTCTTTATGTTGACACTGGTGTTGGGTTCCAACTTCCTTGTCATGTTCGTCGGGTGGGAGGGCGTGGGTCTTTGTTCCTATCTGTTGATCGGATTCTGGTACCACAAACAGAGTGCGACCGACGCGGGGAAAAAGGCTTTTCTCGTGAATCGGATCGGAGACTGGGGCTTCGTCCTGGGTATTTTTCTTGTGTTTTTTACGTTCGGAACCATTGATTTTGAAGAGGTGATGGTATCCGCTGCGGCAATGCCGATTGAGGCCGCGGGGTTTGGTGTTATCTCGCTCATTTGTCTTTTGTTATTTATCGGGGCGACCGGGAAGAGTGCCCAGATTCCACTGTATGTTTGGTTGCCAGATGCCATGGAGGGGCCGACGCCAGTGTCGGCACTTATTCACGCCGCGACAATGGTCACGGCTGGTGTCTACATGGTGTGCCGCACTGCTACGCTCTTTACGCACGCACCCATGGTGATGACGGGCGTGGCGATAATCGGTGCACTCACCGCTTTGATGGCGGCGTCAATCGGCTTGTTGCAGACTGATATCAAGCGTGTACTTGCTTACTCGACAGTGTCACAATTGGGCTATATGTTTCTCGCAACTGGGGTGGGTGCGTTTGGGGCTGCGGCGTTTCACCTGATGACGCATGCATTCTTCAAGGCGCTGCTTTTCCTGGGAAGTGGCTCGGTTATCCACGCGATGGATGAAGAGCAGGACATGCGAGCCATGGGCGGGCTGAAACTGTATATGCCGGTCACATTTGTCACTATGTTGGTCGGGACGCTAGCGATTGCTGGCATTCCGCCGTTCGCGGGATTTTTTAGCAAGGACGAAATCCTCTTCCAGACCTTTTTACATAACCGGGCGCTATGGGTGATAGCAGTCTTGACTGCAGGGATGACCTCTTTCTATATGTTCCGGCTGATGGCAATGACGTTTTACGGTAAGTATCGGGGTCCGGCTTGGAAATCGGCCGCTGTGGTCCACGAAGGGGCTGACCATCACGGTGCTGATGCTGGGGAAGATGCCAACGATGGCCACGGATCTTGGCACGGTCCACACGAATCTCCGGCTCCAATGACCGGAACGCTGATGGCCTTGGCGATCGGCGCGATAGTGGCTGGTTTCGTGGGAATACCGGCGGCACTTGGCGGCAGTAATGCGATCGAGCATTTTTTGGAGCCGAGTTTTGTAGTTAGTGCCGATCATGAGGTCGGTGAAGCCAGTGGTGTTGCTCTGGCGGGAGCGGGGGCAGAACACGAGGTCTCACATGCGGTGGAATTGGGTCTGATGATTCTCTCGATTTTTGTCGCGCTCGGTGGTTTGGCGCTAGCCCATCGCCTGTACCTCAAGCAGCCAGAATTAGCTGGAGCGTGGAAGGCGCGATGGGCGGGAGTTCACCAACTGTTGTTCAACAAGTATTACGTGGACGAAATGTACCAGGGTACTGTTGTGCGTGGCACGATGTCTGGCGGCCGAGGACTCTGGCGTTTCGATGGTCGCGTGGTGGACGGTGCCGTCAATGGGAGTAGCTGGCTTACACTTGTGTCCTCCTGGTGTTCGGGATTGTTTGATCGTTACGTTGTCGATGGTGCGGTAAATCTTGTGGGCTGGTCGGCTTCAGAATCGAGCTTCAGTCTTCGTCGTATTCAGACTGGATTGATTCAGAACTATGCGCTGACCATGCTAATTGGGGTGTTCGTGTTCGTGAGTTTGTATCTATTGGTTGGTTGACGGGGTGTAATCGTACCGGCCTTTTGCCGGTAGGCGTCCCCACGTGGTTGCTTTATGAGTAACGTAGCTGAATTTCCTCTGTTATCACTAATCTTGTTCACGCCGCTGGCCGGCGCCATTGTCCTGCTATTCGTGAATCACCAGAGCACAGAAAAAATCAGGTGGATAGCGAACATCGTTGCGGGAATTGGTTTCCTCGTATCACTGCCTCTCTGGTTTTGGTACGAACCTAGGGGCACTCAATGGCAATTCGTAGAGCGCCTGTCTTGGATCCCATCAATTGGGGCCGATTATTTTTTGGGCGTTGATGGATTCAGCGCGCTGCTCGTACTGCTCGCGACGATGATGGGGTCGATTGCGATTCTGTCTTCGTGGACAGCGATTACCGAACGCGTGAAGGAGTACTACGTCTTTTTGTTACTGCTTCAAACAGGAATGATCGGTGCTTTTGTCGCACTTGACGCCCTCCTATTTTTTCTGTTCTGGGAGGTTATGTTGGTTCCGATGTACTTTCTCATCGGAATTTGGGGTAGCGACCGCCGGCTGTATAGCGCGATTAAGTTTTTCCTGTACACCCTTGTGGGTAGCGTTGTAATGCTACTTGGCCTTCTCGCAATCTATTTTGAGCACCAGGCGATTACCGGCATCTACAGTTTCGATATTACGCGTTTCCACGGATTGGACCTTCCTGTCGATCTGCAATGGTGGGTGTTTCTTGCACTCTTCTTGGGTTTTGCCGTCAAGGTGCCAATGTTTCCGTTTCACACCTGGCTTCCGGATGCACACACTGACGCGCCGACAGCCGGCTCAGTAATTCTGGCGGCCGTACTGTTAAAAATGGGCACTTACGGGTTTATTCGCTTCAGTTTGCCGATTCTGCCCGAGGCAACTGCAACGTTCGTGCCGATGGTCGTCACGCTGTCGATCATTGGGATTATCTATGGCGCACTTGTTGCTTTGGCGCAACGTGATTGGAAGCGATTGGTTGCGTATTCTTCGGTGAGCCACATGGGGCTGGTGATGCTTGGAATGTTTGCGTTGACGCCTGTCGGCATCACCGGGAGCATCGTTCAGCAACTCAACCACGGTATTTCAACTGGCGCGCTTTTCCTGATCGTTGGCATCGTCTATGAACGACGACACACGCGGGAGATCGCCGAGTACGGCGGGCTATCAAAAGTGATGCCGGTTTATGCCGTGATTTTTCTAATCATGACCTTGTCATCGATCGGACTGCCAACATTGAACGGTTTTATCGGAGAGATTCTGATTTTGCAGGGTGTTTTCGTGGTCAACAAGATGTGGGCAGCCGTGGCGGCAACCGGCATCGTACTGGGTGCAGCCTACATGCTCTGGCTGTACCAACGCACGATGTTCGGTACTATTGAAAATCCGAAGAACAAATCGCTGCCCGATCTAAACGCGCGCGAGGTGGCTACCTTTGTGCCTTTGATCGTGCTCGCGTTTTGGATCGGTCTGTATCCGGCCCCGTTCCTGAATCGCCTCGAATCGTCCGTGACGTATGTCATGTCACACGTCAACTCGACTTACGCGCCTCAAAATGTTAAGGCTGCTGTCGAGATGCAGGTGAGAGGTCAGTAGACGATGCCACCTGGGTTCTCTGCGGCGGATTTCTATTACATCCTGCCCGAGTTGGTGCTTGCGGGCGGTGCGCTGTTGGTCCTCGTGGTCGACGTTGTAACATCTCGGCAGCAGCGGCCGTTGCTGGGATGGGTAACGATCGGCGTTCTTCTGGCGACTACGCTGACACTCTTGCCGTTCAGTGATGTCGATGTTCTTGCGTCTCGTGGTCTCCTTGCTATTGACGGATTCGCGTTCTTCTTCAAGCTTGTCTTCTTACTGACTGCGCTCGTAACCGTCTTGATGTCGTCGTCGTATCTTGAGGTCGAGGGGTTGCGCGCTGGGGAATACTATTTCCTAATTCTCTGCGCCACGCTCGGCATGATGTTTATGGCGAGTGGCATTGATCTCGTCACGATTTTCATCGGTCTTGAGACGATGGCCGTGGCCTTCTACATCCTGACTGGGTTTCTCAAGCCGAACCGCCGGTCTAACGAGGCTGCCGTAAAGTATTTTCTACTCGGAGCGTTTTCACTGGGGATCTTGCTGTACGGCATGTCAATGCTCTATGGCCTATCGGGAACGACCAACCTCCGTGCATTGGCCACGGTGGTGGCAACCGGGGAATCTCGCCCCTTGTTAATTGTTGCGGTTGTGCTGGTTGTGTCCGGCATCGGATTCAAAATCGCTGCAGTCCCGTTCCACATGTGGGCCCCTGATGTCTATGAAGGTGCACCGACGCCGGTTACCGCATTTCTGTCCGTTGGGTCGAAGGCTGCGTCCTTTGCGATGTTACTGCGGATATTCATGGAGGGTTTACCATTTTTGGCTGAGGTGTGGCAGCCGATGTTTTGGGTGCTCGCAGTTGTCACGATGACGTTCGGTAACCTGGCAGCCTTGACGCAGAGCAACATTAAACGGATGTTGGCATACTCCTCAATCGCGCACGCAGGATACATCTTGATCGGAGTGGTGGCGAATTCGTCGCGTGGTGTCACTGCGTTGATGATCTATTTGATGTTGTATGTCTTTATGCAGCTAGGAGCATTCGCTGTGGTCGTGATGCTTCGTCGCCGTGACGTCGTGGGCGACGAGTTGAAGGATTTGAGCGGACTGTATTTTCGATATCCGGTGGCGGCCTGTGCGATGCTGTTCTTCATGCTATCGCTCGGCGGTATTCCGCCGACGGCTGGCTTCATGGGAAAGTTCTGGCTTTTTAGTGCGGCAATCGAGTCGGGTTACATCTGGCTCGCCGTTATCGGTGTAATCAACAGTGCCATCTCGCTCTACTACTACGTTCGGGTCGTCGTGTTCATGTGGCTGAGGGAAGAGACCCTAGGTTCGCCAATCGTTGCAAGTCCGGCCATGGCTCTGGCTCTGACCGTTGCACTAGTTGGTGCTGTTATTTTTGGGGTATATCCTGGTCCGCTGTTCGAGCTTGCCGAGTCCTCGGCACAGTCACTCGGGGGTGTGATTACCGGGATGGGTGTGTCCTCTTTTTAATCTGAATCGGCGCATCTGTCGTAGTCGCACGGGTGTCAGTACATGTGGCGTTTCGGTGAATCTCAGGGGCGCACTATTCGCACAGTCGGCGCACTAAGTGCCGTGGGGCTGTCATTCGTTCTGGCGGTTGTCATGGGGGCCGGCGCTGGCTACGTGGTGGATCGCTGGCTCGGCTCGTCTCCTTGGGGATTCCTGTTGTTCTTTTTTCTGGGTGTCGCTGCTGGTGTCCTCAACGTGATCAGGGTATCCACCGCTTACTTACGTGACGATGAGGGAGCACGATCCGAGTCTCCGCAGGATTGAACGCAATTCCGTGGCCGCCTGTGGACTCTTCGCGGTTGCTGCGTGGATTGTATCGGAACAGGTCGCATCAGCGGTTGGAGTAATGGTGGGCACCAGTCTCGTGGCGTTTAGCTACTGGATGATCAAAGGTAGCGTCAGCCGGTTAGGAACGTCACCAGCAGGCCGCCCGATGGCGATCGGGTGGTTCGTGGTGCGTATTCTTGGTCGATACGCTTTACTCGCTGGAATAGCGTACGTTACGATTGCGCGTTTGCACCTGCCCCCACTGGCTTTACTGGCTGGGGTATCGGCGATCGTGGTGGGTGTGGCGCTCGAAGGTTTTCGGGCGTTGGTCGGACGTCAAGTTCCTTCGTGACTGTCTTGGCTGAGATTTTAAGGTATGGAACAACTCGAACACCCCCTGTGGATCGTTGATACTGCTAACGCCGTGTTCGGGCCATTTATTGCTGCGCTCCTTGGCCTGCTAGGGTTCGACCTGAGTCACGCCGAGCACGTCATTCCGAATTACCTAGTCATCTCCGGGCTTATTGTTTTGGCGGTTATGGTCGGCTGTCTGCTGATCAAATCGCGCTTGAGTGTTGAGCACCCTGGACGCGTTCAACTGCTCCTTGAGGGTGGCCTCAGCGCTCTCTATGGGTTGCTCGAAGATATCGTTGGGCCGAAAGGTCGGCGGTATGCAACGTTGGTCGGAACGGTTGGTCTCTTCATCCTCCTGAGCAACTTATCCGGCCTTGTGCCGGGACTAATGGCCCCCACGAGTAACATTAACGTGACTCTTGGATGTGCTATCACGGTGTTTGTTTACTATCACTTTCACGGTGTGAAGGAACAGGGTGTGGTTGCGTACATCAAGCATTTCGCCGCGCCACCAGGCGCACCGATGTGGATTGCACCGATCTATTTTCCGGTTGAGATCATCAGTCACTGTTCACGAGTGTTGTCGCTATCTGTACGTTTATTTGGGAACGTCTTCGGTGAAGAGTTAGTAATTTTGATCTTGTTCTCGATTGTGCCATTTATTATTCCCTTGCCGATGATGTTGCTCGGCATCGTCACTGGTAGTTTGCAGGCGTTCATTTTTGTCATGCTGACAATGATTTATCTACAGGGTGCCGTGACCGTTGACCACGATCATGACCGGGACCATGATGAGAAAGTTCATGCACGTGGTGACGCGATGGCACCTGCGTCAGCGTAAGGTCTTTTAGTGGAAGAGTTGGTCGACGGGTTGATGTCATTCTTCGATTTAAGGAGGCAGTGGTCGTGAATACACGTGCAGTATGGATTTTAATGATCGGAATAGTGACGGTAGGATTAATTTCGCCGTTGCACGCACAAGAAGCTTCGGTGAGCGCGGATAGTGAATTGGTCAAGTGGTCGATCATTACCGCTGGATTCGCACTGGCAATCGCAGCCGCTTTCGGGACACTGGCTCAAGGGCTTGGTCTGAGCGCTGCGGCTAATGGAATTGCACGAAACCCGTCAGCAGCTCCGGACATTCGATTTTCGCTGATTTTAGGGCTCGTGTTGATTGAGTCGCTAGTTATTTATGTGTTGCTTATCGCCCTGATTTTATTCTTTGTACAGCCGTTCAGTGGATAAGCGGCAAGGTGAGTCGGGCGGGTTGCACGGCTGACCCGTCCGATCCATCTATGCCCTTAAGATTTACACGGATTGAATGGTTGCTTCTCCTCTTGACCCTTATCTGGGGTAGCAACTTCAGCGTCGTTAAAACCGCGATCGAAGAGTTTCCGCCTCTCCCGTTCAATGCTCTCCGGATGGCGCTCGCGTCGGCGATCTTCTTGGGCCTGCTGGCTAGTTCGTCCGCTTCTCGCCCGTGTCGCCGCGATTGGCCTGTCATCATCACCCTGGGTCTTGTAGGGCATTTTCTTTACCAGGTCTGCTTCATGGAGGGTATTTCCCGCACGAGCGTGGCCAATAGTTCACTGATTCTTGGGACAATACCTATTGCTGTTGCCATCCTGATGTGGTGTGGCGGCCGTGAATCTCTCTCGACGACGCACTGGCTCGGAATTGGGCTCTCTCTGGTCGGTGTCTACCTGGTTGTTGGTCAAGGCACTCGAATCAATAGTGCATCCTTGACTGGTGACCTCCTGATGATGGCTGCGGTTTGGTGTTGGGCGGCTTACACGGTCAGCGCTCAATCGATACTTAAAAGGTATTCGCCGTTGACGGTTACGACTTGGTCCATGGCGGTTGGCACCGCATTGTTCGTTCCTTTAGGGCTCCCTGGACTGTTCGTGCTCAATTGGCGTGATATCAGCTTCGGAGCGTGGGCCGGCCTTGTGTATTCTGCGATCTTTGCGTTGTGTGTTTCATACCTCATTTGGTACACGGCAGTTCAGCGTATCGGAAGCGCCCGCACCTCCATCTACTCCAATATGGTACCAGTGGTTGCGATGATCGTGGCTGCAGTGTGGTTGCGGGAGTCGATTAGCACCATGCAGATTGGTGGTGCGGTCAGTATTTTCGCCGGGGTTGCGCTTACTAAGGTCAGGCCGCCGCACGGGTGCTGATAATCCGCGCGAACGATACTCAAACGGGTTGTATTGCGGGATTTCGTGGATCAGTAATTGACAACGTCCTGAATCGCCCGAACGATGTCGGCTGCTTGTGGGAGCACGACTTCTTCAAAGACCGGATTGTAGCCAACGGGGCAGTCGAGTGCCGCGACCCGCTTAACTGGAGCATCCAAGGAATCAAATAGCTCGTCCGCCATACGAGCGACCAACTCGGCGCCGAAGCCGCATGTCAGCTGGTCCTCATGGGCCACGACCACGCGGTTTGTTTGGGCAACTGCCTCGGCGATCCCTTCCCAGTCGTATGGCATGATGGTTCTAAGGTCGAGCACCGACACCGCAATTCCCAATTTCTCAGCTTGCTGAGCGGCAGCGAGCGATCGTTGAACCAAAGCACCCCATGTGATGATCACAACATCGCTCCCCGAACGACGGAGTACGGATTGACCAAACGGCACCATGTGATCAACACCTGGGTAGGCTGCCTTATTGTAGGTCTGTCGGTATAAATGCTTGTGTTCGAGAAATAGTACGGGGTCATCGCACCGGATCGCTGTTCGCAATAAGCCACAGGCATCTGCGGCGTTGGAGGGATACGCGATTCGGAGGCCTGGAAAGTGCGCAAAAATACCCTCACCAGACTGACTGTGATAGATCGAACCACCGCGGAGATAGCCACCAATTGGCACCCGGACGACCATCGGACAGGAGTAAGTGTTATTGGAGCGGTAGCGCAACATCGCCACCTCGTTGCGCAATTGCATTGTTGCTGACCAGATGTAGTCGAAGAACTGAATCTCCACCACGGGCTTAATGCCTCGGATGGCCATGCCCATGGCTCGGCCGACGATGTTGGCCTCAGCCAGTGGTGAGTTGAAGACGCGCTCAGCACCGAATGTTCGTTGCAAGCTTTCTGTGACCTTGAACACTCCGCCCTTGCCCCGCACCTCCGATAGCGTTTCGGGGTGGCTGCTGTCAGCTACGTCTTGACCAAACACCACCATCCGGGAATTCCGAGCCATTTCGTCTTTGAGTGTCTGATTGATAGCCGAGACCATCGTCTTGGGCTCGCCTGACGGCTTTTCCGAGACGTCGAAAGTCTTAGAACAAGGGTCGACATCCGGGGAGTAGATGTAACGTGTGACTGTTTCCGAGACCGGCGAGGGCGCCTTGATCGCACCGTCTGTAGCCGCGGCAATCTCGTCTTCAACTTCACTGTCCAATGCATTTAGTTGATTGTTGGTGGCGACGCTGTTGGCCAGGCAGAACTCTCGAAAGCGTACCAACGGGTCTCGGACTGTCTCGCTATCTCGCTCAGCCTGTGTTTTGTAAACACGTTCGTCGTCAGAGTGCGAGTGTGAATAGGGACGGGTGGTATGCGCATGCACCAGTGCTGGCCCCCGGTGCGCTCGAACGTGGTCCACCGCGTCTTGCGCTGCCCTCCAGCTATCCAGCAGATCAGTACCGTCGGCGCGTGCGATCCGCAGTGAAGGAAAAGATTCAAGGAGTTTCGAAATACTTCCTCCAGGTGTCTGAATGTCAACCGGCACAGAAATCGCGTAACCGTTATCCTGGACTAAAAAGACAACTGGTAACTGCTGCGTGCACGCGGTGTTAAGCGATTCCCAGAATTCCCCCTCGCTTGTCGCACCGTCACCCAACGACACTAGAATCACCTCGTCGGCATGTGCCGACGGCTCTCGTCCATCACGGGTGCCAAGTGTTCGATTGAGCACGCCGCCTTCGGCACACCCGACGCCATGAAGGCACTGCGTGCCGGTCGCGCTCGACGGCGATACGATGTGAAGTAGACGGTCGCTCCAGTGCGAAGGCATCTGCCGACCACCTGAGGACGGATCATCCGACGATCCAACGCTACCTAAGAGCATCTCGGTCGGTGTAACACCGAGTGTCAAACAAAGAGCCCTGTCGCGATAGTACGGAAAAATCCAGTCGTAGCCGGGCCGGAGTGAAAAACCGATGGCGACTTGAATGGCCTCATGGCCAGCGGCACTGATCTGAAAGTAGGCGATACTTTGGTTCTTGAGTTGAATCTCCTTGTCGTCCAAGCGTCTCGACAATCGCATCGTGCGGTAGGCGCGAAGTAGTTGCTCTTGAGAAAGTTCAACGGTCTCGCGCCGGGGTGGGGTTGCTGCAGTGCGAGTCGAACTAGACGGAGTTTGCCCTTTAAAGCTCATTGACTATTTAGACCCGTTGAGACAGACCGTTTTTGGGGCCCGGAATCGCCTGACGACACCCACTGTCTGAGGCCATCTTCAGGCTGAACCGCGACATTATAGCACCGGATTCCGCTGATCAAATCTCGAGATTAACGAATGTAAATAGCTTAAAATGAGTGAGTTATGGTTATGACTACAAGGAGTGTCATCCAGTGAGTAGGGCCAGAGTGCATTGCTGGGATGACATTGCTCCGGAGAAAGTAACAGAGATGATGTCGCGCAAAATCGTTACTGGTGAACGCTCGCTGGTCGCGCAGGTTTATCTCAAGAAGGGCGCTCTCGTGCCGATGCACGCACATCCGAGCGAACAGTTAACTTATGTGCTAGAGGGTAGCCTTCGGATGATGGTGGCGGGGGAGGAGTCGATCGTGCGAGCGGGAGAGATCATTCACATCCCGTCGGACGTGTCGCACCAAGCTGAAGCGTTGGTTGACACGTTGGAACTCGACCTGTTCAGTCCGGTGCGGGAAGACTGGCTGGCGGCTGACTCTTCTCCGGGTCGCTGATTCAACTCTAGACCTCCATTAGTGAATTCGACGATCCCAGTCATCCTGACGTCCACCCGGGTGGACGCCGAACCGACTGCGCAGCCGGCGCATTTTCCACTTAATATACTGATACTTGATCTCGCCGATGAAACCACTTATCCCACCTTTTAAATACAAGTATCCAACTACTAAGCCGCCCAGGTGTGACGTGTGAGAAGTACCGCCACCCGTGTTGCCCACGTACAGAAAAGAGATCGCACCCAAAATCATGACGAAGTACTTTAATCGAATCGGGAACAGAAAATATACGAAGATGAGACGGTCGGGATAGTTGAGCGCTGACGCAAGCAATAAGCCATAGATCGCGCCGGATGCTCCGATTGTAGTACTCCCAGGGTGAACGAACGCAATCGATGGGAGGGCGGCGACGAGTGTTGTTACTGCAGCACCTAATCCCGTGATGAAGTAGTACTTGAGAAATCTTTCACTACCCCACAGCCGCTCCAGTTCAACACCGAACATCCAGAGCACCAGCATGTTGAAGAATATATGGGAGAGACCTGCGTGCAAGAATAGGTAGGTGATTGGCTGCCACAGCCAGAAATACTCGAAAACGGCAACAGGCGTAAGACCAAAGAAAGTGACTAAATCTGGGGCCAGAGTGGTCATGACGAACGCCACAACGTTCGCCCAGATGATTACCTTGATGGCGGGCGATATGCCTCCAGGCCCGAAGGAGTAGCTACTTGGCGCGTAACGGTATCGATACATCATCGGGGTGTTCCTGGAGTAGTGTCGACGCGTGCCTTGTGGGTCGGAGCCATCGTACCATAGGCCACACGCGTTACTTAGATACGGGTCTAGCGGGCATTGAGTCGGGTGAGAAGCCAACGACGCACATCGTCGAATTCCTCGATTCTTAACGCTCGTGCCGCAGTGGCCAATACGATGAGGCCAGCACTAATTGCAGTGCCGAGGCGGGTCGCCTGATGCCAGACCCCTAGTCCCGGCCATGTAGTTGCCAACCATTGTTCCGTTCCGAATGCTGCCCAGGCCATTAATGCAGAGGCCACACTAATCTTAACGAATGCCATCGCGATCCGAGGGCCCTCCAATCCACCGAGCCGGCGCTGCAGCAGGTAGAGTAGGGCTGCAGCGTTCACAAGGGCGGCGATAGCAGTACCGAGTGCGAGACCGCGATACCCCATTAGACGGATGAGCAATAAATTTAACGCAACGTTGAGGACTACCGAGCCCACACTGATGAGGGCAGGTGTTCGGCTGTCCCGAAGTGCGAAGAAACTCGGAACGGCAATTTTAACCGTTGAGTAACCAAGAAGGCCTGGCGCATAGCACATCAAAGCGGCGGCGGTGGCTGTAGTATCAGCGGGTGTGAAGCTACCGCGTTCAAAGATGAGGGCGACAATTGGTGACGCCAGAGTAACTAAGCCGAGCGTCGCGGGAACGTTCAGCATGAACATTAATCGCAGGCCGTTCGAGATCGTTTGCCGCATCTCTTCAGGGTTCTCACGCGCTGCTTGTCTGGAAAGGGTCGGCAGGGCGGCGGTCGCGATAGATACACCGAACAATCCGATCGGTAGGTACATCAGTCGAAAGGCATAGCTGAGCCAGGACACAGCACCTGTTCCTTCGCCAGTCGCGAGTATCGTATTGACGAGCAAGTTGATCTGTACAGCGGCTAGGCCAAGGATGCCAGGGCCCATCAGTCGCAGAATCTCTCTAAGGCCAGGGTCCCGTAGGTTGAGTATCGGGCGGTAGCGATACCCGGCGTGGTGCAGGGCGGGCCACTGGAGGACGACTTGGCCAACACCGCCGATTAAAGCTCCGATGGCCATGCCCGCAATCGGCGGAAGTCCCACGCTTGGCATCAGCGGGACCAGCGCAAACCCGCTGGCAATCATGGCGAGATTGAACATGGCGGGGGATAACGCAGGTGTGAAGAATCGCTGCAATGAGTTCAGCATGCCCATAAACGCGGCAGCGATAGCCACGAGACTGAGGAAGGGCAGCATGATGCGTGTGAGTGTCGTCGCAAGTTCGAGTTTGCCAGGCACTTCATTGAAGTGTCCGGCAAACAACATAACGAGCGGCGCGGCAAAAATGATACCGATCGTGACGAGGAGTCCGGTCACTATCAGCAGTGCGTTAATTAACTGATTGCCGAGTTGCCAAGCCTGGGTGCGACCCTCCGCGGTAAGTCGTTTTGTGAAGGTGGGTACGAAGGCCGCACTCATGGCACCCTCGGCGAAGAGGTCACGCATCAAGTTTGGAATACGGAAACCGACGTAAAAGGCGTCCATCGCGTTGCCAGCACCGAACAGGTAAGCTAGGACCTGGTCGCGGATAAGGCCAAGCAGTCGGCTGGTCATTGTTGCAGCACTGATCACGCCAGCCGAGCGGAGTAGCCCACTCGATGATGGTGTTTCAGGGACTGGCGCGTCGGCCGGCGGGGGAGGCTGTAAGTCGGGCATTAACTGTATGTCAGCCTAACATACGGCCTTAGCCGGTAGTTCGTCTGTCGGTTGAGCGGACCGAGGTGATCACTAGGAAAACCTTGGTTAATGCGGAGTGGGGAGGTATGGGTTCGACTCGCGAGCTGCCATTTGTCGGGGTTGCGTCGGTCCGCTTCAGTTCCTTGCGATCACCGCTGGGCCAGATTTTCTTTGTCATGTCAGGACGCGGACTCTGTAATGTCACCATTGGAGCCCGTCGACATGCTGAGTACCGAAGATACATGGAACGGCACTCGACCGAGGTCTGGCGTGACGATGAAGGCCTCCGTGACGTGTACGATGAATTTGTTGCTTACCTCAGCGGTCGTAGTCAGACATTTGTGGTGCCCACGGACCTCCGAGGTGTTACACCGTTCGTTGGGCAGGTGTTGCGTAAGGTTCAGGCGGTGACATTCGGGACCGTGACGAGTTACGGGTCGGTCGCTCGACAGCTAGGTCACCCCCGAGCCGGACGGGCAGTCGGAACTGCGTTGGGCAGAAACCCTGTGCCGATCGTTATTCCGTGCCACCGCGTTCTTCGCTCGACCGGCGAGGTCGGCGGGTATGCCTTCGGCAGTACGGTTAAGCGGGCCCTACTCGGCATCGAGGGCTATCGAACGCGTTAGCGTCACTGAGCCAGTTTTTGCTTGACGAGTGCTCCGATGGTCGAACCGTCGACAACCTGGCCGGCGAATTGGGCCATCACCTGTTTCATCACCCGTCCCATGTCCCGCGGCGAAGTGGCCCCCGTCTCAGTGATGGCGGTGTCGATGATCCGTTCGATCGCTGCCTCGTCGACCGGTGGCGGGAGAAATGGTTGAAGCGCCTCCAACTCAGCCTGCTCTTGGGTGACTAGTTCGGTCCTCCCCGCCTGCTCGAACTGTGCGATGGAATCCTGCCGTTGCTTTGCCAGGGTCGCAACCACCTTTTGAGCATCCACGTCTGTGAGTTCCTGACCGAGTTCAATGCGACGGTTGACCAGTGCGGTCTTCAACATGCGCAAGGAACCTAGTGTCGTTTTGTCCCGACTGCGCATGGCAGCTGTCATTGCTTCGTTGACACGTGCCAAGAGGTCCATAACGTTGACGTGCCTGGGGTCAGGTCACCCTTTCTGAAAATGTGCGATCACACGGGTCAGAATTTCGGTAAGTTGAACCTTTGGTTCATAACCGATGAATTTTTGGAGCTTAGTGATGTCGGGGACGCGCCTCGGCATATCTTCGAAGCCTGCTCCGTAAGCTTGGTCGTAGGGAACCTTGACGATCTCCGACTGACTGCCTGTCATTTCTTTGATTTTTTCAGCCAGTCCGAGGATGGAGATTTCCTGTCCGTTGCCGACGTTGAATACCTCCCCGACAGCCTTTGGCTCGTCGACGAGACGCATCAACGCGTCCACGACGTCACCGACGTAGGTGAAACTTCGCGATTGCGACCCGTCGCCGAACACAGTGATTGGCTGTCCTGCCAATGCCTGCTTCACGAAATTCGGCACCACCATGCCGTATTGGCCTGTCTGACGGGGTCCCACAGTGTTGAAGAGTCGCACGACGATGACTGGAAGCTTCTTCTCTTTCCAGTATGCGAGTGCAAGGAATTCGTCGAGGGCTTTACTACATGCGTAGGCCCAACGGTGTTTCCAAGTGGCACCAAGCCTGAGGTCGGCGTCTTCTCTGAACGGGATCTCCGTTGACTTACCGTAAACTTCTGAAGTTGAGGCAACAATGACAAGTTTCTTTTTCTGACTGTTCTTATTGGCCTGAGTCAGCACAACTTCCGTACCATGTACATTGGTCTCGATCGTGTGGACCGGACGTTCCACGATCAACTTGACTCCGACCGCAGCTGCTAGGTGGAACACAACGTCACAACGATTGGTTTGTTCGGCTAAGAGGTCTTCATTGGTGACTGAGTCGATTACGTATTGAAAGCCGCGCCGGTTCTTTAAGTGCTCAATGTTCTCCATTGAGCCTGTGGAAAGATCGTCAACCACTTCTACTTCATGGCCGGCGTCCAGAAGCGCTTCGGCAAGGTGAGACCCGATGAATCCGGCACCGCCAGTGATCAGGGCGCGCATAGCGGGATCGTATCACGTGGCGAAACGGAACGTGATGACGTCACCATCCCGTACGACGTAAGTCTTTCCTTCGAGGCGCACGAGGCCGTGTTCCCGACACGAAGCGAGTGAACCGTGCTCGATAAGATCGGTATAGGCTACGACCTCAGCGCGGATAAATCCTCGTGAAATGTCCGAGTGAATTTCCCTGGCGGCATCCTGGGCCACCGTGCCTCGTGGCAGTGTCCACGCCCGGCATTCATCTTCGCCTACGGTAAAGAAGGAAATGTAACCAAGAAGTTCGTAACTCGCCCGGATGATTCGATCTAGTCCAGATTCTGCGAGTCCGAGATCTGCTGAAAAAGCCTCCGCGCTCTCTTTATCGAGCTGCCCAATCTCAAGCTCGATTTTGGCGCACACGGCCACGGCTTTGGCGTCTGCCTCGCGAAGGACTTCCTGGAGGGAAGGGTCGGTTTCCTCTAATCCGCTCGGTAAATCAGATTCATCCAGATTGTTAATGACGAGTAATGGCTTAGCTGAGAGAAACTGGAAACCTCGAAGAAGCTTCGAGGCTTGTGGTTCCAGTGCCATTCGTCGTAACGGCGTTCCGGCCTCCAGTGTTGCCTGACACTTCGTTAGAACGGCCTGTTCGGCCTCTAGGTCATCGCTCTTATGCTTCTTTAGGTCTCGGTGCAGCCGCTCGATACGACGCTCAGCGACTCCGAGGTCAGCCAGAATCAGTTCTTCCTCCATGGTGCGTGTATCCCGCACTGGGTTGATACTGCCGGAGGTGTGGGGCACCCGTTCGTCGCGGAATGCACGGACGATGTGGAGGAGTGCGTCGGCGTCTCTGAACGCTGCAATGTCCACAAGTGACTGGGTCGTGGCGTGGCCGACCATTTCGGCCAACTCCACAGTTGCTGGAACGCGTTGCTGCGGCCGAAAGAGTTCAACCAAACGGTCTAGCCTTGGCTCAGGTACCTTGGCGATACCGACGTGTGCTTCGGCGCGCCTAGTTCCGTCGCGCGCTTCTTCCGCGCTAGTCATCAGACGGAATAGCGTTGTCTTACCGACAGCAGGGAATCCGATCAGGGCTGCTCTTAACATCGAAAATTTAACGAAAGCTCCTATTTCCCGTATGTTTTAACGGGAGAAAAATCTTGCAGACAGGCCAGGCGATGGTAACACGAAGGCGCCCAGCCAAACATTCCAACACCACAGCATATTGTGGCCTAAGTTGCTGCTGCTCTATATTTTAGGCATTGACAGGTTACGATGGTTTTCTTACGATTGCTGTGGATTTAAGTGGAGTTTTATGGAGTTTTTAGGTGATTAGAGGAAACCTGTCTGCAAAAATAGACGACAAGGGCAGACTGAAAATTCCGTCTGCCTTTCGTGTCTCGATAGAGAAGCGACACGGAAGCGCTCTGTTTATTACCAGCGTGACCGGCGAGTCGGTTCGTGTATATCCAATGCCGGTCTGGGAAGCCATTGAGGCCAAGTTAGCGAAGGTGCCAAACGCCCACCCGTCACGGCTCAGGTTTCTCGATCGCGTCAACTATTTTGGACAGTTTGCCGAATTCGACAAGCAGGGACGCGTTTCACTCCAAGCGCGGTTACGTGAAGCCGCTTCCATGACCGGTGAGGTCGACGTCTTAGGACAGTATGACTATCTCGAGATATGGAACCACAACCGCTTCGTTGCCAAGCTAGAGCGTGACCCGTATACGGACGACGACGCACGAGCCCTGGCGGAGTTTGGAATCTGATGGCCAACCCACATCACATGCCGGTGTTGACAGCGGAGACCATGGGCTATCTGGTGCCCGAATCCGGTGGGGTGTTTGTTGATTGTACCGTTGGAGCTGGGGGCCATGCTCGAGCGCTCATGGAGAGCGGCGCGACGAGGCTCCTTGGTTTCGATCGCGATCCTCAAGCACTTGTACATGCGGCCGAGGCGCTAGCGGCTTGGCGCGATCAAGTTCAACTGCTCCACGCGGATTTTCGAGACTTGGCATCAGTGCTTGACGACCGAGGCGTCGCCACTATCGATGGTGCCGTGGCTGATCTCGGTGTGTCGTCTATGCAATTGGATGGTGTGGAACGGGGTTTCAGCTTTCGGCGGGACGAGCCGCTTGACATGCGCATGGATCAGTCGACCGGTGCCACCGCCGCGGATCTCATTCGGGACATCTCCGAGCAGGATCTCGCGGATTTAATTTTTAAATTTGGAGAAGAACGACATTCTCGCCGGATCGCACGCGCCATCGTAGATACCCGCCGTAAGACACCCGTGCGCACCACAGGTCAGTTAGCAGCGATTGTACGGCGAGCAATGCCCAAGCGAGGCTGGCAACGGATCGACCCCGCGACCCGCACGTTTCAGGCCATTCGCATCTGGGTCAACCAGGAGCTCGATGGCCTCGAAAGGGCGCTCGAGGTGATCTGTAGACGACTTCGTGGTGGCGCGAGGGTGGTTATCATCACGTTCCATTCACTTGAAGATCGCATCGTTAAACACACGTTGCGCGCACTCGCCCGAGGACAAGAAGCCATTGTCCGAATCTTGACGAAGCACCCGCTTGTCGCAGACCTCGACGAGCGCGACCGGAATCCCAGAGCGCGGAGTGCCAAACTGAGAGCGGCGGAGCGGATTGCATGAGGAAACGTCAAATCGATTACGCGGTGAAGAAACGCGTCCGGAATCAGGTCATCCGTGAAGTTGACCCAATCCGACAGCGCGAATTTCGGCAGTCGCTGGGAGTTGGGATTCTGCTGGTTGCGGTGATCCTGTTTGCCGCCTGGCAACACCACGAGTTGCGGCAACACGGATACCAGATGGCGGGAATCGAAGAAGAACTAAAGAAAGTGCAGGAGGAAAATCAACGGCGACGGCTGGAGGTTGAGGGCCTTCGAGCACTGGAACGGATTTATACGATTGCGACCGAAGAGTTGGGTTTAGAAGTTCCTGCCGCGCAAGCGGTTGTGCACATCGAACGTATCACCCCGGCGCAACCAGCGGGCGACACCGTCGTGGCTCGCGGCACCGCAATGGGACAGCGCGACAATTAGAGGAGGTAAGTGGCTACACCCTCAGGACCGAAGAAGCGGCGACGGCGGGCGCCCCGTGAGCCCGGTGGCCTGTTTGCCTACTTCGATGCGCCGGAGGCACGCTTGGCAGACGCCCCAGCCGTTCAGTGGCGCCAGACGATACGCCGGCGAATCATCGTTGTGGTCGCCTTTCTAACGCTGTGGGCCGTTGGTATCGAGACCAGATTAGTTAACTTGCAAGTGTGGCAGCACGACTTCCTGAAGGGGCGCGCCGATTATCAGCGGGACCGAATGAGGGACGTGCTTGGCCGACGAGGCGACATTCTCGACCGCAACGGTGAGATCCTCGCGACTAGTTCCCAGGGTCATACGGTTTATGTGGCCGCAAGCGAAATCGACAAACCTCCTGAGGAGTTCGCTAAAGAACTCTGCGCTGTCGAGCTGAGCGGCTGTGACAACATTTCTCACCTCATTGAACGTTTACGCAAGGGAGTATTCACTTACGTCGAACGAAAGACGGTTTCGGAAGAAGAGGTGGCGGCAGTCAGGGCGCTAGAACTGCGAGGGGTCGGATTTGAAAGGGAGCCTCTACGGCAGTATCCGAACGATCAATTGCTCGCGCACGTCTTGGGTTGGGTCGGTACCGACAACATAGGTATAGAGGGTGTTGAAGCTACCTACGACGGGATCGTTCGAGGACGAGATGGCCAAACCCTCGACATGGTTGATGTGCGTGGGCGTGTCTTCAATTGGCAGCTGGAGCGTCCCTCCATGCCTGGCATCACGCTCGAACTAACGATCGACAAGCACCTCCAGTACATTGCGGAGCGCGAATTGCGCGCCGCGGTTAACGAGCACAAAGCGGAGGGTGGCACGGTCATCATTCTCGAATCCTCCACCGGCGACGTGCTAGCGCTCGCCAACGAACCTACCTTTGACCTGAATAAGAAAAAATTGGCGCCGGAAAAGGATCATCGGCGCAATCGCGCCACGCAAGATATTTACGAGCCGGGGTCAATATTCAAGCTGGTGCCTATTGCCGCGGCACTGGAGCAAGAGGTCGTTCAGTTGGACGACCAGTTCGATGTTAGTACTGGGAGTATCAGTCGCGATAATTGGGGTGGGCACAAAATTGATGACTACACTCGTTACGACGGCAGCCTGTCGGTTGTGGATATCGTCGTCAAATCGAGTAACGTCGGTGCTGTCCAGATCGCCGAGCACCTTAGGCCGGACACGCTCTACGAATACGCGAAGCGATTTGGCTTCGGCCAGAGGGTGTCAACCGAGACCTCTGGTTTCATCCCTGGCGAGGGGGATGATGGACCCGAGAAGTGGACAGTCCCGACAGAGTTTCCTGGCGAAAGTGTTGGCTTACTGCATCCCCCTAAGGACTGGAAACCCGTTAACATCGCCTCGTTCTCCATCGGCTATTACCTCAGTGCGACTCCGCTCCAGCTAGTGACCGCGGTCAACGCCATTGCTAATGGTGGCGTGCTCGTTCGACCCCGGCTGGTGCGAGCGACCCGGCAAAACGGTGACCGGGTCGAGTTGTTACCTCACTCGACCCAGCGGGCCGTCACTCCCACAACCGCCCTGATGCTGACGAACATCATGGAGGAAGTTGTCAAGCGAGGGACCGGAAGAAACGCTGCAATTCCTGGCTACACCGTGGCCGGAAAGACGGGAACCGCCAGGAAATACATTGGTGGGGCATACTCCGCGACGGAGCACAGAGCATCGTTTATTGGGTTTGTCCCGTCCCGCGACCCGGTTTTCACGATCTTGGTCCTGGTCGATTCTCCCGGCGTGGCGACAGACACGGGAGGGGCAGTCGCAGCTCCGGTCTTTAGGCGCATTACCGAAATTGCCCTTCGGGACAGCAGTGTCTCTCCTACAACGGAGCCCATTTCTCGAATCTTCGCCAAGCGCCGAGGTGATTCCTTGCCGGTCGTGCCGACCACGCCGTTGCCAGCTCCCGCATACGCCTCGGTCGCGGCTGTCGACTCTGAGTCACTAAGAATGCCCGACTTGTCAGGCATGGGTCTACGTAGAGCAACACGAACGCTTACGCAGCTAGGCCTATTTGTGAAGGTGCAGGGCGACGGGGTCGTCGTTGCTCAGTGGCCTAGTGCGGGTAGTGCTATCGAACGTGGTGAGGAAGGCGTGCTTCAGGGGACACGGCAGATGAGGGCCGTGGAATCCAGCAAGTCGCACCCATGACCCTAGGTGAACTGCTCTCACGGACGAGCACGCTGCTGGGGGAGGAGTTGACGACTGAGGACGGCCACGGAGATGTTCTAGCGCGCCCCGTTACATCGATCGCGTACAACTCAAAGCAAATGTCACCTGGAGCCGTGTTCGTCGGGCTTCGTGGACAGCGATCTGATGGAACGACGTTCGCGGGTGAGGCCGAACAGCAGGGTGCGGTGTGCATCGTTTCAGCTTCACCGGTGACCCCGGGTATCAACCTGCCGTGGGTGCGCGTACAGGACGCCAGACAGGCGCTGGCGGGACTGTCCGTTGAGTTCTTTGGGCATCCGAGCCAGGAGCTCTCGGTCATCGGCATCACCGGCACTAACGGGAAGACGACCACCGCGTGCCTGATTCAAAGCATTTTTGAATCGGCAGGTGTGCAGTGCGGCCGCATGGGGACGATCGGTCACCAGTTCGGCTCGACTCACCAGGTAGCATCACTGACCACACCTGAAGCGAGCGAAATTCAGCAGATGCTCAGGGAGATGATTGAAAACAGTATCGGTGCGTGTGCTCTGGAGGTGTCATCACACGCACTCGCTCTACACCGGGTAACCCACACCCGCTTTACGACGGCGGTTTTCACCAATCTGACTCGCGACCACTTGGATTTTCACGGAAATATGAATCGCTACTTTGAGGCGAAGCGCAGGTTGTTTGAGTTGCTCCCACATGGGCAGCCGTCGATTCTTAATATCGACGATCCCCGCGGCTCCACCTTGGCGGATTCCGTTGAGCGACCGGTCACCTATGCCCTTCGGAGCGAAGCTGACGTGACCTGCAGTTCAGTTGAGGGGTCTCTAACTGGATTGCGATTCGATGTGCGAACGCCACGAGGTGAAATAAGGGTGCGATCAGCGCTTATCGGACAAGCGAACGTCTACAACATCCTTGCAGCAGTGGCCACGGCTGTGGCGCTCGATGTGTCGTTTAGCGCGATCGAAACGGGCATCGCGGCGGTGACGGCCGTGCCGGGTCGGTTCGAAATTGTGTCGGATGCAACCGATGAAGTCGCGGTAGTGATCGACTTTGCTCACACGGACGACGCACTGAGGTTGCTGTTGGAGTCCGCCCGGCCATTGACGCCAGGAAGATTAATCACCGTGTTCGGATGCGGTGGTGACCGTGACCGCTCCAAGCGTCCCCTTATGGGAGCCGTGGCGGCCCGCTTGAGCGATCTCGTGGTTGTGACCTCGGACAATCCGCGTTCGGAGGATCCGGCAGCGATTATTGAGGACATCGTTGCCGGCATAGAGACGGGGCACGCCGGCCAAAAGGGAGATCGTGCTTCGGTTCGGGACGTAGGAGAGGAAACACCATTTATGACCATTGTCGATCGAGCTGAAGCGATTAGCCACGCTGTTGGGCAGGCGTGCAGAGGTGACGTTGTGATCATTGCGGGTAAGGGTCACGAAACTTATCAGGTTATCGCTGGCGAGACGGTGCCGTTCAACGATGCTGCCGTGGCTCGTGCAGCACTGACGAAGCGGCGGAGTAGTGCGCGCGTGTCGTGAAGGGACCTGTGCCGAAGCAGCCACCTTGGCAATTGACGGCAGAGGAGATCGCTAGTGTTGTCGGGGGGACGTTGGTTTCGGGTGAGCAAGATGAGCGGTTTGGGCCAGTCTCAATCGACACACGCACCCTAGCCGCTGGTGATTTGTTTTTTGCGATTCGTGGCGACCGGTTCGATGGTCATGACTTTGTGTCAGGTGCGCTCGATTGCGGAGCTCGAGGTGTGGTGGTGAGTGATCGCAGAGCGGTACCGACTTCGGTGACAGCGGTCGTCATCATCGTACAGGACACTGTCGGAGCGTTGCAGGCCTTGGCTCAGCATGTCCGGAGTGGGTCTGGGGCGCGTGTCATCGCGATCACCGGTAGCACAGGTAAGACATCAACTAAAGAGATCGTTGCAGTGATGCTTCAGACCCGTTATCGAGTTGTTCGAAATCAGGGTAACCGGAATAACCATATTGGGCTTCCGCTATCACTTTTGGCCTTACTGGCACGGCCGGAACTCGCCGTCGTGGAACTTGGCATGAACCACGTTGGCGAGATCGCACGTCTAGTAGCCATCGCAAAGCCTGACGTTCGTGTATGGACTAATGTTGGGGACGCACATGTGGGGTTACTCGGCTCAGTCGAGAGGGTTGCCGACGCTAAGGCCGAGATCATGGAAGGGGCAACCCCCGACAGTTTATTGATTGCGAATGCCGACGACGCGTATGTGATGTCGCGCGCTCACCAGTTTCCTGGACAGGTCGTCACGTTTGGAATTCACGCACCAGCTGATGTCAAGGCGGGCGATGTACGCGATCGGGGCCTTAGTGGTATTGAGGCCACCATCACCACCAGCGAAGCATCGTTGCCGCTACGGGTGCCGCTCCTTGGACTCGGACAATTTGCGAATGTGCTAGCAGCGGTCACTGTCGCGTTACAGTTCCAGATTCCACTCCATACGATCGCGGCTGAGGCGAGCGCACTGAAACCGTTTGTGCATCGGGGCGAGGTGTTCAGGCTGCGGAACGACATTGTTGTTGTCGATGACTCCTACAATTCGAGTCCATCGGCTCTCACGGTTGCGCTGGAAATCTTGAACACTGAAAAGGCCGACGGGCGACGGGTGGCTGTGCTCGGCGAAATGCGTGAGTTGGGTTCGCGCGGTCGGGAACTCCACCGGCACAGCGGCCTCATGGCTGCCAAATGCGGACTTGATCTATTGGTGTCAGTGGGTGGCCCGGATGCGATCGCTTTAGCGGACGGTGCGGTCGATGGGGGCCTCAACCCGGAACAGGTTCACCACGTCACCACTAGTGATGAGGCCGGCCCGTTGACTGCGTCATTACTGCAGACGAGCGATCTCGTAGTCGTCAAAGGGTCCCGTGGCGTGCAGACCGACTTGGTCGTCGAGTATTTGAAATCGGAGCTGGCGTGATGCTGTATCACCTACTGTACCCGTTCCATACTGAGTTATCGGTGCTCAACGTGACGCGTTACATCACGTTTCGGACCGCCATTGCGAGTCTCACCGCGTTGGCGATCAGTCTTCTATTGGGCCCATGGATGATCCGAAAACTCCGCGAGGCGCAGATCGGCCAAGTCATCCGAGTGGAAGGGCCGGCAGCACACCAGCCAAAGGCTGGTACGCCAACGATGGGTGGATTGTTAATCCTTACTGCAGCACTCACGCCGACATTACTGTGGGCCGACCTCACGAACCCGTATATCTGGATTGCCGTCTTATCGACGATTGCATTCGGTGCGGTTGGGTTTGTTGATGACTACCTCAAGATCAGCAGACAGTCGCATCATGGACTACGCCCCCGCTACAAGTTCGTGGCCCAGATTGCCATCGCCGTGGGGGTGGGCATGGCTCTACTGGCTTTAACCGACGAGGGTGTTTACAACACGAACCTGATCTTTCCGTTCTTTAAGGACTTCGTTCCTGACCTCGGCTGGTTATATGTGCCGTTCGTTGTCCTGGTCCTTGTTGGCTCATCTAATGCTGTCAACCTTACTGATGGTCTAGACGGTTTAGCGATCGGTACCTTTACGGTGGCGGCAGCTGCGTTCACTGGGTTGGCCTATGTCACTGGCCATCGCGTGCTTGCGGAATATCTTCTGCTTGTTGGATTTCCGCCAACTGCTGAATTGACGATCTTTTGCGGTTCACTGGTCGGGGCGAGCCTCGGATTCCTCTGGTACAACTCTTATCCAGCCGACATATTCATGGGTGATGTCGGCTCCTTAGCACTTGGTGGTGCGCTCGGTACCGTTGCCGTGTTGATCAAGCAAGAGCTTCTCCTACCTCTGGTCGGTGGGATTTTTGTCCTCGAAGCGACTTCAGTGATTATCCAGGTGGCCGTGTTTCGTATGACCGGACGTCGAGTCTTTAAGATGGCGCCGCTCCATCATCACTTTGAACTCAGTGGATGGAGTGAACCGAAGATCATCGGACGGTCTCTCATCGTAGCGGTGATATTTGCGCTGTTTACCCTAACGACCCTGAAGCTTCGTTAGGCGAGATACACATGGTTGAAAAGGTGCAGTCAGAAGCCAACACGGAGTTCACGGTTGAGGGGCGCCGAGTGATCGTTGTCGGCGCCGCACGTAGCGGATTAGCGGCGGCTGAGCTCCTCGCTGCGCGAGGCGCTGACGTTGTGGTAACGGACATATGCACCGCGGTGAACCAGGACCTTGGCCGGTGGTCGAAACGGGTGACATTTGAACTCGGCGAGCATCGGAACCAAACGTTCCTCGGTGCCGACCTTGTGGTTCTGAGCCCAGGGGTGTCACCTGAGCAGTCAGCGGTTCGGACAGCACGTGAATCTGGTATTCCGGTTATTGGTGAGCTGGAGTTGGCGTCTCGATGGCTGAGTGGACGAGTCGTGGCGGTGACTGGGACCAAGGGTAAATCGACTACGAGCTTGCTTGCAGGCCGGCTTCTCGACGCCGCAGGATTCTCAACTCTGGTCGGTGGAAACGTCGGCCCGGCGCTAAGTGCCCAAGTTGCACAGTCGACACCTGACGTGATTCACGTTGTGGAGACTAGCAGTTTTCAATTGGAACTGACGGAGCAGTTTCATCCTTGGATTGCTGTCGTTCTCAATGTCTCTCCCGATCACTTGGATCGCCACGGGACGTTAGAGCGATACACCGCCGCTAAAGCGAAGATCCTGGCCAATCAAGGAGACACGGACTGGCTCGTGGTTAATGCCGATGATCCGCAGGTGCTCGCAATGGTTGACGGGAGTGATGCCCGGCGTTTGCCGTTCGCCTTGGACACATCGATTCCTGACGGTATCACGCTGGTCGATGACGTTATTGCGCGCCGGATGCCATCAGGGTCCGTGCCCCTAGTACCCCGCTCCGCAGTCCAGCTCATCGGCCGGCATCTTTTACAGGATGTCCTCGCGGCCGTCGCCATAGGAGTCATCGTCGGCGCGACACCTGAAGCGATGACACGTGCGGTGGCGGCATTCGAAGGTCTTGAGCACACGCTGGAGCCAGTGCGCCGGATCGGGGGTGTCCAGTTTATTAATGATTCAAAAGCGACAAATCTCACCGCCGCGCGACACGCTATTGAAAGCCTCGGTCCAGGCTTGGTGCCCATAGTCGGTGGGCGGTTTAAGGGTGGTGACTGGCGGGTTTTGCAGGACGGGTTGGTTCAGCGAGCGAAGGCGCTGGTGGCCATCGGTGAGGCGAGGCCGCAGATCGTGGAGGTGCTCGGCGGCAGCGTGCCAGTGCACGAAGCTGATTCTCTTGCTGAGGCGGTGAGGATGGGGTTCACGCTGGCAGCACCGCGTGGCACGGTGCTGTTGGCCCCAGCGTGTGCCAGTTTTGACATGTTCCGGGACTACGCGGAACGGGGCCGGTGTTTTAAGGAAGAAGTAGAGCGTTTAGCGGGAAGCGTGACGGAAATCGGTGAGCAGTGAGTAGTCATCAGTTGGCTTGCGGCGGTGGAGAACTGGCTGCTGGGAACGTAGGCTGCCCCGGTCTACGAGGCCGGTGTCTCGGTCCCCAAGTCTAGCTGATGACTACTCACTGCTCACGGACGGCCGCCACCCATGTTTCGGGCTGACCCGGCTAAACCTTTAGGGTTCGAACGGGCGAGCAGGAAACTGTAACTATGGCGCTAAAGCTAAAGTCAGACAAGGTGCTTTTTCTGGCTGCTTTTCTCTTGGTTTGCGTGAGTGTCGTGATGGTCTATGTCGCATCATCTGCGCATGCCGCTGAGCAGTACCAGAACGCGGAGTATTACCTTTGGAAACAGTTGAGCGTAGCGATCGTTGGACTCTTTGCCCTCTGGATTCTGATGCACATGGACTACCGGAATTATCGCCAGCCGGTCATTATTTGGACTGCGTTAGTCGGCATTATCGTGCTCTTGGTGGCCGTGTTGTTCTCGAAGGAGGTTGGCGGAGCACGAAGATGGCTTTGGTTGCCTGGGATCGGCGTCCAACCCTCAGAGTTTGCGAAGCTGGTAGTGATTCTATTCTCGGCTGCGATTCTCGAACGTCGGATGAATCGTATTAATGACATCGGCTACGCGCTCGCACCGATAGCGATCGTTCTAGCGACCGTAAGCATACTAATACTGCTGGAACCTGACCTCGGAACGGCGGTATCCATTATCGCGATTGTTGGGGTCATGATCTTCACCGCTGGCCTCAGTTTTCGGTATCTACTTGGAGGTGGGCTCGTCATCCTTCCACTGTTCGTTGCTGTCGTTGCCTATTCACCGGAGCGAGTGACTCGCTGGATGACATTTACGGATCCGTGGCATGACCCGTTGGGTGATGGGTGGCAGGTGATCCAGTCTCTGATTGCCGTTGGGACCGGCGGTATCTGGGGTGTAGGGAGGGGTGCTGGCGTGCAGCAGTTAGGTTTTCTGCCGGAGCCCCACACGGACTTCATCTATGCGGTCATTGCGGAAGAGACCGGCCTAATTGGAGCGACAGCAGTGCTGCTTTGCTTTTGTGTTGTTGTCTGGCGAGGAGCCCGGATCGCACTCCGCGCCCCTGATCGATTCGGTGCATTTATAGCGATAGGCCTCACTACGATGTTGACGCTTCAGGCCTTCATGAACATCAGTGTGGTGCTTAGTCTGCTACCCACCACGGGAATCCCACTGCCGTTTGTGAGCTCGGGTGGTTCGTCACTCCTCTGTAGTCTGGTGGGGATGGGTGTCCTACTCAACGTGTCACAGCACGCGTCGGCGGAGGGGTGAGGATGGATGGGTCAGACGGGCCAGTGGGACGCGAGGATGTCCAAGATGGTCGACCTCAGTGTGGTGATTGCAGGTGGAGGGACTGGAGGCCACGTATTTCCTGGCATTGCAGTCGGCAGGGAACTGCTGCGCCAGCGTCCGGAAGCATCGGTGATATTCGTAGGCACTTCACGGGGATTAGAGGCGAAGGCAGTGCCCCGGGCGGGATTCAAGGTCGAGTTTATCCGCAGTTCGGGTTTGAAGGGCAGAACTTGGCTGGAGACGGCATATGCCGCGATGCTACTTCCCCTGAGCGCTTGGGATGCGTGGCGCGTAGTCTCCCGTTGCAAGCCAGACCTTGTGGTAGGCGTTGGAGGATACAGTTCGGGCCCACTCGTGTTGGTGGCCGCACTGCGAGGTGTTCCGACCATGCTATTGGAGCAAAATGCTGTGCCAGGGTTGACGAATCGTCTACTGGCACCGTTCGTACGGTCTGCAGCCGTTTCGTTCGAGAGCACGCTAATATTTTTCGGTCGCAAAGGCTTCGTGAGTGGCAACCCCGTGCGTCCGGAGTTCTTGGACCCGATGGTCCAGAGCGACACGCCGTCCGACAGCTGTCGACTACTCGTCGTGGGTGGGTCTCAGGGCGCACAAAAGATCAACGAGGCGATGATGAGCGCTGCACCGGCGCTCGCGGCAATTCGCCCACGGCTGATTATTACCCACCAAGCTGGGCCTCGAGATGTCGACCCTGTGCAAGAAGCCTACGACACAGCTGGAATCGAGGCACGGGTGGCGTCTTTTCTCGAACCTATCGCTCCGGAGATGCACGCCTCGGAGATTGTCCTCTGTCGTGCGGGTGCGACAACGCTCGCGGAACTCGCGGCAGTAGGTCGCGCGAGCATCTTGGTGCCTCTTGCCACAGCTACCGACGATCACCAGCGCCGGAACGCGGAAGTGATCGCAGACGCTGGCGGTGCCGAAGTGTTACTGCAGGACGATTTACGAACGACGGTAGCTCAGCGGGTTGGCGCACTCGTTGCCGACCCGTCGCGCCGAACCCTGATGGCCAAGGCCATGCAAGGGTTTGCGCGCCCAGACGCTGCACGCGTCATTATCGAACGTGCCCTTCGGTTGGTGGTGTCGTGAGTGCCAGGATGAGACGCGCTGGCACCAGTGAGCATCTTCGAAGGTGTGGTGGCGGATTAGAGAGCCTGGACTAAGCAGATGTTGGGGTGTACGAGACGAATCCATTTTGTCGGCATTGGCGGTTCCGGTATGTGTGGCATCGCCGAGCTCTTGGCGAATTTCGGTTACGTCGTGAGCGGGTCGGATTTAAAGCGCTCAGTAGTTACTGATCAACTCGTCACCCTGGGTGTTGCTGTGCACATTGGTCACGACCCACAACTGGTATCCGAGGCCGATGTAGTGGTTGTCTCCTCGGCCGTCACTGACGACAACATCGAGGTTGCCGAGGCACGTCGTCGAAACATTTTGGTTATTCCGCGCGCAGAGATGCTAGCTGAACTGATGCGGCTACGCTCCGGTATTGCCGTGGCCGGGTCACACGGGAAAACCTCGACGACCTCAATGATTGCGTTGGCACTGGAAGGTGGCGAACTTGATCCAACGGTGGTAATAGGCGGCCGACTGAATGCGTTTGGCAGCAATGCACGGCGGGGGCAAGGCAAGTATATGGTGGCGGAAGCCGACGAAAGTGATCGTTCGTTTCTCCGTTTGACGCCGGAGATAGCTGTGATCACAAACGTCGATCACGAGCATCTTGAGCATTACGGTACATTCGAGAAGCTATGTGATGCGTTCGTCGAGTTTGGTAACGCTGTTCCGTTTAACGGTTCTGTTGTTGGATGCGCTGACGACGAGGGCCTGCGCCCTTTGCTGTGCCAAATGACAAGGCGGGTGCTGAGATACGGCCTAGACGAAAAACAGCCTGTTGATGTTCTCGGTAGTGAGGTGCAATTGCGACCCTTTGGGGTTTCCTGTGAGGTGCGTGTGCGCAAGACCGGCAAGAAACTGATGGAGTTATTGGGTCCCTTGCATCTACAGGTTCCGGGTCAGCACAACCTCGAGAATGCATTAGCCGCGGTTTGCGTTGGTTTGGAAGCCGGCGTGAGCTTTGGACGCATCGCAGACGCTTTGGCAGATTTTCGAGGCGTAGAGCGCCGATTTCAATTTCGAGGGGAAATCGGTGGGGTCATGGTCGTGGATGACTATGGTCATCACCCGACAGAGATTCAAGCGGTGCTAACGGCGATACGGGCTAGCCTTGATCGTCGCGTGCTGGTGGCCTTCCAACCCCATCGTTACACCCGGACTCATCAGTTAATCGAGGAGTTCGGAAGGGTTCTAGCGACAGCAGATGAAGTCGTGCTGACGGAAGTCTATGGAGCGGGTGAGGCTCCGATACCTGGCGCGACTGCTGCAGCAATTGCGGAGGCCGTCCAGCGGGCTGGCCAGCCCGCGGTGCATTTAGTCGACTCGGTGGACGATGTGACCGAGGCAGTCATGCAGCTCGTACGACCAGGGGATCTCGTTATCACTCTCGGTGCGGGGTCCATCGGTGATGTTGCTGATCAAATTGTTCAACAACTGCAATCTGGTCACTTTACTCGAGAAGATAGTGAAACGGGTGGTCGCCAGTACTTTGAGGTGAGGAACTAGATGGGGGTTCGAGCTCCTGCGGACAAGCGTTTCCATCGCTCGCACATCAAACCGTCACGACGACGGTCGATATGGCAGCAGGTGCGCAGACTCGGCCGAACCGTCGTACTGCTCGTCCTCGTGGGCTACGCGCTTCACCGTGCAACAGACTTGGTGCTCAACGCATCTATGTTGGCTATTAACAGGATTGAGGTCGAGGGCCTTTCGCGATTCTCGGAGGGAGAATTCAACGCCCTGGTGAGCCTTTTGCACGGACAGAACATCCTGACAATCGACCTCGATGGGTGGCGCAATAGGTTGACGGCGTCACCGTGGGTAAAAGATGTAGAGTTTCGTCGGGTGATGCCGTCGACGATCCAGATTGTTGTGTCAGAAAAGATGCCAGTCGGGGTCGGTCGATTCGGTGAGCGTCTTTATCTAATCGATGAACAGGGTGTTGTGATTGATGAGCACGGACCACAATATGGTGATTTCGATCTCCCGATTGTCGACAACCTTTTCGTGCACCTCGATCACGGGCGGCCCGTGATCGATTCGGACCGCAAGAAAATGCACGGCCGGTTCATTGAAGACTTCGAACGTCGGCCAGAGCTCTTGCGTCGAGTCTCGCAGATCGATGTTGCTGACCCTGACAATGTTGTCGTGCTGCTTGATGGTGACAGGGTGCATTTGCATCTTGGCAACGTCCGATTCGCAGACCGGATACACAAGTATCTGGAAATGATAGATGTGATACGGAAACACGTGTCTGAGATCGATTACGTGGATTTGCGGTATGGAAATCGGGTCTACGTCGGTCCTGCGGCATCAGAGTCTTTGAGTCCGATTGTTCCATGACGCACGCAAACGATAGTACGGAGGATATGTGGCTCGCAAAGATCGATATCTCGTAGGCCTGGACGTCGGCACGTCGAAGATTACCGCTATCGTCGGTGAGATCATGGACGACGGCGAACTCGACATCATCGGCATCGGTGTAGTGGAGGCGCACGGTATAAAGCGCGGTGTTGTCGTGAATCTGGAAGCCGCCGTGGGGTCGGTGAAGCAGGCGATCGACGCTGCTGAACTCACAGCTGGTGTGGAAATAGATTCAGTGCATCTCGGGCTTTCGGGTGCTCATGTCAAGGGTTTCAATAGTCGCGGCGTGGTTGCGGTTTCTGGAAAAAATAGAGAAATTTCTGGCGAGGATGTTCGTCGGGCGATTGATGCAGCTAAGGCTGTATCCCTGCCAAGCGGGCGAGAGATTCTCCATGTTCTTCCACAAGATTTCGTGGTGGATGACCAGGACGAGATTAGTTCACCCATTGGCATGACCGGCGCTCGACTCGAAGTGAACGTTCACATTATTACTGGTAGCGCGGCATCGACCCAGAATATCGTCGGATGCGTCAATCGCGCTGGGGTTGCAGTGCTGGATACCGTGCTTGAGCAGCTCGCTGCGAGCGAAGCGGTCTTGACGAACGACGAAAAACAATTAGGTGTTGCACTTGTCGACATCGGCGGAGGAACGACTGACTTCGCTGTCTTTGAGCGAGGAAGCCTCTGGCATACTGGCGTAGTCGCGATCGGAGGCGGGCATTTTACGCAAGATATCGCCGTTGGCTTACGGACACCAATTCCTGAGGCCGAGAAGATCAAACGCCGTTGCGGCTGTGCCTTATCTGCTCTGGTCGAAGAAGATCAGACAATCGACGTTGTTAGCCACGGCGGGCGACCACCTCGTGTTATGGCGAGGCGGCTCTTGTCTGACATCCTGCAGCCGCGTGCTGAGGAGGTCTTTCATCTTCTTTGGGACGAGATCCGGCGCGCGGGATACGAAAACGCCTTGAATGCAGGCATCGTTCTGACTGGTGGTGCGTCTGTACTTGAGGGAACAGCCGAGACTGCAGAACAAATCTTCGATCTTCCAATTAGGGTCGGGTCTCCAAGCGAAATCGGCGGACTAGCCGATCACGCACATAGCCCACAGTTTGCAACAGCGGTGGGACTCGTGATGTATGCTCACCGCAACTATTTTCCTCAACCATCGGGATTGGTTGGAGCAGGCGCGTTGAGTCGCGTCGCGGGTCGCTTACGAGGTTTGTTCCGGGAATTCTTTTAGATTGGGACTTGTTCTGGCGGTTTGCCCGCCCCTAGGTGGAGATTGAACTTGACACTCCTTTTTTCTTATCAATAATCTATATCTTGTATGAGGGAAGCTCGCTAGGCCTACCTGTTGTGAGCTTGTTAGCTGTTAATCATCGTAGATGAACTCCTAAAGATGACGGATGCGCGCCCAAACCGGACTAATGCCAACAGGGTTGCCCCTGGTAGCTCCTTGCGATTAACGCTTGACGATGAGAGTCGGGCGGGTGCTCGCATCAGGGTGATAGGTGTCGGAGGGGGTGGTGGTAACGCCGTTAACAGGATGGTGAAGTCTGGTCTGCAAGGAGTCGACTTCATTGTTGCTAACACAGACATCCAGGCTCTTCAAGCTAACGGCGCGCCGAGCAAGATTCAATTAGGGGTGAAACTCACCAAGGGACTCGGTGCGGGCGCCGACCCGAACCTCGGGCGAGAGGCGGCACTAGAGAATACAAACGAACTCATTGACGCTCTTGATGGTGCTGACATGGTGTTCGTGACAACGGGTCTTGGGGGTGGTACGGGCACGGGAGCGGCACCGGTGATCGCCAATTTGGCCAGTGAGCTTGGATGCCTGACGGTTGCTGTGGTTACTAAGCCTTTTCAATTTGAGGGTAAGCAGCGCGCTACGCGTGCCGATGAAGGACTCGACAAACTTCGCGACAGCGTAGATTCGGTAATCAGCATTCCGAATGAGCGTCTCTTATTGACGAAGAGCATGACCTTTCGTAAGGCGTTTGAAAAGGTTGATGACGTGCTTCTCCAAGCTGTTCAGGGTATTTCTGACCTAATTTTGGTACCCGGCTTGATCAACCTCGACTTCGCTGACGTGAGAACTATCATGTCTCGGACTGGCATGGCCATCATGGGCACTGGAGTTGGCAAAGGTGCGAGCCGAGCGAACGCCGCAGCAAATCGGGCAATTTCCAGTCCTCTTTTGGAAGATGCGGCTGTTGAGGGAGCGCGCGGTGTCATCATTAACGTCACTGGAGGCAACGACCTATCCATTGGTGAAGTCAATGAAGCATCGTCGATTATCCATCAAGCTGCGCACGACGACGCCAATATTATTTTCGGCGCAGTCGTCGATCCGCGGATGCAAAGCCAAGTTAAAATCACCGTGATAGCGACGGGATTTGACAAGCATGCGAGCACGGCGGAGGAACCGGCTTCGACACCAGTCGACCTTCAGGATTACTCGTCGTTGAAGCAGGGAGGCCATGAGCCGGCTGCCGAGGCGCCGAGACTATCACTGGCCAGGTCAGTGGAGTCTGAGCTATCGCGTGAGCCCAAACCGACCCCCGTCATAACCCAGTCCAGTCCGGATGATCATTCGGAACAAGTGGCCGGTGACCTTTTATTGGCAGGGCATGGTGATTCCCAAGCCGCTCTTGGCACCCAAATGAATATTGCTAAGCGGTTAGAAAAACTTATTAATCAACCTACAGAATCCACGACAGCGAATGGTGAATTGAAGGATGCTGACCTGAGTGACCCTGACGCAGTGGAGTTCGACACGCCAGCCTTCTTGCGCCGATAGTCGTGAGGTAAGCTGCCTTTCCATCGTCCTATCGTGAATCAGCCTGCGTGGTAGAGTAGGGGCGGAGCGGCCTAGTTCTTCCCACAGTGTGCTTGCGCAGCCACCGTTGTCCGTGCTGCACGCCGTTTCTGAATTCAAACTCGTTATGTCCTTTTGGCAGCAGCGTCAGGCGGCCCAGCAATTGCTCAGCCTTGAGCGGGGGCGCGGTCGTCGATCCGTTGGAGACCGGCTTCGTGTTGTGCTCGCGTTTCCTAATACCTACTACGTGGGTATGTCGAATCTCGGCGTGCAGACGGTGCATCATCTCTTTAATGTGGAAGATGGAGTTTCGTGTGAACGTGTCTTCTTACCACCGAAGCAGGAGCTCCGAGCACTGCTATCGTCTCGGACGCCGTTGCTAACACTTGATACCCAGACCCCGGTATCAGACTTTGATGTACTGGCGTTCACCGTATCGTTTGAGTGGGATTACGTGAATATCTTGACGATGATGCGTCTTGCGGGAATGCCGGTCTACGCAAGCGAGCGTAACGATCGGTACCCCCTAGTTGTTCTCGGCGGAGCCGTCACATTCTTGAACCCTGAGCCGCTTGCCCCATTCGTTGATGTCGTGACTGCCGGCGAAGGCGAGGCACTAATACCGTCTCTAGTCTCGGCTGTCAGCGCAACGGATCGGAGTTCGGCCTTGCGACGCTTAGCGACTCTGCCTGGTTTCTATGTACCTACCTTGTATCGGGTGAGTTACGACGATAGAGGGGTAGTTAAGCCTTACCAGGCCACGGAGCCGACCGTCCCACCGTTCGTTTCAAAGGCTGCTGTGAGGACTATTGACGACATCGAACCGCCATGCACCAGAGTCTTCACGCCTCAGACGGCGTTCGGTTCGCGCTTCTTGATTGAGGTGGTCCGTGGCTGTGCGAAACTCTGCCGCTTCTGTTGGGCCGGCTATAACTACCTGCCTGTACGTGCATTTTCCACTGATCGGATACTCTCATTGGCCGAGTCAGCCAAGCCCTACGCCAACCGGGTTGGTTTGGTATCGATTGCTTTATGCGATCATCCGGATATTGAAGAAATCCTCGAACGCTTACTTGCGCTTGACTACACAGTAAGCCCGGCGTCGTTGCGACTAGATGATCTCACCCCACAGATCGTACAACTGCTCCGTCAAAGTGGAGAGCGCACGGTTACGATTGCTCCGGAGACAGGGTCTGATCGATTACGGCGCGTCATAAACAAGGTCATGACTAACGCTCAAATTCTCGACAAGGCTGATCTAATCTTTTCCAGTGGTATTGAAAACCTGAAGCTTTACTTCATGCTCGGTCTGCCTACGGAAACGGACGAAGATCTCGTGGCCATTCGTGATCTTGTTGTCCAGCTTCGCGACCGGATGCTCAAGTACGCTCGTCGTCGTGGCCGCCCTGGACGAATAGTCGGCAGTGTGAATCCACTTGTGCCAAAACCCGGCACGAGTTATCAGTGGCTTCCAATGACGTCACCGGCGATAGTGGCATCTCGGACAAAGCGTCTCAAGGGTCTTTTGTCTGGCCTCGACCATGTCTATCTGTCTATCAAGTCTGAACGGCAGTCGTTTTATCAGGCGCTGCTGTCACTTGGCGATCGCCGGGTTGCTCCTGTCATCGACGCCGCCTCACAGAACGGGGGAGATTGGCGCCGAGCTGCTGAAACGGCAGATGTAGACCCTAAATTTTGGGTTTTGCGAGACCGAAGTCAGGACGAGGTGCTTCCTTGGGACATTATCGATGGTGGTATCAAGGCGGAATTTTTTCGTTCTGAGTTCTTGAGGAGTATGAGAGCAGAGCCAACCGTGCCCTCTAATCGAGGCGTCTCGCCTACTGTACTGGGCGCCTTGGCCAGTCATCAGACTTCCTAGGTGAAGGCCACAGGAATTACCGACTACGCAGTTTCCCCTTAGTTGACGTCGTCCACCGCTTGTCTTTTCGAGAATTCTTCAAACCGAAGGTCATTGCCTATGTCTTCCAAGTGACCGTGACGGTCATGTCACCTCAAGATAATTGTAATTTGTACGCCAACGACACGGTGGCGACCTTATGCTTCTAGGAACTGACCAGTAACACGTGAGCGAGTGCCATGGCATCCGAGTGTGTGATTGTCAGGAGGGAGGACTCTGCACCGAGTTGAGCAAATCGTCGCGCTGCACCTCCATGGAATTCCAGTTGCGGAGGTCCGCTACTCCGTACGACCTCAATGTCTCGCCATAGGACCTTCTGTGAGCGACCAGTGCCGAGGGCCTTCATGGCGGCCTCCTTAGCGGCGAATCTACCTGCCAAATGAGGCACAGGATTCCGGCGGTGTTGACAGTAAGCAACTTCACCAGGAGTAAACACCCTTGCCAAGAATCTCTCCCCGTATCGTTTCCAGAGCCGTTCGATACGGGAAAGCTCAGTCGCGTCGATTCCAGACCCTATGATCACCATGGGAAAAACAAACTTTTCAGTCAGATTGCCGGGTCGGTGCTATTAGCCGCTTGGCTTTCATCCATTGCCTGATTTGCTAATCGGTCGGCATCGGTATTTGAGGTTCTGGGTACGTGCTCAAAGTCGACTCGCTCAAGTTTTTCTAACAGTGTTTGTGCTTCCCGATGCAGAGGCTGCAAATTCGGATGGCGTACACGGTATCTGCCAGTCATCTGTCGAATCAAAAGCTGAGAATCGGATCTGATCAGAATGTGGCAGTGACCAGCGCCGACAAAGTAGGTCAAAGCGGCGATCAGGCCACGATATTCTGCAACGTTGTTAGTCGCGACTCCAAGTGATCCCTTAAGTTCGGCGCAGACCGTTCCGTCAGGATTTTCAATCCGAACTCCGAATCCAGCCGGACCAGGATTTCCCCTTGAACCGCCGTCGATATAGGCAACGAACATCGTAAAGAACCGTTGCAGCTACTCAGTCCGAGCTCAGGCCCAATTCTCGGGCAACGACTTGTTTACCAACTGGAAGTAAAGAATCCGACCGCAGCTTTCGCACTGAATTACTCGGTCATTCAAACGGATGTCGTTGAAAACCTGTGGACGTAAACGAACATGGCAAGAACTGCACAAGTTATTCTCGGCTTCAACAACTGCAAGGCCATTTCGCTTCTCGGCGATTTGATCAAATAGCGCCAAGACTGCAGCATCGATCTCGCTAGCCAACGACTCACGGGCAATGAGCGCCTGTTTTGCTGTAGTCTCAGATGTTGCCCGCTCCTGTTCTATTGTCTGCCGCTCGGCCTCAATTTCCGCTTCGACAGTCGCCATTGAGCGCTCTGCCTCATTTACCGAGGCAGTCAAGGCGTCAGTTTCAAGCATCGACACCAGTAGGTCTTCTTCGAAGGCTTGCACGGCACTCTTGGCCGTGGTGATTTCTGTCTGTACGGCCCATAACTCTTCGTTCGTTTTCACGATCATTTCATGTTCTTGAAACTTAGCAAGACGGCTCTTGGCATCTGAGACCTCTTTCTCAAGATTGCGGCGAACTTCCCGATTATCGTCCAGCTGCTGTCTTGCGTCACTGAGGGCTGTTCTGAGCTTATTCAACTTAGTTTCAAAGGCCTCGAACTGTGCCGGAATCGCAGCGATACGCCGTCGAGCGTCGTCAACGATGTTATGCAAGCTCTGCAGACGGATCAGTCGTTCGAGATCTGGCAGCATCGATCGAAGTTACTGTGGTGTTGCCCACGCAGGCGATGGTTCAGCTTCTCCTGCGGTAGTTGGATTCGACCTTGGGGCGGTGGATATATCAACTTCTGTCCTTCACGCTCGTTGTGTGGCAGTTGATTACTGCGTCAGTTCTTGTCTTGTTAATGGTGGGCCCACCAGGATTCGAACCTGGGACTAACCGGTTATGAGCCGGTGGCTCTACCGCTGAGCTATGGGCCCCACATTGGCTACCAGCTGACGCCCTCTCAATTGCTAAGTAGACTTGGTTCATACGCTTCCCTCTAAAAACGCACGAAGTTTTCGACTGCGAGATGGATGTCGAAGCTTTCTGAGCGCCTTGGCTTCGATTTGTCGAATTCGTTCACGCGTAACCGCGAAGCACTGGCCAACTTCTTCTAGAGTGTGGTCCTTACCATCACCGACGCCGAACCGCATTTTAATAACGCGTTCTTCCCGTGGTGTGAGGGTCTGTAACACGGATTCCGTCTGTTCTTTTAGGTTCAGGTTAATCACAACATCAGACGGCGGGACGACATTTTGATCTTCGATGAAGTCACCGAGATGGCTGTCTTCCTCCTCACCGATCGGAGTCTCCAGAGAAATTGGCTCCTGTGCAATTTTCAAAACCTTCCGAACCTTAGACACCGCTATGTCCATTCGCTCAGCGATTTCCTCCGACGATGGTTCACGACCCAATTCCTGTACTAAGGCGCGAGACGTGCGAATCAGTTTATTGATCGTTTCGATCATATGTACCGGAATTCTGATCGTGCGTGCTTGGTCGGCAATAGCTCTCGTGATTGCCTGTCGGATCCACCATGTGGCATAGGTAGAGAACTTATAGCCGCGACGATACTCGAACTTGTCCACAGCCTTCATTAGCCCGATATTTCCCTCTTGGATTAAATCGAGAAATTGAAGACCCCGGTTCGTGTACTTCTTGGCGATTGAAACGACAAGGCGTAAGTTTGCTTCAACGAGTTCTTTCTTGGCTTGTTCGGCCTGAATTTCACCGCGCGTGATTGTGTGAAGAGTACGCACGAGTTGTTCGGATGTACTCTCAAGTTCAGCGGTAAGTTCACGCAGAGCGGCTCGAATTTCCCGTTGACGTCGCATTAGTTCTTTACGTACATCTTCTTTTAGGCGACCCCGCTTCTTCTTAAGTGCTATCTGGCGATTAACGCTGTCGAGCTCACGCTGAACCCGCTGAACAGTTTCGACCGATTCCTTAATCGGGTCGATCATCCGCCGCGTTACGGCTTCGGTAAACTCAATGCGTCTAATTTCCCGGGACAGTGCAATCTTAGCGCGAAGCGTCTTCCACTTGGCGCGTCGATATTTCTTACGATCACGCTTCAAAATTCCAGAGAGCTTCGTTTCCAGCTTCTGCACAGCAACCAACGCTTTCTGAATTGAGGCTATTTGCTTCAGTAACTTACGTGCACGTGCCTCACTTCGCTCCTCACTGAGTTCTTCGTCGCCTCCAAACACTACAAGGTCTCTGATGTTTACGGTCCGGCTTTTGAGCTGTTCGCCCATGAAGATGATGCCTTTAGCCACGGTTGAAGTTCGCGAGATGGATTTAATGGCTGCAAGCTTGCCTTGTTCGATCCGCTTTGCGATTTCCACCTCTCCCTCTCTGGTAAGGAGAGGAACTGTGCCCATCTCGCGCAGATACATGCGGACCGGATCATTTGTCTTGTCGAGTGTGCCGGGCGTTAGGTCGAGATTTGGCTCTTCGGCGCCTCCCGACCTTGGGTCACGCGTTTTGTCGTCACGGGACTTTTGCTCAGACTCAACCACCTCGATGCCAGCGTTTCCGAAGGTAGTAAATAAGTCATCGAGCTCATCGGACGACGTAATCTCTGCAGGTAGTAACTCGTTAACCTCGTCGTACGACAGGTAGCCCTTTTCCTTACCGATTGTGATGAGTTGCCGGACTTCGTCGTACCTTTCTTCTAAGGATAAGGCCAAAATTTCCCCCTTATAGCAATCGTGAACTTCCCGACCTAAAATTGGCTCCCCAATAGCTCTTGTCGGACTTAAGTATTCAGAGCTTCAAGTCGCTGCACGAGTTCTCTCGTCCGTTGTAACAGCGAATTGATTCTTGCAACGCTGTCTTTGTCACCAAGGTCCTGGAGCCGATCGATTTCCTCCTGCACAGCAGCTCGTTCCCGCTCGTAGCGAAGCCTCTTCAGGGCTTGGCAGCACTCAGGAGCCGGCGCTGGAGCCGTTGGTTCATCAGCAACTTCTTTAACGATCGTGGCTTCCCCCTCGCCTAGCCGCTCGCATAACGTCTGGGGTAGGTCATTGGACGGCCACTCGTTCAGGGTGCGGGCTACCTTTAAAATTGGCGCAGAAGCCAGCCCATCGATATCGTCAGCGTCAAGTTCTGCAAGTGCCGATTGTGCACTCTCTGGTTCGTGCATAAGAGCCCAAATCAATCCTTTTTCTGCTGTTCGTAACTGCCCCTGACTGGGAAGTGTACGCTCACCTAGCGTCGGTCTGCGTTCGACCGCCGCTTTCCGAATTTCGGTTCGCACGACTTCTTGCATCACTCGAGCGCGGTGAGCCAACCGGTCCGCGAACTGGTCGCGCTGCGCGGTATCGGGAATGCGTGCTGCGACAGTCAGCATTTGGTTTAGGAAGGCCCTCCGCCCTTCGTCGCGGTGAATATCGTGCTCGGCTTCGCCCCGATCGAGCAAAAGTTCCAAATATTTCTTCGAGGTGCGCAGTTTTTCCTTATAGCTTGCACCCCCAGACGCCCTTATGAATGTATCGGGATCTTCGCCGGTTGGCAGCACCGTCACGTTGACCTGGAATCCCTCACCCAGCAGCATTTCACCTGAGCGCAGTGCCGCTGTTTGCCCAGCCGTATCCGAGTCGAAGCTCAAAATGACCTTGTCCGTCAAGCGTCCTAAAAGCTTGCACTGCTGCAGTGTTAACGCAGTACCACACGTTGCAGCCACTGCTGTAATACCCGCCTGAAGTGGCTGGGCGAAATCAAAGTATCCCTCAACAAGTACCGCGTAGCCTTTTTTTTGTATTGCCGATTTAGTCAGATGGAGACCGTAGAGGGTTCGTCCTTTTGTGTAGATTGGAGTTTCCGGTGAATTTACGTACTTGGGCTGCTGTCCATTGTCCACTGCACGTCCGCCGAACGCGATGATCGCACCGCTGTCCCTGCAGATCGGAATCGTGAGGCGATTACGGAAGCGATCCACGCATGCTCCAGCGTTACGTTCGGCTACCAGTCCGCTGGTCAAGAGAAGCGGCATCGGAAAACCTTTTTGGTGAAGGTATTTCGTGAGACCCTCTCGGGTTGGTGGCGCATAGCCAAGTCCGAGCATCTCGATTGTCTGGTCGTTTAGTCCTCTATCGTGCAGTTGCTGGCGCGTTCTCGTTCCTGCCTGTCCTGCCAGGTGTTCCTGAAAATACCTCTCTGCGTGTTCGTGCACCTTCAGTAGCGACTCGCGTTCGGCAGCCGCCGCTGGATTACTTGGACCACCCTCGAGTTCTGGAATCGACACGCCAAAACGTTGTGCGAGTTGACGCACCGCGTCCTGGAAGCCAATCTTTTCCCTGAGCTCAAGGAATTTGAAGACATCACCTCCAACACCGCATCCGAAGCAGTGAAAAAAGCCCCGATCGCGATTTACGTTAAACGAAGGCGTCTTCTCGGAGTGAAACGGACACAGTCCCTTAAAGCTCGTTCCAGCTTTCTTGAGAGGAACGTGGTCTTGAATCACAGCAACGAGGTCAACCTGCGATTTGAGATCGTCGATGAAAGCCTGGGGAAATAGTCCCATTGTTAACTCTTATGCGGAGCTCCCCAGCGCGTTGAAAATACAATCAAACCCAAGGGCCCTAGGGGCACCTACGCCCATGGACGGAATAATTGCTGCGGCGTACAGAACCGGGCTCCGATGACTACAACGATAAGGTACCCGAAAGCGCAACCTACAATTCTAGCATTCCTACTGGCCTACCCTCAAGTGACTTTGTCGATGACAATACCGAGATCAACCGGAGTTACGTTTGGCGAAGGCTGCTTGGGCGCTGCACCTACGGAGAAGTCTCATTTTCTCGTCAGTGGAAGCGGCCAGTCTTCAGGCAAGGTGATTGATGGTACTAGCAATTGCCGCCGCGCCGAATCCATTATCGATGTTAACGACCGACACGCCGGTGGCGCAGCTATTCAGCATTCCCAATAGCGCGCTAATCCCATCGAAGGCGGCGCCGTAACCGACACTGGTAGGCACCGCAACTACGGGTACGTCGACAAGTCCACTCACAACACTTGGCAGTGCTCCTTCCATGCCCGCGACTACAATGATGACGCGAGCGGTGGAGAGTCGTTTCGATTCTGCGAGAACGCGATGTAGACCAGCGACCCCAACGTCGTAAAGGCGGTCGACCATGTTGCCCATGATCTCGGCTGTCACCACGGCCTCCTCGGCTACCGGTAGGTCGGATGTTCCAGCGGCAACGACCATGACGTTCCCGCGTCCCTGAGGTGCAGCCGGACCGTGTGAGATCATCCGGGCATCCTCGTGGAATACAGCGCTTGGCACAACACTGCGGACGGCATCAAAGGAGGCAGGTGATGCCCGCGTTATCAACAGGGTGTTTCCATTAGCAGTGATACGCTCTGCCACGGCCGCGATCTGCTTTGGCGTCTTGCCCAGACCGAATACCACTTCAGGGAAGCCTTGACGAATCTCGCGGTGATGGTCAATTCGCGCGAATCCAAGATCTTCGTACGGAGCTTGTCGTAAGTGGTCGAGCAGTTGCTCGTGTGCGTCGTTAACGTTGATGTCACCGCTATGAACTTGGGCGAGTAAGAACTTTAATTCAGACGGTGTCATGATTGAGTCTGAGCCTCGTTGACTTTGGTATATTTCAGCGAGTACGCTTCGGGATCGCCGCGTGGCAATTCAGTTGCCGGTATTTGATGAGCCATACATCGTGGAATGGCTTATCAGGCTTTAGTCTGCGGACAGGACTATCCCTGAGATTGAGTGGAAATTCAAGTGTTTGATAATGCGGTAGAAAAGACCCTAGCAGTTGGTGGAAAACGCCCTTCAGAGAATCGACAATGAGTAACACTGGCGAAACCTTAACTTTTGAGGCTGGCCTGCAGGATGTGATTGCTACCACCTCTGACATCTGTTTCATCGATGGGGAGCATGGGGTGTTGTCCTACCGGGGCTTCGACATTCATGACCTTGCTGCCCGGGCATCGTTCGAGGAGGTCTGCTTTCTGCTGTGGTTTGGCCGCCTGCCTACCCGGGATGAGCTCAGCACACTCCAGTCTCAGCTTGCAGAATGGCGACCACTTCCCGAGAATGTCGTGCGTCTTATGCGCTCATTGCCACCGGGGAACGGCATGGACGCGCTGCGTACACTGACATCAGCGCTAGCGCACAGTGATCCAGACGCTGCTAAGAATTCGCCGGAAGCGAACGTCCGGAAAGCTATCAGACTCACTGCACAACTGGCGACTCTTGTGGCCACCTATGGAAGGGTTGCGCAAGGTGGAACTCTGATCGACCCTGACCCTTCGCTAGGCCATGCCGAAAATTTCTTGTTTGTGCTGACCGGTGAACGGCCGGATGCGGTGGCGACTCGTGCTTTCGACGTGGCTCTGATTCTACACGCAGACCACGAGTTAAACGCCTCTACGTTCGCCGCGCGGGTTGCCGCGGCTACGCTAACCGATATCCATTCAGCTGTAGTGGCTGGAATCAGTGCCTTGAAAGGACCGTTGCATGGTGGTGCAAATGCCGACGTGATGCGGCTCTTGCTGGCGTTAGGTGACGATGCTGACCCTCCACAGATTGAGGGGGCGATCCTCGACAAGCTGGCTCGAAAAGAGAAAATCCCAGGCTTCGGCCATCGCGTATACCTGACCGAGGACCCTCGTGCGACACATTTGCGGCGGATGTCGGAGGAACTGGGTACTCGAAGTGGGCGGGAGCATTGGTACGAAATGTCTCGACAGATCGAGGTGCTTGTCGGTCACGAAAAGAACCTGAATCCGAACGTAGATTTTTATTCGGCATCCACCTACTACACTCTTGGTATCAAGGTTGATCTCTTCACTCCGGTATTTGCCGTTAGTCGTGTTGCTGGGTGGACGGCGCATATTCTAGAGCAGTATGCGAATAACCGGTTGATCCGCCCACGTGCTGACTACACCGGCGAACTGCACCCTAAAGCCTTCGTTGCAATCGATCAACGTTAGGATTACGTCATCCAACGGTCTCTCGGCTCTATCAGCTTTGGCCTATAATGGTCACCTATCAGATGGATCCCCGTTTCATTCGTAACTTCTCGATCGTTGCGCACATCGATCACGGAAAGTCGACGCTCGCTGATCGGATTCTCGAGGTCACGGGAGCCCTGCGTCCGCGCGAGATGGAAGACCAGGTGCTCGACTCGATGGACCTCGAACGTGAACGGGGCATCACAATCAAGGCCCAGGCTGTGAGGTTGCAGTACACCTCAGCCAGTGGTCAGGACTACGTGCTTAATCTTATTGATACGCCTGGACATGTTGATTTTTCGTACGAGGTAACCCGCTCGTTAAAAGCGTGCGAAGGTGCGTTGTTATTGGTCGATGCGTCGCAGGGCGTTGAGGCTCAAACGCTGGCGAACGCTTACCTCGCGGTGGAAAGCGACCTCGAAGTGATTCCAGTCATCAACAAGATCGATTTACCTGGAGCACAGGTCGAGGAGGCTAGGCGACAAATTCGCGATGTTGTTGGACTCGACGCGAGCGAAGCAATTCTGACTAGTGCGAAGGAGGGCACAGGCATCAAGGAAGTTCTTGAGGCCGTCATCGCGAGGGTGCCCCCGCCACGTGGCAGCCGCGATGCACCGCTAAAGGCGCTAATCTTTGATTCTTGGTATGACTCGTACCGTGGCGTGGTTGTCCTTGTCCGGATTCTCGCGGGCGAGTTACAAGAGCGGACGAAGGTGCGTTTAATGGCTTTGGGGGAGGATTATGAAGTTGAACAAGTGGGTGTGTTTTCGCCAAAGCCAGTTGTGACCGAGACTCTTGGTGCGGGGGAGGTTGGGTTCGTCATAGCTGGAATTAAGCATGCCAGCGATGCCAGGATTGGCGACACGCTCACTGAGGTGACGCGGCCCACCGAGACCCCGTTTCCTGGGTTCAAGGAAATGCGGCCTGTCGTGTTTGCTGGGTTGTATCCAGTCGAGGGTCATCAATATCCTGACCTGCGCGAAGCCTTGGAGAAGCTTCGACTTAACGACTCCTCGTTTTTCTTTGAACCGGAAACGTCGGCAGCACTCGGGTTTGGGTTTCGGTGCGGGTTCCTTGGATTACTCCACATGGAAATTGTCCAGGAGAGGCTCGAACGGGAATTTGACATGGACTTAGTAACAACGGCCCCGGGAGTACTGTATCGCGTGACGATGACCTCCGGAAACGTTAAGGAGATCGATAGTCCAGCAAAGCTTCCCGGGACCAGTGAAATTCAGCGGATCGAGGAACCAGTTATTACGGCGATGATTCTGACACCGGCCGAACATGTAGGTGCCACGCTGCGGCTTTGTCAAGAAAAGCGCGGAGTCCAGAAGAGACTGGAATATCTGTCCTCGAACCGTGTCCTTGTAACATATGAGTTACCTTTCAGTGAAGTGGTTTTAGATTTTTATGACCGATTAAAGACACTGTCACGAGGTTATGCCTCATTGGACTATCAGGTATCTGGATACTGGGAGTCACCGTTGGTTAAGCTCGATGTTCTAGTGAATGGCGAGCCAGTAGATGCGCTGTCGATGATCGTGCATCGTGATACGGCGTATGAGAGAGGAAAGGCTTTCGCCAACAAAATACGTGAGTTGATTCCACGTCAGATGTTTGAAGTGGCGATCCAGGCCGCGATCGGTGGACGCATTATCGCCCGAGAGTCGGTGAAAGCGTTACGTAAGAATGTCTTAGCGAAGTGTTACGGTGGGGACATTTCACGAAAGCGGAAGCTATTGGAGAAACAGCGCGAGGGCAAGAAACGGATGAAGCGGGTTGGCCGTGTTGAGATTCCTCAGGAGGCTTTCCTTGCGATCCTGAAAATGGATTCGAGTGCAAACTGATATGTCTGCGTTTCGCAAGTCGACACTTCGCGAGTACTTTGAGTCAATCGTTGTTGCCGTGATTCTAGCTTTGTTTATCCGCACCTTCGTTGTGCAAGCGTTCAAGATTCCCACCGGCTCGATGGAACAAAATCTGCTGATTGGCGATCATCTCTTGGTGAATAAGTTTGTGTTTTCACCCACAGCCACTGGTGCTGAGCGCAGCATACTCCCGGTCACCTCCATCAAGAGGGGTGACGTAATTGTCTTCAAGTATCCTGAGGATCCCGAGCGGGATTTCATCAAACGTGTAATTGGATTACCAGGCGACGTTGTGGAGGTCAGACATAAGCGAGTATATATTGATGGCCGTCCTCTAGATGAACCCTATGTGTATTATCTGCGACCACCGTCGGACGTGGCTTCACCCTTCGGCGTTGGCGACCTTCGAGAACAATATGGCCCGGTCACCGTTCCGCCGAGTGAGTATTTTGTAATGGGGGACAATCGAGACAACTCTCAAGACAGTCGGTATTGGGGCTTTCTGCCGCGTGGTTTGGTTAAGGGAAGAGCCCTCGTCATCTATTGGTCATATGAAAGTGAAGATGACGAAGGCTATGCAACTGGTGGCAGAACAGGAACCCGTCGGTTCTGGTCGGTCATCACGCGCTTTTTTACACACACTAGGTGGGAAAGGTTACTGCAGCCCATCCGATGAGGGTGCGCACCACCGGTTTTAGTGTTCGGCGCCCTACCAATCTTGGAGAACAGCGTTCATAAGTTCCGAGCGCTCAGACAGTGGAAACCGGTGCTGTCCTTGTACCAAAAATAGCCGTACCTACCCGGACCATTGTTGCACCTTCAGCGATAGCTGTTTCAAAGTCGTGGCTCATGCCCATTGAAAGCTCTTGTAGCATTGTTCGGTCTACGCCACTGGCAACTACCTCATCACGAAGTTCGCGAAGTTGCCGGAAGTAGGGACGGGTCTGTTCCGGATTCTCTTCAAAGGGTGGTAGTAGCATCAGTCCACGGACCCGAACCGCCTGGCAACCTGCAGCCACATCGAGAATCCGAGAAAGATTTGAAGGCGGCAGTCCGTGCTTCGTTGTCTCACCTGCGAGGTCCACCTGAATAAGCAAGCTCAGGTGAGTTTCTTGTTCGGTTGCTACTTGTTCGAGACGCTGGAGTAGTTCAATCCTATCGACTGAATGGATCCACGAAAACGGTTGGACGACCTTCCGTACTTTATTTGTCTGCAGATGTCCGATCAGATGCCATCGTAAATCGAGGTCGCTGCCCTCGTCGCATTTACGGAGCGCCTCTTGCACACGATTTTCACCAAACTCGGTTTGACCAGCGTGGGCGGCCATTCGGACCTGATCAATCCCAAAAGTTTTTGAAACCGCGATCAAGCGCACATCATCAGGGTTCCGTCCCGCCGCACGTGCTGCGACACCAACACGGTGGCGGATGTCGCGCAAGTTTCTGGCGATGGGATGATGGGAAGAAAGAGACGTGGGAGCATCAGGGTATTCATTACCCGCTGCCCACTCATGGCTAGACGCCATGGCTACTGCTGCAAGGTTTGGATCATCGCCCTAGCTTGGTCTGCGTACTGTCCGCTGGGGTCCAGTTCAATATACGATTCGAGCGCCGTCACGGCGTCCGCCATGTCGCCCGTATTGAGATGTGTCATGGCCAGCCAGTAGTGCGCTTCAGCGTGACTCGGGTCGAGGGAAATTGTCTCCTGGAATTGAGCTTTCGCCTCGACGACGTTCCCTGCATTCATGTAAATGACGCCTTGGTTGTAGATCGCGATCGGATCCGCTGCCGCACCTTCCGCGCTTCCGGACAACCGCGCGGCTTCGGCACTAGCTTCGGCAGCTTCATCAAAGCGGCGCTGACTATTGTAAATATTCGAGAGATTGATGTAGGCGTTCGCATAATCGGGCCTCAGTTCAATAACTCGTTTGAAGGCTGCTTCTGCCTCATCAGCATTTTCGAGTTCAAGGTGGGAAATACCTATGTTCTGATAACAGTTGTAGCAGGAATCCAGAATTTCAATCGCGAGGAGGAACTGGGTGATTGCTTCCTGATGGTTGCCTGCCTGCATTGCGTCAGAGCCTAACCCGAAGGACGATTCAAATTCCTCGCGGTTCTCAATTATTGCCAGGTCTTCCTCGGAAAGTGCAGCGCTCGCTGCTGCAGCGGCTGCACCAATGTTAAGGTCGACTGTCAAGTTCTGACCTTCTCGGATCGTGAACACGGCGGCTGCACTTCCCACGCCCTCTTTTTCAGCCGTTACTTCGTAGCTGTTCGCTCTGAGACCCATGATGCGATAGGTCCCGTCGTCGTTCGTCTCGGCGTCTAAGACCATGCGTGGCACACCTTGGGTAATAGCTGTGACTGTGGCCCCTGCAATCCCAACTCCTTGGCTGTCTGTGACGCGGCCAACCAGTATTCCTGACGACTGGCCGAAGGCAGGGACTACCATGAAAGCCACAGCTGAAGCGGCGAGAATCACTTGGAATCGCAATAAACTCGATTTACAGAACATTTGGGCACTCCTCCATCGACGGTATCACTGACAACCGCTCTCTAGTCTACATCGAACCTGCACGCTAATAGTGTCGCTAACCACACCTTGTCGCGTCAAGCCACTGGTCCTATGAATCGACCGACCTCTTCAACATCATGGGTTACGGGTGCGGGCGGAAGTGAGGCGAGAAACCGTTGTCCATAACCCTTGGTTCTGACCCGAGGGTCAAGAATTGCCAGCACGCCTCTGTCCGACCGATGTCGAATTAGCCGTCCAAGACCCTGCTGGAGCGCCAGGATCGCTAGTGGCACTTGATAGTTAGTGAATGGGTCTTCACCACGCACGACGAGTGCCTCCATGCGCGCCGCTGTGATCGGATCCCCCGGGGACACGAAGGGTAATTTATCAACGATGACACAGCTGAGCGACTCGCCAACGACGTCTACGCCCTGCCAGAAACTGGATGTGCCAAGCAGGACAGCGTTTGCGGTCTGACGAAAGCGTCTCAGTAATGTTGACCGCGGAGCTGATCCCTGCACGAACAACGGAAAATCCAGTCCGGCTTCGGTGATGATGTCCCGAACGCCGTATAGATTAGCGTAGCTCGTAAACAGCACGAGTGCTCGTCCCTCCGTGCGTTTGATAATTTCGGTAATCTCGACGGCTGCAGCCTTGGTAAATCCAGATGTACGCGGGTCGGGCATCCGGCGGGGGAGGTACAGGATAGCCTGATGCCCGAAGTCGAACTCCGAGGGCAACCGTAACTCGTAGGCTGGACCCACGCCTAGTCTCGTCCGAATGTAATCGAAGTTACTGTCCACCGCCAACGTTGCGGAAGTCAGGATTTTGCCGTCCAACCGTTCCCAAATCGAGTCTCGGACCATGGTCGAAACATCGATTGGTGAGGCTCGAAGAAACACACCCCGATTCCTGATTTCTAGGAAAAATACGTGGGTTGGATCACTAGCTTGAAGCGTGAATCGCAGTTCATGGTCGACCTCATGGACGCGATGCTCGAGTGCACGAAAGTCTTCCGGTAGATCTGTCAAGAGCCCAAGTTCAGATTCCAGTGAGGATAAAGCGTCGAGGAGTGCGCGACCTAGATCCGCGAAAGGTTCGAACGTAGCAGCATCAATTCGTGAACGAACTCCTGCCGGTTCACTCTTTGAGCCGCGCACGGCAGTGAAAAATGCGTCCGCACCGTCTCGAACCTGTCCTAACGCGGCACGAACTGTGTCGGCGGGGACAGGATCTAATGGTAGACCGGCTTCCATGAGACGGAAGCCATCCTTAATCAAATCTTCAACACGAAACGTACTCACCGAAATGCCAAAATATTGTGTGGCGACATCCTCAAGTTGATGTGCTTCGTCAACGACGGCAAATGAGTAATCGGGAATAACCTCACCGTATCCACTTTGCCGAACGGCGGCATCAGCGCAGAGCAAATGGTGGTTGACAATCACTATGTCTGATTCGATAGCACGCTGGCGCATCTGCGTGACAAAGCAGTCGTTGTATTCTGGGCATTCGGTGCCGAGACAGTTCTCTTGTGTTGCTGAGACTTCACTCCAGAGCGGAAGGTCATCTGGAAGATCCTCGAGCTCCGCTCGATCACCGATCTCAGTTTGTTGAGCCCATTCTTTCAACGTTGTGAGATATGCATGATCGGTGGTGGGCCGGGGCATGGGACTGTCACATGCAGCTTCAAAGCGATGCAGACACAGGTAATTGTTGCGCCCTTTCATATAGGTCGCCTTGAAGGGGATATTCAATGCTTCATGTAGAAGGGGAAGATCTTTAAAGTAGAGCTGTTCTTGGAGGTTCTTTGTACCGGTCGACACCAAGACACGGCGTCCACTCAGAAGGGCCGGGATGAGATAAGCCAGCGTTTTACCCGTACCTGTACCTGCTTCGGCAAGTAAAGCACCGCCGCTCTCGAATATATCCGCAACAGCTACCGCCATATTGCGTTGGCCGCTCCGGACTTCGAAAGCGTCAATGGTGCTAGCGAGAGCACCGTCAGGATCGAACGCTTTTAGAACGCGTTCTCCTAGGGTTAAGCGTTCGGGTGAAGGGGGAACTCCCGACACAACTTTTGCACCTCAGCACGTACTGTCCCAGTGACTGATGTGTCACCCGGCCTAGCCAGCACGCGGCCAATCAACTCTCCGATCGTGTTCATTTCTGATTCACCCATTCCTCGAGTGGTTACAGCCGAGGTTCCGATGCGGATACCACTAGCAACGAAAGGTGGCTTCTTATCGAATGGAATGGCGTTCTTGTTGACCGTTATTCCTGCCACTTCCAAGGCTTCTTCCGCCTGCCGACCTGTAAGGCCACGCGCTAGTACGTCGACGAGGATGAGGTGGGTGTCTGTGCCGTCGCTAACAAGCCTGAAGCCGTGTCGAATTAGTGCTTCAGTTAAATGCTTTGCGTTTGTGATGACCTGGCGTTGATAGGCCACGAATGAAGGCTCGCTTGCTTCCCTCATGCAGACGGCCTTACCTGCGATGACGTGCATCAATGGCCCACCCTGAACGCCTGGGAAAACGGCCCTGTCGATCTCTTTCGCGAGGGACTTTCGGCAGAGGATTACGCCGCCGCGAGGACCCCGCAGCGTCTTGTGCGTGGTCATAGTTACCACGTCAGCGTGAGGCACCGGCGACGGATGTAGCCCAGCTGCTACGAGACCAGCGATGTGGGCCATATCCACGATGACTCGTGCGTCTATGGCAGCGCCAATCGCCGCGATATGTCCGAAGTCGATCTCTCTCGGATAAGCGCTAGCCCCGGCAATGATAACCTTCGGGCGATGTTGGCTAGCAAGGTCTGCCATGGCATCGTAATCGATCCGTTCGTTATCGCTCCGGACTCCATAGGAAATAAAGTTGTAAAGCTTGCCAGAAAAACTTAGTGGGTGGCCGTGTGTTAGGTGCCCGCCGTGGGCCAGGTTCATGCCCAGAACCGTATCGCCAGGTTTGAGCAGGGTGAAATAGGCGGCCATATTGGCCTGTGCCCCGGAGTGTGGCTGGACATTTGCGTGCTCCGCACCGAAAAGTTTCCTTGTTCTGGTGATCGCTAGGGACTCGATCTCATCGTAAAACTCGCAGCCACCGTAATAACGCCGGCCTGGATATCCCTCAGCATACTTATTGGTCAGAATGGAACCCGTTACCTCCATTACCGCCCTACTGACGAAGTTTTCTGAGGCGATTAATTCCAGACCTTCGTTCTGGCGACGGCGTTCTCGTGACAAAGTTTCCGCGATAGCCGGATCGACGGAGACCAGTGTACGGAGGCGAGAAGTTTGGTCGACCATGGTTTAGAGTCGACGGCAGACAGCGCGTGAAGCGGTGTCAGACGTCGCGCCGACGCTCGAGTTCAGCAATCTTGGCAATGCGTCGTTCGTGCCGACCCCCCAAAAACGATGTATTGAGAAAGACTTGTACGATCTTGAGAGCTATTGGGGTCGTTGTGACCATTGCCCCTAGCGCAAGGACATTCACGTCGTTATGTTCCCGACTCAGTTGCGCCGATTTAATATCGAGTACGTTAGCAGCCCGCACACCAGCGATCTTATTCGCGGCCATCGCCATACCGACACCGCTTCCGCAAATGAGTATTCCTCGGTCGTGGGTTCCCGTCGCGACAGCCTTTGATACCGGCCAGGCAAAATCTGGGTAGTCGACCGCTTTATCTGATTTAGTACCGAAATCTGTCACTGTGAACCGCAGTTCTGCCAGTACCCGCTTGACTTCGTTTTTCAACGACACGCCAGCATGATCCGCACCGAGCGCAATCTTCACAACAGGATTGTACTATAAGCGTTGGCAGACGCTGGATAGGACTATCTTTCGAGCTCTGGCAGTTTGTATTACCTGAAAGCACGTGAACTGTTGTTATCAGCAAGCTAGGGGCAGTTCGCGATCATGCGATTGGGCGCGACCTTTCGGAATCCGCTGGGTAGCGTAAAAAGGCTGCGTGGTATAGTGCCGCTCAGGTTAAGCACAAGCTGTGTCGTGAACCCGGGTTGTCCTGGTGGAAGCTTGCAAACTAACGTTGTTCCGCGATGGGGACGATCTGAATTATTGTGCTGTAGTGACTCGGTTGTCCCTCTGGCGACGAGTTCGGGTAACCGGCCGCGCCGTTCCAGGTGTAGTCCTTGATCGTTACGCTCGGCGGAAACGCCATTGTGTCTCGATTAAATTGTCCTAGTTCGAACATGTGGACCGGCGGTTCCCTAAATACTCGATCACCACGCCTATCTAGAACCGCCGAATAGTAGTCGACCATGTTCTGGAAACTGGCGTTTGTGCCGAATAGGTAATACCGCTGGCCGCGACGCGCGTCGTAGGACACCAGATATTGAGCATTTGGATAGACCGGCACTCCCAGCGTATCTTCACTTGGCGCCTCTAGGGTTGTTTGAGATGGCCGGTGCTCGACTTCAGCGGACCGGGAGAGCGGCGACTTGACTTTGTGAAGGGGTTCAGTCGGATTATGGGATGACTTTGGCCCAGGCTGCGCAATTACTGATGTAGCAATACTCACCAACAGAAAAAACAGAATGATTCCAGTAAATGGTGAGATCGGTCGCAACATCCTCTTACTATTATCGAGATGTCGAGACGTAGGTGCAAGGAGAGAGGACCAGACAACCTGTGAGACACGACCGAATTCGTGAATACGAAGCCTTTTGTGAACGCCATAGTGACTGGGCGATCACCATGGTGGAAGCGCTCGTAAGAAGGGAATCACCGACGACGGATAAGGTGGCTGTGGACCGGTGTGGGGTTGCTCTAGCTGAGTACCTAAATGATATCGGGGCCCATGTCACGGTACTTCCTCAGGACAGCGCGGGAGACCATCTATTTGCTGAACTCGGCGATGGTCCGACCCAGGTCCTCTTACTCGGACATTTCGATACGGTGTGGCCGCTGGGGCAATTGGAACGCATGCCGTTGCAGCGGAAGGGGCATCGATTGTTTGGTCCGGGTACCTTCGACATGAAAGGTGGAATTGCTATCGGCGTGTTAGCGGCACGGGCTGTGCTTGAAGTTGGGATGACCCAGGCCGCGCGTGTTGCGATGCTGTGGACTTCTGACGAGGAGACAGGAAGCGCGACTTCGCAGCAGGTGATTCTGCAACAGGGAGAGCGCAGCAAAGCAGTGCTTGTTCTTGAGCCCTCAGGACCAAGCGGAGCCGTTAAAACAAGTCGCAAGGGCTGCGGGCAGTTTGAGTTGACTGTGACTGGAGTTTCGGCGCATGCAGGCATCGAACCTGACCGGGGTGCCAGCGCAGTGCACGAGCTCGCACGACAAATCGTCTCTCTGGAATCGCTACAGGATGTTGAGTCTGGCGTAACAATCAATGTCGGTCGGGTATACGGAGGAACACGTCCAAATGTTGTTGCCGACAAAGCGCAAGCTATGGTCGATGTCCGGGTCCGTACCGTGGCTGACGCTGACAGGATTGAGCGAGCATTCGCTGGTCTCACGACTGACGACCCACGCACTCAACTACAGGTGAACGGAGAGTTCCGACCGCCGTTAGAGCGCAATGCGGCAGTGCGCCGATTGTATGAGGTTGCGAAACAGGTAGCATCCGACCTTGGTCGAGACTTGACGGAGTTTAGTACCGGTGGTGGGTCGGACGGTAACCTAACCTCGGCGCGGGGTATACCTACATTGGATGGATTAGGTGCTGTTGGAGAGGGAGCCCATGCACTGCACGAGCAGATTGACATTTCAGCCTTGCCGTGGCGGGCCGCAATGCTCGCCGGTGTGATCGCCCGTGTGGTCGAGGAATAAATGATGATGGCTCTGCCAAGAACTCATTTCCAAGGTTTACTTCATCCCGAGTGGCCTCGGTTATGAGCTTCTTTCGTGCCGTTATTCGCGGTCACACGCCTGACGCCAATAATCTAGTAGGTCAGAAAGGGTTTGGTTGAGAGGAATTTGTGGAGTCCAATCGAGCTCAGAGCGAATCCGTTTTGAGTCGCCCAAGAGTATCGGAGTGTCGTTGGGACGGAACTTGGAGGGATCCACTTGGACCGTTACCTTTACCTGAGCGAGAGCGACAATGTTATCCAGTACCTCTCTTATCGAATAGCCGTGGCCTGAACAGACGTTGTAGATTCTTCCTGAAACACCGTGATTGGCAAGCATTCTATAGGCGCGGACGACGTCACGTACGTCTGTCAGGTCTCGGACGGCGTCGAGATTGCCAGTGTGAATAATCGGTTCTACTTGGCCTTTTTCGATTCTTGCAATCCGCCGCGCAAAGCCGGAAGCAGCAAAGGACGGTGATTGGCGAGGTCCATGATGATTAAACGAGCGAGTTAGGATAGTCGCGTAACTGCCTTCCTCAGCAAGCCTAATGCTCAGTTGCTCTTGAGCGAGCTTACTCACGGCATAAGGGCTGGACGGCCCCAATGGGGCTTCCTCAGAGAGGGCTAAGCTGGACGGTCGGTAGACGAGTGCTGAACCAGGAATTACGATTCTTGTTTTAAGTTGTGAGCGCCGGACAGCTTCGAGTAGGAAATGGGTTCCTCGAACGTTTGTGGCAAGGGTGTTTGCGGTCTGTTCCCAGGATGACCCGACATGAGCAGCCCCCGCACAGTGAAAAATGACATCCGGCTGACTTTCCTCAACCGTTTTACTAACCGCCCTAGCGTTAAGTAAGTCGACTGGCAGCCACCGGACTAGGCTGGATTGGGCGCGTTGTCTATTCGGTTCGGTTCCTGGTCTGTGCCAACCGTCAACTGGAAGGCCCTCGTTGCCCAGTAAGTCAACAAGATGGCTTCCAACGAAACCTGCTGCACCAGTGACCAGTGCCCGAGGTCGGTTGTCCTCAGCTTTAATGGCTGTACTACTCCTGATAGTAGGTTCTGAATACGGGAATGTTTTCCTTAACTGGTCGCCACCATGACTCGTTTTCCTGATACCACATCACGGTATCGGTTAGTCCCTGAACGAAGTTGACCATTGGCTGCCATCCGAGCTTCCGCAACTTCATGGTGTCAAGGCAGTACCGGTGGTCATGACCAGGACGGTCATCGACACGCTGAATCAGCGAATCCGGCTTGTTTAGCAGTCGAAGGAGTTCTCGGGTCAATTCGATATTAGTAATTTCGTGACCACCACCAACGTTGTAAACCTCGCCAGGTTCGCCATCCGCTATTAGAAGGTCGAGTGCGCGACAATGGTCATCAACATGCAGCCAGTCGCGAACGTTTAGGCCGTCGCCGTAGAGTGGTACGGTGCGGTCATCGATGGCGTTTGTGATGAATAAAGGTATTACCTTTTCTGGAAACTGGTTCGGGCCATAGTTATTTGACGCGCGCGCGATGACGATTGGTGTGTTGTGCGTTGCCCAGAAGCTATAAGCGAGACGGTCGGCACCAGCCTTGCTGGCTGAGTACGGATTGCTTGGTCGAATCTCATCGGTTTCTCGGCTGGCGCCCTCCGAGACACTACCGTAGACCTCGTCAGTCGACACTTGGATAAAACGTCGAAGTTTCTCAGCGTTACGGGCGGCTTCCAGTAAAACAAAGGTTCCGTAGACGTCAGTCATAATGAAGTCGCTAGCGTTCACAATTGACCGGTCAACATGGGTCTCTGCGGCAAGGTGCAGAACAATCTCGGCTTGCTCGACCAGCGGCTTCACGATTATCGGGTCTGTAACGTCACCCTGGATGAAGGTGTGTCGGGGATTGTCCTTGACCGACTGAAGATTCTCGAGCCGACCTGCATAGGTCAGCTTATCGAGTGTAGTGATCCGCCAATCAGGGTGAGCATCTAGCGCGAACTTGACGAAGTTACTGCCGATGAAACCTGCGCCACCCGTGACGAGAACCTCAACCATCGACTCTTGACCAGTCGTAGGGAAGCTTACCGTGGGGGTCTAACCGGTATTCATCGGGTTCCGAGTACTGATAGGCCTCGTTCGCAATATTGGCAACCAGTGAAGGTTCCGTTCCGATGCATTTCCATCCGTGATAGACGAGCGCTGGTACCTGCACTAGCATCGGATTCTTTGAGCCAATGAAGAATTCGTTCACTGTCCCTTCGGTTGCTGAGCCGGACCGAGTATCGATTAGGACGAGTTTCACCATGCCTGAGATACAGGCAAAACTATCGATCTGCTTTTTGTGATAGTGCCAAGCTTTGACGACGCCTGGGTAGGTTGCTGACACGTACACTTGGCCAAACTTTGTGAAGAGTTCTGTATCGTCGGATCGCAGGATTTCCATCAACCAACCTCGCTCATCAGCGATGAGACGCAATGATTTGGTCTTGACTCCCTCGATTCTTGTGACTGTTCCAGTTGCAGTGTAGGCTTCGGGATCTTTCGTCATAGGGTCATGATCCTCCGTTGGCGGTCTATCATGGTATCCCGACCTCTGAGTTGTCTCCCAGCATGAATCGATACGTCGACGGCGTTCCTGGATCGCGCAAAATCTTCACATTCTTACCGATCAGGCTATCGGTCATCCGGCTTTGAAGCCCGCTGAGGTCACTGCCTTCCAAAACTATACTGTGTTCAATTGCTGAGTCATGGACTCTTACATTGTTCATGATCGAGGTAAATGGTCCAATGTCGGCACTCGTGATCCTTGCATCTGCACCAATAATTGCTGGCCCTCGAACCTTAGACTGTTTGATCGATGCACCTGGCTCAACGACCACGTTCCCGTCAATTTGGGAGTCAGTGTCGACCTCACCGTCGATCCTTCGCTCCATAGTTTCTAGGATTAGTCTATTGGCTTCGAGTATGTCTTCTAGTTTGCCGGTGTCCTTCCACCATCCGTCGACGATATGCGGTGTCACCGTTAGACCATTATCAATGAGCTGTTGAATAGCGTCGGTTATTTCCAACTCATTACGCGGACTAGGTGAGATGTTCCGAACAGCCTGAAATACCTCAGGTTGGAACATGTAAACGCCGACCAGAGCTAAGTCACTCTTAGGTTTCGCCGGTTTCTCGACAAGCTTTTTCACACGGCCATCTTCTGCAAGCTCTGCAACGCCGAACCTTTCTGGGTCCGATACGCGCGCAAGCAGGATCTGAGCGGCCGGTTGTGCGTCAACAAAACGTTCAACGAAAGGTACGATGCCCTTTGCTAGGAGATTGTCTCCAAGGTAGACAATGAATGGATCGTCGCCAATGAAGGATTGGCTAATGAGTACGGCATGTGCCAGACCACGTGGCGCGTCCTGTTCGATATAGGTGACGTCAATATTCCAGGCAGCGCCGTCACCGACGGCTGCGCGTATTTCCGCCTGAGTATCGCCGACGACAATTCCGATATCACGGATCCCTGCGGCAGCCAGTGCTTCGATGCCGTAAAACAACACCGGCTTGTTCGCGACGGGAACTAGCTGTTTAGCGCTGGTGTAGGTCAGGGGGCGCAAGCGAGTGCCTCGTCCCCCGCTTAGAATCAATCCTTTCATCGGAGTTGTTCCTGATTACCGAAAAAGGCACCAAAAAAGTTTGAGAACGACCCAATACCGGCCAAGGTAAATGAGACGTTGATTCGGCGGTCGACAGGCATACGGCTGTGACGTCCGTAGTAGCCTCTAAGCCCTGTAAAGTTGAAGCTTTGATACTCCGCGGATATGCCACAGCATTGGGCGTTGTAGTACGCCATAAAACGCTGTTGCATAAAGCTGTTTCTTAACATGTCGTAGTTAAACGTGTAGATGCCCCCTGCACGATTTCCACGGGAACGTATGATTGTCGATGCGTTGAGATAGTGGTTAAGTTGCGCGCGATTGTTGAACCCCTGAAGCCCCTCGATGTATCGGCGCTGGCTCCATCCGCCTGTCGTCTGGAGCCAATCGCTCACTGCCAGCGTGCCGCTTGCACTGATCTCGCGAAATGCGCCATAACGTGTGTCGTACTCTGCCCGTACCGAGGTGTTGATTTGGTCGTTTGGGCTGCTACGTACGAGCAGTGAAACGGGAGTCAATCGGCTGGGTGCTGTACCGTTAAAGCTTGTCCGAAATCTACGATCAAATTGTGAGGCTCTGTCGTCGGTGTAAAAACTCTGAAGAAGTGAAATGCTCAACACTTCGCGAGCGTCCCCTTGGCGCCGACGGGCCAAGAATCGGTTGACGAGGCCATAGCCTAGCCGCGTCACGCTGCCCACGACCATGTCGGTTCCTTCGAGTTTGACGATTTGATTAAAGTTGTTGATCGCCGTTGCGCGCTGCACTGTAACCGTTGGCTCAATCAAGTGTTTGAAACGCTCAGCATATCCACTGTTCGGGGTATCCCAAATTTTCATGAAGACCGGTCCAGTAATGGTTGACTGTAAGTCGAAGTACTGGCGAAAAATGCCTTCGTCGACCTGTAAACTTTGCTCTGGGTCGAATCGTTCTGTCCAGTAGGTGCCTCGCCACGCTACCGAAGTATTCACTGTCAAGAATGGCCATTTTGTGAACGGAATCCGAATTTTCGGATTGAAATCAAGGCGGGTTAGTCCGAGGTCCTTAACCTGGTCATTGCTACGTCCCTGTCGGACTAGGGTCCCAGCCTCAGCTCCCAGTGAGAAGTAGATCGGCCAGTTTTGCGCGATTGGCCGATCAGCTCGTCTCAGCGAGAGCCTTGGCGTCGATCCGACTAGGGTTGATGCAGTGTCGCCAAAAAAGGTTTCATTCCAGTCGAACGTTCCACTCAGGGTGTAACTGCCCCAGTTACCCTGAACGTTGCCCAGGAACCGCCGCTGTCGACGGGAGGCTTCGAGCACGTTCGTATGAAAAGTTTGTTGGACAGTAACGTCTGAGAAGTAATCGACCCGTCCACGGGCACGAATGTTAGAACCAAGCGATTGGTTAAAATCACCGGTCAGCTGAAAGCTTCGCCTTGCCGGTATGACATCATTCTCATCCTCCGAAAGGGTAATGGCAGGTTCGTTGAGGAAATAGGCCGTTAAATCACCACGAGAAGTGCCGGCTCCAACATACCGGTACTGCGCGCCTGTTCCCTGACCCGCAGTCGAGAACCAATCATGCATGATCGTCGCGTCGTTACTGCGGTTGATTGCCCAGAAGAAGGCGTTGCTCAGTGACTGTCCCCTAAACGTCGAACTACCGTACGCGGGAAGCAGGAAACCGGTTGACCGATCGTCCTCTTGAATCGGATAGTACATCACTGGAAGGTATAAGAGCGGCACTCCTTTTACTTTGAGAACCGTGTTCTTAAGAATTGCGTAATCATCGAGGTTCACCACGGCCGAACTCGTTGTTAGCTGCCATCTGGGCGTCGGCTGTACGCAAGTCGTAAAGCCACCATCTGTGATGCGATATTTACGAGGTCCGAGCTTGTCAATTGTCTCTCCGTAAAAATACACATCAGGTTCTTGAGTACCAAAAAAGCTTCGGTCAACCTCGGCGTCTCTTAACGAAACGGTGCCGGTGGCTACAAAAAAAGTACCGGTTCGAGTTTTCATATCGAACTCGACACGATCCGCAGCGAGGCTAGTGTCGGCCGATGTATAAACGACGTTACCACTAGCTACTAATCGCTCCGTATCAGTAAATAACTCAACCTCTTCAGCAAAGAATTTCCAGTCGTCACGCTCAATCTCCACCGCACCGATCAGGCGCACATGGTCATCACCAATTCTTTCAATGCGAAATTGTCTAGAGTTGTAACCCTCGAGTAATTGGGCTACGCCCACGAGTGGAAACATTAAGATGCAGATAAGAATGAGTTGCAGCAGGCGAGTCATTCGCAAAGCGCAGGTGTCAAGATCGCTGCGACTCCTATTAGAAACGCGGCGCGCTGTCCGGATGCGCCGAGGACGCCACGTTACTAAAACCCCATCAACCAGCATAGTCATCAGTTAGAGTGCATCGGATGTTCTCGTTGGCCTCAATGGTGCTGAGGAGGTGACCGACCAAAAAGATTGATCCTGTTGCACAAGTGTCAGGAGCATCACTTAGGGCCAATGCCACTGCAGCCTGTGGGTCTGATTCAATGGCTACGTTCGTTTTCGGCGAACGCTCACGCACGCAGTCCGCAAGGATACTCGCGGAAATCGCGCGCTCAGTGGCCATCGTTGTACAGACAATATGACTTGCGAGCGGCGCCAGCATGTCAATGATACCCGCTATGTCCTTATCCCGCATGATGGCTAGCACGAACGACAAAGGAGCATCTCTGACTTCAGCAAGATATTCAGCTAATGCTCTGGCTGCATCGGGATTGTGAGCGGCATCGAGCAGAACACGGCCGGAAGGAACCTTGATCCATTCCAGTCGACCGTGCCAGGTTACGTTGGTAAGGCCAGAGATAATTGCTGGTGTGCTTACCTTGATTCCTTGGCACGCTAGCCCTTCAAGCAGTCTCACGGTGGTGACCGCGTTTACGGCTTGGTGTCGGCCCTGAAGGCCTAGACTGACTTGGTCGTAATGCCGCACGGGAGTTTCAAGTGACAGCCGCGTGGCATCTGGAGTGCAGTGGACACTCACGGAGATACCCTGTTGCGAGTCGATAAATCTAGCTCCCCGCTCACGACACGTTGCTGCAATGAGGTCTTGGATCTCCGGCACAGTTTGACCTAGCACGACAACGGTATTCGGTTTGATCACCCCGGCCTTTTCATATGCAATATCGGAAATCGATTTTCCAAGCTGAGCTTCATGGTCCAGGGCAATTGTTGTAATTGCAACTCCGACAGGATGGACCACATTTGTTGCGTCAAATCGACCACCAAGACCAACTTCTAGTACCGCAAGTTCAACTTCGGCTTGCCTGAATGCGACGAAGGCCGCAGCAGTCGTGACTTCGAAGAATGTAGGCGATACTTCGAGTCGGCCCTCCCGGCGCAGCCGGTTGACCGCATGCCGGACAGTTTCAACGGCCAAGTCAAATTCTCTGGTTGTTATTGGCTTGCCCGCAATCGAAATTCGTTCCTCCAGCCGGACTAGGTGAGGTGACGTGTAGCGCCCCGTGTGGTATCCATCAGCACGTAGGGCAGCTTCAGTCATCGCTGCGACTGAACCTTTTCCGTTGGTGCCCCCAATCACGAGTGATTTGAATGTTCGTTCGGGGTGTGCGAGTGCCTCGCACAGTAGGTTCATGTTGTCCAAACCCAGCTTGATACCGAACTTCTCGAGGTCACGTAGGTAGGAACTCACGTCCGCTGAGGGTGTGAGATTGACCATTTCAGGGTGTGGGTTCTGAGAAAGTTCAGGGCTTCTTGGTTGCGTTGGGCCTATCCGTGCCTGAATCTGTTTCCTTACGTGGACCCGACACTGATAACTCAGCCGGTCCGGTATCAGGCCCTGTATCGACTGATTCGTCTAGGCCTTTCTCGACTGCCGTTGTTTCTTGAGAGGTGGTATCCACCACAGTGCGGTTTGCACCCATAAACCTCAATGCTCTCGACAGCGTTTTCTTGAGTTCCCGACGGTCCACGACAGCGTCAAGCATGCCGTGTTCTTGAAGGAACTCACTACGCTGAAATCCCTCAGGTAATTTCTGACGGATTGTTTGTTCGATTACTCTTGGGCCAGCGAAGCCAATTAACGCCTTCGGCTCGGCAATGTTGAGGTCGCCCAACATCGCAAAGCTGGCTGTGACTCCGCCCGTGGTGGGGTCGGTAAGGACCGAAATGTAGGGGAGCCGTGCCCGGTCTAATCGGGCCAAGGCTGCGCTGATCTTGGCCATCTGCATCAGAGACAGTGTTCCTTCCATCATACGGGCACCACCGGAGCATGACACGATGACGATAGGCAACAGATTGTTAAGAGCTCGCTCGATGGCGCGAGTAATTTTCTCACCCATAACGATGCCCATGCTGCCACCGATGAACCCGTATTCCATCGCCGCAATGACGGCGGGGTAGCCGTCGACCTGCCCGGAAGCAACGATGATCGCATCCCTGAGTCCAGTTGATGCCATCCCTGCTTCCAGCCGTGCCCCGTACGGTTTCGTGTCTTCGAACTTGAGTGGATCAGTTGAAGCGAGTGATTTGTCGTGTTCAACCCACCCATCGTCAAACAACGACTCGAGACGATCGACTGCGCTTAATCTGAAATGAAAACCACACTTCGCACAAACACTCAGATTGGCGACTAGGTTCTTCTTATAAAGGATTTGCGCACAAGCAGGGCACTTAGCCCAGAGCCCTTCTGGGACGCGACTCGCGCGCCCTACTCTTGACTCGATCGGTTTCCGACGTCGCTTGAACCACGGCATGGAGTTTTGAGCTTAGGAGGTGCTATGGGTAGAGGTCAAGGTCAGGGGCTTCCAGTGTTGGGCGCTCTAATCACGAAAATACGACTCACCCTCCCGTCCGCGGCACGTAATACCTGGTTCCCAGCCCCATGTCGCGAAGTTGCCGTGAGAGATCTTCTAGGGCAGCGTCATTCCAGGATATGTCGAACTGTGAAGTCTCTACAACTAGCAGCGGAGTGGCGGTGTAGTGAAAAAAATATTTGTTATACGCTTCGTTGAGCTCCTGAACGTAGCGCGCATCGGGTAACGGCCGCCTGGGATCTCTCTTAGCCCTTTCTTTCAGCCGTCGATTTAGCACTTTCGAGGGCGATTGGAGATAGATGACGAGGTCAGGTGTGACCACGTCCTGGACCAGCAGATCGAATAGACGTTGGTAAATGGAGAGCTCGTTGTCGTCAAGATTTAGATAGGCGTAGATTTTGTCTTTGGTAAACAAGTAATCGCTGATGGTTGATTGATTAAACAGGTCAGGCTGTTGTAGTTGCTTTTGCTGCCGGTGACGTGCGAGAAGCGAAAATAGTTGGGCCTGAAACGCAGCACCTGGGCGGGCAGCATAAAAATCGGCAAGGAAAGGGTTCTCAGTTACGTCCTGTATCGGGGCCGCATCGAGTCGCACCGCGAGTCGCTCGGCGAGCCGTGACTTACCGGCTCCCAACGGGCCTTCAATGGCAATGTGACGGAAATCCAATCTGCTGTTCAGTATAGCAGCGATTTCAGGTTGAATGAGGACGTAGGCCATGGAATAGGCAGCTCTGTACGCATGGTAAGATCCCTTGTTCGAGGGGTTGCGAACGCGGCGCGCATTCGCAATCGACTGGCACGGGTTCCCGATCTTTTGAGTCCAACTGACGCACGGTGAATAATACTTTTATGAGAATTAACCGGATCGAATTGCGGCTGGTCCGACTGCCGCTCGTCCAGTTCTTTGAAACTAGTTTCGGAAGAATTCATGACCGAGAGTTCATCGTTGTAATGGTGGACGGTGACGGCCAGCGTGGTTACGGTGAGTGTGTTGCCGATCGTGATCCGTTCTATAGCTCTGAGACATCCAAAACCGCTTGGCATATCCTGACGGACTATCTCGTACCACTTGGACTAGGTGTTGAGTTTTCGCATCCGCGTGACGTTTTTCCAGCTTTTGCTCAAGTGCGAGGACACAACATGGCCAAGGCTGCACTTGAAATGGCTGCCTGGGACCTTTATGCTCGCCAGTCCAGCCTGCCGTTGTCCCAGGTGCTTGGTGGTTCTCGCACCACGATTGCGTCAGGTGTTTCAATAGGGATCCAAGATTCGCTCGAACAACTTGGCGACAAGGTTGCTGCGGAATTGGCAGCCGGGTACAAGCGCATCAAGATGAAGATCAAGCCAGGCTGGGATATTGAGGCCGTCGCCTCAGTCCGCCAGCGCTTTGGCGGAATTCCACTTATGGTTGACGCAAACGCTGCTTACACGCTAGCGGATGCTGAGCACTTAGCGATTTTGGACCAGTATGACCTAATGATGATCGAACAACCTCTACATTACGACGACGTTCATGATCACGCTCAATTACAAAGGCGACTCCGCACCCCAATCTGCCTCGATGAATCGATTCACACGCTGCACAACGCTACGGAAGCGCTCACAGTGGGAGCGTGCCGTATCATCAACATTAAACCGGGTCGCATTGGCGGCCATGCGCAGTCGATCCATCTTCACGACTTGTGTGCTGAGCACGGGGTTCCGGTGTGGCATGGTGGGATGCTTGAGAGCGGGATCGGACGGATGCACAACATCCATCTTTCAACGCTGCAGAACTTCACGCTCCCGGGCGATGTGTCGGCGAGTTGTCGCTATTTTGAACCAGATTTGATTGAACCTCCGGTCGAATTACAGAGCGACGGAACTATCAGTGTGCCCACGTTGCCTGGTCTGGGAGTGACGGTTGTCGAGGAACGAATTGACCGCGCGACTGAACGTGCGGTGACTCTGGGCCCGTAGCATGACCCCGCCTCTAGAAGGAGCGCAAGGGTTGCAAGGAAAACGTGCGACCGGCTCCATATTGCACTGGGGGGGAACGGGAATAGCGCTCTCACTGCTTATGGCCGGTTGCGCAACAGCGCCGCCGACGGTTGCTCCGGCCTTGACGACCAGACAGAAGCTCGCCGTCATTCTCCAATTGGAGCATCAACGTGTGATCGTTCCGCCTGAGGGTGCTGTGGTGCCGCTGCCTGGCTTGATGCCTGGCACGCCTCTTCCTCGGACACCCAGCTTATTCGAGTTTCTGGAAGACCCTGTGGCCAGAGTAAGACGTCGATCTGCGATCGCACTCGGAAGGGTCGGCTTATCCGATGCAGTGGAGCCACTTAGTGCATCTCTTGCTGATTCGAACCCCGCCGTGCGTCAGATGGCCGCGTTCTCTCTTGGTTTGATCGGGGAGCCGGAAGTCGCTGATGTACTCATGACCGCGCTCAGCGACCCGGATCCACTGGTGCGTGGTCGGGCAGCGGAGGCGCTAAGTCGGCTCGGGGTGCGTGAGGCAGCGCCAGCCGTCGGACAGATGGTCTCAGAGGTTGCTTCCATAGCTGCTCAAGTAGATCCCGATGACATGACCTATCCCCAGCCCCCTCCTGTCGAAGCCTTCCGTCTTGGGGTGATTGCACTTACGCGTCTTGAGGCGTATCAGTCGCTGTCGACGGCGCTACTTGATACTAATAATCTTTCAATAGTGCGTTGGTGGCCGGTGGCCTGGGCGTTCCAGCAACTTGCTGACCCAAGGGCAGCCGGAGCACTCACGGAGCTAATCGGAGGATCCGGCAGTTATCGAATTTCGTTTGCTGCCAGAGGTCTGGGACGTCTCGGCGATCCCACAATGGCTGAATTATTGGTTCCACTTCTTGATCCGCGCCGATACGACTCCCAGGTCATCGTGTCTGCAGTTCGGGCCTTGGCTGATTTGGGTGCCCGGGAGAACATCCCGACATTGATGCGCCTACTACAGGAACCAGATCTCGATTTCGCGATACTCATCGAAGTATTGAAGGCGCTCGGGCGAGTGGGTGGAGCTGAGTCGACGGACCTGTTTCTAGATCTGCTGTCACATCCGCGGTCAGCGATTAGGGTGGAAGCGCTTCGAGGACTGGCGAATTTCGATTCTCAAACATTTGTTCTTATGCTGTCAGGATTCGACGGTGATCCGCATTGGAGTGTCCGCGCGGCCCTCGCGGACATCCTTGGTTCAATGAATTCTGATCTGGCCATGGCGCGTCTTGAGGCGATGCTGGACGACCCCGACCGCCGGGTGTTGCCATTCGTGCTCAGAGGCCTGGATGCATCTAGAGCTACCGAGGTCGCGCTTCAATATTTGGCAAGTGACGATGTTGTGATGGGAAGGGTTGCGGCACAGCAACTCGGTGTGCATACATCGGCTGAAGGAGCCTTGGCTTTGAAGCGGGCCTATGAGATGAGCCAAGGAGGAGAGAGGGCAGTCTTACGGCGTGCCATCGTTGAGGCGATTGTGACCTACGGGGGCAGTGTTTCTGCGGAGTTAATGCACGAAGCGCTGAAAGATTCGGATTGGTCTGTGCGAACTCGTGCGGCGCAAGTGTTGGACGCCGAGGAGGTCACCAAACCATACGAGGGCAGAATCCGTCCGTTGCCAGCACCCGGCTTTGAAGAGGCTCTGACGCTGGCCGTTCCTACAGTGTCTCCGCAGGTCTACCTTGAAACGGACGCGGGAACGATTCAGATTGAATTATTAGTACTTGATGCCCCTCTATCGAGCAGTCGTTTCGCGGAGTTGGCTGGGAACGGGTATTTCCACGGAGTGCCGTTTCACGATGTAGTCGCAAATGGTCTGGTGAGGGGTGGAGACCCACGTGGCGACGGATTTGGAGGTACGGGTGTTACCTTGCGAGATGAGTTGAGTGAACGACCGATACTTCGTGGAACCGTAGGTTTAACGCTGCAAGGGGAAGAGCCAGAAACCGCAGAGGGGCAGTTCTTCATTGCACTCACACCTCAGCCTGAGCTCGATGGGCATTACACGGTCATCGGACGCGTTGTAGACGGAATGGCGGTCGTCGACGGTCTGACTCAATGGGACGTTATCCGGCGAACCCGTGTGTGGGATGGAGTCTCGATGACAGGACTAGAGTGACGCCGAAAGCATTGTGCAGTTGAAAAAAGGGGGCGACGATCGCCCCCTTTTTCGTTACGCGGGAAGGCACTCTTAACGCTTCTTTGCGCCCTTCTTCTTAGCCGCCTTCTTCTTCTTCTTAGCTGCTTTTCTCTTTGCCATTGTCGCCTATTCCCCCCCTTCATCCGGAGATTTCGACGTGCACAAAAATTTAGGGGGTGTCGATGTTGTTGACACCCCCATACAGATTGTCGAAAGAATCAGCGCTTCTTCGCGCCCTTCTTCTTAGCCGCCTTCTTCTTTTTTGCCTTCTTTTTCGCCATTGCTATCCCCTATTAGGAGTCTATCTACGACGATTAACAGCTAACGAACTAACACAATAGGTAGGCTTAGTGAACTTCCCTCATACAACATATAGATTATTGATAAGAAAAATGTGGTGTCAAGGACAAAGTGCACAAAATGTCAAAAAAGTGTCGCCGAAGCGCCCACAACAGGGTGTGTCGGTCGCTAGAGCGCACGACTGTAGACTTGTAATTAGAGCGCCCTGTCCACTCTCTGTCCTACGCGATCTGCTCGATGAAAAAACTCATCACGGGAAGCTCGTCCGTAATAATTTCTTGGCAGCATGTTTCTCCAATGCCAATTGTATTAACCGATCCAACAACTCGACATACGCCACTCCGCTCGCCTCCCACAGTTTAGGATACATGCTGACCGTTGTGAACCCTGGAATCGTGTTTACTTCACTCACGAACAATTCCTTCGTCTCGTCATTCAAAAGGAAATCCACCCTAGCCATTCCTGAACCATCAATGGCTCTGAACGCGGTCACAGCGAGGTGCTGCACCTTATCGGTTAGCTCAGCGTCAAGTGGAGCCGGAATCCGGAGTAACGAACCTTCGTCAACGTATTTTGCCTCGTAGTCGTAGAACTCTCGCGATGGAACCACCTCTCCAGGTATCGAAGCCTCGAGTTGATTGTAACCGAGGACAGCACATTCGATTTCCCGCGCGTCCGGCACGGCCTGCTCGACGACAACCTTTCGATCGAACTCCGCCGCATAGGACATTGCAGCTTTCAGATTGTTTGCAGATGTGACCTTGGAGATACCGACACTTGAACCGAGATTGGCCGGTTTAACAAACACTGGAAAGCCGAGTTCGGAGGCAATCATCTTACAGATCGCGTCCGGTGTGCTGGTCCAGTCGGATTGCCGAATAATGCGGTAGTCGACTTGAGGTAAATTGTTCGCCGCGAACAGTTGTTTCATCACGGCCTTGTCCATGCCCACCGCCGAGGCAAGAACACCCGCCCCGACGTAGGGCATGTCAATCATCTCCAACAGGCCCTGCACCGTGCCGTCCTCGCCGTAGGGACCGTGTAAAACCGGAAAGACTACATCGAGTGCAAGGTCTTGAACCATCGCAGACGGCTCATTGATTCTAGGCCGGCCTGGAATGCCATCTTGGTGATTTCGGACAGTCCCAGCTGCTCTCAAACGCGCATGTTCAATTAGCTCTGAAGCCTGAACGACTGTCGGTGGACGCTCGGGCTGGCTCCACCGTCCATCTTTACCAATGAGGATTGGAACTGGCTCGTAACGGCTCGGGTCTAGATGGTGAACGACAGCGGCCGCGGAGGCTAGCGAGACCTCATGCTCGCCGGAGCGCCCACCGAAGAGTACGCCGATCCGCATCCGTGTCACCGCTTTGTCACTTCAAACTAAAATGGGAATCGCCTATCCTGTTCAAAAAACTCGCATAGTATACGCTTAATGAGCGGCGTCTTCGACTTTCAAGTTACCGAGCGTGACGGTGATGCCCGGTGCGGCAGGTTGTCGACGCCACACGGTGTCATACATACGCCCGCCTTCATGCCGGTAGCCACTCGCGGCACGGTCAAGGCCATGACCCATCGGGACCTGCTCGGTATGAAAGCCGAGGTGATTTTAGCCAACACGTATCACCTACACCTACGACCTGGCACTCACCTCATTGAACAGTTGGGCGGCCTGCACCGATTCATTGGCTGGGACCGGCCTATTTTGACGGATAGCGGTGGTTATCAAGTGTTCAGTCTCGCTTCACGGCGAACCGTTGATGAGCAGGGGGTGCGCTTCAGATCCCATTTAGATGGCGAAGAACACCTGCTTACGCCGGAGGGAGTCACCGATCTTCAGTGGGCACTCGGCTCAGATGTCGCAATGGCTTTTGACGAGTGCGTTGCTTATCCTTGCGACGCATCTGACCTAGGTCGCGCGATGGAGCGGACACTTCGGTGGGCACAGCGCGCTCGTCAGCGATTCAAGAGCCTCCGTGAAAACAGTGCCGGGGTTAATCCCGGACAAGTACAATTTGGTATTGTGCAAGGAGGTGTTGACCACAAACTTCGAGTGATCAGTGCACGGGAAACGGTCTCGCTGGGCTTTGACGCCTACGCCATTGGAGGCCTCAGTGTTGGTGAGCCCGTGCAGGTTATGTACGAGGTCGTAGGCGAGACAGCACCACGACTTCCGGAGGGGTGTCCACGTTATCTGATGGGGGCCGGCACCCCTGTTGACCTTGTTGAAGCCGTGTCGCGGGGTATCGACCTCTTTGACTGCGTCCTTCCGACACGAAACGCCAGGAACGGACAGCTATTCACTTCCAAAGGGCGTCTTAACATCAAACAGGCACAGTTCGTCGACGATATAAGACCCCCAGATGAGCAGTGTAAATGCTACACCTGCCAACGTCACTCGAGGGCTTATTTGAGACATCTTTACCTTGTTGATGAAATGTCTGCGTCGACCCTTAACACGTTGCATAATCTCCACTTTTACCTTGACACAATGCGGCGGGTTAGGGAATGTATAAAGCTCGGCACGCTGGAAACACTCAGACAGGAATTCCGCCTGCTCGACTCCTGACTTCCAACGGTCAAGGCCTGAACGGACACTGACTGAAAGACACGCGTCGACTAGGCAAAGCTGCTGAGGATTCCATGCACGACGGGTGACCAATGATGAGGTATTCAATGTTTACCGATCCTTCACTAGTTGTGGCGATGGGCGCTCCGCCTGAATCGGGCGGGAGTGTCTGGCTGCAGTTTGTGCCTTTCGCTATGATTTTAGCGATCTTTTATTTCGTGATCTTGTTACCAATGAAGCGGAGACAGAAAAAGGTACAGGATTTTCAGGGGGCGCTTAAGGTGAACGATCGCGTCGTCACGACTAGTGGCCTATATGGCATTATCACGAAGCTGAACGACGAACGCTCGGTGCAGGTTCAGATTGCTGAGAAAGTCAGAGTCGACATTGCCCGGGCGGCTATCGGTGGCTACCAGGGGCAGGAGCCGGTAGTCAAGGATTCTGGACAAAACTGAATCGAATAGAGTCGCTGTGCGTGCGACTCGGTAAAGTGAATGAATAAGAATCTTCGTTGGAAACTTCTTTTGATAGTTGGGATCGTTGCTTTGGCAGGATGGTCCGTGTACCCACCAGAGGAAAAAGTTCGCCTAGGGCTCGACCTGAAGGGTGGGGTCCACATGGTTCTCCGCGTACAGACTGACGATGCGCTCCGCATTGAAACTGAGACAAGTCTCGAGCGAGTGCGCGAGATACTGGAAGTGCGAAGCATCGGGGTTGGAGCTATGACGATGGAATCCCCGACGCGTTTTCGCATTGAGGGTGTCTCTCCTGCGCAGGACGCCGAGTTTCGAGCGATTACTGACGAGCAACTACTGGTGGTCTATCGCCGGGAGTCCAGTGCCGGCGGGCGGTACGCGTTCGAGATGAGGCCTAATATGGCCGTATCGTTACGTGAAGAGTCCGTTCGGCAGGCGCTGCAAACCATTGAACGGCGCGTCAACGAACTGGGTGTCAACGAACCAATTGTTGCTCCACACGGTGTTGGTGGAGACCAAATTCTGGTTCAGTTGCCAGGCGTCAGTGACGTTGCGCGTGCTAAAGAGATTATTCGTTCCACGGCGCTTCTCGAGCTAAAACTTGTTGAGCAGGGTCCAGCAATATCGCGAGAGACTTTACTGCAAGCCAACGGAGGGCGGTTACCGGATGGGATGGAGGTGGTGCCGGGTACAGACGACACGCTCACTCCTGGTGCGGCACCCCAGTCTGTTTTTTACCTTGTGCGTCGAGTAGCTGCGATCACCGGGAGGGACCTGCGAACTGCGCGTTCAACGCTTGACGAGTATAACCAACCCGCGGTCAGTTTCTTGTTGAATGGTGATGGGGCCAGAAAATTTGGGAATATCACCAGCCAGAACATCGGTCGTCAGTTGGCGATCATTCTTGATGGTCGGGTATATTCCGCACCGGTTATCGAATCACGGATTACGGACGAGGGACGAATTACCGGCTACTTCAGTCAAGAAGAGGCTGCGGACCTTGGCCTTGTGCTTCGTTCGGGTGCGTTGCCGGCTTCTCTCACCTATCTAGAAGAGCGCAGGGTCGGCCCGACGCTCGGTGCGGACTCTGTGCGTGCTGGAATTCTTGCGTCCGTGACCGGACTGTTGCTCGTGGCATTTTTTATGCTCGTCTACTACAAGTTGGCCGGTATTAACGCAATCTTATCGGTCGCACTCAATCTACTGATTCTGCTGGGAGTGATGGCGTATCTGAACGCAACGATGACACTTCCTGGTATTGCCGGATTTATCTTAACGATTGGAATGGGTATTGATTCGAACGTACTGATCTTTGAGCGGATCAAGGAAGAGTTAGCATCCGCGAAAAATGTCAGACTCGCGGTGGCGGCAGGGTTTGACCGTGTGTTTCTGACCATCCTCGACACACACGTCGCGTCGCTAATTGCTGCGGCATTCTTGTTCCAATTTGGCACAGGCCCAATCCGAGGGTTTGCGACCACGCTTTTCTTTGGGCTGCTATCCAACGTCTTCACGGCCGTGTTCGTCTCGCGGACGCTGTTTGAGACAATTCTTACTCGTCGACGAGTGGCGAAACTCAGCATCTGACATATGCAGATCTTTAAGACTCCGAATATCAATTTTTTCCGTTGGCGGTGGCAGGCAATTGGAGTGTCGACCATTGTCATTCTCGTCGGCGTGAGCACGATTTGGTCTGGGGGCGGCTTACCGCTTGGTATTGACTTCTCAGGTGGAACGGCAGTTGTCCTGCGCTTCGAGGAACGAACACCCGAAGAGGCAGTCCGAATGGCCATATCCAGTGTCGAGGGCGAGAAGGTCGTGCAGCAGTATGGTGATCCAGCCGAGAACGAGGTGCTCATAAGGCTCCCACAAATTGCTGAAGAAACAGGAGCCAGCTTGGAACAGGGCGCCAACTCTGTTGTTGAAGCGATTGAGTCGGCTGCGTTAGGAGAGTTTGAGGTGCAGAGCACCGACATCGTGGGGCCTGTGATTGGTCGGGAACTGCAGCAGAAAGGGATCTATGCCACGCTGGCAGCGTTGGCAGGCATCCTGATCTATGTCGGTATCCGGTTCAGGTTTAGCTTCGCTGTAGGCGCGATTGCTGCCGTGTTCCACGACATCCTCGTCACACTGACTTTTTTGACGGTCTTCGGCTACGAGCTGTCGCTGAATGTTGTGGCTGCGATCTTGACAATCACTGGTTATTCGGTCAACGACACGATCGTTATCTTCGACCGGGTGCGCGAGAACCTGCGTTCGATGCGTCGAGACAAGCTTGAGTTGGTTGTCAATAGGAGCGTGAATCAGACTCTGGCTAGGACGATTATTACTTCGGCCACAACGTCGTTGGCCGTTTTAGCTTTGTTCCTCTTCGGGGGTGAGGTGCTACATGGCTTTGCTTTTACGATGCTGGTCGGCATCATTAGCGGTACTTACTCAACAGTGTTTATTGCGGCGAGCACAGCTGTTTTCGTGAATGAACGCCGTGCTAACCAGCGAGTTTCTACTGCACCTGGGCTGACGGGCGGGAAGAAAAGGTCCCGGCGGCAGAAAATGAAAATTCGAGCCTCGTAATCTGTTGAGTCAACCCCCTGAGCATGCTCATTGCCGCCCTCCTTGGTGTTATTCAGGGGCTCACGGAGTTCCTGCCGGTTTCTAGTTCAGCTCATTTATTGTTGGTCAGAGAGTTTCTTGGATGGGACATCGGTCAATTTGGGCTCGCGTTCGATGTCGCTTGTCACCTTGGGACCCTTTTGGCAGTCGTGGTGTTTTTCTGGCACGACCTTACGGCTATGGCTCGGTCGTTGCCGCGTGTGCTCTCGACATCGCCTGGAGACGCTGGTCGCCAAGTGCAAATGCTTGTGCTTGGAACCCTGCCTATTGCTGTTAGTGGCTTAGCGTTTGAAGATGTCGTTGAATCGTCACTCCGCACTCCTGGTGTGACCGTATTCACACTGTCACTCGGCGCCGTCGCGTTCTTTCTTGTTGAACGAATGTCGCGTGGAATCGGCGACGGACGAACGGTGACTTGGTTGGTGGCACTGGCGATGGGTGTAGGTCAGGCGATAGCACTGATTCCAGGCGTCTCACGGTCGGGTGCCACAATCGTAGTTGGTATGTCCTTAGGCCTCTCTCGTTCAGCGGCTGCTCGCTTTGCTTTTCTATTGGGGCTGCCGGCGATCATGGCAGCTGTTGGGCACACTGCGATCACACTCGAACCTAGTGAGGTAACGGGCTCGGTGGTTGTCTGGTTTCTGACTGGTCTTGTAATGTCGGCTATCGTGGGTTACGCGGTGATTGCTTGGTTCCTGCGATATATTGTCAAGCATTCGCTTGATGTGTTCGCGATCTATCGTCTAGTGCTGGCCGGCGTGGTATTGGTCTGGCTCTGGGGTGCGTAAGTTTTTCCACCAAGAGGTCTGGAAGATTCGGTCATTATTTGATCAGAACTGGTTGACTCAATGCAATGGTTCCGTCGGAGTTTGATCGCGGGTTTTTTCGTGACCGTACCGCTCATTGTGAGCGTTGTGGCGCTGGTTTGGATGTTCCAGTGGATTGATGGTCTTATGGGCCCATACCTGGTCCGCTGGTTGGGGCAGGAGGTGCCGGGCCTAGGTTTGCTCGCGACGATTGCAGGGATGCTTATCGTCGGCGCGGTCGCGACCAACGTCCTTGGCCGTCGGCTGGTGGAGCGCGCAGAGAAATACCTGATGCGGGTGCCGATTTTTAAGACGGTCTACGCGCCCGTAAAACAACTCATGTTGGCTTTTTCCCCTGACAATGAGTATGGATTCAAAAGGGTGGTCATTGTCGAGGACCTGGAGCGCGGTTTCGTTCTCGGATTTCTAACCAAAGAGTTCGACCTTGACCGTGGTCTCGGAGCCGAACGACTCATGGCGATTTATGTTCCGACCAACCACTTATACTTAGGAGACATTCGAATCTACCCGAGTCGGCTTGCCCGCTTTCCTAATATTACGGTTCAAGAAGGGATTAGGATTTTTCTGACTGGTGGGATGGCTGTTGCTGATCTTGTCCGTGCGGACATAGAGCAAGTGTCCGATGGTCAGGCGTCAGAGCCTCTGTGATCGCTTGCCTGCCTAATACGAGCCAGTAAGACCTGTCACACCAGTCCGAATGGGTGGACGAGGGAAGCTTGATGGCTCCTCAGGTCGCGTTGTTTGTGTGAACTCGATTGACACATACGAGACTGGATTGTTACATTGACGGGTTTCTTGGCGTGGTAACGGTGTCGGTAAGAGGTGTGACCGAGAGGAAATATCGATGGAACAACGGCTCTTTTTGATGTTCGGCTTTGGCGCCCCGTTGTGCGCAGCTATTTTTGCTTTCGTTCTTATTCGGCAAATCAATCAGCGTGATGCTGGTAATGAACGGATGCAAAGTATAGCGGCTCTCATTCGGAGCGGAGCCATGGCCTTCTTACGTGTCGAGTACAGCGTGCTAGCTGTGTTTGTCGGGGTAATGTTTATCGTTCTTGCGGTCTTCCTGCCCCGGAGCGGCATGACGACGGCCATCAGTTTCCTTGTTGGAGCTGTACTTTCAGCGAGTGCCGGTTGGGTGGGTATGCGAACTGCGACTAGTGCGGCCGTTCGAACGACTCACGCTGCAAAGACTAGTCTTGGAAGCGCGCTGAGAGTGGCGTTTTGTAGCGGTGCGGTGATGGGATTGACTGTTGTGGCGCTTGGCACGCTAGGAATTGCGATCCTGTACTCAACATTTGGAGGACTAGATGGAGCCGGAGCTGCGGCCATCGAATCGCTCTTCGGCTTGTCGCTTGGAGCTTCGTCAATCGCGCTTTTTGCCCGCGTGGGCGGGGGCATTTATACCAAAGCAGCCGATGTTGGTGCTGATCTTTCCGGCAAAGTAGAGGCGGGTATCCCCGAAGACGACCCTCGCAATCCGGCGACTATCGCCGACGCGGTGGGCGACAACGTTGGAGACGTAGCGGGCATGGGTGCTGACCTGTTCGAATCCTACGTAGGAAGCATTATTTCCTCGATTGCCCTTGCGTGGGCGATGACGGCATCATCGGCCCAGGCGTTATGGGGCTTATCGGCAAGCGACTTCGGAACAGTGCAGAATGGCCTGGTTTTGTTTCCGGTCGTACTTGCGGGTGTCGGTGTACTGTGTTCAATCGTCGGTACGTTCGCCGTGCGAACTAACAACGAGAAGGCTATTCAGGGTGCCCTGAACCGCGGTCTATTCACAGCGTCAATCTTGGTCCTCCTCGCTACTGCTGGATTGGTTTCCGTAATGGGCTTACCGCTCGCGATACTTTGGTGTGTCGTCGCGGGGCTGACCTCTGGTGTGGCGATCGGCAAATTAACCGAGTACTACACTGCAAAGGATCTCGCGCCAGTGCAGAGGATTGCTCAGCAGTCGGAGACTGGTCCGGCCACTAATATCATCGCCGGCTTAGGAATCGGAATGATGTCGTGCGGAGGGCCGATTCTAGTGATTTGTCTGGCGATCTTCCTGAGTTTCGGTTGGGCAGGGCTTTACGGCATCGCCATTGCTGCTGTTGGGATGCTATCAACGCTCGGTATCAGTTTGGGGGTTGATGCCTACGGTCCAGTGGCGGACAACGCTGGAGGCATCGCTGAACTCAGTCGATGCGAACCGTTCGTGCGAGAACGTACCGACGCGCTGGACGCAGTTGGTAACACAACGGCCGCTATCGGAAAGGGCTTCGCGATTGGGTCGGCAGCGCTAACGGCGTTGGCACTGTTCAGCACGTATCGAGCGACCGCTGATGCGGCGGTCGAGGCGGCAGGCGGCTCCGCTTCGTTCGACCAACGTCTGCTCAGTCTCAATCTCGACAATCCAAACGTTTTGCTCGGGATGTTTATCGGTGGAATGTTGCCATTCATCTTCTCGGCGTTAACCATGAACGCAGTTGGACGCTCGGCCAATAAGATGATTGAAGAGGTCCGGCGACAGTTCAAAACGATTCCTGGACTGTTGGAGGGGAAGGCCGAGCCCGACTCAGCGCAATGCGTTTCAATTTCGACAAAGGCTGCTATTCGGGAGATGTTGATGCCGGGCTTATTAGCCGTTATCGCGCCCATCGCTACGGGCTTTGCCCTTGGTGTTGCTGGGCTGGGTGGGCTCCTTGGCGGTTCGCTGGTAACCGGCGTCCTCATGGCGTTGATGATGGCCAATGCTGGTGGGGCCTGGGACAACGCGAAAAAGTATATTGAGGAAGGTCATTTAGGCGGTAAGGGATCCGAGCCGCATAAAGCGGCGGTCATTGGAGATACGGTTGGAGACCCCTTTAAAGACACAGCGGGTCCGAGTTTGAATATTCTTATCAAACTGATGAGCATCGTATCGGTCATCTTTGCCCCTCTGGTGGTCGGCTGGATGCAGTGAGGCTCTAAAGGTATGATTTAATTAGTTTTGGAGGATTTGGCTTTTCGATTTCCTCGTGATTTTGGGCTGCCAAATTGTCCAGTCTTTTTCGATGAAGCTTTGCCGGTGGGGCTGATTATTGGTTTAGGAACACGCTGCCTGGACTTTGTGGCGTTTATTAGTTGACGCGGGTTTTTCGCTCTGCTTAGAATGGACGGTCATGTGCTGCTTCATTCGCGGATGCGGCGCGTAGGAGGTTGATATTGGCTGAGATGTTCGGTGACATTACCAACCCCCAGGTGAGGGTGGGATCGCAGAAGTGGTACACCGTGCCGGTGTCGATTCTTCTGCATGTCCTTCTCGTTGGCGCGGTTATTATCGTTCCGTTAATGGCGGCTGACATCCTGCCGACTCCACCAACGATGATGGCTTTCGTGGCTGCTCCACCGCCACCGCCGCCACCGCCGCCACCGCCACCACCACCAGCCTCTGTGGATAGACCGCCGCCACCGGACATCACCCCGGACGCTGCGCCGGTTCAGGCTCCTGAGCAAATCACTGCTGAAACCGGTATCACCATCGATACGGGAATTGTCGGTGGTGTTGAAGGTGGCGTTGCTGGCGGTATTGTAGGCGGTGTTGTCGGTGGCCTAGACTTAGCGCCGCCACCACCGCCGCCACCACCAGCTGAGCCGATCCGTGTGGGTGGCAACATCAGGCCGCCGGCGAAGACCCGCGACGTGGCTCCGATCTATCCAGCGATTGCGCAGTCAGCTCGAGTGCAAGGGATTGTGATTATTGAAGCGACCATCGCAGCGGACGGTCGAGTGACTGATGCCAATGTGTTGCGCTCGATTCCTCTGCTTGATGCTGCCGCTCTGACGGCGGTGCGACAGTGGGAGTTTTCGCCGACGCTTCTGAATGGGATTCCTGTTCCAGTCATCATGACGGTGACGGTGAATTTCACGCTGCAGTAGCGTGCTACGGTCGACGGATTTGAGAGACAAGAATTTAATGAAGATGTGGAAGTGGGGCCGTCCTAGCGCCCACTCACCGGAGGCCGGAACAATCTGTTTTTTAAACGGGAGGATGGGCGATGGAAGGAACTAATTTAGTCGAGATGTGGGGACAGATGGGTTTTGTCGCGAAAGGGATCGCGGTCGTCCTCTTCTTCATGTCATTCTGGTCGGTCGGCGTGGCTGTTGAACGGATGTTTACCTTCATGCAGGCTCGGAAGCAGTCGAAGGAGTATGCACCGCAGGTGGCCAAGCACCTCAAGTCTGGTAGCTTGAAGGATGCGATTGCCCTTGCAAAGAAGGAAGACTACAAGTACAGCCACTTGGCCAAAGTCGTCACGGCGGGAATTCAGGAGTATCAGTTCCAGCAGGAATCTGGTGGCGGCCGCCTGCAACGTGACGACATGCTGGATACTGTACGACGGGCGATTCAGCGTGCATCGGCTCTGACGGCCAACGACCTGAAGAAGGGTGTTCCGTCGTTGGCGACCATTGGTTCAACGGCGCCGTTTGTTGGCTTGCTTGGCACTGTTGTCGGTATTATCAACGCCTTTGTCGGCATTGCGTCGACTGGGTCTGGTGGTATTGGTGCGGTGTCCGCAGGTATCGCGGAGGCGCTTGTGGAGACCGCGCTCGGGCTCGTCGTGGCCATACCGGCGGTCTGGTTCTATAACTATTTGACCGGCATAGTCGATTACTTCAACGTTGAGATGGACAACTCGGCATCTGAGTTGATTGACTACTTCATCAAGAAGACGGCGTAATAGTCTGTCCGCTCACGTCTGCCATGGTGCCAAGCAGGTGCCATGGTGTGGCGCGGGACGCGCGTGTTTGCGTAACAGACAAGGAGACTCTTTATGGCTATGGACCTGGGCGGCGCCAAAGGCGGGGTCAAGTCCGACATCAACGTCACACCACTGGTTGACGTGATGCTGGTGCTCCTGATCATTATGATGCTCGTTGCCCCAATGTTGCAGCAAGGTGTCGATGTTCGGCTGCCACAGGCAGCGAACACAGTCGACAAACCGGAGACGCAGGGCCAGACGGTACTGTCGATAACTGCCGACAGGCGGTTTTATGTCAATTCCGTCCAGGTGGCTGAAACCGAGATGCTGAATCGCATCCAGGGCGCGCTTGAAGAGACGCGTGAGCGGATTGTCTTGATTAAAGGCGATGAAGATGCGTCGTATGGCTCGATCATGACGGTCATGGATGAATTGCGGCGGGTTGGTATCGAGGACGTCGGTCTTATCGTCGATCGCCGGCTGCGGGCAGGCATCGGAGGTGACTAGTAATGGCAAGAATGAAAGAAAAGACGAACAAGGGTGCGCACATGGAGACCAGCTGTGACATGAATGTCACGCCGCTGATTGATGTGCTTCTCGTGCTGCTTATTATCTTCATGGCCGCGCTTCCGCTTACTCAGAAGGGCGTTGATATTAACCTTCCGGCTGAGACACGCTCAGCGAATCAAGCACAGCCTGATACCAGTCAGATTGTGCTTGAATACACCGCTGACCGTCGTGTGTCAGTGAATAAACAAGAGGTTCAGCTCCGCGAGGTAGCCGCTCGTCTGCGAACCATCTTTGAGCAGCGGAAGGACAAGACGATGTTCATTGCTGGAGCAGCCACCTTGCGCTACGGTGAAATCATCGACATCATCGACGCGGCGAAAGGTGCGGGTGTTGACAAGGTCGGCATCGTTACCGATGGTATGCGTCAGGCAGCTGGTGTAACGGGTGGTGGGGGAGGCTAGGCTCAACTCCTCAAGATCGATTTGAACGGCGGCGCGTGCACTGTGTGTATGCGCCGTTTTTTTGAGTACCATTTTCCTACCAGACCAGAATCTTCGAGTTAAGACTGAAACCTTCAAAAGGGTAAGAGATTTGGTTTCTTGCTCGAAATATCTCCACGTTGATACAGTTGAGGTCTAACACCTAGGTATTTCTCCGGTCTTTCCTCAGTTTCCTTGCGTGTTTGATGCAGATAGCTATTCGGGCGGCTCTAACATTCTTGCGTTAGCGAGGAGGAATCTTTAATTGACCTTTGGCGTTGCCGGGCAGACGAAGACTGCAGTTTGTTCGAGGTGTGGCGGTGAAGGCCTAGAAAAAACGGCCAGCCCCCTAAAGGGAACCGGCCGTTTCGTGTCCGTGTGCGAGCAAACGTTGATTAACCGCCGCTGGAGGCCGCCGCCGCCGCCGCCGCAACAGCTCGCTCCTGTTGTTCGAGACGGAGCTCGTTTGCCCGTTCGCGAAGTGCATCTGCCTCGGCGATCAAGGCATCTTGTGTTGCCTTATTGGTCGTGGCGTTTGCTTGCATTCTGAGTAGGATGTTCTTGTAGGTCATTGCTTCGTGGTAGTCATCCTTCAACTCGAGTGCTTGATCTACTTCAACGATGCCTTCCGCAACGTACCCTGCCTTTTCCTCTTCATCTAATCGGAAGTCGCGAAACGCTTTCTCCCAGAAATACGTAGCGAGTGTGTAATACGCTTCTGGGTTGTCCGGCTCGATCGCCGCTCTACTTCTAAGTGCTGTGATCGTCTCCTCGAACATCTCTTGACGGTTGAAGAACGCAGCCAATTGTAAGTAGACCGAAGGATCGCGAGGCTGGAGGTCAACGACGTTTCTGAGGATCGTCTCGGCCTCTTGGGCCTGCCCTGAGTCTTCATAGAGTCGTGCCAGTGCAAAGTGATTGGCGACCTCGTCAGGGTTTAACTCGATCATCCTGCGGATGATCGGCTCAGCTGCACCTGGGTTGTTCAATTTATCCGGACCATAAGTGGCTACGAGGTATTCCATCGACAGTTGCTGCATATCCGGGTTGTCGATAATCTGCTCAGAAGCCAATCGGTAGTTCTCGACTGCTTTTTCCAGTAAGACGTCATTCTCTGGCTCGCCACGCCGACTCGGTCTATACATTTGGTCGTAGCTGT
>Ga0187833_10000011_pt1 | contig 229889 bp, 323 predicted proteins | sample ETNtaG_37_FD_167968 | JGI IMG/M metagenome (GOLD analysis project Ga0187833, IMG submission 167968) | Marine microbial and viral communities from oxygen minimum zone, Eastern Pacific Ocean - ETNP2014_SV_400_PacBio MetaG (Illumina Assembly) | ecosystem: Environmental > Aquatic > Marine >... | reverse complement strand
CAATGCCAGCATTGTCGTCCGCGTGAAAAGTTCCACAGCCATTAAGGCAAATTAATGTATCTTGCTGAGGTCTTATCGTGTTCTTTTCACCGCACACATGGCACGTCTGCGACGTACCTGCGGGATTCACTTCGACGACGGCCTTGCCGTAGTCGTTCGCTTTATATTTGATGAAATCACCAAGCTTTCCTAAAGCTACATTAAGCAAGCTTCTATTTAGACCACTCTTAGCGCGTGCTCGGTTACGCACATAGCCACGCCCATGCACGCCGCGCTTTGGGCTAGCTCGCTTGGTCATATTGCCTAACTTTAAGTCTTCCAAAGCGATAATGGGCTTGGCTGCTAGTACCACCTCTTTCGAAGTCTGATGCAGGAAGTCGTGCCTAATTCGGGCTGTTTTAGCATCGAAGTTCGCGATCTTACCCGCCAACTTTTGCTGCTCTTTAGACTCGACGCGTTTGGTATTTTTGTTGCCGTTGCGGCGTTTCTTTGCTGCAAGTATACGTTGGTATCTGGCTTTCTTGCGCGCTAGCTGCCTAAGTCTTTCAGCCTTTTCTGGACTGTAGGCTTTACGCAAACCATCACTTGTCGCAATGGGCAATTTAACACCGCGATCAATGCCTGTGATTTGGGCTAGTAGTTCTTCATCACTGAGGCTTTGTTGCACAAAGCCTTTTAGTAGCTCTTCGTTCGTTGCCGAATCTGCGCCGTCGTTATACGATCCTGATAGGTAGAAGCGCCTACCTTGCCGCGAAATGCGGAATTGTTTGCATAACTGTTGTGGCGCGTAGCCTAGCTGTATAGAGAACAGGCGCTGATGCTTTTGCGTTGCATTGTCGAAGAACGTGAGAAGCGACCTATTTTCGCCTAACGGTTCCAGTACAAACATTTCTTTTGTGATACGAATGCTACGTTTGCGGCTGCGCCCTTTGTGCCTGGGGAACCTAACAAGCCCTTTACGCCACTTCTCTACATCTTCAAATATGTCCTGAGCTGCATTACGCATGAGCTGTACAGGTATATCTTTTAAGAAAGAGAGAGCTTTATTTTTGCGTATATGGCTATAAGCCTTGTTTATCTCGCTGCCCTTCTGGGCAGCGAGTAGGCTTTTGTACTCAGTAAGTTTTTGATTGCGCATGACGTTGGACGCACCGATCCACTGAGCGAAGGTGATAGCTTGATTGCTATTAACCTTATCAGTTATATCGATGCTAAATCCACGCATTGCCATTAATCAAACACCTTGCCTAGCCACTAAATAAAGAATATTTTAGCCTTACACAAAAATCAACCGTAAGTTAAATGTGTACGAAAGCCATTATCAAGCATAACAAATAAAACCGCAGGGCTTAACTCGCAGCTAAAGCGCGCGAGGATGCGCCCTGCATGCGCTCAAAGTGTCCACTAAGGTAATCTTCGATACGATCTGCAAGCATAAACGTTGCTTTTGTGTTCGCGTAGCAAAAGGGGCGCACAGCACCCCGCCACAGAGTTAAAAGGCTTGGTTGTACACCGCTTCGGCTGCGAGGCGTCGGATAGCGCGAGGGATAACATCTTCTACGCTACGACCCGCATCAGGCCACGCGTCGCCTTGGCGCCAAGAGAAATCATCGGTTGCATAATAGGTTGGCGTTAGCGTGAGCGAAAGGCCATTTAATACGCTACCATGAGGGCGTGACAGGGTCGCGTCAAACATGATAGTCATATATTCTGACGTTACCGTCACCGAAAAGCTACGAGGCGCAGCGGCTCTTGCTATCGCGGTAAAGGTATCGTTGCACGGCTTCATGTCGGCTAACATTGCAGGTGATACTACAAGGGTATCAACGTAAAGTGACGGTGATGCATCATCAATCAAGCTGTCGCCAGCATTGCGAACGCTGATCGGTGATGATAAGTCTACAGCAAGAAGATTGTTGCTCGGTGATGCAGGCTCAAGGAACGCAAGCTCTCTTAGCTCGCCATCAATGAAGTAAAGTGCTGCCACCTCGGATAATGCTTCAAACGCATTTTCTACACCAATGGCATTCGGTGAAAAGCAGTCTAGTGACGGTGCATAGTTGATGGTCATAGCCATGATATATTCTCTCGTTGTTGTGTTGACAGGATCAGTATCGCAAAAACTGTGTGGATTGTCAAGTTTTTTGTGTGAGAAAAGCCAAAAAGCCTACCAAGATGGTAGGCTTACAGGGGTGTTGTCATCCAAGTGATGTTCATCTGAGGCGAACGTCATAGCATACTCTCCTTATCGATCGTATAAGTGTTGGTTGCGGTGACGCACAGCACGTACGCCACCCTATAGGTTACAGGCTATCTATCGCCTCGTCAAAGGCCGCAATGAGGCGTTCGGCTTCCATCTTCTTGCGAGTAAGAATAGCGCGCATCCCCTGCTTCATATCAGCAATCGCTTGCGTTTTAAGCGCAGGCGTCGTGTACACGTAAAGGTTTGGCGTATAATGAAAGGGCAAAGGATCTTCAAAGCGTGTAAGACCAGGAACGTAAAGCGATGATTTCTGGACGCGAGAACCGTTTATGCAAACTTCATCTTTGCCCCATGTGAGACCAGGCGTAGGCGTCGGTTGATAGCTGAACGCGGGCTGCTCAGTTAATCCACTCATCTTTAAAGACAATTTAATCACGGTGGTGCTGTCGTCAAAGTAGCCAAATTCTTTTAACGCGGCATCAAAGTCAGGGGTGATGGTTTGTTCTGGCATGGATAAACTCCGTTGTTGTGTTGACGAGAGTTATTATCCCAAAGACTGAGAGTGTTGTCAATAAAGTTTTACCTATTATGACAACACTCGCCGTTGAAAGGATTGGTAGCTAGATTCCGCCCTATCTTATATTTCTAATTTTGCAACGTAATCGCGAAGTTGCTTTACGTCGTCTTCGTACTGCGAGTTATAAGGCATGTTTTTTGGCCCCAATATCATACCTTCTTTGAGATCGATTTTATCAAAAGAGGCATTGACGAGAACCTTATCGCTGCTTTTTTCCATCAAGAAAAAGAGCCGCATTCGACCGCTGTACATTTTTGCAAAGTTAGGCTCTCTTAGTGCGTTGTACATCTGGTGACCTATCATAATGAGACTGCTCTCATCTGTGACGGTACACCATACACGTCCACTTGATGTCTCCAGCACCGTCGCTTTGCCTTGCAGTGGTGGATTTTTCGCAATGCCAGTGATAGAGGATTGTACGCGGAAGCCGCCATCGACACGAACAACGGTCAAATCGGTATATTCGTGAATAGTAGAAAGCAGCTTCTCCACATCATCGCTGAGCGCATCATCGATGATACCTAAAACATCTTCACTGCTAAGTAACGCGTTGTCATTATCTTCATTGCTGGTCTCAATAGACCACACCGAGTCCTCAAGGTAATGGACAGACGCTTCACTTAGCACGCTGTTTACGATGGTAGCGATAGACTCACCGCTGTCACCTGCAATACGCGCAAGGAAAAAGCCAAGCAAGGTGTTTTCTGTGAATAGGGCGTTGTCTTTGATGGTCATGGTTGACGGCCTTATCGTTGATGGTAATTAAGGTAGAGTGATTGACGTCTCATTTCACTTTCTCGCCAAGCGTTGTATCGCAGCGACGCATCCGCATGGCGACGTTTTCTGTCAATGCTGTAAGTAAGGCCACTCATTGCGGCGGTCATGCCGTGACAAAGTATAAAAGAGACTAGCACGGGGTGCTGTTCAAAGGACGGAATAGCTTGAAGCACAATAAGTGGGTACAGCCCCATTGTACAAAATAACAGAGCAAACGCGGTGTTGGCCCAGTATACGAGGGCGCACGCGCCAAGCGTAGCTAGCGGTCGGCTACGCCATGCTTTACGTTCCACCAGCTTAACTAGTGCGCTGGCAGCGGCGTTAAATTGTCGTTCAATACGCGTTCTAGGCGCTTGTAGGTGACTGAAGTCAGACATATAACTCACAGTGGCGTTTCCTTATAATGTTGCGCTGACAGGCCCCCTCATCTCACTAATAAGGCGAGATGAGGAGGTGTGGCACTTAGTTAGATGACGTCAAGGACGGCTTGTGCGCTTTCGATGAAGTTCTTGTATTCATCGGAAAGCAATTCAATGGCTTCGCGGTAGAAGTCATCATCGTAGCCAGAGCCATAAAAGTCATCACCAACGAAACCGCCAATTGCGCTAATGCTCTCACCATTGACAATAAGCTCCACCGTAAAAAGGCCCACCTCTTCAACTCTTTTCTCAAGTGCATTGCGTTGGCGCGACAAGGTTGAAGGGTGCATGTCAGGATGATTGTCAGCTGAGAAAAGATCGTTGGCAAATTCGCTGGCTGAGCGGTCGTCTTCGATCTTTTCAATGGCAGCAAGGTCGTGGTTCGCCAGCAAGGTGTATAGCGCTTGCGTGCGCGCCATAGCGTTGATTTTTGCGGTGCGTTCCGTTGGTGTATTGCCGTAGCCCTTTGGTATTTTCTTTGCGCGCTTGCGGATGGTCTCTTTAAACGCGTTAACATTGGCCGCAAGCGTATGGATGTCGTTTGCAGAAAGTGTGAGTATTTTCATGATGCGGTTCCGTTGTTGTGTTGACAGAAATAGTGTCTCAAATGCTGTGTTAGTTGTCAACAAAAAAGAAATATGGTTGCTTAGGTTGCATCATTATTGCCGCTTTTCAGCGATTGTTGATGCTGATGATAGGCGAGGTTGTGTATTGCTGTGACGCGCTGAGCAATAAGCGTGTTGGCATACCATGCGAAACCCAGTATGGGCGAGATGGCTAGCGCAATTAACAGTGACACCGCGATATCAATGAACGTATTGCCATAACGACGGCTCGCGACACGCTCTTTCATTGGGCTTGTTAGCGCATGAGGGGCTTTTTTTACGCCAGCGTAAATAAAGAAACTGCTGAGGAACATGACAGCAAGAGAAACCGAACATAGCCAGAAAATAACACTTTTTAAGGTGTCACTTGCCGTTAATAGATAAAATAAAATTAAACTGATGACAGTAAAATCAAGAAGGTGATGGATAAGAAAATATTCGCGTTTTTTCATCGTGAATGCCCGTGTTATGTTAGCAAGTGGTGGTGTAAATAGCTTGTGTTTTGACGCGCCGTGTAGCGCCAAGGCGCGCTAAAAGCGCACGCTGACCCCTAGTTGCTTAAAGTAATCGTTGGGGTGCAAGCCGCTTGCGCCAACGAAAACCTTGTTTGATGCGTCGCAATACGCGCGATATTCATCAGGTGTTGCAGCCTCCGCCTCCCCAAGCAGGTCTCGTGATAGCTTTATATCAAGGAATTCCTTGGGTGATGACGCAGACTCGCGTATTAAGTCGGTTTCTTTCTCGATGTAATCGTTACGTGCATCATGCAGTGTTTTCGATGCGGCATCGAGTGCTGGTACCTGAGAAAACAAATTGTCCTTATTCCATGCCAGCTTGTCCCGAAAAGCCGTGATGAGTGTTGGATCTTGGACTTCAGCAATAAACGAAATTGAATACTGATAGATGCTTACAAAGAAAAAGACGCCTGTTTTGCGTTCCTCAATCATAGGCTGATTGCCCTCGCGGTGATCGACGGCCATGTTAGACATAATAGTAATGAATTCTTTTACGTCTGATGCTGAACCTGTAGTGTACTGTGTTTTCATGCGGGTTACCTGCTTGTTGTGCTGACTAAGAACAGTGTAACAAGCCTGTGTGCTAAGTCAATGTTTTTTTGCAGGCTGAGGAACGCCTCAACCCGCAGTGTACGCGATTACGCCAATGCCTTGTAAGGAACGTAACCATCAAACAAAGCGAGGTGGCTTTGATGTGTGGTAAAGTCAGGATGCGGTATGGCACCAATAGCCTCAATAATGCGAGAAAGTTCCAGCGTCTGCATCGCCCTGAGAGCGGATGTGGATGCATAACTCACATTACATCGCTTAGGCTCTTGTTTAGCGCGCGCACATAACTCGGCGGTTTTGACGATGTCGGGCTGCGTGGCTTCCTGCAAGCGTTGCTGCGCATCTTCGTTAAGGTAATCAATACGGAAAATTAGACGGGAGTTGCCGCCATTTGTACTAATAAGCTTCATGCTACAGGTTGCGCCGCAAGGTGCTAGCACGCATTCAACAAACTCACCTATTTGATCATCAAACGCTTTAATGGATTGGGTCACTCTGACGCACAACTCATCATCATCCATATGGGCCGTTGTAAATATCCCCACAGAGTTCGACGTCTCATCGCAAGTGAAAACAGGGTAGTAAAAGTCGAAATATCCTTCGCCATAGAGGTGGTCGTGGGTGCGCGAGCAGATACTAATAAGCGAAGATGTGGTGCGTGTTACTGCTGACTCGGTGTTGGTGAGGGATGAGAACACGTGGGCGTTTTTAACGCCTGCTATCACTGCACCAAATGCCTTGGATTTAGACTCGTTAAGTGGTGTTCCAAAGAAGGCATTATGCGATGCGGAAAGCAAAGAAGCAAAGGCGCGAGGGCCATCGCTGTGTTGGCTGATAAGCGTGCGAAGTTTTTGTTGTAGCGTTGACATAATTATCCTCAATTGACCGATACATAAGAGTTCACCCGTTGTCCTGTGCGGCCATTGTGAATAATGCTGCAAAGAAACATACTGTAGATTGTGTGTTAACGTGATGCCGTGCCAGTCGCCTGGAGGGTGAAGCAATCCGCGCCGTTATACGCTTGGTAACATCTAGGCCGAATCACCTAAATATTGAAGTTAATTATACCAACTAAAGCGATAAAGTCAACCAAAAAAGAGTCAAAAAAGCCCGCGCATGGCGGGCTTGGGTGAGTGTGTCAGCACATCACCAAGGTGAAACTAAAGCGTGTTAGATACGCGTCATGTCAAAATCAGGGTAGCCTGCGCAACTCGTCAGCAAATCATCAAGTGTCATCCAGAATTTAGCGGGGTCGTTTTGTAGCATATCATCAAGCGCGCTTTCAACATCATACTTCTTGACCATCTCCATCAACGTATCGATGTAGGTGTAAACAAAAAGGTTAATGAGCGTACGTGCGCCATAGATGCTTAACTTATTAAGCGGCACGTGGCCTTCACGGTTATTGACAACCTCAATGGTCAGGTTGTCTGCACTGCGAGCAAGGGGCGAAAGTGCGTCGTACACCTCATCAGTAACGTTCATTTTCATACTGTTGATGCGAGAGGTAAGTTCATTGCCGTAGCTTTCAACTAATGCTGGGGCGTTATCAAGTCGCTTTTTCGTCATTATAGCGATCTGTTCAAGCGCTTGAGACACCGTATCAAACGTTGAGAAATCATATGTACTTAAAGGTACGCAGATGGCAACTGAAATAGCTTCAGATACATTGCTGCAATAACCAATTTCAAAAACATTAGGCTGGCTGTTGTGCTGTGTTGTAGTGCTGTTCATAATGCATTCTCGTTGTTGTGTTGACGAAAATAATCCTCTCACAGATATGAGAGGGTTGTCAATAGTGTGCCGTAATTACGACACACTGTCGTCCTCGTCCACGACCTCGCCATTTTCATCAACGCGCTCGGGCTTGGTGTAGACGGTGCCACCATCATCATCAAGGTCAAGTTCATCATCATCATAGCTTGCTGACCAGAATGAAATAGATCCATCATCAAGGCGGTTGCCCACAGCATCTGCTCTGTAGTGTGGCACATCTGTCGCGCCGTCTATCAAGTAGCGAGCCGCATCAAAGATATTGTCGAATGTATAATCAACTAAACCTTGATAATTGTAATAAACCGTACCGTCTTCATAGTGCGAGCCTGTGCGATCTGCACGAAAGACAAAATCAGAACCTGCGGGGTTATCTCGCACGAAATCTTGTGCGCGCTTACTCATAGGTTTATTGACGCTGTTAATGGTCGTTGCGTTATTTGGGTTCACCGCCAGTGCGAGCATGTCGAATTTTTCTGCCATATCACGAAGGTTTTGTGCGGCGCGGCGGCATGCATTGTCAGCCCCTGACTCTCGCGGGAAAGAAAATTCACTATCACCGTTGATAAGCTCCGCTTCAAAATGATGTGAATTGTAGATAGAAGAAAGACCGATTTTGATGTTTTTCATGCTGTTTCCCTAGTGACGAAAAGTGTTGTTGTGGTTTATTTACCGCGTGAAATAGGCGAGCGGTCGTGATACGGGGCGGCTTGTGTGTAATGCCAAACACCGTTTATTTTGATCCCCTCAAGCTCTCCACGAAGCCACAGTGACTTTAGCGCGTGGCCGTAAGTTTTGTTTGCTTTTCTGGCGCGCTTAGGGTAGCCAGTGGCCAGTTTTGTTGCCATGCAGGTGGCTTTTACCCAACCATGCTCACGAATATAACGAAGCAGTGATTTTCGACGCTTTGAGATGGGGAACGTCTTGTCTGCGGCATCGTGATCAAACATTGTTTTATTCGATAGTGTGTTCATGGTGGTAACCCGTGTTGTGCTGACAGGAACAGTATCTCAAAATCTGTGTTTTTTGTCAATGGGTTTTGCGTAAAAAAGCCCGTAAAATGCGGGCTTTAATGTTGGTGTTAGCTGCCGTAACGGTATTCGAAGGTATAAGGGCCTTCTTGTACTTCAAGATACATGTAATCTTCATAGATGCCATGCGTATCGCCAGCCATGTGGTAATCAATGCTAACACCTAGCGCCTCCATGGCCTTCAGGTGCGCAAGCGCTTTGTCAAACTTATCCTGAGCAAGTTTCGCATGCTTATCATAATCACGCTTTGCATCACTCTTATTCAAGAATTGGCCTGACGCAGGTGAATCACTTAGGCATTTGCCTTGATGAACATCGAAATCTTTGCCGTTGTAGCGGTAAAGCGTTGACGGGAAGACGAATTCGCGGTCGCCCACTGTGAAGCACTTGGTGGTTTCGCGCCACGGGCAAATCATGAAGGGTTTATCTGATGGGACGCGCGACTGAGCAACATCTCTGGCTTTCTCAAGTGTGTCGGTGTCGATTTCGATTTCACCCAATTCAGGGCGTAGATTCATCGGAGAAAGGTTAAGGGGTAAGGCTTTGATAGCAAATAGTGCCATGGTACTGTTCCTGTGTTGTTGTGCTGACAGGAACAGTATCCCAAAAGCTGAGAGCGTTGTCAATGTTTTTTTGCATTATGTTTAATCGACATCTGGCTTTATTACCTTCCGTAAATCGGAGGTGAGGATGACAAACAGTGTGTTAAATCCCAACGCAGCGGTTATAAAAACACTATCCCACATGGTGTTTTCGGCAGATGTCAGCATGTCTATCGCGATAATGGCACCATAATTAGTAAACAGTGCAATCAATGCTGTGCTGACCAGGTCGAATGCCACCTGCGCATCATGCGACGTACTGTGAGGCTGGTTTCGGGTGACATTTTGATACCTGAATGCAACGGTATGAGCAAGCTTGGCGATTATCAAGCCGATACACATAGCCATAATTAAAAACGACGTCGTTAGCTTAAAAGTGTGAGGCTCAAAGTCGGGCAATGTGGCATAAGAATGTGCCATCAACGAAATGACCGCAAGAAGCGCGAAAAAACCGACGCCACGCCACATCCATAATAAGGCTTGCCCAATAGTATTCAGGGTGATGTCTGTTTGTGGATCTTCGTTGGTTATATCCATGTGATGTGCGCCCTCTGGTTGAAAAAGTATTACATTAGGGGGCGATTAATGCATCACCCGCTGGCCCATAAGCGCCTGCTCCATGTCCCAATACAGCCACGCCTCATTGTCGAGGTTGCGCTCTTTGTGTGCAAGCGCTTGTTCTGCGGCTGCAATCTCAAGGTCCACTTGCTTTTGCTCCTCACGCGAATGCCACACCACTTCGGTGCTGTCACGTTGACCCACTACAACTTTGTCTACACGCGCCAACGCGTACTCATCGTCGTTGCCCATGATATCATTGGCAAAAAGAAAATCCCAGCATGCCGCTTTCGCTGCATCGAGATCTGGCGTAGGGAGAAGCAACGCTTCGTTCTCGTACTCGTAGTCCATGCCTGTGATAGCGTATGCAAGAAAAAGAACCTGTTCCATTGTGATATACCTTTAATGTTGTGCTGACAAGATAAGTATCTCAAACTCTGAGAGTGTTGTCAATAGAAAATGCGGCTGACCCATAATTAACCAGCCGCGCACCTCATATTTAGGCTGCGAAAGCTGTCCTAAGGCCGTCGGGTATGTCGAAGCCTAAAATCCCAAAACGCTTCCCTTTCGAATCGGTAATCAGCCTTGTGTAAAGCCCCTCCATTAGTGCAAGTCCTGCATCCGTCGGCGTGGAAGTGAAGTAACCCTTGTCCATCAGTCTCTTGACGTGATGTCTGTCTCCAAAAGGACTCATATGACAGCCAAGGCAGTCTGGTTTTGGAATGGCCCAAAGACGTCCATCAGGTTGCGCATAGAGGTCCCAATTGGCGTCACCGATAAAGGCCAGAGTTTTACCTTTGATGGCGTTGTCGCGTTGCTGTTGCGTATCGATTGCAGGCATGGTGATGCTCCTAAGTTGTGCTGACAGGGTTAGTATCTCAAAAGCTGAGAGTGTTGTCAATACAAAAAGTGATTGGTGTTTGTTTTATATGCAAAAAAAGGCGAGTTGGCAATCGTCTTCTTTGCAACGTATCACCACATATCTATATTCGCTTTTGCGATTTTGTAATGCGTGAAGAAACGGCTCTTATGAGCCTTTTCTTATTTAGCCTTGTCTACATAAGAAGCATTGCCTGTCGCGTAGGTGTACGCGTCAGCTTCAGCCCTGGCATCCTCAAGCGATGCGGGTGATTTCATTAATGGCGTGTCGTTGTGGTTATACGCCATCCAAACTTTATTTTCGTTAGATTGTGCCATGAGGCTTTCTCCTTGGTTGTGTTGACAGTGTTAGTATCCCAAAGTCTGAGTGCGTTGTCAACACAGCCAAGAAAATTCATGCAGATATTAACGCGTCGATGTTAATGTATAAGGTACTTGCGCCTCTTTAAGCATGCTGTCTAGCACTTTGGTGTGGTCGAGATAAAGCTCCTCGTCTTCAGGCGAGGTGCCAGCATTAAGGTGGTGACGCTCAGCAACGGCATCCCATGCCACATCTTCATTAGGCGCTTCAGCCAGCGCAGAACGCGGTTCTTCCCCTTCAGGGTGATAAACAACTAAAAATAACATCGCTTTTTCCTCGTAGTTAGGTGAATAAGGAGAGATAAATTGTCGGTACTCATGCACATGCAGCAACGGTTGGTACGTTATCAGCCATTGCTGCCATTGCGCCCATGTGGCTTGCGAAAATGCCATCGATAAATGCGAGTCTGCATAGTGTACGGTTGTGGTGCTGGTGCGCGTATCAATCACAACGTACCATACAAATGTCTCGGCTAACTCGACAGGCGCAAAAACGCTGTCTGCGGCATTGGTTATTTCAAACGACAAGGCGCTATCGTCACGATTAAGGCCAATGCCCACAAAATCAGTAAGCGAGGTGTCTTGATAGCGTCCACCTGCTCTTGTAGTAAATTCTGGCTCGCTCTGGCCGCAGAGGTGCTCATTCTCAAGCGTCAGGATATCAAGGCTGTCTCTGATGTCGCCATCATCAAAACTGATGTAAGTGCGGTTTTCCCATTGTTGTTGGGCTTTCGGCAGATGGCATAACTCGTCGAATATCGTGGTGGTGCCTGTCGGTTTAGGCGTGACATTTGAGAGAGGGGGCTTAGTGGTTTTTCCCATGGAGTATACCTTGTTGTGTTGACCTGTTTATTGTCTCTTATAATCAGGGTTAAGTCAATGTTAAAATTGAAAATAACCAATGTTAAGAAAGAGAAAAGCCCGCGCGTGGCGGGCAGGGTGTGTATGTCAGCACAGCACCAAAAAGAGGTTATTTTGAGCGAGAGAAGTGCTTCGGCATGAGGATCGTACCATCTTCAAATTTTGCCTTGCAGATAGCGCCTGCCTGCTCGCACAATTCAACGTCAAACATTGACCAGTGGCATTGCTCAGCGCGAATGTTCATTTCTTGAGACAACCATAGATAGCCAATATTAAGACCGCACTGCTGACGCTTCATAAGGCGCATAAACCAGCTTTTATTGGCTTTGCGTGCCTCGCGAGTGGCCGCATCAGCCAGCGTGCCAAGCGGTATATCAGTGTGAGGATGAACACCTACGTAGGCACCGCATTCTTGATTTCGGCATAGGTAAAGGTAAGGCCACTCTCCATAGCTACGCTTATAAACGGTTTTATGCTCCACTAACTCGACATGCTCATGACCGCAGTAAGGGCATGTTTCAGGCACGGGAACGCGGTGCTTTACACGCTTCAGTGAGCGACGGCTAATGTGCGGTAGTGGCGCAGGTGCAATAAGCTTCGCTTCGCTGGTGGCGCGAGGATCTATGCCCGAAATGATAGTCACACCTGTATCAACAGGTTGATTGGAGTCAATGTTTTCTTGTGGTGACGTTTTACCGTTAACAAGTTGCGCAAGCGCTTGAAATAGTGCCATGATGGTTACCCTGATGTGTTGTGCTGACAGGATCAGTATCGCAAAATCTGTGATAGTTGTCAATGGTTTTGGCAACAGTCGCTCACAATAATCATGTTTACGACTGCCGCTTGGCGATTACTGTACCAATGGTGGTGCCGTGTGAGTAGACTGCGAACCGCGTATCGCTGCAACCTCTGAAAATGCGATGTAGTGGGTAGCAAGATGAAAAAAAGCGTCTTCCATCACCTTGGCGGTACGTTCTCGCAGGGCTTTACATTCTGGTGGCGCATTGGGGTCGAGTAGCCCAATCGTGGACATGCCGTTGCTATAATTCACACACATATCGTGAAACATAAATACCACCCACATAAGCTTTACGTCATCAGGTGTCGCTTGTGCAGGGCAAGGCGTACCTGTTACGTAGGTGAGGTGGTCTGCTGTAATACCTTTGTTGGCAATATCGATGGCTTTTCTAAGTTTACCTAAGTCATCAAGTAACGCCTCGGCCCGCTTGATGTCCGCTTCACTGACAGGTGATCGGGGTTGCGTATTGAGGTTTTCTAAATTAAGACGCTCCGCACACACCAACATGAGAAAGAGGCCGTCAATGCGTTGTGCTGAACGTTTCGCATCACTAAATACATCAACAACAGAGGTCGAAGAAAAGGCGTTAGCCGCGTGATCAAGCACGCGTGTTAATGCAGGGTAAGTTAATGCAATGCGTGCAGCAGGATTAACAAAATCGCTGGCACGCTCACGCAACAAATCAGCGTGGTTCGAGTGGTATTTTGCTGGGCGAAAAGCCGCATGGAATGCAAGTTGATGATAGGTGGTCATAATGCGTTGCCTGTGTTGTTGTGCTGACAGGGTAAGTATCGCAAAATCTGTGTTATTTGTCAATAGGTTGTTTAGGTTGTCTGTAAGAAAAACGTACGATGATCAATAATCATCGTACTCATCTTCATCAAAGTGTTCATCGTTGTAGGGGCGCGCATCAATCTCATGCAGCATACCCACCACCACGGCTTTAGTACCAAGCTTGCCCGCCTTATGCATGGCGCGAACGGCCTTTTCTTTCTCGTTCTGCCATACGTCATAAGCGTCTGCGGCTCTTACTCTTGCCTTCTCGATAGATTGGCGTTGGGCTTGCGTTAGCGGCAGTGTGTCGTCGCCACAATGAGGGCAGCTACCCCCGAATGACGAATGGTAAGGCGAGTGACTAACACTCGACCTAAAGTAGCTAAAGTTACGGTGATAGCGCTGCATAGAAACGCGCTTGTTGCACTTAGGGCATGTTCGCGTTTTAAGGTTTTCTGCCTTTTGTATTGCTGCCAATGTCACTTCGCACTGGCGCTCAGAGCGTTTTTTAAATGTCTCATGGGCGCGGGTTACGCGTGCGTTCTTGAGGGGAGTGCTGCTCGACTCGAAGTCAATATATGTTGCGTACATGCAGCCTAGCTTGTCGAGTTCATCGCAAAGCGCGTTGGCTGCATCGTTCTCGTCAATATAAAGTGTATTATTAAGTCGCGTAGGCAACCCAACTTCATTGCCCGCAAAAAGCTGAGGTTCGTTGACCTTATCAATGTCCGTTGTGTAGCTGCAAAATTCCCAACCCATGATGTAACCCTTGTTGTTGTGCTGACAAGAACAGTATCTCAAAAACTGAGTGCGTTGTCAATTTTTTTGGCGGCGCGCCCTCGCGGAAAGGGCGCGTGTTGTGCATTACAGGCCTAGTTGAGAAAGGCGGCTTATGTCATATTCGACGTAACCCATCGATTGCTGAAGTATGTCGTTAAGGTTTTTGAGGAATAAGGTAGAATCCCCCTTAACGCTGCCTTTCAATGTGCAAGCGGCGGCGTCAAAGCGAACGGCCTCTTTGATAAGCACATCAACGTAAAGCGCAACAAATGTATTTACCATCGTACATGCACTACAGAGCATCAAGTGGTGCATAGGTACATTGTAGCTGTGGTTTAGGGTAATGCGGTCGGCGTAAAGCGCAATCGGCGAAAAGCCGTCATAGAAGTGATTGATTGTTGTATCGACAAGCGAGTCAAATGTTGACTCTGCCTGACTTAGCACCTTATCTTGCTCTGTGGCAAGGCGTTGCTGTGTTTGTGTGACAATGTGGTTAAGCGCATCATCAAGCGAAGCAAACGATGAAAAGTCTTCGTTATCGAATGGTGCGGTTATGGTATCGGCAATACAGGAAAGTACCGTCTGTGAAATGTCGACTGAGAATGCGTAGCTTGGTAAAAAAGCGGATGTGATTTTCATCGTGGTGTTCCTGTTGTTGTGCTGACAGGGGTTAGCATCTCAAAACCTGAGAGTGTTGTCAACAGGAAAGTAGAGAAAGCGCCTTTTTATGTGGCTAACTACTGCGCTATGTTATTTTCATCACTCGTCCTGAAGATCTTTAGGTACAGCAACACAATCTTTAGCGATGCGATCAAACCGCTTCCCTCTGGGGAATATACTGCGGATCTTTCTGTTCATTTTAACCTTTTTGTTGTCTAGGTTGGCATAAAGGGTTTCTGAACGAAGGTTATACCGCCAAGGTATAAGTTGGCTTGCTTTGTGAGCACTCCACTCACTTAACAGATTTTTTGCGTTTGAAGGCATGTTAGATTCCTGTAAACGTGATGCAAAAGCGCCACAAGGCGCTTTCGGCAATGTGAGTTCAATACTTAGAATGTCATCACTTCTTTTCTGACCACATGGCAATACTCATTTTTTTTGCCAATAGGATTCATATACATATCAACTAAATTGTGCTTGATGTATGTCACATTTTGCGCCAGTGAGCCTTTTATTTCGATGCCATCAAAGGTTTTTAGCGCACTCATGCAGTTTTCTTCAAAAATGATATGTTTGGTATACTGGGCGACACATTTGCCGTCTGCGGTGGGGGCGGCAACAATATTCATGGTCATTGAGCCGTCACTATACGCGCGCTCAATGACGGCAGTATAATGTGAATCTTGTGAATCTGTTGCCCAAGTGCCATGCGCGCCATGCTCACCATCACCGATAAGAAAGTTAGAAATATCTGTAACGGCTTTAAGGCATGTTTTCACATTAGCGTTTTTGGCTTGTTCAATAGGCACGATGCCTTTTATCGTTTCGCCTTCTGCCAGTGCGGTATGACTAACAGATAAAGCGCTCATGGCTAAGGCTGCGCTCATTAGTGTGCGTGTGATGCGTGTTTTCATAAGTCTATTTTCACTTTTAGTGAGACTTGTTGTGAGTGATTTTTTGTGAATGTGGGGGCGGGCGTTGCCCCCGTTTTTTATGCCTCGATAAGTTCATCAAGGCTCATGTGCATGCAGCCGCCAAAGTATTCATGTAGGCGCGCTAACTCAGGGTATTTTTCTGCGTATTCAAGGTAAGCCGCTTCGCATTTTTTAACGGCAACTTTGAACTCTAGTACGTTACCCATCGCAAACTCGCGTGATGCTTTGTTATGCGCGACATAAATATCTGCGGCTTTTACCAATTCAGTCTCATAAGACTTGTCATGGCAAATGGCTTCGATTTCGCTGCGCATGTAATCAGGAAGTTTGCTGAAAAGCAGTTTTTCGTTTTCAACTTCAAGGGCTTTCCACATATCGTAGAACTCAGGTGAAGAGCGTTTGATAGGGGAAGGCAAATCCGTGGTTAGCGTTTCTTCACCGTCATGCAGGATAGCGTAAGATAGAAGCTTGCCTATGTCGATGGTTTTGCCAAACTCATGCTTAGAGATTAACCCTAAAAGCAGTGCTGTGATCGTGACTTCGGCAGTATGCTCTAGTACATTTTCGTTTTCGATAAGGTACATGCGATTCCAGCGAGGAAGTAAACGCTGGCGAAACATTAGTGCCATGAATGCGTATTGTTTTGCGGTATCTGAAAGAGGTGTGTTCATCGTTTTTTACCTGTGTTGTGCTGACAGGATCAGTATCTCAAAATCTGTGTTGATTGTCAACAAAAAAGATGAAGAACGTGCCGTTATGCGACACGTTTCATGTTGGGGTTTCTTGCGGTAGTGCGTACCCAAAAGTCTTGTTTAATCGACTTTGTACCTGCTGCCCCGCGCTTGAAATACTCAATGTAATCAGGGTGAGAGTAAACCTTGACTTGATTGAATGCCAATCCTTTATCGGCAATGGCTTTAGCAAGATGCTCATCAGGGATGGTGCGGTCTTTTAGGCTAAGTTTAAACTGACGCACCGTTTGATTTTTGGTGTTGCACTCAAAAAGATAAAGCGTATCACCGATAAAACCAATGTAGATGGCGACAATGTCTGACTTGGGCGTAAGAACGCGTTTAGCGTAGGTGGTATTCATGCGAGTAACCTCTGTTGTGCTGACAGGGTTAGTATCTCAAAATCTGTGTTAATTGTCAATAAAAAAACAACCAAGGTTGCAAACAACCTTGGTTTTATGGGTAATAAAAATCTAATTAGATGCCTGGCTGGCCAGCGCTTTAATAATGTCGTGTTGACTATCGGAAAGTGCCATCATTAAGGCACGTTCAGCAGCGGTTAGGCTGGCTAAACTGAAATCATCATTGTCGACCATGATATCAATGACCGTACTGTCGAGCACCCATAAGCGCTGGAGCATCGTCTTTGAACATGCTTGATATGCATAGGTCATTATTGCATTGGGATTAATGTCTGCCCAGATATAGCGCGCTAACGGTGAGGCCGTGGCGATAGCTTGCTCAATTTTTTCATTTTCTGCGGTGTCGTTCATATCGTCAATTGCAGCCACCTCCGCCTTGCTGATACCGTCAAGCCCTGCGTCAGAAAGCCAACCTAGAAGAGTATCAGACCATGTGTCACTGTCTGGACTCCCAATGATGTTATCGATCTCAAGTAGTGCCGAGAGAGAAGGCTTATGGCCGTGAGTCGCTTGTTTTGAGATAAGGGGTAGCCAGTAGCGGCCTAATTGCCATGCCTTATTAGTATCTGGCGTAAGACGAGATGGCGTTTTTTGTGCCAGTGCAGTGGTGCGTTTAATGAGTGCAAGCTGTTGCTGAGGGGTCAGTAACGTTTGCTCTTCATCAATGCGAAGTGAAGCTAAAAGGGTTGTAGAGTTCATAATGACGCCTTGGTGTTGAGTTGAGGTGAAGCGAAACGGCTTCACCTAAAAATATAAACCGTGTTACTTGAGGGCTTTGGGTGTAATGCTAACACGCCAGCCGACCGCGCCAAGAGCCGCAGACAGGTGTTCTTCCTTATATTCTGCGAGAGCCTCGTTGACAATATCCTCGTCAAGTGGGCAATTGACATCGCCAACCACATCCATTTTGGCATAAAATACCGCGTCAATGATGGTGGTATCACGTTCAGTGATCTGCGCGTCCTTTGGGAGGCATTGTCGTTGTACACATATATCAATGTATTCGGGTTCGTTAAGGTCGTTGATGTAAAAGGCCGAGAACGTTACATCGAAAATAGCACGACCATCAGGGATAGCGTCAGGTGATGTATTGCCCCCAGTATCACCAAGGATAGCGCCAAGTAGCGAGAGAGCATCGTAGCCTTTTAAGTTAACGTTAGGCGAAAGCATGCTATCGGAAGAAAACATTTTGCTCTGGCATACGGTTGCTTTGATGCTTTGCCCAGCAATTTGCGCGCTATTTGGCGTAATTAACTCAAGTGGGACAAACAATGTTTTCATAGTGCTCTCCGAGACCGTTGTGTTGACAGGGTTAGTATCTCAAAAGCTGAGAGTGTTGTCAATAAAAAAGAGACATTTATGGATGTTCTTTCTCACTATTGAAGACGGAACTAGCACGCTCCAGCGCTTCCATGAAATCGATGTTAAGATGTTCGCATGTGTGCTGGAGATCAGATAGCAAGTCGCGTACTCCCTGCTCGACAGGTTCGCCTCCACTGCTTCCGTAAATGTGTTTTGCGTAGCCATGAAGGGCGCGCCATCCCTGCTTCGCGCGTGCCCCATTGGGGTTAGCGTGATTAACGCTATCAGGTAGCGCATTCATGACGGGTTCAGCGCAATCAAATGTTGCATTTTCGATGGCTTCTGTAGGAGTACTCATTGTTTTTTGCCTATAGTGTTGCGTTAGTAAAATGAAGAGCAGTGAATGCGGCTATGCCGCATCACTTAACTTTACCACAACCGCTTCGTGAGGAGCGTCAGGGTTCGTGACAACAAGCCCTGCGTCTTGCATCGTGTCGACGATGATCTTGCGAGAGCTAGGAACCGTGCTATTCCAAAAGATAGACGTTTGATTTGGTAGCGTCGTCCACCCACGCTTAATGATGCCACAAAACGCATAAAGGTTACCGCTATCTAGCGCCCCTTTGCCCAGTTTTTCCTCAGCAAGTTCAGAGCGCACCTGGCCAGAGTCGTGGTGATCTTTGGTAAGACGTGCTGCCGCGAAACCTTTGTCTTTTTTAAGCGAGCGAAAGGCTGCATCCAACTTTTTAAGGTGGAGGTTTAGTACTTGGCGACGGGCTTTAAGTGCTTGTTCACGCATGAAGCTCATGATGTTTTCCTGTGTTGTTGTGCTGACAGGATTAGTATCCCAAAACCTGTGTATGTTGTCAACAGTTTTTTGTGTTTTTTTGCAGCCGATAAGAGGTGTGGCAACTGCGGCCTACGTCTCTATATAAGGTAATACAAGGAACTCGTCAGGATCGGCAATGGTGTGAGCATAGTCTCCTATCAGCATGCGATTTATTCCGAAGATGCGATGTGGTTCACCCACCTTGCAGAACGTATTAAGCTTGCTGTTGATGCACGTGAGAACCTCACCTTGTTTTATCGCTAAGGTTAGGGGGGCGCTGTTGACGCACTTGATGTAACCTTTGGTGTCCACCTTGGCCTTCAGTGTATCACCGTGCTCAACAGGACGATGCTTAACAAAGCACGTCTTAACCGTGTCTGCTGACAGCGTGACATGGCGAATACCAAGAGGTGTCTGTTCTGAATACTGGTAAGTGACGATATTACCTTGGTCGTTCTGCTCTTTCGGGTAAACACAGAAGAAGCGCGCGCATTTAACCGGTGTTTGCGAATTGTCTATCGTAAGGTCACGACCTTTGTGATCATGACCGTGAGCAATCTTGGTTTGTTCGATGTAGCATGGATCCATAGAGAATAACCTGTGTTGTGTTGACATTGTCATTGTAACACAGGTTGCCTACCATGTTAAGCGCTCGCTTTATGCTTGCGATGGAACTGCAAGACGTTGGATTTTTTCTTAGCATACTCTACATCACGCCTTAGCGCATCAATATCACGTTCCGTGCTGGCAATGATGCTCAGTGACATTCGAGTCACCGCAGCATTTAAAAGCAATGGCAAGAACGTGATCAATGCAAGCTGGAACGCAACCTCGGCCGTTGCCGACGAAAATAGCGTCGAAGGGGCTAGAGCAAGTGCCATCATGACAACAGGAATAAGGGGAGAGGTGACCGAAAATGCCCGTGAACGTATCAAGTCACTTGCTCGTGGTCCCGTATGGTCATAAGCATCTTGTTCATTGGTCGTAGTGAAGTCAAGCGTTGGGTTGACAGACAAGCTAAGTCCAATGTGACGCCCGACGTAAAGTCCGAACAACCCCATCATTAGTGAGAGTGGGTATGAAGCTGCTTGCGAGTCAGTTAGCGTGACTAATCCATGATGAGCAATGTACATAAAAATGACCGTGGCCACTGTGATAAGACAAGTCATTAAACCGTTTTGAAGGTAAATAGCGTCCCGGGCCTGACTGTGGCTTTTAATCACACCTTTACCGGCCTCAATAACAGCTGATTGCTCTTCTTTTGAGGTGAGAAGGCTGCCAAATTTGTTATGGCTGCTGGAAAGATAAAATCCAAAACGCTTAAGCACTGCGGTCTGCTTGCCGCTATCTGATGTTTCAAATTCACTGAGTGCGACATCCATCGCGCTCTTTTTATTTCTCGCCTCATGCGCAGGTTTAGCGCTATTGAATAAGAAAAGCGTCGCGCTATAGACCGTCACAATAAGGCATGTGCCTAGCAGCATGGAGGATGCGAACGTGCCCGTAGTGAGGGTGGAGTACGCTTCGTAAAAAATTACGCTCAATCCAAAAGGCAGCCCATAAGGGATAATTTTACTGGTTTGTTCGGGCAGGCGCAGGGCAAGTTTAAGGATGCCATTGTGATCACCTCGACGGATAGCGTCACGTCGCTCAAAGAACGCGTGCACAGCGATGTAGAAAAGAGGCGCTATGGCACCTATGAAAGCGAGAAACATTAATGTTGTCGCTTTTATATCTGAGAGCGCAACCAATAGAAGCAGCGCGCCTAGCAGTGTGATGAGGCTGTTTCTTATGCCAACATATAATGCGCGGGAAAGTGCGTGCATGGTCTGGTCGCAGTGTTTGTGTCGTTCAAGCAAAAGCAGCGCCTTTCCTTCATTTATCGATTTAATTCTCATCACATTATCCTTGTTGTCTATGCTTTTAAGCCGCGAGTGACAAATCGTAGGCAGTGCGTCCAAGACTTGCCATTAAGATGGCAGAAAGTGTCAAAGGAAAACGACGCGGCTCGTTCTTAAGCACGTTACTAACATGCCCGTCTGTGTCGAAGCGCTTCACTTCATCGATGATCGTGTCAATGTAAGTGGCAACAAATAAATTGACCAGTGTTCTGGCCCCGTAAGACGGCAAGCAACACAAAAAGATACCTTTCCCTTCCGTCGCTTTTAGCGTCAAAGCGTCAGCCTTGGGTGCCAGAGGGGAGAGCGAACGATACACCTCGTAAATGGCGACAGGTGTGTCTTCATTGAGTTTGGCCACCAGTTCACTGCCACAGTATGTGGTTAACGCGGTTTGATCAGGGAGGCGCTCAGTAGTGATTTTTTTCACTTCGTCGAGCGCATCATGAGCATTATCGAATCGTGAAAAATTGAGCATTTTTAAGGGGACAGTGATTGCCGCAGCAACGATTTCTGCGGTGAATGTGTTCATGCCTATTTGAAAGTGCGTTGGTGTTTCAGGTGTTGCTGTACTCATGCGAGCATCCCTTGTTATTGTCTGTATAAAACTGTAACGTGAATCTGTGAAGGTTGTCAATGGTGGCGCGACTCAACAGCCAAAAGAAAGCCCGCCAGTGGCGGGCTGGTGGTGAGCGTGTCAGCACATCACCAAGGTTTAAAAGTAGTACTGCCTCGCACGTGATGTGCGTATGACACGCCCCTGAGGGGTCGTCAATGTCACCGTGGCTGTGTCGCGAAGGAATGCCGCAGTAACGTGATCCATTGTTGCTTCATCGGCAAGAGAGGCGCTCGCCACGACCTGGCGTTGAAGCGTGCAGCCCGATGACGCGGTTATCGCGCAAAGTAGCAAAATGCACAGTGCAATAAGAGTCGGTTTCATGTTGCCTCACTGGTAGCTCCCACGGCCGCTATTGCAGCCGTGGTTAATAACGTTAATCTGAATATTCTGACGGGTCAAATTCCCCGACAACTTCAGGATCACCATCGTTGCGTACGATGATAAGGTGAAGGCCTGAGTAGCGAACTTGTTTGAATACATCCATGATGTTCTCAGTTTCTACGCTGTCCCACATGTCTGGTGTACCGCCATTATCGACATATGCCAAGTGTTCTTCCAAGGTGCCTTCTGTGCCGTCCTCGTCAATAGGGTAGCTGGGCTTAACCGGGAAAAGCAGGTAAGACTGAGTGGTTTGCATTGGTGTATCCTCGTGTTATGTTGACAGGATTAGTATCTCAAAGCCTGTGAGTTATGTCAACACTTTTTCTTGTTTTGTTCACAAGGCAACAAAGCACATCAATGCGGTATCAGTCGTCAATGTATTTGAGTTTGTCTACATACCTTAACCAGAGGAAACAAAGGCACATCAAGTTGATGGCTCCGGCGCCTATGATGGCATAGAATGCACTGGGCTCCACCGCGCTCCTGTCAACGCCGATGACTGCGCATATAAGCAGTAACAGCAGGCTGAATGCGCCGAAGATGAGTGCAATCACGCACCAGTGATACTCCTTGGCAACAGAAAATCCCACTATGCTTCAACCTCATCAAACAGAGCCATGTTGAAAAAGGTCTTTTCAAGGTGATAGTTAGACATCCCCGTAACCAAATCAATATCTGAGATGCGTACAGTGTGCGACTTTGGATCGGCAATAGCCACTTTAACATGAATGTTAGAGGTGTTCATGACTATCGAGTGCGGCCGCAGAGAGCCATCCTCCAACATCATGGCCTTGCCATCACGCCCCATATTTTTGCGAACAAGTGCTCTATGGGCCAACAAGTCGATGGTGCGCGCTTCCTGTGAGCGAGCCATTAGAGGGGGGCTCCATTTTTGATAGCAGGAAATAGCGTGCTGTTGAGAAAATTGTCAAAGTCAGCTTGCCCTTGCTGTGTGAGCGAACCTTGGTCACACTCGAACGAAAAACACTGATTATTGAACTCAACATCAACAGATTCACCTACAATATCACCAGTAGGCTCTTGAGCGTCTATTTCGTTACTGGTAATAAAAACAATGTCACGTTGTGTCGTGCATAACGCTGCATAATTAAGTAGCATAAAGTCATTGTTTTCAAATTCTGTTGTGTGGATGCCAAAAAGTTGCATAATGATGCTCCAGTGCGGTTGTGCCCACGCGTCAAGCAATGGGCGCAATGTGAATGAGTGAAAGGTATGCTATGCGCTTGCGTGGTGACGATTTTGCTTTTTTAGCGCGGCAATTTCTTCTTTCATTAGTGTCGACAAACGGTTGCGTAGTGGTGTTGGAAGATACGCGTCATTGTCTTTGTCAGCTACCTCTCTAATCCAAGCGTCAAGCCCTTTCTGCCAGATTGCGGTAATCTCCTTTTTGGCCTCATCAGAGGGCTCTCCGCCAAGATTGAAGTTTCTTACCCGCAGGATACTCGGGTTCAGCCAATCATGGTCAGATTCATCGCTGAGAATGACTAATTGGTAAATCAGATTCTCATACTGCATGAGAATGCTGCTACCGCTTGGCGAAAAAAACATAAGTTTGCCGTTATTGGCATCATCTTCAGTGATGCCGGTGGCGCGAAATGCGGCGCTGGTGATGCACGCAATGCATCGAGAAGTGGTCTCTATCATGATTTTTCCTTGTTGTGTTTTTGTTTCGCCAATTCAAGGGCGTAAAGAAAATCATCGGCAAGGCTTTCGCCTCCGCTGTCAAAATCGTGTTCATTGCCATCCGGATCGATGATGGACATGCCTGAGCCGTGTAGTTCAATATCAAGTCGCACTCGCCATCCCTCTGGGAGCTCCCCTGCGCAGGTGTTGATGGCATCACTGATGCTGCATGGATGAGTGGGCATAAATGTTAACCTTATTTGTTATCGCTGGGGCGATGTGTGTTGACAAGGTTAGTATCTCAAAAACTGCGAGTGTTGTCAAGATTTTGATGTAATGAGAGATAAGAAAAAGCCCGCGCATGGCGGGCTGGGGTGAGTGTGTCAGCACATCACCAAGGTATAAAAATTAGCATTAAAGCGGTTGCTGCCTGTGTTGCAGACAATACCAAGAGCCGGTAATAAGGCGACCTAATGGCCGCACACTTCAGCCAGCGTTTGACGAGTAATTTCCTCATCAAGATTTTCCGGTGTATAGAATGACAGCGTGTCGTCGCCATTCCAGCGAACAGCCATCAAGTCACCTTCCCACTCGTCATCTTCATCGCGTTCACCCTCACGGACTTGACGCTCATATTCTTCTACGTTTTCAGCGATGCATGCTTCGATTTCACTGCGTACATCAAGGGCAGGGATTGCATCCTCGACATCACCTAAAGAGCCTGTTGAGTATTGGCCGCTCATACAAATGACAACCTCAGCAAAAAGCACCTCACCGCGCGAAAGCGTGTCGGTAATTTGGTCGCGTTTTTCGCCCTCAAAGGTATCGATAAATTGACGTTGTGCGTGAGTCAGTGCGTTCATGGTAAATCTCTCTGTTGTGTTGACAGGGTTAGTATCTCAAAATCAGTGTGCGTTGTCAAGCCGTCAGGTGAATTAAATCACCCGACCTGCTTCTTTTTCCGACTGATACTGCCACTCATTGAGCAGAATTTCCAAACGACCTTTGTTTACCCATGCAGCCTCACCAAAGGCTTTAACGAGATATTGTGACATGATAACACCGTCGGCAGTCATCACTTGACGCTCGGCGTACGCGCGTCGTGTGAAGCTTACCGTGCCACCCGTGTTTCGCTGACAGACCACCAGCATTGGTGCGGTAGACAAAATGTCGTCGCACTGCTCCTGTGTTAAATCTTCGGTGAAGTCGGTTAGGTTGCTAACCACCTTCGCCAGCAGCTGTCCGTCCTGCATAATGAGCTTATCGCCTGCATGTAGCGGTGCACCATTGAGCTGATTGTACAGTTCCGCACCTTGCGGTGGCTGAAGCCCATCACGAGTATCGACATAGCGTAAGTGGTAGCAGTTGGCATCCATAATAAAGTTCCTGTTGTGTTGACAGGAACAGTATCTCAAATGCTGTGTGAGTTGTCAATGTTTTTATTGCCGTGCCACAACACAAGTTAGCTCAAGCGCTCGACATTAACATCAAACTCGGCATTGACTTCATCAACGTCGTTGTCAATGAGAGTGCAAGTCACACGCTTGTCGCTGATGAGCGCATCCAACGCGTCTTTTTCGTCGCCATGCTCGTCAAGTGATGCTGTCCAATCTGACTTCTTAATGTCGTAGGTGATGCTTTGATCAACAATGGCGTTAACGCGACAGTATTTTTGCACGCGAACGATACCATTGCCGCTTTCATCATGAAGATCTTCAGCCAAGTCTTTAAGCGATTCGTACATGGCCATCACGCCCGTCTGGTAATCTTGTGAAGTCACATCTACACCTGCGATAAAGTGACCTAAAATAAGCGACTCAAGGTGCGCGACGGCAAGGTTAAATGCTGCATTGCCTTCCGTGTTTTTCATCTTCATGTTAGATGATATTGAGGCATTGTTTTTGTTTGTTTCACAGTGTGAAATGGTAATACCCAGATAGCCTACATTTACAGTTTTCATACTCTTCCCTTCGTGGTGGTGGGGGGTTAATTTGTAGTGAAGGAAAGGCGAAAATGATATCTCGCCCTTCCGTGATTTAAAGTAAATTGTAACGGCGGACAAGCTCTTCTACTTCAGGCTCCACAAGGTTTTTACCAAGACATGAAGATACAGTGAAGTACTTGTCGACAATGCGCTCATAAAGATGTAAATCAAGTTCATCAGCTTTCATATTACTGACACTGTCATCGATAACGCTTTCAGTGAGCGTGATATTGCCGTTGAGGAACGCTGTTAACGCGTAAAGTGTCTGGTAATTAGCGATGAAGTGAAAATAACCATTGTCGTCCTCAATAGCCAATGCCGGAGGAAGATCGATGCTAGATGCAATCATCTCGACGGCGGCGGTAGCAATCAGCGACAAGTCCTTGATGTCTGCCACATCAGCCGGAAAGGTGTAGCGGCCTTTTTTGATGAGCGTATTAAGATTCTCAATGGTCGTCTTTCGGGTGTAAGTAATAAGCTTCATTTTCATGACAAATCGTCCTCGTTGATGCAAGGCGCCATCGCACCTTGCACCACTCGTTATTAGTGTGCGTTGCTGATTTCAGCGTTAATTTCGTTGAACAGCGTCGTCAATGGTTTCCCCATTAGCGCTACGTAAAACGCATCTACTGCTGCACGTGATGCAGGTGCCGCTTCAGACCAATGAAGAATAACCTTGCCGGTCTCTTTAAGCGGGCATTGGTCGTCGCTGGTGATAGCGTCTATCATAACTTCAGTCCAGTCGACGAAACGACTCTTAGCTTTCGCATCTAACGTGCTCAACGTCCACCCGCACGCCCCAAGCAGCGTCCAATCAAGTAGACCTTTAGCTTCATCGCCCATTTTCATAGCAATGGTCATTGCGGCATCAGCATCAAGCTTTAAATTCGCATCAGCGTTAAGTAGCTCGCTCTGCATGGATGGCAGTGTGTCACTGACATCACTGTAATCTGGCAGTGATGCGATAATGTTCGCAGGAATAACAAACGGTGCAATGGTAGATGTTGGGGTCGTCATAATGGCGTCCTGAGTTGTTGTGTTGACAGATGTAGTATCTCAAACTCTGAGTGCGTTGTCAAGCATAAAAAGAAAACCTTATTAAAAATAAACCCATTGACAACACTCCAAGATTTATGGATAATAGGCTTAACACGTATGACGCCACACCAATTGGTTGATGGTGGTGTATGTGAGGCGGCGGCCTTGGCTCGTCTACAACTGCATAACGCAGTGCTGATAACGCAACGCAAACATCCATTTACGATGACGCAAAAAACATCATACTTGTTCACGATACGTGACAAGTTGAGGAACGTAGACGCAACCTGTCATACTATGAGGAATACGATGATGTATTATCGCTGCGATAACTGTAACTTTACGCAAAATGAAAGCGAATTTAATGCTGTAAGACGTGCAAGTGAGCGCTTCGATAGCGGTCAGTCTTTCACAACCTGCGAATGCCCCCTTTGCTCATGCTTGGCGTACCCTGTCGTAAAAGGTGAAGTTAACACTTATGTCAACAACCCTATGGCAGAGGTAAAAGACGAAGCGTCACTTTGTGTCACTGAGGAGCACGTCAAGCGCATCCTTGCTGACACACTCGATATCACGATAAATACGGATAAAAGTAAAGGGCGAGACCGCCTCCGCGATATTACCTTAAAACTTATCGGCTTCCCGAATGGCGAACAGCAATTCAAGCAGAGTTTATTGGGTGATGTAACCGTTCACTGCATGGCAGAATACGCCATGCAAGATATTATTGAAACGAGTGATACGAAGCGCTTTACGCTTTATATTAATGAAAACACCAATGAAGAGTGGGTGATGCCAGATGCAAGTTCAACCACACTTATGGGTGCAGATAAAGTAAACATCGGCGCTATTGACCAATTTGAAGAGCATGTGATCGACCGCATTCAGGGCGTTTACTCTGTCGTCGCCATTCATGTCCCTGTTGGTTTCGATGGAAGCAGCGAAGATGTTATGGAAACGCTGCGTAATAAGACTGGGTTTTTGGCTTGTTTTCATGACATCCAAACGACATCAGGCCTTGCTGTGGTACCACGTGATGATATTCCAGAAGGATGTTTTTTAGTTACGCTTTCGAGTTAGTGGGTGATCAAAAAAAGGGCTGCGCTTGCAGCCCTTTTGCTTTATGTTGACAGCACAGGTTGATGTTGATATTATTTTCACCATAGCGCTGCCCATTTGCATGTTATGCATCTGATAAGCCGGTGCTTGGGACGGCATCCCTCTACGGCCACTCGCCGACCTGTCTTATGGTCTGCCTGAGTAAGGTAAACTGCATCAACCACTATTTGCATCAACCACAATATGACTTTTTAGTCGGTTGTTGGGCAATGGCCGAACTCATCACCTTATACCGACGACAAAGAGGATATTATTGTGTTTATTATTATTGATAGCAAACATTCACTCGACCAATTTTCAAAAGACACTGCGCAGCACACGAAGATGCCCGCCACGCGACTGCGAAGCGCCATCGCAAAAGGGCAAAACTGTGCTGATATTGCGATACTAACCAATCAATTAACACCGGCACCGGTGATTGCTCCCTCTGCGGCTATTGATGGCCTGTACAACTGGCTAAAAATCCAAGCGAAAGCGGGGGCGTTACTTGACGATACACACGAGGTTAGGGCGTCAGACGTGCTGGCCGCCCTCCCCCCTAAAGCGCATGTATTTCAACAGAAGCATAGCGATGAAGATGCGCCAAATGATGCATTGAAAGCATGCGAGCAAAAAATAAATATGTGGAAATCACAAGTGTCATCAAACATATTGGACGCACAGCAAGTGGATGATATGAGCGATGTGCCCGCTGACGCGCACGAGTCTACCGCAGAGGCGTTAAGTGATGATGCGCGAGAGCTGGCCAACCACCCCTTGTTAAAAGAAGCCCTGGTGACACTTGAGCAGCAAGGCCTGGTTGATGTTGCTGAGATCATGGGCAGTATTGTGAGGAACAGTTTAGAGTATGACGTATTAACGTCGCGCTAAATAAGAAGGGCAAAAGCAATTGGAAAATAGGTCATATGGTGGTATAATTTAACTTCACCACCAAGGAGAAAAGCAATGTCTGAAGTCACGGTAACACAAGTGCATTTAAGTGCGCTTATCACAAAAGAAAAAGCCATGCATTTAACGCTCAGAAAGAATAAGCATGGTTTCTATTTTAGCAATGCCTTAAACCCACTGTCGGGTAACATTCATATCGGCAGAACGTTAAAAGGTGTTGATATGCAGGCGCTCACTTCAAAGGTTAATGCGTCTACACCATCAAAGGCCGACCTCGAAACAATGAAGTCGGAATTGTCGCATAGTATTGCAGAGCACACAAAGCGCATCGTAATGCTGGCTCAAATGGCGGATGCCGACGATGAACTGGTTACTCTTGCGGAAGCATTAAATGAACAGAAGCGGCGATTGGCCGTTGTTGTCGACCTGCTGTGCTAATGCCGATAAGGGTCACAAATCAAAAAAGCGCCAAATGAGGCGCTTTTTTAGTACATGCAATAAACGTCTTGGTGTTTACATACCGCAGGCGCTTTTCATTTTGTTGATAACGCGCAGTTCGTGAGGGAAATACTCAAGGGAGTACTTTTTCATAATGCCGTCAAACTCACCCAAATACTCACAGCGGTAAGGTTGATAGGGCGGCATCCAATCAGTCGGCCCTTTTGCCGATTTCTGCCTGTTTAATGATGCGCTAACAGGGAGAAGGTTGTCCATATCGTTGGCAAAAGCACGCTTTTGAGCGGCGCTCCATTTATCACCACCGTGCGCATGCGCATAAGCAAGGGGCACAATGTGGTCAATATCAAGATCGTCGTCGTCATAATAGAATTTGCCGGAGTAGACGCCATACCACTTCCCCCGTGTCACATAACATCGTTTGATAATGTTATTGTAAAGAACGGGGGTCGTTGAGTGAGCAATCAAGACCTCAGCGCGCGTGTTCTGACAATCATTATCGTCATCCACCCAGTGTTCCCATGCGTCGCGATCATAGCGTTCGCCTTGCGGCAGGTTGTCTTTCGGTTTGGTGCCGGTGTAATTGCGCGGTGCGCGTCCACCAGAATCAATACAGGCCTCCATGGTGGCATAGGCTGTGAAGTTCTTCGTTTTTTCATACCAGCTGCTGCTGGTGTCGTGGCAAATACCGCTACTGCTTTTCTTTACGACATCAACAGCGAAAGCCGATGTAGACAGAAAGACAGAAAACAGCAAGGTGACAAATGACGTACGCATAGTGTGTCCTTGTTGGTGATTATAACGTGGTGATGTTGGCAGCGTGTCATAACAGGCTGCCGTTTCGTGCAACGTACCTAAAAGTGAGAAGTGGCGAAAGTGCACCCTATATGGTGCATGCACCACCCGCACATCCGCCCTCTGCGGAAGCTAATTCGGCAAGAATTTCTTCTTCAGATCGGCCTCGTGCAGCGGCACGCTCTGCCTCTGTCATCATTGACCCTGCGGTGCTGCGAGAAGCCGTCAAAAACGCCCCTTCGTTTATCCATTGCTCTACGATGATATCACGAATTTTTTCATCTGGCGTGATGCTGTGAAGTGACAGGGTTTCGATGATGGTCGCTTCAGCCGCACACACCACTGCTTGTTCATAAAACGACAATGGGCGACGAGTTTCTGTTAAGATGAAGTCAGGGTCAAGCTTGCCTACCTTCGTGATCACATCCTGCTTGCCCATATTGATGGTGGCTTGAAAGGCTGCGATTGCCGCAATACTGACAAGTGAAGCGATAGATACAGTATTTTTGTTCTGCTGAACAACGGTGTTCAAATCAGATACAACGGGCGCGAAAAGATTAAAGGTTTTGCTCATGGTTTTCTCTCTGGTTGTGTTGACGATTAAATTGTCTCAAATTTGAGCAAAAAAGTCAACATAAAACGATGTGTTAATAGGTGATTCGCCTTACGGAAAAGTCCGAAGGCGTGCTAAGACACTGGGGCGAAAATTGATTTTCACGCTTTCTGCATCATAGCCGTGGAGGTTGTTTTTAATACCATGCAATCCTAACGTCAGCATTAGCGCAAGGCGCGTGGTGGCTTCCATAACCGTATCACCCGTCAAGTAGGCCGCTTTGCGTGAATCGTCAGGGGAAAACGTGGTATTGTTTTTACGAAGCGGAATGAACTTGTCGCCTGTTGTATCAAAACGCTTGGCGTTAATGCGAAACGACTTTTGAATGATCACTGCGTGGACAGGGTTAGTGGCAGGTGAGAATTCAACCATGCTGCCGTATTCCGCTTCAGGAAAAGTTATACTCATGACTCGCTCAAGCTTTGGCGTCACAGGAACTTCTGTACGGCCTGTTGCGGTATTGATGCGAGGTGACAATCTCATGGCATCAGCAAGCGCGTAATTAAGGGCTTCACCTGAAAGTTGAAGCAAAAAGATAAAATTGGCATGTGCGTAAGCTGAGTTCATGGGGCTAACCTTTGTTGTGTTGACAGGGTTAGTATCGCAAATTCGATGAGCGTTGTCAATAGACGATGAGCCTAATCAACATCACTTTGCTTGATAACCGTGGTGCCTGTTAAAACATACGTCTCACCATTTAATTCATAAATGCCGTCTGCGCTTTCGCTATCAGCGTCACCATACGTTTTGATGCCAAGTGACAGTAATTCATGGAATGTAGGCAATGCCATAGTGTCTCCCGCTTAAATAATCGGCACAACCCTATGCTGTGCCGTTGTGTTTGCTGCTAAGGGTTAAGCGCGCCTGCGTTTGCCGCGAGACAAGTTGAAACGATCATGATGCATCTGTTCGCCTAGCGGCCCGAATCGAGAGGATACAGATGTGCTTTCTGTGCCATTTTCCTCTGCGGCTTCGCGAGAATGCTCATCCTCATAGTACCACTCGCCCCCTTCATTGCGTCTCCATTTGTGGTTCGATAATGCGGCATCTACCGCACTGTAAGTGCCGGTGTTTTGAGCGTCTCGAACGGCATGATTATCCCATTGCACGAGCCAATGTAGCGTCCCTGAGCCGTCACTGCACTGCTCTAGTGTAAACGTGCCGTCATCACAATCAATGCTAAAGGAAGTCTGTTTATTTGTGAGCGTTGGAAAGCTTCCCATGCGTGGCTTCGTCAGCGCGTCATTTTTGCCGCGAAACATTTCATCGCGAAGCTTGTCCAAGTCGGCAGCCGATGACTCAAAGCCGTTTGAGTAAACGAGACAATTGTGACTTTCACGCGGAGGATTAAGGTATAGTGTGTTCCTAGAGACCATGCTATCAAACGCCCCCTTGCGCTCGCGAGGCTTAAGCTTGGCTAATTTAGCGTGTGCCTTTAAGGCGTTGTCGCGCAGTTCCGCGATGTAGCTGTTGTACTCTTTCCTTACAAGGCGCACAAAAGCGGGGTAGCCTGATTTAGAAAAATGAAGTGTGCCCCATTGTTTCTCGAAAGTTGACATAGCGTTATCTCCTGTTGTGTTGACAAGGTTAGTATCTCAAAACCTGTGTGGATTGTCAACAGGTTTACGTCTATTGCTGCGTTACACTAAGAGAAAAAGAGCACCCATTCGCCTTTGTCATTCACATCAGCATCAGGTTTCACATTGGCATATTTAGCGCTGATAATGGTAGGAAATTTTGCGATAAGCGTCTGCGCCAATCTAACATCCCAATGCGAAATGGTTCGCTGACCCTCTTGACGCTCAGCCTCAAAAAGGGCGCGCCAGTTGTTGTTGCTTTCATCGCATAGTGGCGATGACGAAGGTGTGATGTTGTGTTTCATGATGGCCGCAATAGCAAGGTCTCGGCTCGCCCCTCCAATCAGGCCATTGTTGATATCGGTTTCACCCATAAAGTGTTTTATGGCGCGTTTTTTCAGCGTGTCCCATTTTATACTGTAAGTCATACAGTTGCCTCACTTTGTTGTTTTTCAATAGCAGCTGTCGCGGCCTGTTGGGCTTTAGGAAGATTGATATCAAGAATAACATCAATGTCTTGCGCATAAAGGTGGGCATCGACAACAATCTCAATCAGCATGGAAGGTGAATTCACTGCATTGGTGCGAGAAGCAAAGTGCACCATTTTTCCGGTGGCGTGGCTGAAATAGTACGAAAACGTTTCAGGTGCTTTCTTCGCTGTGTTTTCGGTATGAATGATCATGTGAAACCTCATTGTTGTGCTGACAAAACCAGTATCTCAAACTCTGAGAGTGTTGTCAATGAAATATTCAATGAACGGCATTGCGCTTAACGCGCAAGGTAATCTGATTGATGCATCCGCACCATTAGCCATTAGCGCTTTTGGGTTGTTAGGCTTGCTTGCAGCGCGTAGACGAAAAAAGTAGCGTTAAAGTTACCATAAAAAGAGGCTTGGTGTAGCCTCTTTTTTTTACGTTCAATGTGTCCGCTAAGGCTTAGCTGGCGGTCTGTTGGCGTCAATCCATAGGTAAACGAGCTCAACGGACGGCGAGATCAAGTGGTATGTTTTTTCTCTGCCTGTGAACGCGACGCTACCAACATCATCAGCTTGTTTCAAAAAGCTTGATACCGAGACTGTGTAGGCTTCTTGATTCTCCTTGTTGACTAGTACAAGTGAATCATCCTCGCCAGATTCGGGTGGATGAACCGTCAGCGTGACAGCGAACGCTTCACGCCGATGAACAATATCCATATTCTTAGTCGATACACGCAAACCAAGTATGTCATTTGCCACAGACAGTAATGATGCGGCATGCATCGCAGCGGTCTCTTTGGCACGGTTTACAGCGCCTTGGTGGGTGCACATCTCTCGTTCAAGTGCTGCTTTCATCTCAGCGTTATCTGAGGTGAACTCAGCAGCGGTTTTAAAGGCGTAATGTGAAAGTGCGCATCTTGACCACTCGACAATCGCGCTGTTGACCAATGCGACTTGAACAGCAAGCCGTTGGCTTACCAGAGAGATGCTTTCTGTGGGTAGGCTTGCAATGTCTGCAATAGCCGTGCTTGTCTCCCCTGCTGCCGCATCCAGTGTTGATTTGGCAAAAAGCCGTGCTGCTGTTGCGGCATCAACGGCAGTGTTAAATAAAGGCTTGCTCATAATGGATTAACTCCGAGTTGTGTTGACGGTTAAATTATCTCAAGAGTAGTGTGAAAAGTCAACAGGGAACGTGTCAACTGTCCACGATGGCCGCAACCCAATCCATGATCAGACTTTGCGTTTTTTCAGGTAGGCTGAATACGTTTCCACCACTGCCCCTTAGTTCGCATTTATCTAGTGCAAAGCGGAGGCTTGGCAGGGAACAGCGCATTTGCCTTTTGCCTTCGTAAGAGAGACTGAAATCAACTGAGTGCTCTGTCGTTAGTGAGGCAACAAAGCGTTCGCCGCCAGCCCGAAACTCCATATGGTGAGGTAATGTTTTCTTGGGTTTAATGTGGCACGTGTTGAGGTGTTCACGAAGGGATTTCAACGCGTTGTGCGCATTAGCCAATGCAACATCGAGTTTCTCTTTCTCAGTAGCAATGAGGTGCGGGGAGGCATGATTATCTCGGGCACTTTGCAAAAGGATAGACTGGGCTTGCCATGCAAGATGAGCGGATTTTGCCTCTAGCGTTAATGCCGCCAATTTGATGTCAACGCTCATTAGGAATGATGTGGGTGGCGTCTCGATGTCAATATCATTGTCATTGTCAGACTTGTCGCCTTTCTGAGCAAGGTGAGATTCGATGGTAGCAAGTAGCGCATCAGCATAGTTTAGCGCTGAAGCCATAGCAGTGATGTACATAAGCGTACTCCTTGTTTTAATTAAGCTTAACGGCTTGTTGCTGCTTCGATGTGCGCAGTCATAAGCGACAACATGTCACGACACTCGCCAACAAGTTTGTTTAGTGTATCATAATAGATGCTCACAAGCGCCTGTTCCATATCTGCCACCGCCTTACTTTCTATGTCGTCGGGTACGATGACAGAAATACAGTAAAAGTCGATGTTGTGACGGGTTATCGTTATACAACCAAAGTCATCATGGTCAAAACAGACAGATTGCGATTTTAAACGACTCGTCGGCACCGCGCGCAATCGAGAAGGTGCATCGCTTAATGCGGGTTGGGTGATACGATAAGCGCATCGGCTGAAGCTGGGTTTTACATTGATGTTGGCATGTTCTTCAGAGGTAATGCAAGAAGGTAGAAGACGGGCGCTTGTTTTAATTTGCGTAAAAGTGTTACCTTTTTGAAAAACAGGCGCTGTGATTGCAAAAGGGGTGATGCGTTGTTTGTTCATTGCATTGACTCTGTTGTGTTGACTGCATGTAGTGTCTCACAATCAGTGTGGGTTGTCAATGGGTGCGGCTCAATATTACGCGCAGCTACGCTGTTTCACTGTCGATGCTATCAACCACGTTCTCACCGTCTTCCCCTGCCTTTTCAGGCGATGATTCATCAGGATTTATGTGGCGCTCGATATGTTCATCTATCGCGCTTTCAAAGCCAGATGTAGCCATTGTTTTCTCCATATCAATACCTGAACTCACGTTGTGATATTAACGCAAAAAGTAGTTAGCCGCTTTCTTTTGTGCGTAATGCAAGCTGGTGGCGAAGTTCTGCGTTTTCACGCTGTAGCGCATGAATTTCCTTTAGCACATCCTCTAAGAACATGGTGTGACCATTACGTGTGATGACAAACTGTTTTTGACGAACACAAAGGGCGAATTCGGTTTGTTTTTGTGACATAGGTAATATCCAATGCGTGATTAGTGAAAAGCAAGGCCGTGGCGCGATATAAGTTTCGCGTGATGTATACGAGACATTTTGACATCATCAAGCGTCGCGTGCACCACCCCTATAAAGCCACTGACGGCCAAGTTAATGTCCGTAACGCTCGCGTTGGTAGGCACATAGCCTGTGAGGTGTGATAGCACATTGACACCATCGATAATACACTCGCCGGTTAAGCGGACGCGACGCCCTTCATAACCTAACAATAGGCGAGCCTCTTGTGCGCCTGGTATGCCGCCGGTGCGCTTAGTGGCAAAAACATCAAGGTTTGCTTCTGATGCTGACCAGCCGAGTGATGTGGCGGCGCGTGTTATTTGACGGTGCATTAATTCTGACATGGCTTCCTCAGCGTTGTGTTGACAGGATAAGTGTAAATAAGTGAGGGTTGTCAAGGCCGATGTCACCCAGTGGTGACATCGTTAAGTTTTGCTGCGATTTCGGCAGGATCATCTACCAATGACAAAAACAACATCAAGTCGTCGTAAGAGAGCGTTTGCACGTCAATTTCGCCGTTGTGTAACATTACCTCAAAAATATGAGGATCAGCGCACAGCAAGCGTTTTTGCATGCTTGCAGGGCAGATTCGATAATACTGCTCGGCGAAGATGAAAGGGTTGAAGTCTGACCATACATAGCGTGTGAGTGGCGAGCCCCCCTGTATTGCTTTAGTGATCCAAGCGACGCTCTCCCTTTCACTCGCCTGCTTCATGGTAGACACAACGATTTTGAGAACATCCTGCAACCCTGCTTCCTTTAGAAAGGCCAGCATGTCGGTCGACCACATTTCTGCGTCACCTTCTGGGTTGATTAAATTTTCAATGGCAATGATAGCGGCCAAAGAAGGCTTTTGCCCTTGCGTGATCTGCAAAATGAGTAGCGGTATATAGCGCACTTTGACCACGTCTACGTTATAGCTTTTATCCGGCATGGTGTTGATTTTTGCAGCAAGCGAAATAAGCATGGAAAGCAATTTACGACGCTGTTTTTCGCCCAATAAAGGCTGCTCAATGAAAGGAGACAGCGTGTCCCGGCCTTTATCAAGCCAAGCGTAAAGTTTACCTGCTTGATCAAAGTTAAGGCTGGTGGATTGAGGTGCGTCAGGCAACACAAAGCGTTCCTTGTACAACCCTTTTTCAAAAGAGATGGTAAACAGGGTCTGGGAGATTTCTGAAACCGGCTTCACTGATGAGGCGTCAGCATCGAAAAATTGGATGGTCGATGGAACGTCAGGCGTGCCGCTGTCGATGACGATAGCGCGAAGCGGGGTGCCGCATTCAGTCGTTAGTTCAATGTGACCTGTGTTTGTATTGTTCATGATGATCCTTGGTAAAACGTGGTGGTGGAAGCGAGCCTACAGGCCCGCTAGCGCGTTATGCTGCAAGCGCACGCATGTCGTGGTGGCGTTTGTGTGCTAATCGACGAAACTTGATGCGTTCAGCAAAGCGTCGGTTAACTTCCTCAATGGTGGCGCCGTGCACGACATCGTAGGTTTTCCGCTTCGCGTCAAACCCGACAAAGCGGCTTTTCATGCCATCACTCCCGCACGTTACCCATTGGCCTGTTTGAAGGACAAGCGTGCCATCCTCGATTTGGCGGGCGATAGCGGGATCCCAAAGGTTTACGGTTTTGATGAAGGCCATGTGTTTTCCTCATTGCTGTGTTGACATGACCAGCATCTCAAAAACTGTGTGTATTGTCAATCTTTTTTGTGTGATTGCGATGCACCCAATGCAACACTAATGACAGCGATAACGGTGCTGTAATACTCAGGATAGCGTTCAGCAATCTCTTTGCAGGCAATCTGGTAAGCCTCATACCCGTGAGGGTGGGTGTAAAAGTCATCACCGACGCAGGCGTCATAGACTTTGAAGAGCACCTCTTCGACGTAAAGATTGAAGTAATAAGCGCCCTCTTGAGCGACGCGTTTTTTAAGCTGATTGGCTTGGTGCTTAAGCCCGTTACGTTCACCTTCAGCCTTGTAAAAGCAAGCCGCGAGATTCTTGGGCAGTTTCCCACTATCGAGGGCGTCAATTTTATCTAACCGCACCAACTTATCGCGCACAAACTGTCTGAACGCAGTCAGTGACTCGACGCGTTTATACAGTTCCTTTTGATCGGTGTCATCTTGGGTTAAGACGTGTAATTTTCTTACGTCAGCGCCGATGTTTTGAATATCAAACGCAGACAAGGTGAGTGTTATTTTTTGCATAGTTAATCCCAGTAAGCAGGCTAATTTCTCTTCAGCAAGTCCAGAAGCGCAGGTCTAAATGGCGCGCGGTGAAGCGTGGCGTTATCAATGTCGGTGGTGATGGCTGTGCACTCTTTTTGCGTGAGCCAGATAATGCCACAGTCGCGGTCACAACTGTTTTTGATTGTATAGGGGCGTAGCTGGAACGGGTAAACAATTATCGGCCATAAGTAAAAGACGAAAATAGAAGCCAGCGTGATAAGCAAAAGAGCGGTCGGCGACATAAAAATTCCTGCGTTGTGTTGACAAAACAAGTATCTCAAAATCTGAGAGTGTTGTCAAGTTGGTTTTTAGCGCGAACCCAAACGTCCGCGCTCTTAGCCATTACAGGGCGTAGGCCATAATGCTCGGTGCTTTTGGCGTCATGCCGCAGTGCTGTAGTAATGTGCTGATCACAGATAGGGTGTTTTCATCTATCGTGTGGAAGGTGTAGTGCACATTAACGGTTGAGCCCATGTAGGTATTAACATCAAGATTGACGCCACTAGTACCAAAAAATGAGGCAACGGGCTCGGCGTATGCCTCGCTGATCCGTGCGTTCCCCTCTTCTCGACGGCGTTTTGCCTCTTCACCAAGTTCAACCGCACTTTTTCCGGTTAGCTTCTTAGCTAGCGTATCACTGATGTTGTAAATGTACAGTTCCATATAGCCACTGTCATCTTTAGGTACAAACTTTAAGCTGTTTTCTTTGATGGGGTTACGTCCGAACTGAATAGACAGCCCGTAGCTGGCGCTGCGTTCGCTGTGCTCAACCATATAGTGGCGTTCAATTGCAGCAAATAAGTTTTCAACGTGCTGAACCATTTGCGTCGGTGCGAGTGCTGTTTGCAGTACAATTGTCATAATGTATTCCTGTGTTGTGTTGACAAAAAGAAGTGTCTCACAGCCTGTGAGTGAAGTCAATTGTTTTGGTTTTGCGGCATCATAGCGAGGGCAACGCTCGCACTTTTATGTTGATTTAACGGCTTTATTTAGATATAATTGGCATAAATCGTCAACACACAGGGTTTACATAATGACTCACCGTTATTACAGTCCATCGCAACTAAAAAAAATGTTTAATAGCTGCTGCTCGCGAAAGATGCAGGTCGCACTGAGTGCACCTAATTTCCCCAAGTGTATCATGCGGGATGTATTAGAAAGCGAGACACCGAGATTTGTGGCGGGGTACTACGCCAATGCTAAAAGTATTGAGAGTATGGCACAGATGCTCAATCACCCCGCATTTAGCGACAATGAGGTCAGCGAATTGCTGGCGCTTAATCCTGCGCTGGATGTGCTTTCACTGTACAGCGAGCGAGTGCCAGAGGCACTGTATAACCGTCTTCTCAATCGCGTTATTGATGGTGAGTATTCTGACGGAAATGTAAGTTTCATGGCGCAGAACATAGTCAATCATCGCGCATTCCCGTGGGAACGTGCTGATGCTATTATTGCAATGAATAATGCATCGCTGCTTGCTGAAATGGGGCAAGCTGCGTCATGTGATGCTGTATTGAGCGATATCGTTGCTGCTGTTCCACGCGTTGAAGATAAGACGCTCCATACCAACATATACATCAAAGTGGCTGAAAACGCCGCATGTTCACGTTCGTTGTTTAATCGCCTGTTAGCGCTGGAAATAGAGCCTAATAGCACATGCCGGATACGCATTGCGTTGCTAGATAATCACGAACATACGATGGAGCAATTTCGCGAAGTTTTAGCGTATGTGCAAAACAATGCCAATACAGACTGTCGAGCAAGGTATGTATCGGATGTGTACGACGCCGCATTTAAAAACGCTGACATGAAGCAATCCGATTTTATTGAGCTGGTTAAGTGCGACGCCTCTCAATACGGTATTGATGAAGGTTTTCACCGGCTTAATTTCTCAGATGCGCAAGCGGAAGCGATGCTGTTGGAATACCAGGGCAGCTGTGACGCGTTGTGCTACGCCATTCTTGACCGCGTAGATACATTGTCACCGGAGGTCGTTTCACAATTCATCGAGCGCGAGCCTGTTGACTCCTTATTAGTACGCAAGCTGCTAAGCAGTGGTAATGTCCCGTCGGGCATCTTGGATATGCTGGCGTACGACCCCGATCACACTATCCAAATGCGTGTCGCGATGCACCCCAATGTCTCAGACAGCACGTTTAAGTGTCTCTACCGTGTACGTGAGAGCATTATGAGTTCTAATAAGGATTATGATAAAACACTCTTCAATGAAAGCCCCGCGTTCGCGTTGCTTACGTCATTAAAGAACTACCTCATCTTGCATAATGATTACGGGTATGATCTGTTTGACTTCAAGAGTGTTAATTCGCCCAAGGCGATGACCAAAATGCTCATTGGTTCAAAACACCCTCAAGAGGTGCAGTTCTTGTTCGACAGTCAAGAGGCGGAGTCCTTGACCGCACTAAGCGCATTGCAGAGCGTGTTTACCAATTCACGTGGCAAACTCGACCGTCACGGATACATTCAGTTTCTTGCGCAGATTAATAGTGCATTAGGCACAGGTAAACAGGCGCAGAAGCGCGCAGGGCTTGCCATTGATGCGCCGTCACTACGCACCTGTTTGGCTTTTTTGTCACACGATGAAATGGTAGCCGTTGTGATGGATAACGCCATTACCGAAGCGCGAGATGTGTTTCGTATGTTAGCAACGCTCATTGCACGAGATTGCCCTGATGAAAGCGCCAAACAGTGTGCGTTGGTGCGTAAATGGCTTGCGTCTAAGAAAGACTACGGTGAAGCATTTCATAGCTACTTAAGCAACAAGCAGCAACGTGACTTCTCAATCAGTACCGTCAATGCGCGTTTCTATCAGGCCGATGCTATTGCGCAGCTTGACACTATCACTGAAAGCCTCCCGTCACACGTCACACTAACACTGCCGGAGGACACAAAAGCCCTCCGTGCATTAGGTCGTGCTCAACATCACTGTGTAGGCACACGCTACTATGCTGACCGTTGTACGGATGGCTCAGCGGTGATTTTCGCCCTGTCTACAGGTAATAGGTCTGATGAAACGTTCACCTATCAATTTGAACGCAGTTCGGGACGATTGGCGCAAGCTAAAGGGTTTTCCAATAGTGACACACCGCCAGAGCTTAATAGCGTGGCGTACGAGGTGTTTAACGCCATTAAAGACGCGTGTGAGGCGGCACGTGAGCAAGCGGCCTTGCCACAAGAGAATGAATAGGGGGTTCTAAGACCTAACAGCAGACTGCCGCTGGTGGTCTGTTGTTGCCTGTCAGGTCAGAGCGCCCAGTTGTGAGCCACCCATAAACATTCTTCGCGCGAATATCTGGGTTTTCTTGATGGGTTTAGGAAAACGAGATGATTGTTGCACCACTTGCTGTGCGAACGAGTCATGTGAGCCCCGCTGCACTAAAAGTTATGGTGTTAACAAGAGAGAGTGTCTAGTGAGCTGTGTGCCAAGTCAGTAAAGTTCGATAACAAGGTTGTCTTTTCGCGGTGGATACCGTGTTGGTGCTACGCGACGATGCATCCGCGCCTTTTCAGTAAGCGCGCGCTCAATACCCTGTTGAATATACAATTTGGACTCAGGAAGATGCAGATCATTAACAAAGAGTCTTGTGCGATAGCGTCCGTTGCAAGGATGGGGAGGGATAATAAACGGGTGTTCCGCCAGTGAAGGCGTAAATATAGCCTGCCTCGGGCAAAGTTCGCCGCGAAAGCAAAACTCGTCACTGTTCCATGTTGCGCGACCTACCGATGAAAGCCAAAGAGGCGCGGGTGGGCTGCACTGAATGCGACACTGAAGCACCTCTATTGCATAAGCAAAAGCGCCGTTTTTGTAACCCTGGGATAAAAGGTATGCCTTACTGATGTTTGGTGCAATGTCTGTTGTCATGCGCTATTTCCCTGAAAGCGCTGCATGACTCTTGTGATAGAGGCATGCAGGTAACGTTTTATGATAACGACAATGGCGCAGGTGCTTTTGATGTTGAGATATTGGTGATATCCTCCGCGGTCACGCCATGCTCTTTGTTTATCTGAGTTAGGAAGTCAGCAAGGTTATGCGCTATGCCACGTAAGGTTTCGCCGTTTTTTTGTGTTGCTACAAAGCTTGTACGCATGTTATTGGTCTCCATGTTCGCTGTTTGATGCTGCGTCATACGTTGCGCAGTCCAACGCGAAGTCAGCATAAAGTTCGTCTTCGCTGGCCTCGCTCGTAAAAATAAGGCCATTATTTGGGTCAAATGGCGTAAGTTCGCTCGTGTCGATGATAGGTGTTTCTATAGGCAATGAAGTTGGTTCAGCCCCCTGCATCATCGCCTCATACTCTGCATCATCATCTCGCACCTCATCATCTGTCATGTTGCTGTAGAAAATGGGGTTATCGTTAGGGTTAAACACGATGTAAACTCCTGTTTCGTTGACAGGATGAGTATCTCAAAAACTGAGAGTGTTGTCAAGATTAAGTGCGTATTGCGCCTTACTCTCGTAAAGCGCATACCGTTACATTATGACGCCTTGCTACACAGCGACTGAGAGAGCGCCTGTTCTGCGTTGACGATATCATCAAGCGCCTTTTGAGCGGCGTTGACTTCAGCGGTCTTTTCTTCTTTGAGTTTCTGAATATCCTCAGCATACACACTCAACGCATACGCACGGCCTTCTTCATTAAGAAAATCCCACAGCGAGAAGATAGTCACGTAGTCATTGTAGACACTATTCAACCTTGCGCCTTCTACTTGGATTTTGCTGAGGTATTCTACGCCACCTGCACCAAGAGGGAAAGCGCCGTCAATCTGAATCCCGTACTCGGCATTATAATAACACGACCATCCATTCCCTTTGCCTAGAAAACTTTCAGGTGTTGTGAAGCTGATATCCAAGAAAGATAAAAGCGACGACATTTTAAGTCGATTTTCGCTGCGGTAGCTTATCTTATCTTTGTCTAACTGAGCAGCAAGATTTTTAATCGCCGGTGGCAGTTCAAATCGTGGTGATACATTCTTTTTCATGAGCGCGCTCTCTGTGTTGTTGTGTTGACAAGGTTAGTATCTCAGATGCTGAGAGCGTTGTCAATGGGTTTGACCTCGCACACGCAAGGCCAATGTCAGAAATAGCGATTGACGTTAGCTGCCAAGGTAGGTGCGCAGTGCGCGTTTGACGTCATTGGCATAGCTAGACGCTTCGCTTTCAGCCGCATTTTTTTCTTGCTCTGCCTCCTCCGCTTCCTCGCTCTCCATGTCAGCGTTGTAGTAGGTGTCTTCAGCGAGTTTAAGTTCGCCTACGGCATGCGCCCAATTTTCATATGCCGAAAGAAGCTCATCGGCGTCCGCGTCCTCAGAGACATTGCGCTCTCCCATAGACTCACCCACGAGTGTTTTCACGAGTGTGGTGTCAGGCTGATGGTTCGCTAGCGAGTCTAACACGGTGGACTCAAGCTCTGAAGTCGATGGTGATTGTTCGTTGCTCATAGTGAGGCTTCTCTCTGTTGTTGTGTTGACAGGATAAGTGTCGCAAAAACTGAGAGCGTTGTCAATAATTTTGTGCACAGTGGTTGATTATTAAACGACGAAACCGCCAGAGGGGGAAGCAAAAAAAGGCGCAGTGCGCCTTTCAAATGGATGTTGTCACAACGTGTCATTCCCATTCTGATTGCGTCAGTATCATGGTAATGATCGCATCCCCATCATCATGGCGAGCCATCACATCGTCATGCCATGCCACAATGTCGTCGCGACCCACTTCTTTGACCCGTGCCAGCCACGTTTCTCTCACCTTGCCTTCAGGGGCTTCGTCAGGGTAAGGCGCAATCAAATCCTCTGGCGTGTCACCGTTGTTGACTAAGTCGCGTAGCACCACGCCCTCTTTAGCAAAATGAATGCGGCTTATGACGTTGGCGTATATCGTGACTAAATCAATAGTGTAACCCAGGGTTTTAAGTAACGCATTCGCGTCCTCTAGCTCAGCCTGACTGTACTCAGGTGGTAGGGCAGCAAATGAGCGAGCGCAGGTGCGGAACTGAACCGCCATGGGGATAACGGCATTAACATCCGCGGCACCACCCGCATTGGCTTCAAGTATGGCGGCGATATTCGCCTCAAGGGTTTCTGCATCGCACAGCTCGTCAAACGCGACCAGTAACAACGAAACAAACGCAGTGCTTTTGCCATTGATGCCAGAGCGTAGCGCATCAAGGTATTCTTCAGATAGTGGAACAGCGTTATTCATGTTATGAATTCCTTTACATGGGTGTGCGCCACAATGGGCGCACAGGCGCAGTTAACCGTTGTCGGATACAGGGGCGCTTTGCACAAGCTCATTAAGATCAGCCATAAGCTGTGAGACTGCCTGAGACACTTCGTACGATTTTGGGTTAGACTCATCAAGCGCATTGATGATTTTACGTTTAAGCTTGCCTGCTTCGCTCGCGACCTCGCGAACTAATTGAATTTTCTTTTCTGACATTGTCATTCTCCGTTGTTGTGTTGACCAGGTGAGCATCTCAAATTATGCGTGCGTTGTCAATGTTTTTCTCATTAAATTGAAAATAATCAAATTTAACAGGCGCAAAAAAGCCCGCCAGCATAACCTGGTACGGGCGTTGTCGTCACAACAATGTGAGGGTCGGCGGCGAGAAGGCGTCAACACAACAGGCCGCCGACGTAAAGGGTGCCCGGCGAAGGCGTTTTACGTCAACAAAACAACAGGTGCCGGGACTTTAAGTTCAATACTGATGGTTGACGCATCAGGGCGCATTATCCTTATCCTTGATTCATTAGAATGGTTGCCAAGGCACCTTCGTATTCGGATAAGTAATCGCTCTCAGGGTTAGTGGCTAAGACGAGTGTAAGCACAATGATAAGGCTATCTCGCATCTGACCTACTAACTTATAGTTCATGTTACCTAACGGCTGGCTCGCAATATGATAGAGCAGGGAGGTTTTGGCGATGTACTCACTGCCGCAGACCCCGTTTTCAGCATTAAGTTTTTGTTCCATTTTGAGCACATCATCAAGCTTCATCGCCAATAGCGACGATTGCGCATTCAGTTTATCTCGCAGCGCTGTCCACAGTTTCCCCACGTTAACACGGTTTGTTTTTTGTTTATTGTTCGTTGATGCGTGAGACATGATAGCTCCTGTTGAACGATGATTGTGTTAGGTCTTGATAGGGGTGGCAAATCGCCACCCGCATAGTGTTACTTAAAGGGCCTCGTAGTTGATGACCAGCGCGCGCACTGCGTCATCATCCTCATCCCCCTCCTCAACTACGGCGTAGCCAGAGTCCGAGGATGGGCTGCGGTTAAGATAAACCTCATTAACCTCATTAAAACCAATCGCCTGAATCGTATTTCCGCGGTCTCCGTAGTTCCACGCAGCGACAACAAGGTCGTCATCATCAAGTCCCGTTAGGTTATCGAGAAAGTCGCCTACCGTCATATGTTCAGAGACGTCGCCCGGTTCGAAGAAGTGAATAGGGGTGTCGCTGTCATCTTCATCGCCCTCCTCAACCACGGCATACCCAGAGTCTGAGTAGCTCGATGAGGTGATAAAGCCAGATGTAAGGTCGCCCAGTGGTACTGCCTGCATCGTTCTAGCGCGGTCACCGAACGTGCATGTTGCTACAACAATGTCATCGCGATCAAAGTGAGATAGCGCGTCGATGCATTCAGCTTTGGTTAGGGTTGAAATCATGGTGTTGCTCCGTTGTTGTGTTGACAGGGCTAGTGTCTCAAATGCTGTGTGTATTGTCAATGTTTTTTTATAAGCGTGGGGAGATTATTGTAGATAAATATCTCCCCGCTAACGATAACTACATTGCTTCCACGGCGTTGCGCAAATCACGCAGCGCATCAGCAAGCTCGCCCTGAGTAAACTCTACTGCTTCGTGAGCGTCATCGATATCATCAACATCGTCGTCACCCTCTTCCTCAGCAGCCTCAATTGCCTCTACGGTATTCATCGCATTGACCCACTCCATGAAGGTATCATCGACGCGTTTAATGTTTACCGCAAGGTTTTCAAGAGAGGCCTCTACCGCTTCTTTGAACAGTGCATCCACGCCCGCAATGTTTGTGCTGTCGTCGTTGTTGTCCATACGCGCTTGAATGCTTGCGCATGAAGCCAAGATTGCTGTTTTAAGTGAGGCAGTCAGTGTTGACATAAAGTGTTACTCCGTTGTTGTGTTGACAGGATTAGTATCGCAAAACCTGTGTTTATTGTCAACGTTTTTTTCATGTTTTCCTAAAAAAACAGCGAAAGTCAAAACTTAATTTATTATGCCGCGTACTTAGCGGCAATCGTTTGCAGCCACGTTACGTCATAGCGCTCTGCTGGCACCCACTCTTGGTCGTTTTCAGACCACCATTCACCTTGGGCATTGACCCAAAACAAGTCTCTGCATTTGCTGTCATCTTGCTTCGGCCCCTTTAGGACCCAAATCAAAGTTAACCATTATATATTTCCTTGTTGTTTACGTATTGCGTGACAGTGAACGTGCCACGCAAGCGCCGTGTGCGTTTATCTAATGTTGCCGAGAAAACCCCGTGATCAGAACGAAGTGATGTCGCGGGGATGAATCGGTAAATTCAGGTTGACAGCTCTACTATATACAGTAATCTATACAGTATATGAAAAAGACGCTCAGATACAATTACAGGCTTAAGCCAACGCTGGAGCAGGAGGCTAGACTCATTGAGTTTGGTGCAACAGCCCGTGGCATTTGGAACCTGCTGTTGTCTGAAACAATGCGTCGATACGAGTACGATAAGACGTTCTTGTTTTACAGGGATATGGCTTCATTGCTCAAAGAACTAAAGTCTTTTGATGAGTTTGCTTGGGTAAAGGCGTTTGACTCAGCAGCAGCCCAGCAAGTCGCAAGAGATCTGGAAACAGCACTAAAAAACGCCTTTTCAAAAGGTCGGTTGCAACGTTTTCCAAAACATAAAGTCTCTTATAAGCGAAAGAAGCTTCACAATGACAGCTTTCGAGCGGTGAACAATTCCAATTGCATACGCATTGAAAATGACTCTATTAGCATCCCAAAAGTGGGTAAAATACCCATCATCTTACACCGCGACTTAGTGAGCCAAATTAAGACCGTTACTGTCCAGTATCGTCATGGAAAATGGGAATGCAGCATTACGCAAGAAGTGGAATGTAAAGCCGCTAAAAAACTACTGGAAAGCATCACAGGTTTTGATATTAACTCTAAGCAAACGGTAGTGGGCTCAAATGGCTTTACTGCCAACAACCCGAAGTTCTTAAAACAATCAAAAGAGAAATTAAGCCACTTGCAACGCCAGCTTGCAAGGCGAAAGAAAGGGTCTAATCGCTGGCAAAAGACCAAGCAACGCATCAATAAGCTTCACGGCAAAATCTCACGGCAAAGACTCGACTTTGCACATCAAGTGTCACGACAGATAGCCAATGAAACTGATATTCTGGTGTTTGAGGATTTGAATGTGAAAGCGATGCAAAAGTTCAACGGCAGTATGGTGGCTGACAATGTGATGGGCTTAATTACCCAGCTCTCGAAATACAAGGCTGAGTTGGAAGGTAAGCTCTATCACGAAATTGGTCGCTTTGAAAAATCCACAGGGATTTGTTCAGAATGCGGCCAACGCCATGTTTTAACATTGAGCGATAGATATTTCACCTGTACTGCTTGCGGAACGTATCAAAACCGCGACTTCTCAGCGGCTAAAAGCATAGCAAAAACAGGTGAGACAGACTTAATTGCGGCTGGGATCGTCGCAAGGGTAATCCCCATATCTCAGCAGAAATCAGCTAGTAAAGCGAAAGCCTTCGAGCTATCGAAGTTTGCTGTTGGATCTGAGAAAAAAGAAGCGGCCTAGCTTCAAAGCTAGACTGTAGAAGCCCAGTGATCAGAGCGAAGCGATGTCGCTGGGTAGTTCACGCCAAGCCAGTAAATGCCTGACGTCGAAGGTCGTCCTCATGGAGGTGTATGCCGCCGCCAAAGCAGGGTGCGTCGTTGTGCGCCAAGATGAACATCATCGATGCCGGAGAAAAATGCAGTGTGTACCCATCCAGTAACGTATAGATATGCATGCCGTCTCTGATTGAAAGTGGCGCGAGTGGTAGCAATGCGGCTGGTAGTGGAACGGTGATTGTCCCCTCCAGCACCCCCTCTTCAAGAAAGACGGTCAGGAGGTCTAGCTCGCTATCAACGACATCCTGGGAAACCGAGAATATCGCCATATCAGAGAGCGTGTAGCGTTTCATTACCTCGTCGCTATCCAGTGCAAAGGGGATGCCGGCGCTTGTGGTTAAAATCATTGATTCGAGCAAGGTGAATGCCTGTGACGCCATTGCGCTGTCTGACATTTTAATGTCATCAAACAGGCCATCTCTTGACATCGATAACACAACCGCAGGCGCATCGCTTTTTGACGTGATGCAGGTTGCGAGATCTTCATCACTGGCAGGGTAGGCCTCATCCATAGCAAGGAGCTCAAAACGTTCATCAATGCGATCATGTTCGAAATCGTTGTCCTCTAGGGCGATGGCATCAAGTACAGAAAAGTGGACGCCAACTTCAACCAAATAGTCGGGTGCATAGTCTTCGTGTTTGTTTTTGTGTAAAAACTCCCAGCGACGAACATGCGTCACACTATTGTAATGCGCGAACATTTCATGGGTGTTATTAAAGCCAAGCAGGGTGGCTGTGATGTCGTCGGCGACGCGCACGTCGAGCTTGCTCTCGCCTTTTGAACCGATGGCTTTGCTCATTGCAGCCTGGACAGCAGGATCATTAATGGTGTGTGATAGCAGGACAGCAAGCTTATTCGGGGAGAATGATTCTCGCAGTGAGTCTCGTAGCCCCTGCATGTGTGATTTAGACACGATCTGTTGACGTAATGACATAAGGTATTCCTCATTAATGGTGCGCTTGTGCCCCGTTCCCAATCGCACCCAAGGTGTTATGTCGTTGTATGTAACGTACCACAGGTGAATAGGTAAAGATGTTGCTTACGATTTTGGCCAAAGGGGCGGCGTAGGTCGTATGGCCTACACTCCATCGGAGCAACTTAAATATATCAAACGAACAAACTAGAGTCAACAAAAAAAGACCCTTTAGGGTCTTTTTGTTAGAGCGCTGAGTGCCGCTTACGCGTTGTCTTTTTGCGAAAGCACAAAGTGATGCGTGACGGTGTTGACGGTTTCAACGTAAGCGTCTGCGTCCCCGCCAAAGTCATAATCGACCGTTTCGCCATCTTCTATGCCTGCATCCTCAAGCGCGGTCTGCGCCTCTTTGCTAAAAATAAGCGCGATGCCTTGATTGCTGTCTCCCGGCGTCATGTACTTGCGTAGCACCTCAGCATCTTCGGGTGAAACAAAGAGAACCGTTGCTGCCATAAAAACCTCGCTTGGTGTATTCGCCTGCGGATACGCCCGCAGGCTAGTTGGAAATAGAGTGTAATGAGTTGCGTGGCGCTATGCTATGAGGCGCGCACCAAGCAACGAGAGCTGGATGAGCAATAAAACAAGCCCTGTTGCAATAAAAATAAAGAAGTAGGCAAGACCCGCGTTATTGTCGTTGTGCTCTGGCACCTCCAAGAACACACACAACGTAAATAAAGCGCGTGTGATGATGTTGCCACGCCCATACCCTTTGTTGAGCGTGTAGGCAAGCATCAAGAAGGTAAAAGCCAATGTGCCTGCTAAGAAGCCACTCATTGCCTCTGTGAGCGTGAGACCGGCTACCACGCTACCAAGAACCATCGCGATAGGGAAAACGATGTTAAGGTGTAGCGTGCTTGCTAATGCAAGGTACCACTGTGGGATGCGAAGCTCATTCATGCCGATATGTCCTCTAGTTAATAGTCGTGGTGCTAGGAGATAAAAAGGCTCAGTTGCAGCCTTTAAATGCCCATTCACCGTCAAGCGTCGAGACAAGCGTATTGGCAAGTGCGCCACACACTTCATCGGCTTTTCTCCATGACACGACAAGATCAAAGCCAAGGCATGAGCCAGACAGCATGTCGTCATTAGGGTTCTCAGGATCTTCAACTAAATGCAAGCGTCCAAAACCCTCTTTGCCATTGACAAGAATATCGATACCTTCTCCGTTGTCATCCCCTTCATCCGTGAAATCCTGGAAGGGTTTTAGTCGGATAGTGTTCTTTTTGCCATCGTCTCGTGCTGATAGCGTTAAAGAGGTGCGAACCTGACTGGCGCGTTCAATGAAGAAAGCAACCTGCTCTGGGGTAATGGTTGACGCTTGAACGGTAGTGCTCATGGTGTTTTATCCTGCTGCTGTGTTGACAAGGTTAGTATCTCAAAAACTGAGAGCGTTGTCAAATAAAAAGGCTATCACAAATAAAATAATCTGCTATTATTAACATCATGTTCACAAGGAGGTTGGATGATGACTAACGGAATATATGGCGTCGTGTTCGGTGGTGCCGTGGCGCTGGGAATATCACTTATCGCTTTATTTTTACCCGAACTACAAACAGTAGCCCCTGTCGCACTTTCAGCGCTAGGTTTGGCTGTTGGGTATGCAGGGCGGCGTAACGTATAGTTACGCCAACAATGTAGCGTTAGGCTGTCTCTTTGGCAGCCTCAGTGTCTTTAAGATAAGCCATCTGAGCCTCGCCTTTTTCACTGAGTGTGAGCCCACTCATTTCACACACGCGCGCAACGAGCTTCTCAACATCAGCGCTAGGCAGAGATAAGGACTCAAGCGTTTTAACACTAAAGCGTGCCGCTTCCTTTAATCCCATAGTGACACCTTTACCGCCATAGGCTTTAACAAAGCTGCCGTCGCGTGACTTAAGCTGCGCATTGGCTTCATAACGCTTGGGTGGCTTACCGCCACGGGCACGCGGAACGCTGCCATCATTAAATGCGACCTCTACCTCGATATAGGTAGGCAAGCCTTTGGTTAGCGGGCAGCTGTCTGATGTTAGGCAGTCGATACGTGCAATGACATTACGTCTATTCATGGAATTACCTTCTTTGTTGTGTTGACCCGTGTATCATCTCACAATGTGAGTGCGTTGTCAATGATAACGCACTTAATGGCGCTTTTACTCAGCGGCGTAAAGATCACTGTTAGGGTTTTGAAGCTCTGAGATGACGTGTTCAGCTTGCTCTCTCAGTGCAAAGAACACTTTGTTTCGGAAAGACTCAGGTGTGCGGTATGTGATTCTAATTTTGGTCCCACTTCGCATAGGAATTTCAGGATCATAGTCATCCGCTCCTGGTGAGTTGTCAAAAGCCGTCACCAGGTCGACCTGGTAATTGATTTTAACCACGGTGCCATCATCGCGCTTTCCATCTGTGTTGCTGCTGATAAGGCGTGTGGTGTAGATGTTCTGAAGTCTGGTTTTGCTCATAGCGAAGTTCTCTTGTTGTGTTGACAATGTTAGTATCTCACAGTCTGTGTGGGGTGTCAATGGTTTGTTTTATGGTGCTGCAAGTGTCAGGTTGTTTTACACTGGTGGGTGTATATCCATAAGGAGTGTAAATGTGTGAATATACAAGGCGCTGAACGACTGCGGGTGCGCTTTTAAATGCGTGAAAAAGGCGGCATAAGCATTGCATGGAGTGGGGCGATTTAAGGATAAACATACAAATGTAAAGTGGGGAAGAAGTATGAAAAATTTTTTCAAAAAAGGTGTTGCTGCTTTTGCAATAACCATTGCAATGGTAAGTGGTGCAAACGCTGCAAACTATATTCCGCTAGACTGGAAGGCAGAAGGTGACGGGCTTGCTTTTCTTGACTATGACACCGGGATAGAGTGGTTAAAGCTTGACCAGACAAAAGGGATGTCAATTAACCAGGTGAGTGCAGAGCTCGGCGAGGGCGGTTTGTTTGACGGGTGGCGTTTTGCAACGGCACTTGAAGTACAGGATATTGTGACTGATTTAACGGGATATGACACCAGTCAATCTCGCTATTATTACAACAACCGCGAAAGCTCACCAGCAGTACAAGAAATTGTTGACGATTTTAGTGCTCAGTTCGGGTGGACGTACAAGCGCATATCGGGTTCGTCATGGAATGTAGAACATGACTATTACTCCTACGGCATGTATGTTAATGAAGGCAATGTGAATATGGCGGGTGTACGTTGGTTCAAAGATCCGATGACAACGCAGCGAACGCGGTATTATTCGTATTCCTATATTGATTACACGCATGAGTCATATACGTTAGACGCAACAGCAGCAAGTCGGGGCGTTTACCTGGTTGCTGACGGTGGCGCCACATTGACCACGCAAGAAGATATGTCCCTGGTGGAGAATAATGCTAATGCCCGGTTAGCCAATGTAAGCGCGCCAGGCGCTGTCATGGCGGGATTGGGGTTGTTGTCTTTAGCCGGTCTAAAAAGACGTAAGAGCGCCGCGCGCTAACATCTCAATTTCATACCTCGCCCCGTTTTTTCTGGGGCGAGTTTTACCCTCATAGCTCACACCAAAAACCTCAAAAAAGTTGACTTATGATGTTAATTTTAGTAAAATTGACTACGTCAACACAACGAGGTAACAGCCATGAACATTGAACAACTACTCCAAGAGCCACGCATCCTGTCATCGCTCATACAAGCAACGGCAACCATTTTTGGTTCACTTGTCGCGCTGGTGGGGCTATTAATCACAACCAATGCGATATGGAATAGGCGTAAGCTGAAAACGAGCCTGCTTGAAGCCTATCAAGACCTGCGCGTATACCAAGAGGTTGAGCGAGTCCATGTTGAGATGAACATTGGACGTGGTGAAACGTCAAACATGAACAAGGTGAGAAACATTGTGTTTGAAGAAAAAGGTATTCGTACGTCTGGCAAAAACTCTCCAGCTCAAGTAGAGCGTAAAATCGCAAGGCTGGAAGGAAGCGAATAGCACGCCACAGAACTCACTTAACATACAAAAAAGGCGGTTCTTTCGAACTGCCTTTTCTTATGCTGAAACTCAAAGTGACTAATAAACGACACCTTTAGCAATGACCTAAATCAAGTGCTTTGATTGAGGTAATGATGTAAAGCTCACCTCTTCTTTATCAGGATTAATGTCGATAGTGTATCCTAGCGCTTTCACCACCGCATCGTATTCCATTGCATACAGAGAAAGACGTGTGGCGACGCGCAACCATTCCTTGTCACAGTTGTCGTTAGTGATACAGACTATATACTCGCTTACCTCATCATTAAAAACGAGCGAATCGTCAATGTCCGATAACTGAGCGTGAAATTTGCTGAGGCCGTCAGGTTCGTAAGTGCGATCGATGACGCTAAGGGCAGATGAGTAATCATCTTGATGCACCAGCGCAAGGGATAGCTGTGTGCCACGTTGCTCTGTCGTTTCTATATCAAAGTAAACGGGAACAAAGCCAAGTGCATTAAGCTCGCGCAGTGTGTTTGTCGTCACATGCATGGTGCTAGGCACGTCAGATGACGCACGGCGAGCGTAGATTTCAAACTCATTAAGGTTAACATCGTCTTGAATATAGAAGCGTAAGTGTTGCCATTTAATTAGCGTGGCATTGATGGTTTTGCCATTAATAGATAATGATAGTCTATCCATGTAAGTCCTCGTTGTCAGTGTTGTGCATCACATTGGATGCGTGCATCAGCGTTAATGTTGCCAAAACGTTATCACCAGCCTTGCGTGGCAAGTGTCGCTACACGTTCAATGGCACGTGAGGGCATCATATTAGTAAACTTGCACGGTTTCAGATTATTGTGTGGCGCGCAGTTAACCAGTCCCGTGGTTGCGTAAAGCTCAACGGTTCGTGCAGGTCCGATAACCTTGATATGGCGATTGGTGCTGTTACACACGCGCACGGTAACGTCTTTTCCAAGTCGAGACTCCAGCGCAGGAATAAGTTTGTGGTTAGGCATTGCTTTCCATGCTGAACGAACTGGATCGGTTGCGCGTTTTTGTGCTGGCGTTAGTGGCATGTGTTCTCTCCGTTGTGTTGACTGTATAAGTGTCTCAAAGCGTGTGAATTTTGTCAAGTGCGGCGAGGTGAAGGTGGTTTTTATTATTGTAAATAATCAAGAATAGTAACGCGACCTATGCCGCGTTACTTTAGCGATGCGTTTTTTATCTTACATCATTTTGCAAATCATGGTCGCCCACGTTTCGAGGGCATAGTCGCCATTGAGCAGTTCATCAGGCGAAAAGAAGCCGAGAGACTCAAGCTCGTCTTCTTTGCTTTCTACCGTCATGGCATCAAGCTCTATCATCGTAACCAAGGCAACGTGTTTCGCATCAACACCGGTCTCATCAGCAGTGATCACTTTGTCCAACTTGGTTTGACTCACCACGTTGGCCCCATTCAATAAGACCTCTTCGTCAATTTCACGCGCAGTAGCGTTCTCAAGTGACTTTTCAAGATCAATGACACTTTTATCATACACTAGGTCGCCAAGGTCAAAATGACCGCCCACCACCACAGCAACCTTGTTATGAAGCCCCTTTTCACCGCCTTTTTCAGTGCGGCGATATGCCCAGATTTTGCCCTTGTGCGTAAACACCAGCATAGGCATAACTTGACGGAAGCGATAATCTCTTTCAAGCTCGTGGCGGCGTGCAATGATGATATCGCCTGGTTCTAGCGTGAAGTCGCAAAAACCATCTTCGCTGCGGTTTACAAAATGCATAGCGTCAACACACACAATGTGCGCAAGATGTTTTGGGTTAATGTTGTCAGTGCGTAGTTTAACCATATTTATTCCTCAGTAAATGAAAATGCCACCGTCAGCAGTGGCATAAAAATGATATAAAGAAGGTATCACATTTTTGTGTTGATGTGTTCGACAATCTCGAATCAGGCTGTCGTTTGAAGCATGTCGTCAATCTCTTGCTTAACCCGCTCTAAAAAGTCGCGTCGTGCTTTGACATCACTGCGTGAACGTTCACCGTCAGCATGAAGGTTTTCAGGGCTGAGATCACACTCCACCGTTTGCAATACACGCACCGCGTCGTCAGGTAAGGTGTAAGGTTTAGCATTAAAGAAAGCTTGACGTTTGTTGAGGTGGTCAAGGTATGCATTCAAAGGTGACATAATGTACTCCTCCTATGCCAGTGAAACGCTAAAGCCGTTATGACAAAAGCCGGTTTCGTTTGAGATAAAGTCGGAGGCACGTTCTTGAAGCGCTTCTCCGTCCAACGGCGTATCCAGCGTCATGGTAAGTGAGGTGGGTAATGCATCATGGCCCTCATCATAATCAATATCTGAGATTAAGTATGAGGTTGAAGCTTGAGCAAAACCGTATTCAACGGCGAGGCGCTGTGCAACAAGGTTGGCTTCTTTCATCTTGGCTTCGTTGGCCGCAAGCGCATTGTGAATGGCCGTGGCTTCGCGTTCTAATCGAGCGCCATCCATAGGGTGCAGCGTCTCACATTGCAATTGTTTTGTTGCAATGTCATGGCAGGTGGTCTCTTGACCTAATGCTTTAGCTGCAAGAATTTTTATCGCTAACGCATCCGCGTAAGCCATTGTTTTCGTCGTAGACATAGAGGTATTCCTTTTGCTGTGTTGACAGGAATAGTATCTCATGGTGTGAGGGCGTTGTCAATGAAAACAACGCCCTCGCACGACTAGCCGCGATGCATACGGCGCGCTTTTTTACCAATGTGCTGGCGACGGTCAGACAGGAAAAAGGGCTTCTTTTGCGAACTAATGTCACGCATATTAATCGTTTGCTCACAGCGGTCAACGTAAAGCTTAAGCTCCATAACGTCAAAGCTCGGCATCGCATCCGTAACAAGCACATGGCGCATACGACGGACAGCGGCCTCTCGCAATTCATCCGTAGTGGCATGAAACAAAACGGGGTCGGCATCTTTGCATTCGTTCACCAGTTCAGCCAGTGGCATATCATCTTTGCGCCATAGGCCACGGATTTGAAGCCCAAGCAGTAGTGTTGAGCGGTAGACATCCTGTGAAATAATGTCCGCATCCACCACGTATTGACACCATGCCTCAACCATTGCCAGCGAACTGACTGACACCATGCGGCTTAATGCGTTTAACTCGTTGTTGGGGTCGCGAAAACCAAGCGTAAATGTCGCTGTGTTGTCACCTGAATCGTCGGCAACGCATACACGCAACTGTGTGGTTTCATCATCAGAAGTGTTATCGTGGGCCCACTGCTCTACGGTAATCGAAAAGCCACCCACATTATCTACCTCTGAAAAAAGAAGCGCTGCCATCATAGTAAGCTTGTCTGGGGCTTGGCTAGACGCGCCTGTCACTGTGCCAGATGCTGAAAGTGACATACCGTCTGGTGTATCTGAAAATGCGGCCACAAAAGCTTTTGTGCCACGTTCATTCGCAGTTAATGACAGTGATGATAAGATGGGATGCATACGTGTTTTTCCTTTGCTGTGTTGACAGAAAAGAGTATCTCACAAGGTGAGTGTGTTGTCAATGGCGATGGCGTATTAAAACGCTAACGAGAACAAGCAACACCTATCATTAGTTCACAAGGTGGCACCGCGTCATTGCCATCATCGATGCTGACATGCTTGACGTCTCGTTTTTCACACACCGCTTTCACATATAAATTGAAGTGTTCATCACTGTCTATCACAATAGAAAAAGTAAGGCCAAACGCGGAAACGTTCTCGCATATTTGGTCAAGGCGTGCTTCACCCTCAACATCATACTTGCGCTCAATCGCTTTCGCGGTGAGGCGATAGCCCAATTCATCTTCAGCGCCAATATCTTGATCGGTGTCTACCACCGGTGTGAAGCTGTTGTGAGTCACGATACACGACACGACGTCTTCGCGTGGCGATTCTGCACTCTGTCCTTCATTCTGGTTGATAACAAGTGTCCAATTGCCTACGTTGATGATGCGTTGCGTTTCAGTATTCATGTTGTTTCCTTGATGTACGCCTATGTTGATAAAAAAGAAAAAGCGTCTCAATGAGGCTCTCAACTATTTAAAGCGGGCTTTCATCTAGCCAGAAAGCAGATAAAGTGCTGATATTAATAAATAGTTTAGAAGCATCACCTGCGCTATTACCGTAATCAACAATAATCAAGTCAAATTTCGACTCTTGAATTTGAGAAAGTGAATATAGGTTATCTAATTCAATTCTTTCTGCTGTCTTTCCAAGTTCAATCCCGTAAACGCCTCCCATAGCATCATCTTGGGCGTATGGGGTAAGGCTATTTTGAAAGTCATTAAACTGCTCTGGGTTTTCTAGATCGTAAAATCCACTTGGTTTTGCTTTTTTCATGAATGTGTCCTTGGTTAACTTGACGGGTAATCTTGTCAAAAAGGTAGCGACACCGTATTGACAAAACTAGAGTCTATTGGCGTTTCTAGTGGAAGCCGATTTTTGTCCACTCTCTGCCCTCGCTGAGCAGCTCACGTTAAGTTAGTGTTTCTGCATCACTATGGCAGTGAATGGTCCCATACAAGTAGACTCTGTGATTGTAAACGTCGCATACCTGGCATTTAATGTTGCATTGATATTGTCACGTCGCTCTCCCGCAGTGTTACGTACAGAACGAACACCTTGCGCCTTCAATGCATCAATCAGCGCCTTGCCGTGGTGTCCATCAATGCACTTCTCTGTGCGCTTAAACGTGGATGACAGTAGTTCTGATATGAGTTTTGCTACTTGATTGTTCATAAAATTCAGTCGTGCTAAGCAAGGGGGTTTTTTATATGGTATTCGTACAGTGAGGGTTCTTGGCGTCGCCAAAAATCAACATCTTCACTAAAGTAACCGTTGTCTAAATCAAAGCCGCATTCAGCAAGAAAGTTGCGCTCACGGCGCTCACGTTCAACGTTATTCATAACAAAAAATCGCTCTTTGATACTGGTTGATAGTGGCAGGGCGTGTGCCCTGCCTCGTGACGCTAGGTGCGCGTGATGATGTCGACAAAAAGACTGTCGTGGATACGCTGTGATACTGTTAAGGTGATGGGTTTTTTGAACGCTCTACCATCAAGACTTTGCGTACAACCGTCCAATTCAAGCGATTGCTTTGCAATCCCCATTGACGCATAACGCGTGCGGATAAGACGCATGGCATCTTGGCAGCTTTGTATATCGTCGTAACGATACGATAAGTTGTAGTCAACCTTGACCGGCACATACTTCCCTGACTGTCCTTTGACGGCTGTGACCTTGCCTTCAATGCCCGTCGGTAAGAACGCCGTAAGGCGCTTGTCCGTTGTGGTCGGAAAGGCAATGGCAGGTGTTGATTGATACAGCACGCCATCTACGACGTTAGGGACATTGGTCGCCTGACCTAACTCAACGTGCCCAAACGTATTGTCTTGTTTAGCGGGGAACGCTGATGCGCCATAAGCAATAGCGCCAAAAAGTAGAACTGAGCCAAAAATAGTTTTGAGATGTTCCATCGTTTTTCCTCGGTTGTGTTGACAGGTTTAGTATCGCAAAAACGGTGAGTGTTGTCAAGCTTTTGTATGCAATAAAACAAAGCCATCAATCAAGATGGCTTTGTTTGTTCGATGCACGAGTGCGGTGAGGATTAGTTGACGAGGTCGAAAAACTGACCATACGTGATCTCACTAAAACCTTCCGGCACATCAACGGGCTCGTCAACAGGCGGGGCATCGCCCGTGCGCTCGGTGTACTTGGGCACGCGAAGCACAGCAACATCCTCGCCATTATCATCTTTGGCAATACCGAAGTTTGTCGATATCATTGAACTGGCGCTGCTGTTAGGCACGCGATCGCCAATCATGGTTCGCATCAGGTTATTAGAAGAAATAAACCAGTCGCTAAGGTACGGATACTCGGTCAGTGCGTCATTGGCTTTGGCAACAAGGGCGTTCAGTGCCTTACCAAGCTTATGATTGCCTTTGCCACCGACAATCGCCACTTTCTCACCGTTATGCTCACGGGTGTCATGGACTTTAATGTGCGAGGCAGACACAATTGGGTGAGCGACGGGGTAGACCAAATAGCGAATGCTAGACGCCCTGCCCCAGTTGGACGCTTCAGTATGCGCGACGGCACCACCGGCTTCGATATAAAGCGAGTTCACAATTTCATCACGCTTAGGGGCGATGTTGGCATCAAAGTTACTCAATATCGCTTTGGCTGCATCAGGCGTGCTGACAAAGTAAAAGTAGCGTTTTTCGTTCATGATTGAGATTCCTTGTGAGGGCAGCTTACTGCCCAAGTGGATAAGTGACGCGCTCGGCAGCACGCTGCTTTTTGATACTGCGCATTAGCGCAACAGAGCCTGCACTTCTCGCAGCCACTTCACATTCAGAGTGATTGGGAAAAAGCGCAGTGTAATACGATGCCGGCTTATCACTCTTCTTTGCGCGTTCTGACGCTGAAGGTGAAAGGATAACGGGTTGATTACAGTATTTGCATATTGACGGCATGACGGCCTCCTGTTGTGTTGACAAGACAAGTATCTCAAATGGTGTGAGCGTTGTCAAGTAAATTAGGCAAAAGGCCGCCTCTTGCAACGTTATGCCGCGTAATAACCTTCATTCACACCAAAGCGGCGTAGCGGGTCTGGCACAAGCGTAAAGCCTTTGCTTTCCATGAGCGCGTCATTGTCTAACTCGCTGTCAGTAAGCGCAAAAAGCGCCGCCTCGATGTCATCATCATTGCCATAGCCTTCAAAGCCGTGCTCATCACGCCCGATAATATACAGTGATTCACTGTCATCATGGTAAAGCCAGTGTGCTGACATAATATCATTGTCAAAGAGGTACTTGCCGGTCTCGTTGTCGTAAGGGCCCATGTTAATCTCTGCCTTTGTTATCGTTGATGTTAGGGGTTTCACCTGGGCGAGGTAAGATGTCGTTGATACGCTGCCCTAATGGTGTCTCTATTGAGGGGATGTCAATTGCCAGTGGCGCGCCCGTGTTCGTCGTGTTAAGCAAACACTCGTATACTGCCGCAAGCTCAACGATGACATCGCGAATATCGCTTAAAAGCACGCTGTCATTTTCGGGTTCGCCGGGTGGGATGCCTGCATCCGTCATGATCTGAACGAGTTCAGATGTCGTGCTGGCGGCCACATTAGCAGAGAGTTCACCTCCAAAGTTCTCGCTGAGAAAGGCGTTTATCGCTTTAGATGATAGTCGTGACATTATTGTTCATCCAAATCAATGATGCTTCGCAGCGTCGCCCGTGATGTAGGGCAAAGCATATTACCTAACGTCGCAAGGTCAATGGGTATTAAGGGGTTGTCGTTGCAACCTTCCCATCCAATTGCAATGTTTTCGTTAACAAATGCAATAGAGAAGCCAGGGTATTGCGTAAACAAGTACTCTAAATCAGCATATGGCGCGTTATCATAACGAAGCGGCAATGTTCGCTTTAGCATAAACAGCGCCTGAGCCAACCACGGGTTGGTGATAATAATGGGCGATTTGGTTGCCTTGACGAAATCGGTGAGGCGTGCGGCAATCTGTCGGCTAAGATAAAGGGTGTCGCCCTGTGGTTGTGATGCGTTGTTCATAGATAAACCTTATTTTGCATAGATTGAATAAGGGGTGCCCCCCTCATTGTTTATTGTGGGGCTCGAAAACGAACCTGATCACTTTCGTGTACGAAAACAATAGTTTCCGCATTCTCCCATTCCCAGTAGCCCTTTTGCTTCTTTGCCCATTGTTCAAGTGCAGGGGCAATCCACTGATAGCCTCTGACTTCGCAATCGTAGCTGATGGCGTCGATGTCTGAACAAAAAAGTTGCCCCTCGTCGCCTACACGAAAATTTACATGACGGTCGACCATATTGAAAGTGCCATTTTCAAGTACGGATATGTAGACCGTTGGGATGTTGCGTAAGACCATAATATTTCCTCTGTTGTGCTGACAGAGCGAGTATTGCAAAAGCTGTGTTTTTTGTCAATAATCGCGTGAAGAACATCCAGAAAAATCAAGAAAAGCTATCGCGAACATCGTCGTTCATGGCTTTTTTAGCCGTCGCTCGTGCCACTTTGTTGTGGTAGCGACGTTTCGCTTTCTTGTTGCGAATGCGTTCTCCCTGAGGAAGAAACTCTTGGCAGTCTGCAACATCCGGCCCGTAGGGCGAGATGTGTTCAGGGTTGCCTTTATAAATCCCGTAAGGGCGTCTTTTATTCGCCATCGTTATTTCCTCAACTCGTTTTTAACATGTGCACCTACGGTTCTACGCGGATGCACTTGCCGTAAATATTTTTTATCGGTGTCCACCCATTAACCTTGCCGTGGTTGTTGGATATTTGGACGCGACCTGGCTGCACCGCAGTGACAAGGTGCAAATACTGCACCCCTGATACCGTACAGAGCACAATATCACGTTTTTTAAGGCCCTCGTCGCTGCCAAGAGGGCGCACGGTGACCTTTTGTCCTGACGATATGCGCCCTGTCATTGAGTTGCCTCGCGGACGAAACGACACGGTTTCGCCTCGCTGCAACTTAGTGATATAAGGCGTGGCCCAGCACACGGCTACACCTTGTATAGCATTAGCGTGCCACCGTCATAGGGTTCGCCGTACCAGCCATTGTCATCGACGATAGCTTGTAGTGTAGGGTGCAGAGCGTCCTCGATAGTGCCTGCGTTAAAGATAGGTAAACCATCTGATGCAAACTCTTCGCTGCCTCGTAGCCAGATGCCTTTACGTGACGGGTCGCCGTAAAATTCAGCCATAGGTACGGCGTTCGCTTCTGGTAGCGCCTTATTGATTTTGCTGATCATTGCTTGTTCAGATAAAGCCATGTCTCTCTCCTGTTGTGTTGACAGGATTAGTATCTCAAAAACTGAGAGTGTTGTCAATAAGAAACCGACATATTGCTCGTATTAGTTAAACTTAGGTGTCACCAAGTTGGCGACGGCCTTACTCATGATATGAGCGGTATCTTTGTTTTCCGAAAGCCTGACTTCCTGGATGAAACGGCGTATTGTAGCACGCTGCTGCGCACGCCATTGAAGCACCCTTTCAGGATTGCGTTGTCGGGAGTAGGGAGCGCGATTACGTAATGCAAAATTAGCGCTTATTGCTCGTTGGCGAGATAAGACAAAGTCATTAAGCGTCATGGCATTCTCCTGTTGTGTTGACCATGTCAGCGTCTCAAAGTCAGAGAGCGTTGTCAATATTTCCGACAAGTGTGTCGCGTGAATTAAGGAAAGATTACTCTTCCGAAATGACGAAGCTTTGAGTAGCTTGTGATATTGCGCTTTCAGTTGGCTCCAGCATTGTTAAAATGGCTTGCTTTTGCTCTTGTGTGAATGAGGCATCTGACATGAGCGCCATCTTGCTTTTTTGCAGCGTAAGGTTAATGTTGGTTACAGCCTCGCAAGCGTTGTCGATAAGTTGACTAAGGTGCATGTTTCTCTCCTGTTGTGTTGACAGTTTAAATATATCAATAAATTTGACAAAGTGCAACAAAATTTATTCAGACAAGTATGTCGACAATGACTCATCAAGTTCATCGAACAGTGCATCGAATGCGGCTTCGGTTATACGCCCTTCACGTAACGCCTTTCGTGCAGCAAGTAATTGGGACGCATGACTCAGCATGTCGCTAACACCATGAAGCGGGATGCAGCGTTGCGTTGGCGCTGGGTTGGTTGGCGTTATGCCGTTATAGATGTTAATGGTTAACGGAACGCTGACATTGTTATGCGGGCCGTTAAATGTCTCGCAGTCTGAAGAAAGCATATTGATGCCTTCTCCGCAGGGGATAAAGTAGAGGTTAACGCCGTCATCTCTAATGTCGTTTAACAGTTCTTCTGCGTTGCAGTCAGGGTAGATCTTACCGTGGCGCTGAACGGCACTGTCCAGTCCAGTCTTGGCGCTCTCAGGCGTGGTGCCTACGGCAATAAACTCAAAGTGTCGCGTTTCGTAAGTCGTGATATACATAACAAAGGCTCCGTAGGAGTCATGGCAATCACAGTGTGTGCTGTGTCGCCATGGTCTAATTAAAAAGGCTGACGGTGGCTTGGTTCGTCTTGTCGCTGCTCGTTAGGAAGAGGTTTCTTCTGGCTCAACGAGAATAACACCTTTTCCGCTAACAGGGCTGATCACGCCTTCATCGTCTCCGAGCCTTGATATGTATGCGCTGTCCACGCCAAACATGGCGTCAGTACCACGGTCTTTGTAGATAACGATGTCGACGGGAAGTTGCGTGTCAGGATCGGTGACCGTGACTTCTTTGACATACATGGCGGTATCAGACGATGTGGGCGGTATGTTCTTCTCTGTGAGGTAGTCGATGGTTTTAACCCAATCCACTTCTGCTGATGTCGTACTCATAATGACGTCGTAGATGCCGTAGTCCACATGACTATGGGCTTCCTTTAACCGGGCGATCAGCGTCGATGCTAAACGCTCAAAGACCTCGTCATCCCCCACTTGATCTGAGGTTAAGACAGGCACTCGGTTAACCAATACAGCTAATGATTTAACGTTGGCAAAAAATGCGCGAATGAGCGTAACGGTGACATGCTTATACATGGCGTTCCCTTTATCAATGAGACTGTGAAGGCGCCGAAGCGCCTAGCTGTAGCGTAAAACGAAGTGGCTATTTAAAGATAGCCAGCACGTCTGCACTGAGGAACTCTGATTTAACCAGAATGCTGGTGATTTCTTCGCTGAGGGGGTCAACGTTCAGCAAGTAGAAGCCTTCTTCTTTTTGTCTGATGAACGTATAGGTGTCCAAGCAAGCGAGCGTATCAGAGACCGTTACCGTACCGTGCAAGTCTTCCGTTTTCGCCTTTTTCATGCGACGGTCTTCGTTGAGTTCAAGTAAACGAGATACTTTCATGTGTGCATTCCTGTTGTTGTGTTGACGGTTATTATATTAACAACAAACACAGCCTGTGTCAACAAACACAGGCCACAAATTGATGGTTATCTGTCTTGTGCCGAACGGGCATTGCGAAGCGCATCCGTGACACTCTCAACATCAGATTGAAAGCGCTCTAGGGCGCGATATTTCTCCGCAGCCTGTTTAACAGGCAACATGGTGTCGTCGGTCACTTCATCAAACTCTGCGTGAAGAAACTGCGCAATACGTGGTGGGAAAGCAATCAACACTTCGTTTATAGCGTCAGTGCCAGACTCAATAACGTCTTCAAGGCGGTCGCACAAGCGGTTCCAGCGCTCAAGCTCATCGACCGCTGCATGTAGTTCATTACTGAGTAAATCCCACATGACGGCGAAGGGTGCATCGCATCCCCAATCAGGGTGCGAAACGAGGGAGCCTTTAAATGTGATGGCTTCACCAAGTTCTATGGGAAGTAAGTCAGAATGTGGATAGTTGGCGTAAAGAAGCCCTCGCAATGCGACAACGTCCGATGGCAGTGGTTTGTCATCGTTACGCGTAGCAGTTGCGTTGTCTCGCGCCTGTATACTTCTGTAGCCTTCATGCTTAGTAAGAACATCAAGGACGGTGCTCTGTTTGACGTGTTTTGCGTTGTCTTTAGTTTGACAAGCAGTAACAATGGCGGTGGCAAGGTGGCGTAATGGGTTGCTCATAATAGCGTTCTCCGAATGTGAATGTTCAAGCCCTACCAATTAACCTTGAAGCCTCACGCGGTAAACGATTATAAACGTAAGTGTGCATTCAATGGTGCAAGAGTGGCCGGTCTGTATAAAACAAACACCCAAAGGGCGGTAGGCGGCGTGTGCTGCAACACACATTTCGGTCATAGCGTCGTAACGCTCTCGAAACTTGTGTTAATAATACCAGTATTGATTAAAATGTCAATAAAAAAGAAGCGAGGTTATGGCGGGGGAAACTCGCTTCTGTGTTGTTGATTGATTATTAATTAGGACTCGGCGGTAGATTTTAATGATTCCGCCATCGTTTGCAGTACGGTTGCGCCCAACCCACGTGCGGTTTTGGCCCCACGGTTGGTAACATAGCGGCCATCAGCACCTGTCTTTAGTCCAAGCATTTGTGCAATGGCGTTGCCCACATTTTCTTGCGCTGAGGCGCTTGCTTCATCGCCTGAATCGTCCATCATTAACACGGTTGAGATGGCATCAAGTTGCGTTGGCGAAACGCTAAGTTGGTTCGTCTTGCCGGATACGGCTCCATACAGTTGAACAGAAGGTTTAAGGCCATCGCTGTTTTTGTTTTCTAGGCGTGACAGCTGGGTTTTGATGTAGCTTGTTTTTTGCGTCATAGCAATTCCTTATTAGGCCGCTGACCGCGGCCCTGTGGTTTAGTCAAAAAAAGAAAATGGTGCCTAGGCGTTTACGGACTTGCGCACTAACTCGTGATATTGCGCATCAATGTCATTGAGCATACCATTAGACTCGATGTCACAGCCTTCATAGCCAGAACGTTCGCAAATCATCGTGCCGTCATCATCGACCAGAAGAAAGCCGAAAGTGTCTTCCGAAATAAAGGCGTCGTACGCTTTAACCTCGGCTTTCATGTGTTCTTTAGCTTGGTTGCAGTGGTGAGCTTCAGTGCCGCCATAATAGGTGTCCATGTCGCTGTGCGTCATGTAAATGACTCCGACCTGTCCGCTATCAAAAGCGCATGAGAACGGGATCGTTGACATGGTGATGCCAGAGTGGTCGTAAAGATGCAGTTCCAAGTAGACGGCAATAATGCCTAAACCTTGAGCCAGTCGAAACAATGATGCAGGATCTTGGCGGTCAAAGTCGGCAGATACTGAATCAAAATCAGGATGCCCAGAAATCATATCTGAAAGATCACCAGAAGCATCAACATCGCCTAATATATAGCGACGATGTTTGCACAGCATTCGGCCTTTGTTCTCAGCTTCGCGTGGGTTCAGTGCATCGGTTTCTTGGTAAATAGTAAATGTTGGCATGAGTGCCGCTCCATGTTGTGTTGACAAATCAAGTATCTCAAAACATGTGGGCGTTGTCAATGTTTTAGTGTCACGTCACAGCGACGAGCCTTTCATTGGCAATATTAAATTGAGGCTTCATGGGTGCATCGTTGAATCGAACCATCGTTTTTCCATACGAGTAGCTGTCACATGATACAGTGCCAACATGTCCTTCTAGGGCTTTCAAGTGAGCGTTCATTGAGCCGTGCGCCTTGATAAAACGCACCTTTTCACCTTCTTTAAACATGATAAGTTTCCTTTTAAGAGATGTGGCGAAAGCACGCGCTCTCGCCATATCATTACCAATTTTTAAAGTCTTCTGCGAGCTCACCGTCAAGGTTGGCGGCAACCGTTGCTTTCACAATGTCTCGGATGGCGTCAATCCGCGCTTTACTGAGACTGAGATCAAGCGTCCATGTCTCCATGAGTCCAGAAGCGAAGCTGCACGGTGATTCTGCGTCAAGCAATGAATCAACATGATCACCGTTACCGTTCTCATCATATAAATCGCTAGACAGCATCATACATGAAGCATTTTGATGCGTATACAGCGCCGTTTTTACAATGATGTAACTGTCTGGATAGCTCGATGTGGCGATGTCATAGAAAGGCAAGTTGAGGTCCTCAATATCATCGTAAGACGCCCCAAGTTTCGCCGCTATTTCAGGCAGCGGTGCCGGTGTGATTTTTGATGACAAAACACGATCTAAGAGACTCATAGCAGGCGCACCCCATCAAGTTGCAAAATACCTAAACCGCTTAATCCTGCTTCAGCGAGGACAGCCTTAGAGCCATCAATGTCGGTCTCAACAATTTCAACTTGAATAAAGCCGTTGCCGTCAGTGCATGAAGGCAACCTTTTCCAACTTGCTACAACACTGCAATCGTGGAAATTAACGGTCGCTGTTTGCTCGTCGTCATTTTTTTGGATGGTGGGTGTTGGCTTATCTTCAAAAACAACATCAACGGTCAAGTTCAGTGGCTTGTAGGCGCTTTTGACGACAATTGACGCGGAGCCATCTTCGTCTTCTTCATACAGCACATTAAGGCTGACGTTACCAACGCGTAGCGCAAATGACAGCTCATAACCAAGTACGGCTTGCTTGTCGTCGTTTTTATAAATAGGGGTATGTGAAAGCATGTGTATTCCTTGTTGTGTTGACAATGTCAGTGTCTCAAATTCTGTGAGTGATGTCAACATGTCAATGTGGTTAGCCAAGCATCGTCAGCGCTAACGTGGTTTCCCGTGCGCTACCAAATTGATGAACGTGCGCTTTGAGATTAAGTACAAGGTGGTAGTGTTGTTGTAACGCCGATATACGTGTCATGTCGCCAACGACGCGCGCTTGAAGGTGCTCTATCTCCACCTGTGTTTGCTTAAGCTCAGAGGCGAGTAATGCCACGTTCTCGATGATGTTGCACAATGAGCCCGTGTCATGCTGTGGGTGAGCATATCGCTTATACAGGCGACGTATACTCGACAATGGGATGTAATAGGCTGGGATGACAATGGTGTCGACCCGGGCCTTATCTTGTTTGCGATGAATTGAGTTCATTTGTCGTGGCTATCGCTGTCGGAACCAGCAATCACTCATTAAACTAATCATCGTCATCATCATTAGGGTTTTCCATGCCCATGATTTCAATGGCGTGGTACATCACGGTGTTTAGCATCGCGTCCTCACCTGCATCACGTTCCATTTTAAGCGCTTCGAGGGCGTGTTCCACATCGTCACCGATCTCAAATGGCAAGTTGTCACGTTTGCAGAAGCTTTCATATTCCTCAAGCGCACGTTCAACGCAATCTTCCGTAAAGTACTGATCGTAGTAGCTCGACTTAAATAGTGTATCTGACATAAGAAGTCCTCTTGAGAGCGGCCGATGTGCCGCCCTCCATTAATTAAAGATAGGCTTGAACGATATACTTCGCTGAGCGAATGTGTTGGCAAACGAACGCGCTAAGCTCAGTGATTGCGTCTTGATAGTCAGGCGCAACAAGTGAAGTGTCTTTGAATCGCTCAAGCTCAGAAAACACGGTGCGAAAACGAATGTCTTGTTCAATGAGAAGGTCAAACTCCTCTTCTTCCGTATATGCTGGTGGATTCGGGTCGGTCACAATTCGCGCTTCGCTAATGCCAGTAAGCAGGCGACTCTGGTCGCGGTAACCCACGGCATCCTCGGCCGCCATCAGGGCGTCGCGGAATGACAGCATATTAGTGATAGCAGTGCGGTGTGCGGTGATACACGTTTCACTCAGCAAGTCGCTTTTCGACAGATTCGTTGCCAGTATGGTAGCAATCTTATCTAACGCGACAACCTGCTCGCTGACGACACGCAAAGGCAATGCGAAGCTATCTTGTATCGCTACCGGGTGCTCTGCCGGATAAACAGATGTTGGCATGAAGTTTCTCCTGTTGTGTTGACGTTTTTATTGTCTCAAAAAGAGAGGCTAAATGCAATCTTTTTATGCTTTTGAGGCGTCGCCATCAAGGATGTTTTCTGGCGTGTCCTTATATATTTCAGTTAACACTTTGTGGCGATAATAGCGCGCCATAATCAATGCTGACGCGTAACTTACCATGACGACGGTAAGGTGGACGTCAAAGATCACAAAGCAGGCACCTACCGCCGCACCTATTGCGGTATAGAGCATATCAAGCTTTGATTTAAGTAACGAATAGTCAGCGCAACCTGCGGTAACAATGCTGGTGGTTTGGTTGAGTATGGGCGACATAATAATATTTGAAGAATACGTAACAATTGTCGCAATCGGCAATATCACGTGAGGAAAAACGTCATAGATTGTAAGCATATAGAAAACAAAAGCGAGCACCTCAAAACCAATGGCGATATGAAAGGTTTTCATAGGATGCTCTTTAGCCATTTTCCCTAAGGCAGGAATGAAAATAGCAAGGCCAAGTACTGACAGCGCATAGTTTTTAAGCACTAGTCCATCTGCATTAAATAAATCAACGTACAGCATGACAATTGCTGCGCCAAGCAACGCATTGACAAACAGTAGGTAGAACGACATGATTTGTTGATTACGGCGAAGTGGCGACAATGCCGCCACCTCTTTTATTAAATTCACGAGTGTTTTTCTCTCTTTTTTTGCTTCTCGAACCAACGGTGACCCATTGTCAACGCTTGCAAAGCGAGTTCCCTCTCGGCGTCACGTGATGCTTCATCAGGAGAGCACACGTCATCGTCACCTAACCGAACGTTGTCGCGTAAGTAATCTGACATTATGTCGTTGAATAAGTCAAAAACATAATGCCCATTGTTGCACGGTTCACTGGATGTGACAGATTCAATGTCGTCGCCATCAAGTTCAACAGAAACAAACTCATCGTCAAACTCAGCATACTCATTGTTTTTAACTTCCCAAAGAACATTGATGCTGTGGCCACCAAAAAGGAAAGAAACCTTAACCTCATAGGCATCACTGCCTGAACGGCTAAACATGGGGCCGTCTAGGTCTTTAATGCGGAATTTAAACGACGATTTGTGTTCAATGAGTTTGTCGCGGTAGTAAGCGCACAGGGCTGCATTGCTCGTCCATGGTGAAAGCGCATCTCCTTTTACAGCAGCTGCATCACCTGCATTGTCGGTTAACAATTTAAGTAGCTTATTGTAAGCGCGTTCAGATTCTCGCTCATAATGTTGCATATCATTGATCATGCTCAATGCGTTGTTCAACATACCCTTCGCCGCATTAAAATCATTGTGCGTGGGCGAGAGTGGCGCATCTGCATCGCGCTTCAAAAGGGCATAATTCTGACCGGTAAGGATCGTTGCCAATGTTTCTTGCGCGCGCTTTCTGTCCATCGGTGCATCTTCAAGCGTAAGCGTATCGAGTTGATGGCGTAGCGTATCGAGTTGTGTTTTGTCCTCATCATTGGCTTTGTAGGCCATCTGCTTAATGGCAGCGGAAACACGATCGCGTGAGGTATGAAGCGTCATGCTGTTACGTAGACGTGTAAGGGCCGCATTGATAAATGAAGTAGTGAATTTCATGATTGTACTGTTTCCGTTTTCGGTTCAGTTTAACAGCTCGTTCCTCCCTTGCGCCTGTTATTGGAGAACCGCTGGTGACAGTAGTTTCAATAAAAATCAGGTCGGTGTAACTTGCTAATATGGGCCTTACCCGTTAGGGCGGAGGAGGCAGTCGCTATTAGCGGCGACAGTTAAATATTAACAAAATACAGGCATCAATGCAACTATTATTTATGGTTTTGAGCGATAGAAAGGAACGCGATTGTTCATGATGCGAAGTTCTGCAATGTTCGCTTCTTTTATCGCTGACTGGCAGCCACCACAGGCATAGAGGTGACCAGAGAGGTACAGGATGCTGCCTTTTGCTTTATTTCCCGCCGCACGAAGCGCATTAACCTCTGCGTGCCCGTCCTGCTGGCACACGCTTTGACAAAGTTCGTATCCTTCGCCGGATTTCATGCCCTGCACCTCACGAGGGCATACCTTTTGAGGGTTGCGGCAAAGGTTTGTGCCGGTAAAAGATTCGCCATCTGGGGTTACCACGGTGGCATAGACGTTTTGTTTAACGCAAGGGCCACCAGCGCTATGAAGCTTAGTTATCCCAATACCATGTTCAAAGTAAGTGACGAAAAAGCCGGTTGCGTCGTGAAAGAAGTCCGCCACATCTTTGCGATAGAGTGTTAAGTGATTCCTTTTTACATTAACAGTCGTTTTTATTGTATCAATAATGCCATCAGGCACCATGTCGGCACGCCTAAGAAAGATGTGATTTTCTTGGTCGTTCTTTTGGAGGCTGTTGGCGATAACATATGTCATACCCAGCTCATGAAGCCCTGAGTGCATGATGAGATTGTCGTCAACAAAAGAAATTCCTTTACCGTCAATAATGCAAGAGGCATCATGGTAGCTTACCTGTAACTCTGGCATTGGGTGGTGAGAGCATGTCATAAATGATTACCTACGTTGTGTTGACAATAGCCATTGTCTCACAGGCAGTGTAGGTAGTCAATCACCTCTAAAGTGAACTACCCAGCGACATCGCTTCGCTCTGTTCACGGGGTTTTCTCGACGATTTTCGATAAAGAACACAAGCGCCACCAGGTTGCCGGTGGCGTTTTTTTATGAACAAATTAACGTTTTTCTATTTTACCGGATGCTAAAAACATCTGTTGGCATGCGATGTCACCGCAATTTAACGTTAAATCGCACACCGGCGACAATGTTCGAATGAGCTCATGGCCAATCCCGCTGACGAGAAAGGGAATAATGGGGTCGTCACCTTCATCAAACGTAGAGGTTGTTAATCCAGTTAACGAGGAGAATAATTTGCCGCCCTCATGAAGTGAGATGCTTGTCGCTTGACCAAATCCCATTTCCATCTCGCTGCTAAAGTATTCGGTGATGTCATTTTGCGTTTCAAGTTCTACTTCGTACCCAATATCACAGGCAGAGAGATCAGCATCATCAAACAGTTTTAATGTCGCATCAACGAGAAGTTTACCGAAGGCCCTAGAGTATTCAACGTTGATAATAACGCCAAGATAGCAGGTGGTTTTTTCAGGATCGTCGGTGTATCCCGTCGTTTTTATGGTTAATAATGGAAGGTTCATAAACCAGCTAGGGGCTGGGTCGCTACCTGAAATCACTCTACCCACTTCGCCAACACGCGCAACACGCGACATCATGGGGCTAAGTAGTGTGCTGATGAAGGTTGCAGGATCGTCAAAATTGTCGCTGACTTTTTCATCAAGTAACGCTGATAGCTTGTTTGCGTTTGATGTGCCCATCATGTCAGCGAAATAAGCGAACAATTTGGCGGGTTTTTGGGTGTTTCCGAAGTGCTTGGCGTTCACGTCATTCATGTGCTGACGCAATGCCTTTGCATCATCTTTAGTGCGCAGAGCATTAACAAGCGTGGTAAAAAATAACTTAGGTGTGTTCATACATCATTCTCCGTATTGCGTGTCTTTTTCTTGCCTTCCCGGGGTGATGACACGCTACAGTTCATAATGTAAACGTGGATTGCTAAATGATAGCGTAATGTTCATCGTTAATGATATTTGCAAGCGCATGGCGCCGGAAGGCTGCTAGGTTCTCACCTGTGTTTGCCGCACATCACTGTGAAGCATTTTCATTTTGGCAGTATTGAACATGAAAGTCAACAAAAAAACGCCTAAAATGGCGCTTTTTGTTAACGAAATATTGTGAGGTTTAAGAAGCTTATCTTTCAATAAGCAGCACTATTCGACTGTCATTCTGCGAGAAGCATAAGTCTTCGTGCGAGTGAACCGTTCGCCGGATGTTGGCGATGCGTGCGCCATTCGATGGAGTGCCTTGTTGCGCGTCAGGATAAAGCGCGTTCATTATCCCCCAGTCGGAATCGCTTCCATTAGGCTGCGTTCGCAAATGGGCCAATATTCGGTCGACAAGTTTCATCGTGCATTCCAGTGATAACGTTATGCGCGTAATGCGCTAGGTAATAGGCCGTCTTCAAGTCGTCCACGGATAGTTTCACCATCGCTACGGCGAACATCAAACAGCGTATGCGGGTCTGCTGGCAGTAGCAAGGTCGCGCTATCAATCGGTGTTCGAGGTTCATCAAGAGGCCAATTGAGCTTCATGGTGAGCTTTACACGCTGCGTAGCGTCGTCAAAACCTATATCAAATTTGGGTGTAAATGGGGTGTCGTCAAACACACAGTCAAGACAATAAGGTAGGCTAACATTATTTTGGGCAAGGGATTCAATGCTCTGGTTATTAACCTCCATACCCGCATCAATCAGCGCGACCCACTGTCCAACAAGTTCAACAAACCACTCGTTTTCCCAACCGTGTTTTGCACTCCAAATAAATGCCCCTTGCGCGTTCTGTACGTGAGTAAGGTGACGTAAATGTTCTGGGATAGCCTTGCCGACGTAGGCTACCATGTCGGCTGCACTGACGGCGATTTCCATCCCGCTCTGACGCGAGTTGGTTTTTTGACTGCCTGAAGCATTCTTGCTGGTTTGTGAAAAGTAAAAACGGTACTTTTCCTGCGGTAGCAACCACAATAAAGGCGGCATAAATTCTGTTGGCGACATCATAGGTTCCCGTGGTAATTAATCAGTTAACGCACGCTTGCGTAGCGCATCGGATAGCGTAACTTCATAACAAGTCGATGTAAAATAACTGTCAGGTTGATAAGTGAAGACCAATAAGGCGTTGCAGGCACTGTTTCGCGCGGAGGCCGCCAGGGTTTCATCCTTTCGGTTACGAACAATGATCAGCTCGCCTTGAATATTGTCACGTTCGCTTTCGTAGACATCAAGGATGGCTTGCGTTGCGCTGCACACTATCATGCGTACGCCCATGCCGTCGCCAGTTCGAGCAAAGTGTCGGTTAGGCTTGTTGATTAATAGCTTCTTGTCTTTCTCTGTTAACGCCATAATGCGCTCCATTTGTGTTGACTAAAACAGGTTCGCACAGCCTGTGTTTTTTGTCAACAGATAATACACCTATCTGCCGTTGAGAACGAATGATGCACCACCGGTTAAGTAAGGTGCATTGCGCATGTCTCCGGCTTAACAGCATCAATAACGGCGATAAACATGGCGCGCTCATAGGTGTCTGCAAAATTGGTGAAAATGTACCTAGAGTGGCATGACTCACGCCATCGCACAGCATGTTTAAGGTTGTGCTTGTTTTCTATCCACCAAAGATCATCCGCCGTTCGCGTATCCACCGTGGCGAACATCTCGCCATTATTATTGCTACTAAAAGTGATCGCAACATTGAACGTTTTTTCGATGTCACCTTTTTCAGATGGAATGCCACATTGCTTAAGCAAGCGCTTCAATGCAGGCATTGGTAGTTGTCTTAATAGAGCTGATGACATCGCTTATCTCCGATAGTGTGAGCATTACACTCAGCGGTTGTTGTACTCAGTAACAGCTTTCCAGATGGTGCCCGTTAGCGTTTCTAGTGAGCAGGTGTAGCTCGGTGTCGCCGTATTACACAACACGTAAACAGAAAACACACCGTCGTCAGTACCGCTCACGCGAACGCTATCGCAATAATCAGGTTCAAACGGAACAACCACATCAATAGCGGCACCGTCAACCTTGTTGATGGCCGCTTTTGCGTCATCAAGCGTCGCCTCAGCACCGTCGCTAGGAATAGCGATCCACCAGCCTATTGCATACACCGCGTCGGCCACAGATAGTGCCATAGGAGTGTTGAGAGATTCACCCTCAGTCATTGCTTTAACGTCTTCCATATTCATGGTGTTGCCTTAATGTTTTGTTCTAAAAATAGGGCGAGGGGCCACGTAGGGCACCTCTTGTTGTGTGGTTACGCCACTTTGCAGGTATGAAAAAGCGAAGGTGGACCAATGCGGGTTTCGCCTGTTTTGACATCCCTGATAACCAATGAGTTCTTAGGTCGGTTGGGTTTAATGCCAGCGGCAGTGTACTGCTTGTTGTTAATAATAAGCACCGTACCGTAACCATCGGCAGGAAGGTCGAAGCGTGGTGCGTAAAGCGCCCAATCCGCCTTGGCCTGAGCCTCTATGTCTTCTCTGTTGATGTCAGCCGCAATGTTGATTTTTGACGACATGCCGGACCCATCCGCTTGAAGTGTCATACTTCCTTCTAGCGTGACCGTCAGACCGTACTCGTTTTTAAGTTCGCTCAGTTTATCTCTAATAATATTAGCAACATCACGTGCGTTGCTCTTATCAATGCGGGTGATTTTAGGCATGTCATTCTCCTGTTGTGTTGACAGGATCAGTATCTCAAAATCTGCGATGGTTGTCAATGCCTCGCGCTAAAAATGGAGACGCGAGGCGGAAAATTTAATTGTCTATATTTGAGAACGTCGAATGCCATATGATGTCCTCACGACTTTGCTCAAGCAGCAGTGAGGAAAGTGTGTTTTGTGGAACCACCCCTGCATCAAGGAACGTCGACATAAAGAACATCAATGGCAGCACCTTTAGCGCCGAGGTGACGAGCAGGCTACTTTTGCGTTCGTAGTTAGGATAGAACACAACGGCCAGCAGCATGGGCATAAAAAATGTTATCGCCATAATGATAAAGACAGACACCCAGTTTTCATCAATGATTGAGAGCAGGGAGAAAAACGGGGCAAGTAAAAATGCAACGCCAAACGTGAAAGCGATGTTAAGCGCGCGCGTAGCTGTGCGTGGGGACGCTAACCAAACCACCTGCGTAGAAACCCCTAGTAAGAGTGGAAAAGCGGCATAGAGCCATGAGGGGGAGCCGTAGTTTAAAATAATGGCCAATACAGTGATAAGCGTAATGCCTAGCTTCTTTAAAAAAGGTACATTGTCTTGCGTTGGCTTTGCAGGGCTGACAATGTCAGGCAGTGTTATTTCAATAGGAGGAACAATGTTGAAAACGTGCGAGCCATAAGAGATTGAGGCGACATCATCAATGTTATATCGACTCACTTTGTTTTGCGGAAGCATTTCCGAACGGCTGTCCTTGAGCGTTATCGTTACGCCTGGACTCAACGCATCCACGCAAAGCTTGCCCTTTAGTGATTTGACGCGAAAGGCTTTATAAGGAAGCGTTGATGATTTTATATTAAGTGTGGTGCTATAGTCAGAGCCTACCGATGAATAATATTCATCAAGTGAAATGAAGTGGTTGTCTTGAGGTTCGCCTGACGTCGCGTATTGGAATCCATAAGTGCGCATCATTAAAGCTCCTCTATAATGTCAGCAAGCAATGTGGCACTCGCCATGGGGGATAGCCCTTGAAATGTAATGTCATTGGCGATCGCATTGTTGCTGTCGATGGCGTAAGAAATGGTGACGCGATGTATCCAATAGGACGGCGATGTGTTGCCACGTACTGCGCAGTTTCTGATCTTTGCCCGACGATTGTTTGTTAATGTGGTAACGATAAACTCACAGGATGAACTGCTGTAGAGAGAAGCGTCATCGTCCTGAATGAGAGGGGATAATTGAGACAAGAGAAACAGAGGGGTTAACCCCATTATACGCCGTATAAAGCTTGGTTCGCTGTCTTCTACGTGGTAAGAAAATACTGAAAAACCCTCTAATGTGTGTCTACCGCCAAGTCCCAAATCCTCCAAGGTATAGCAATGTTTTATATGGACAGAGATAGCGTCATCATCAACTTTATCGCTGTTGCATTTCACGAACGGCGAGTCTACTTCTAGTGCATTTGACGGCGCGCTGAATTTACCTTTCAGCATATCGGTGATAAGCGATGACCACGCATGAAGCTGTTCTTCTGCAACAGAAAGGCTATCTGTATTGGGCGGGTTGCTGTTGACGTGAGCCACTAGCGCCTTAAGGTGTTTTGCATTGACCGCGTATCCCATGCCATTGCCAGAAGAGGACACATTGACACCTACGAGTATTTCGTTACTGTCGATAACAGGTCCTCCGCTCATGCCGCTATTAAGCGAGCCAGTAAAATTAAGGAGTTCCTTTTTGGAAGCCTCTCGTACACCGTTGTATACGCCAGGCACAATCATAAAACCAGAGCTTTTTGGGTTGCCCATGCTGTATACGGTTGCGCCCTGTTGAACGTTACTTTCCCCTAATGTAAAAGGCGTAATGTCGTCTGTATTTGTCTCTACCGTAAATATGGCGAGGTCGTTGAGCATATCGACGGTGTGAAGCGATACCGGATAGATGGTTTTGTCGGTGCCTCGCGTAACAATAATTTTATAGTCTTCCTGCGCAAGAAAATAATCATCAATAACGTGATAATTGGTAACAAGGAGATTGTTTTTTATGAGAAAGCCTGTGCCGTATGAGGTGATGCCGCTTGCGCCTTTTAGTGATGTCGATATTTGGAACATTGCGCTGTTGTATTTGGCGACAAGTCTTTCTTCTGTAGTCGGTGACGCGAGTGCAATATTGGTGAGTGTAACAAAAGAGAAAACGAGAGTGGGAACAATTAAACGTAATACGCGTCGCATAGCGGTGCCTCTTTGTGTTTTTGGTATTATTGTTTGGCGTAGCGGGGAGGGTGAGGGGCAGGTAGTGGGTGGGAACCCACCCCTCAAAAAAAACCTTATAAATCAATAACTTAACCTTCGCTAAAAAGGAATATCGTCATCAAAGTCAAAATCTGGTTCTGCCATAGGTGGGTTCTTACCAGCGTTCTGACCGCCTTGATTTTGATTACCGCCACCTTGGTTGCCACCGCCATTATTGCCGCCTTGGTTCTGGTTGTAACCACCTTGATTACCGCCGCCTTGGTTTTGGTTGTTGCCTTGGTTGTAACCGCCTTGATTTTGGTTATTGCCTTGGTTGTAACCACCTTGGTTGCCGCCACCATTGTTATTGCGACCGCCTAGCATTTGCATCTGATCGACAATGATTTCAGTAGTGTACTTGTCTTGACCCTGCTGGTCTTGCCATTTGCGCGTTTGAAGTTTACCTTCAACGTAAATTTGTGAACCTTTTTTCAGGTATTCACCAGCAATCTCAGCCAGTCGGCGATACATGGTAAGTCGGTGCCATTCAGTGCGTTCCTGAACTTGACCCTGCTGATCTTTCCAGCTTTCGCTTGTTGCTAGACTTAAGTTGGCAACGGCATTGCCGTTAGGCATGTAGCGAACCTCAGGATCGTTCCCAAGATTACCTACAAGGATGACTTTGTTTACGCCCTTAGTGGCCATAAATGTTTCCTTTGTTATCTGTTGTGTTGGCAGAATTAGTATCTCAAAAACAGTGTATGTTGTCAAGAAAACTTTGTTTTATTAGTGTGAAAGTTGGCCGTGCTATATGGTGCAAGCGCCCCCGCAGCCATCCGCCATTGCATCAAGTTCTGCCCGAATTTGAGATTCTGTGAAGGTGCGAGCGTTCGACGTTTTATTAGGTGTGTCGGGATGTTCTTGAGTTTGCACACCCATCGTTTCTTTTTCCATGTATCTCCATGTCGTAGCAACGATGCCGTCAATACGTTCTGGCACATCATCGCTGTGGAGCACGCCAACGACGTAGCTAAAAATAGCGGCCGCTGAGGTTGCAATGGCTGCATCAAGAAACGTTACGCCTTCTTTTTGAGGAATGGCCTTATCTGCCGACAGTAAAAGGGCCGCTTTGCCAAGGTGTGCGTGTGAGTGTTGCTGCACACCGCGCAAGATATTTCTAATGAATATATCTTGTGTCAGTGATGGCGCGCGTCCCGTTTTAATCGTTTGGTATTGCTCATGGGTGCGGCTGATGTCGCCAGGAAAGAGTGAAAGTAGTGTTGCTGTTTTGTCCGTCATAATGCCCTCGCATCGTTATTGTCTGTGCGGCAGGTTTTTATGGACGTTGCTTCCTGCCAGCCCTTATCATTACTGATAAAAAAGATGGTATCACAGAAGCGCACATTATGACGCGCGTTATCGTAATTAATTTTGTATTGTTCCATCAAATACTTCTTGTTCCATTGTGGCAGACAGTTTGTGAATTGAAAGCACATATGGCGTACCAATGAGTTCGTCATCTACCGCGCTTTGGTGTTGTTGCACCGATGATTGAATGTGATTAAAAAGCGCCAAGGCGGCTTTCCCTGAGTTTCCCGCCCACGCATACCCACGTAGGAGACGTTGATACCCCTGCACCACTAGGCACTTGGCTGCACGGCAAAAGTCCTCAAACGCCTTTTGTTCTTCTGGCGTTCTCACAATGCCGTAATCATCCTGTAATGCCGCCAGTGCTTTTGACAATGGTGCATTCACTGGATTGGCACTAGCACTGTCAGCATCCTCGGTGTAAGGTAGTGCGTAAGGCGACTCACAGTACGTCACAAGCTGATCGTAAAACATCCCCGCCCATTTTTGCGTACTCATCGCACCCGTTTCGACACGCACGGCGAACATCGCACCTAAGGCCACGAGTTCATCATGAATAGTCCCCACTGCGTCAAGTCCGTTAATGTGTTCTACGATGTCGTGCGCAAGCATTTCACCGCTCCCAAAATCCACCAGTGGATTGTCCATAGTGGCAAACTGACGCAAAATAAACCCCGTTTGCCCATAATCCTCATTCTCATGGATAAGGATAGGTAGCGTTGTTGGGATGGGCGCGATGCTAGACAGTGTATTCATTTTGGCTTTCTCTCTATGTGGTGAACAATGCCTCGATACTCACATTATGCGAGTTCGACGTCCGGTATGGGCAGTAAATGGCGGTCTCCAATTGCTTGAAGTCGTTCATCATCAAAGTACGGCAAAGCCTTAGACTCCCTGTCCGACACTTCGTAACCATCCTCATAAAGGGAAATGAGGCGCTCTTTAAAGCAGTCTACCGCTGTCTCTATGCTAGGAGCGTTAAGCAGGTTTTCAAGCTGAATCGCTTCCATGCCAGAGCCAGTGAAGTCGATGACGTCACCATACGTACGTTTAACGTACTCGTAATCCGCTTTGATGGCAGCAAGCTGTTCTTTGGTTGTTTTGGGCATTGATTTTCCCTGATGTGTTGACAATATTAGTGTCTCACATGCTGTGTGCAAAGTCAATATCTAAAAATCTGAGTCCTGTGGCGCGTGGAATGTTGAGCCGCGGTTAAACATGCGGCTTGTGATTTCGTACATGTTAAGGGCGTCGATGATGGTTAATGCATCTTCTTCGCTGATGGTGACCTTGACGTGATTGAAATTTCGCGCATTGGCTTTGGTTCTCACCAGTCGATATTCATCGCCTTTCTCGCCTTGCCACTTTGAGATGAAACAGTGTTTATCGAAGTACTTTTTAGCTTTTTCTATATCAATTTCACACGCGCCTGTGCTGGGCGCAGTAATGATGCAGTCCTTTAGTGTAGGCATGGTTTAATCCTTATCAAAGTTAATGTTGCAGCGCGTAAGCTTCAGGGCAGAAGTGCTGTGGTAGTGAACCGTCGTCAGCGCACTTAGGTGAGCGTCGAGTGCCTTCCACGCATTGATTGTAGCGTTGGATTGCGTCACGACACAGGGACGCATCAAAGAGAGAGTAAGCGTACTCCTTCCCCTTCTCATGAAAAACAAGATGGAGGCTGTGGTAGTGGCGGTAGCCTTGGCGTCCATGCTCTAATGCGACAGGGACGCTGCAACAGTAATAATCAATGGTTGTTTCGGCGTCAATGAGCTCAAGCGAGAATTGGTGGTCGTCAAGGTATGCGTCCTTAGGTGACGGTGTATCTGCCTCAGCGTGAGCGAAAAATCCGTAGGCAAAAGGGTACTGTCGAGCCAGCTTTTTGTCATATGACTGATAGCTTTTGACAACGGCGTTAAGCCTTTCTTCACTGTGCTTGCAATGCGTACGACAACGTGAAAACTCAACGCTTGTCAGCTGATTGCCATCTAGCAGCGCAAATGCGTGAAAACGATGATGGCGCGCGCCTGTGTTGAAATATAAATCAACATCCCCTGCTGCGGATGGTAAGTGAGACGGACAGCCTGTGGGTGCGTATGACAAAATGGAAGCGCATGTTGGTTGATTCATAATGGGTTCTCTAACCGTTGTGTTGACAATGTCAGTGTCTCACAAGGTGTGAGCGTTGTCAATGGTTTTACTGTTGTTTACCGCCAACGTCAACAAGGGTGAGCATGCGCGTTGGCGTGGTGGGTCAACGTTAACCCCCCACGTCAAAATGGTCGGGCGAGACTCGTAGGCGGCGCGGTCAAAATAAAGCTTTCCAGATGGATTGGGTTTCTTTTTGCGGTAGATGGCTTCAATTTCGCCACATAGCACATCGCCGTGATTGAGTGCTTGGATGATGTTTGTCACATAGCGATGCGACCACTCATGGTTAATTCCGCAGGATTTTAGCCACATTCCCATCTTATTGACAGCGTCAAGCGTTAAGCTTGCACCGACATAGCAACGTTTTGGCGTATGTATTACCCCCTGGCGCAATGCCAAGGGGAAAAGCTCTACTTTACGTGAGCGTGTATCATAAACCCGAATTGTTAATGTGCCCACAATCTCATGCTTATGCCGGGGGCTAGGGATGGCCGGAAGCTGAGAATGAGGGTTAATGAGTGGGTATTGGGTTTGCGGTGCCACCCACGTTAAGGTGGCATCGTCATACACTAATCTTTGGTTGTTCTCATGAAGCAGTATGCTGCTCATATCAACGCACCTCGCTGTGCGATGTTGTGACTGCATCTTTCGCGGATTTAAGAGAAAGTGCAGGGCGGTTATCGATAAAAACTTCTTTTAGCAATGGATCGGCGCAAATAGCATGGTAAACATCCAACATCTTTTCGATGCCAACAAAAATCTCTGACTCGTCAAGCCACTGCGCATCACGGCTGCCTTCAAGCAATAACATCGGCGCGTAAGGTAGGTGTGAGAGCGGGATTTCAATGGCACCGACCATCCCACTGCCATAATTTTTACCGATAATGAAATAGGCGTATTTACCCGGAATATGGAAGCTGATGCGGTAGTCGACGGTAATGTCGTCCTTCTCTGCATTGGCATCCCACGCGCGCGCTTCAAAGTTTAAATCAAGGTACTCGTCATCCCCAGTGCCCCAGTCTTGCAAAAACGTAAGTGGCGCCATAGCGTTACGCAAGCGTGTCTCCAGTGAGGCATTATTAATTGAGAAGTCCGCGGTAGGGAGGTGCTCATTATCTTGCCCTAAGATGGTGGCCAGCGCTTTTCTCACCAATGCATCACGCGTAACAGGACGTCCTTTTTGGAATCCTTCCAGTGCGCGTCGGGTGTTGTTCATTAACGTGGCGCGATCAGCGCCCAAGATAGTAACAGGTGTAGACATATCATTCTCCAAGTGAGTCGTAATCATCATTGTGCATCTCGTTCCAATTGCGACTCGTCAAGTAACGTTATGTCGAAAAAGGGGTGTGTTGTCTTTATTAAGTGAAGACGTTGCCAGTATTAGCCATGAGTGCGACGGTATTGTGTACTGTTGCACCTGAGATGCGACGAAGGTCTGGAGCCTCCCTCTGCTGTTACCACGCACCGCAGTGTAGGGTCGAGCAGGTATGGTGATTATCTCACCGCCTGTGAGTGATGTCAATATCCATCAGAAAAAATATACATTTATTGAAAATAACCAAAAATAAAAAAGCCCGTATGTACGGGCTTTAAGTGATTGGCGAGAGCATGGTGCTACAGTGTATGCGCGATGTGATCCTCTGCCGTTTTCGTTTCTGTCATCTCGGCAAGAAGGTTCGCAAAATCTTGCATGCCCTCACGTTCAAGTAGCGCCAAGGCTTTCCCATAATCATCATGGTTAAATAATTTTCGGTTGAGTGCTTCAACGTCATCTTGAACCGCGTAATAATGTTTTTGCTCTAGCTGCGCTTCGTTGTCGACATCCGCATGCTGAAGGGCATGTTTCGTCATGTCGGAAAGTATACCATCGCGCTTAGCGGTGATTTCCTCTGCACGGTTCGTGATAGGTTTACCTGATGCCTGTTGTTGTCGCATCATATCAAACAAAGGCGATAACATGTCCTGCAACGCTTTTGAGTCAACCTCACCATTGCTATCAAAATACATCTCAGTGTTCATGTCGATGTTATCATCAAGCCACCAGTAAAGATCTTGAAGCCCCTTTATCGTTTTATCGGCAAGGCGAACATCTGGGGCGCTAATGTATGGTGTAAGTGCGCTCTCAAGCGCCTTGATATGGCTGAAACCTAAGGTTTTGCTTATCGTACTTTTGACGTGCGTCTTTTTCAGCTTTGTAAGGTCAGCGAATGCGGCGGAAAAGTCATCTAAGCTCTGTGAGCTGTCGATAATAAGATTGTTGTTGCGAAGCGAAAATGTAATTTGCATAAGGGTACCGTCCTATCAATGTTGTGGCATGGTAGAGTCCGACCCGTTCCTCCTTGCCACCATGATAATGTCCGGTGTCAATCAAGGGTGTTGCTGGCGGTTTTCCAGTGACGCTTATGCGTAACCCGGCGAGCGGGTGGGTCGTAGAGGGGAGCTGCCCCATGAGATGACTGACACATGCAAAGCAAGTGCATCTCACAAAAAAAAGGATAACATATAGGCGTAAAAAGTCAACAAAAAACCTGCGCTAGGCAGGTTTTAATGGTTTGTTTAGGGTTTAGCGTAACAAGAGCTTATACGTCCCGGCAAAAATCCAACACCTCACACAGCGCCTTAAGGTTGTCTTCCACAAATGAAGTAAGATCCATTTGTCCAGGGTACTCGCTGTTGGTGAAAACATAATCTTCACTCGCCGCCACAACAGGGTAGCCATCAATAAGCAGCTCCGGCAGATGATCGCCCTGAGGAAATAGAAAAAGAGGTTGATCTGTAGGTGCGCCACCAACGTCAGGCAGCGAATCCTGGTTATGACGTTCTCTTAAGTCGACGATGATATTGCGAACGCGGTTTTCGATGTCATCTATTTCAGTGAGTAGTGAATACGACATGAGCAGTAGTTCCTTGGGTAAGTTAAGCAGAAAAGGCAAGACGTTCGCCTTGCCCTCAGAGCCTGTATTAGCGTTGCGGTAAAGAGAGTAGTGCCTCTCTAATCGACTGGGTATCAGAAAACAGCAAGCGAGCGGCGTTGTATTCCTCTATCGTAGGTTTATCTGGGAAATAAGGGCAGTCTTCATCATCTTCACAGCGTTCCGAGAAGGCACCGAGCTTAGTTAACAGTGGTGAATCACCAAATTGGTCGGTGTCAATGGTAATTTTTTCGCCGTTTAGGTAAACTCCCGCGTGTTCACAGTTGAATTGAGATACCTCAAGATTATAACCGTGCACATCCCGCTCGTAAAAAATAACACCCAACAGTTCCACCGTGGTGTCGCCGGACGCGGTGCTGGTGAAGCGAAGGATGTTGGCATAATGGTTATTGCCATTGGTGTCATTGTCGATGCGCTTTCGGATAAGTTTGACCGCTTGGTCTTTACCATCGGCAAACTCAGCAATGCCTTCAGAAATAGTGTTAAGCACAGTATCTAAAATGGCGGCATCTTTGATTTCTTTTTTTATCAGTGAGGTGATGGTTTTCAAGCCCACATATGAAATGAAGTTTTTCAGATGCATGGGTGCTTCACTCTGATCAAAAGAGTTGTACGTGTCTAAGGTGGTGCGTGCAGCGTGTAATTTCTTGGTCATATCAGAGAGTGCGTTGATGTTCTCGCGAGACCAAAGGGTATTTAATGATGGCATGGATGACTCCGTTAGTTGTGTTGACGGAGCTAGTATCTCAAAGTCTGTGTATGAAGTCAATAAATTTGGTGCAGTTTTTTGTTTTGATGATATAATAAACAATATATTATTTGTCCCGCAGTATCACAATGCGCGTCCACCATTGTTAAGCGGAATCCTATAAGAAAGATGATGATGTTAAAAAAAATAGACGAGACGATAACACAGTACCTTGTCGACCGATACGGTGAAGCGGTTCGCGATGACGTAGGGTTGCTGCTGGGTGGGAAATTCCAATTACACCATCTCTTCAATTTAAGAACGATGATACGCAAAGACTGTGACCTGAGCGGCGGGAGAAACATGTTAAAAGTCGTCTCTGACAGTCTGTCTAAAAAAGATTTTGCCGGGGTCTGTCTCGATGGATGCAAAAACGCACGTATTCTTTTTGTCAATGGGGTGATGACACCCTATAGCTTAGCCCAATGGCAGCGCGACTGCCTACAAATGCTGTTTAAGCAACCTGTCGGCCTGGTTTATAACCCTACTGAAAGCCTCATTGCTGATTTGCTCGAATGCCACCAAGATCGTTATGGCGAGCCGACAATGCTTGCACATGGATTGGTCGCGCAAATCGAATACACACTGAAAACATCCCCCTATCCGGTGACCGTAGTTGGTTATTCACAGGGTGCAATTATTGCGACGAGGGCGCTAAGCATATTGACAGCGCGTTTAGGCCGTGCGCAGTTGCAGCGCGTAAGATACATCACGTTTGGGGCAGGTTTTAGAGAAAATCAACTGCATGAGGCGATAGTGCAAGAGCATTTCGCTAATCTACGTGATCCGGTTGTTCACTTGGGACTGCTTCGTCCGGGTAGCGAGCACACCGGGGTTATTCATACCCGGGATGCGCAAGGTCATATGCTGGTCGCTGATTATTTGTCGAAAGGTGCCCGGCATGGGTTTGATTTGAGCAAAAGCCCTGTCTTTGCAAGGCTTATTGGTGAGGATATTAAGAACGCTGCTGGCTAACAGCCGTATCGCCTATTGCTGATAGCGCTAAGCTCTTCAATAAGCGCATGAAACTGCGCTTTAGGCTCTTGATTGCCGTCAGCACCTTGTTCAAACAAGCTGTAGCACACCGCGGCGTGTGCATCACATTGTCGCGCCATTCTTATGATATCAACAAGAGTGTTGACCATTAGGCGCTTAATGACTTCTTTCACTGTTTCACGTTGTTTTGGCGCTGCATTGCTTCCACCTGCACGAGCCTCAAAGTTGAGTGTGGAAGAAAGCATTTGAGGCTCGTACTGCGCATGCCGTTGAGATTCCGTGTGCGCATGAATAGTGCGCATTGCGCTAAGCAAATGTTCGGAGAAATTTTCATACCCCGCCGAAAGCATACCAATAAACGGTGTTTTAAACGCACCTGTCATTAAAGGCTCAAACCCAACAGTTATATCTTTGATCAGCACCTCGATAGCGTCGTCAATCTCCTTGGGTAAGGTGGGTAAAAAAAGCTGCGTAATTATCTCTGTAGGGGCAAAGCTAACATCTAAATCCAATGAATTATGGTCATTAAATACATGTTGGCGATAAGCATTCAGCAGTGTCCACATATCACTATTGTTGCCGCCATCACCAAGTAGGGATGTCATTTCCTGTGTGCACCAGGGTAACATCGATGACATGATGTCAAGTACAGCATCAAGAGGAAAGGAGATAAACCCTTCACACATAAGTGTTGCCACATTGTTGCAGCGAGCAGAAAAGCTGTGCTGTTGCGCTATCTGTGCATTGATATGGTCGCACTGGCGTTGCGCAATAAGACGGTGAGCGATACTGATGCGCTTGTTGTCAATGTTGTCAACTCTATGCTTGATGAACACGGCTGCTTCGTCGGGCGTGGTAACCGAACGGTGAAGCGCGCCATCAAGATGGGTGAAGTCAATATCACTTAGCGTAGCGGCCTGTGTCGCTGTTGAGAGGAATGTTGAGGTGTCTTTAAAGGTCTCTTTATCTGTAAACACCTCGCTGAACACCTCGCGCTTAGCCTTCTGTATGAGAGAACGCATGACGGTGACAGCGTTGGCATCAGCAAAATACCAATGCGCAGCCAACCCATAGCCAGACCCCGGGTAAAGGATCGCTATTTGCTCCTTGTGAAATAGTACAACCCCCGTTTCTTTTAGCATCGAAAGTAACCATGAGGCAACCGACGTGTCGGGGCAGTACACCTCAACAAGGTGTGCTGTATCTAGCGACACTGATGAGGAAGGGGTAATGTTTAACTTGTTAAGGCGTTTGCCAAGTGGGTTCATGCTTTTATCCTTGCAGTTCATCTGCCGCATCAAGTAAAGCGCGGTATTTACGTAGCGTGTTTTGCGCCTCCACAAGTTCATCATCAGTGACAGTCAGAGGGAATGAGAGGTCGCTGAAGACAATGCGGTTAAGGAGTGTAGTAAAAAAATCAAGGGTCGCGGCCGATGGCGTACCTAACGTTGAGTAAGGGTGAGACACTTCACCATCACGGTCTATTTCGTAATGATGCTCGCTAAACGCAGCTACGCGCTTAACAGAAAACGCAACACGCATTTCTTTATCACCATTCACGCTTGGGAATGAAAAACACACAGTTCGCTTGTCCGGGAGTGTGCCAAACGACGCTTTTTGAAACTCCGGTTCTTGAAGCGTTAAGCGAAACTCTGTCGATGCGATGGTACCTGCGACAATCCGAGGCAGAACGGCCTGAATGGCCTCGATTTCAGGACACGGGAAAGCGTTGGCCAGAGTTGCCGTCTCTTCTAGCACCTCAGAAGCTGCGAGCGTAACAAATGAAGGATCAAATGACTCTTCACGTGCACTGATAATACTATTGGCATGCATAATGGCATGAAGTGCGCGTTGTAAGTTGTCGGTTGACTCTGTTTGACCTGTGTAACTTTTGGTTAGGGTTCGCATGGTTTTTCCTTGTGTGTTGACATAATTAAGTATGCCAAAAATGGACTCAAAAAGCAATCGTTTTGTGATAGTATAGAGGTGACATTAAACAACGCGAAGGGATATTTATGAGTCAATCTAAATCCGAATGGGATTGGATGGTGGCGATGGCAAAAGCCTCAAATAGCGGTGATAAGCAAGCTGTCTCGCGTATCATTTGCGATGCACCATTGGCTGAGATGCCAAGATTGCAGCACATGGCAATAAGTGTGTTTGAAATAACAAAAGAAAACATGAGCACTTACCCAGACGCTGCTGAGCGCCTGGCTGAGCTCGAAGATGACGGGACGTGGGATGCGCGTGCGGCCTTCCGTCACAGCCTAATAAAAGAGCAATCCTCTATGTTATTGAGTGGGTCGGATCCTGGGTAGCGCTCGTCTTGTACGCAAAGGAACCGAGGACGCGAGAGTGGCGTAAAACCCATTCAATCTGTGTACGTAAACGGCACAAAGATAGGGGAGAGCGTTACCCTCTTCGTCCATGACGTTAACGTTTAGCGTAGGCATAAGGAAGCCCGAGAGCTTAATGAAAAGAGAGGGTGAGACCTCCTTCTCAAGTGCATCAATTATCGCATTGATATCAGACTTATACAAGGCGACAACGCCATCGAGGTTGCTATCAGCCACGCTCCCTCCAATACAGTGAAATCGCCAGATTAAGAAACGCCATAATACCAGGCCTTCTAGTCAAACATAGAAATCCGTTTGCTTGCCGGTTTATCTTCAAGGTCTTCTAAACTAAGCGAAGCTGCCCAATCAGAGAACGCCGTTAGCTGAGAACGCTTCTTAAGTTCATCATTACTAAAATCAGAGGGGTTGATAAACTTCTCACGAATAGCGTCCACTTCTGCCCGTCCAAAGTTCTCAGTGATTCCGCTTTTCTTTGCGCGCTTAACAAGTACCTCTTTGGCTTTTTTAATGGCCGTGTCGATACGCGATACGTTTAGGATCGCTTTAGAAACTTTCTGTGTCATAATAGACTCCAATAAATACGTTGTTCAGCTCAAGCTTTATCCCGACGTATAATCGAGTTATCGCAGCATGAGCGTAGTGATTGTTTGCGTGGCAAGTTGTAGAATAATGATCTACGGTTGCCTAAAGTGTGCGACATGTACGTGTGTTGACGATGGCATTATCTCAATGAGATGGCCTCTTGTCAACAACAATCAGCGCATCTGTGCGCGCTGACTGTTAAGATTAATGGCATCCAGCTCTTTTCGTGCCAGCGCCTCGTTGCCGTTAGGCGCAACGTGCACCGCAGCTTTTACCGTGCCTGATGACATCCGATACACTAAAGAACCGATGCATTTGCCTAGGCCTTCAGGTTTTTTGTCTACGCCTGGCACAAATGTAACAATATTTGGATACATAACATTTTCCTGTGTTGTGTTGACAGGAATAAGTATCTCAAAACTTGAGTAGGTTGTCAATAGGCGACTTTACGCCGCCCTCATAAACTAGTTGTCTTCATCATCACTAACATCAGTAATCAAAAGACAAGCGTCCATCACGCCTTCGTTCTTTAGTGCATGGTAGGTTTGAACTACTGACTCAGCAAGGTCAGGCCATCCATCTTCGTCCCAACCTTCGACCGTATCAAAGTTGCCGTTACGTTCATAAAGTCCACCCGCCACATTGATGTCGTTGAGTAACGATAACGCAGCCCGCTGCAAAATCGTAAGGTCAGCACCTGCTAAATACGGCACAATAAGCTTAACGGGGTCATCCGCATCCATCACCTTGAAGTGTTCATCGTTATTGATGAGAATGGCAAAGTCAGTTGGCGAATCCGGTGACTCGCCGCCTACGTGCACATTGGATACCTCACCTGTAACCACGGAACCATCGTCGTTTTCAATAGCAATGGTTAGACCGGGTTTAATCGCCTTTGCTGGTAAGAAATGAAGTGTTACCGAACTGCTTTTAAGTAAAGACATCATATTTCCTCGTTGTGTTGACATGTTAATTATCTCAAAAGTAAGTGTTCAAGTCAACACAAAGAATGTGGGTTAGGGAGTTAAAGTTGGTTGTGTAGCACAGCGAGAACATCATCTACACAATCAAAAAGCGGCACGTTGCTGGCATCGTAAACGCTGCCATCGTTACCCACCATGGTAGTAAAGTCATCGCCAGAAATCGCGCAATACAACCACTTCATAGTGTGATAGCAAATAAGTCGATAGTCATCAATCAAGTCGAGCTCACTAGTGGAAAAAGTTGAGCGTTCTGGGCTGACAAGTTCGATGAATTTAGCCAGCATAACATTGCTGACGTCTTGGTAATGGTTAGGTGTGTGGTTACCAAGAAACTGACGTGCGTGAGAAGGATTATCAACGGTGAGTGATGCTTGCTCATGATCAAAGGCGGTTTGACATGCCGTGATGTAAGTGATCACGCTGCGAATAAACGTCTCATTCGAGCCGTCGGTATGGTAACCCGTCGCGGGCGCGCTGAACTGAACTACAAATTCATTTTCACGTTCTTCGCTAGAAAGATAATTGTCCATGACGTACTGATTCATAGCGCTAAACGTCATGCATAATCGCGATGTGCTTACGCGCTCTGGATTAGGCATATCACCTACAACTGAATCGTTATCAGAAGTGATAGGCGATAGTGTAAGTGTAATATCTTTACACGAAAATGGCGTAGGTGATTTCATTGACAGAATGGTTCCTGTTGCTGTGTTGACGTACCCATTCTCGCAGCAAAAGCACTCACCGTCAAGGGTAACTTGCTGCGAGAGAAGGTGAAATTTAGGCTACGCGGCTTGTATGCGCTTACGCCCTATTTCATTCGCCATCAATGTGGCCACGAAACCTTCTTCGGGGGAATAAAAACCAATTTCAGTATTGTTGCGAATGCGATCTTCAGACATAACGCGAGCATGCCCCGGCAAGCCCTTAAGCGCCTCTGATAGCGTTTTCAGCGTAATGCCGTCTTCCGCCATATCGACGTCGCGCTGACAATCAAGGATATAGTGGTTGGCCACTTTGATAAAAAAAGGGTTTGCAGGTTCCGGACGGACTACAACAGGCGCATCACCATAAAGGCAGCGCTGACTTTCAATAACATCACGTAATTTATCTACCGTAATCGGGATGTTTTTAGGCATAAGGATCTCCAAAGAGTGTGTTGACAAGGTTATTCTCTCAAGAACTGTGTTTATTGTCAACAGAATATTTGACTTATGTTGGTTATGTGGTTAATATAAAACGGTCTCTTTGAGATGTGGTTTTGCACCACGCCGCCCCTTGGCGCAACGCACTATGAATAGTTACATCAACTTTTTTTATGACACCGTTTGTCGTTACATCGTCAAGCAGTGTGATGGAAACGGGGCACAACACACTGCTATCAAGAGGATGATATCATGTCAAACGAAATACCATTAAGAAAAGTAATCCAAAACGAAAAAGACCTAGCTGCGTTAAGAGAAAGTTTACGAGCGTCACTGACGTTAGAGCAAGTTGTCGGTCTATTTAAGCATACCATTAAAAAGGAATCGCTGGGTGACAGTGTTGCGCGTGCGGTAGGCCAAAAAGCGCGTGATAGCATAAAGCAAAGCGCAGCCGATAAGCTCGCCGCTGACATGTTGGGGTTTCACAACACTAATGAAATGTTTGCGCATTACCAAGTCCAATACTTCAATGTTTCTCTGTTTCGTCACCATCGTGAGTATGATGACGCAAGCGTCAATGTAGTACGTGAACAAGGTGTAGAAGTTGGCGTACTTGATATGCTTTACATGTATCCAGACATCTTTCATTACAAGTTTGAAAAAGAACTGCATGCTTTTGAGTATGAGGCAGAGATTAAAAAGGATCTTCGCCGTGATGAAGTTGAAGGCTACCGTTATTTCTTCGACGCCACATCACCATTGACAGGCGCGGCCTTCAATTTAAGCAGTGTCCCTGATTTGCTGGATAGGATCCCATCGTATTTTAGTTTTACCCGAAAAACAAAAGATTTACCTGAACTAATGAGCCATTTGGTGGTTCAGGCAGGAGTAGGAGTCAACTTTGAGGGCATGGGTGATCCGCTGGCCGTTAATTTTGGTGAAGGTGACTGTAAGGTTATTGGCATTGACCATGATGCATCCGACCCGCGTGAGACGCTAAAGTCTCTGAGTGACGTGATGATGAAGGCGCATCCTGAACTGTTCGAAAAAGACCTGAATGAAACGGTGGTGGAGACCCTCATATCCCGAGCAGGCTTTAATAAAAAGGGGAATGCGACTGCGTTTTATGAACCTTATGATTTATACTACGACCACTATAATGCGAGCGTGATAATCACTAGATTAGGCGTGCCTTATGTGGGCGCAGGGTTGTACCTTGATGCAAGTGACATTCGCTGTAAAGCGCACTACGAGAGCAGTAAGCGCAAGGATTGATGGTAGCGTAAAAAACAAAAACCTCGCTAATCAGCGAGGTTTTTTTGTTTTTGGTTGTGTGGTTTATCGATTGTTTAGCGAGAAAACCCAGTGATAAGTGATAGGTAATAAGTGAAAAGCAATATCACCGGTTTCTCACTATGGCAACAAGTCGTTAATTAAACCACTGACGCTCATTAAGGAATTCGGCGTCATCTTCCTCCGTGTAGCCATCATTGATAAGCTTGAGGCGGTTTGATGCGCGTCGAGACTCTATTTCTCCGGCTACAATGTGCGTAAACATAGCTTTGGTTTCCATGTTGGCTCTTATCATTTGAGGCAAGAAGGTACGCCCGAGTTTATGGTAAAGCGCATAAATGGATGACAGGGTGGCTATAGATGTAAGTAGTGGGCTGATTTTGTCCTTCATCTCCGCCACAGGGGCTTGGGTTTGCAATCCATCGAATAAGACCTCTCTCAACGAAGACTTAATGAGCTCGTCAACACCAGTGTTGACAAAAATACGCTTAGCTTCGAAAAACTCACTACCTGTAAGGGCTTTTTCCAAGGTTATCCAATGTTTGTCTTTCTCTGATGCGCTTGCGACCTCGTAGGCATTCATTGCCAACGATAACATCACTTGCGTAGACGCTTTAGGAACGTCACCGAGGATCATGGAAGAGGTTTTCTCAAAAAAAGCCGCGTCAATGATAATGTAGGTTAAAAAGGTAGGCGTTCGACCAAGTTTAATCAAGCTGCCGTTCATCATCACGTTAAGCAAAGCATCGCACGTGTCGAATTCGTTGTCCGTGTGGAAGTAGTTTGCCCGTGTCTCCGCTGACTCTATATTGTCAAACGCACGATGTGGGATCCACTCTCCTCGTTCAACGCCTCCGTCATTGCTTTTGACCGTTGCAAAAAGCTCACTGCCAAGCGCAAACGGGGACAGGCCTTTAAACCAATCTGTTTTGTTGGCCATGTTTTCGTTGACATAATTCAACAGCGCGTGACCTTCATCAGTAGTTACACTGCCATACTCACCCATGGTGCCCTTAAAGGGAAAGTGAAACATGTCCGCAGCTTTATTGGCTACGCTTGTATAGCCGTGGCTGGTTGCAGAACTCAACAGTAAAGGTAAAACGATAACGGGCTCACCTTCTTTTATAGGTAAGCCGGAAAGGTGGCATAGTGTGCTCATAACAATGTTCGCTGTGTTGACAATATAGACTTAATATTACTAGGTTTAATAAAATGAGTCAACGAAAATAAAAGGCGGAATGGTGCGTTTGCCGATGTTTTTTCTGCGATGTGATAACCTCAATGTAAATGAAAGCTTGGTGGTGAGGCTACAATGAGTAATATTTTCTTTTATGATCCAGAGGGCGACAATGAAAGCGATAGTGGCGTGGACTTGTCGGGTATTGATGACTTAGTGAAGTCAGCCGGCATATACGTAGAGAGCGGAAAGTCATTGTTTGCTTACAGCGCAGATGACAACGGTGTGTTAACGGGGGCCGTATTTATAAGCACAGATCCTTTCGATGCGGATATCGCCATCAGTCCTGAGGCGCAATCGCAAGGTGTGGGACGTAAGTTGTTTGAGGTGGCGATGGACGAATGCGATATGTACAGCGCAGAGATGGATATGCCAGCCTTAATTCATGCCACGAACCCCATTATACAGCGATGGTTGTTTCAGCGTGATTTTGTCGTCGCTGACAGCCTGCTCGACGGCGATAGGATCATGTCTCGGGACAGTCGGTTAACTCCAAGTGAACGCCTATCTCGTTTTACGGCGTTGCTCAGCAATGATGCCAAGTGGCAAAAGCAGTATCTTCGTAATGCGTTGGGAGACATGACGTTTGGTGAATTTCAACAAGCCCTGGCGGATGTTGCTAACCACCGTCCTATAGCAACAGCACATGCTGATGTGATAGCTGCGTTTGCGCGTTCGCTTACTCGTTCACAATCAGATAGAGAGTACCTGTTGGCGCAATTAAGTGTTGCGCAACGAGAGCGCTATCTTTGCCCGCCGTCTTTTGAGCATGTGCTAAATGAGATGATGACGAGTGCACCAGAGGATGTACTGGAGGTGTGCATGAATGCGCTTCGAGAAAAAATGCCAGACGCTGATGTTGAAACCGGTGTGCCGCGTTTACAAGCGTTGACTTATCATTGGTTAAGAAATGGTGGGGCGCCATGTGGTGGCAGTGAGCGGGATGCTGTTAGTCATGTCATCGATAGCCTGCCTTTATCACCTGATGCGAAAAGCGCATTGTTGTCGGTGAGAAGTGAATCGAAAGAGGTCATCGAGCATGAGAATAGCCACAGTGTTTCAGTGGAACCTCACTCAATGAAGTTAAGGTAGTTGGCACACGTATTGCAAAGTTTTATGTTATTTTTAAGACATGTTGAATAGGAACAATTTCATGTTAAAGGCAACATTTAAAGCCATCGGCGCGCTAGCAATAGGGATGGCTATGAGCGCCAACGCGGCTAACCTAATAGAAACAGAAAATTTGGTTGAAAACGGCTTGTTTTTGGACGATAACGGAAGTTATGCCGGGAACATTAGCACAGAGCCAACAGGCTGGCAGTTTGCCGCTGGAACACAAACGACGCAGTTTATCGACACCACGACGTTAGCCAATCATCCCTTTGATAAAGAGGGACGTTATTTTTATGGTGGTCGTAGTGCTTTTAATAGTGTAACACAGTCATTCGATTTAACGTCTTTGTCTGAATACAACGCGTCATTTTTCCGCAGTGGTGTAGTGACGATAAAGTTAGATGCATGGATGTGGTCAGGTGCAACAGATGACGCCCGTGCGCGCGTGCTTCAAAAAGATGCGGCGGGTAATTATATTGGTGACGTTGTTAACACTGGCTTTACGCAAATCAATGAACCCTATCGCTATACTGCTTCAGGGATGCTGCATGAAGACGCGGTGTCTTTGCATATATTTTTGGACTCTGATCGTGATTATGGCACGGCCAACAACGGTTATGTTTTTGACCCGACCATGACATTGTTAATTGAGGACAATGAAGCAAATCGCAATCTGTTAAACATCGACACATCGCTTTCCTTACAGGAAGCTCAAAATGTCGCGCAAGCTCAGTTCACCAATGTACCATTGGTAGGCGCATTCGGTGCACTGATGGTGTTTGCTGGCGCAACAATGCGTCGCAAGAAATAGAAAAAGGCCGTCAAGGAAAACGCTAGATGATTATCTAGCGTTTTTTTGCCTGTTGATTTACACTAAAAGCGACCACTCACCTGTTGTTTCATCTTTATGTGCAACCGCATCAAGGTCAGCACCTCCGTAGTAAGATATACTCTCCGCGTCGAGTGCAAGATGCAAATCACCGAAATTTGTTAAGTGGTTTCGAAGTATCGATGAAAAACATCGCATTAAATCAACAGGTTTCGTGTACCCGTCTGAGCACATGGCTACTTCATAAGTTTCAATAAAGGTGCCTGGGTCGTCTATATCGGCGGTTCCCACTGTGGCAACAATGAGAGAGCACTCCGGCTCTTCCATAATGATATCGCAGGCTTGAGTAAGTCCGTACACCTTCTCGCGCGCATTATTGGCGACGCCGCGAAGGTATTCATGCGCCTCGCCATCGAGATTTTTTTCCTTTATGAAATCGTCGAGCAAATTAAGTGCCGTTTCAGCACTCAATCCCAGCGAATTGCAAAGTGAACTCAGTGTCGTCATACTATTCTCTCTTTATCGTTAATAGAGGTTGATGTGACCGTGTCTAAGGATATGTTTTTTCAGGCATACCATTAGCAACATTAAGGACAAGCGCGCCATTTGATGATGCATCTGTGCTCATGTAAGTAGGGCACGTTTTTTTGTTGTGGCGGAGACGCAAGTGCAAGCGTTCTGCGCCCGTTTGATGGCGTGAAATCATCCACGTAAGCGTCCAGTTTTTCAGCGTATGCTCTTGAGGCGCGCTGGGCGTGTAGCCCGACAAAGGGTCACTATCCTTGCCGATAACAAGAGTGAGCCCATTACACGTTTCTTCATCTTCAAGTACATCAAGGTCAGCTTGCTGTTCACGTGAAAAGCGTGCGATAAAAACATCTTCTTGTTCAGCTACATCAAAAGATACAGCCATTGAGGTTGCGTTTGCCATAAGAAATGCCTTTTTGTGTTGTTTTACGTTGTTGAGACATGGCGAGATGGCGCAGTGGCCACCTCAATAAAAAATATTAACCTGCAAGCTTACTCATGATGCGGCGAAGGTCATGTTCCGCAATAAGGTAAAATGGGGTTTCCATTTCTACACGTTCGCCAGTTTTCATATTGCGTAATACATCGGGTGTATTACCAGAACCATACGTGATACGGATATCTTCAGTGTCCAAATCGCGCATGATGTTGCGAATACGAAGGTTTAGCTTATGGTTAGGTTGAGAGTTCTTTCTTGCTAGTGACTTGCCGCGCATCTTGATGTTGTTTGGGATGCGACGCAGACCTGTATGAGTAATGATTTCCATTGTTTTTTCTCGTTGTTGTGTTGACAGGATTAGTATCTCAATAAGTGAGGGCGTTGTCAATAGAAATGTGCAGAAATGGCGTTTTTAGGGCGGCGCTCGCCCTAAAAAGAGTAAGTTCTCAGTCGCCTTTAATATCGAGAATGGCCTTTACCATGGCATTGGGATCGTTCGTTTTCAGACCGTGTATGAACGTGCCATTTTTCATGCCGATGGTAAGGCGATAGCGTGGATCTTCATACTCTGAGTGTTCATTAGGAACAGCCACAGAAAGCTCGCCGCCATCCTGGTTGACGACACCGGTAACCAAGCAATCATCAAGGAGCGTCGGCTCTGCGTTGTCAGTGAGAGTCACGTCAACGCCTGCGGCGTGTAGCGCTAAAGCCAGCGTGCGAATATGTGGATTAGTTTCTTTTTTTAAGTTTTCAAGTGGCGTTGGTTGCATTAGGTGTCCTTTCCGTTGAGGAAAATTGATAGCGAGGGCGGGTCACGCCCTCAGGATAATGATGTTGAACGGACAGCTTTTAGGCTGCCGCTTCATTAAAAACAGGGAGGTAATAGCTCAGGGCGGCCAATGCATTAAACATGTGGGCGCGCTCCATGTTGGCGCTTAAGCATTGAACAGGATAGCCGTCGTTAGGTACGTCTGTTGGAAGTAGAGGCTCACTAATGCGTACGTTCTTTGACAGTAGTGCCCTTGCGTCGTCTTCGTCCTTAGCAAAGACTAAGCCCAACGCATTAACCCCAAGGTACGTTGCACTAAAGACCCACATACGATTACCTAGCCCTTTGCTCATGCCTTCCCAAGCAAAGTCAATTAATGAATCGAACTGAACTTTGCGGTCGGCGATATCGTTTCCCGTGTTAGGACGGATATTAAAGCTAATTGGTGATGGCATGGTAATATTACTCCGAGTTGTGTTGACAGGGACAGTATTACAAACACTGTGAGTATTGTCAATCAATTTCATCATCATTGTCCGCGTTAACAGCAGCGACACTGTCTTTAAACCCCTTCTGAGTCAGCGGGTAACGAAATCCCTTATGCTCCAACATAATGCGCTCCTCAAAATTAGACAACGTGTCTGTAATCTCGTCATGATCCATATCCCATGGCACCTCGACACGAGTGATGAGGAGTTGAATGTTATCACGGTGTACGTTGTTGTGATTGAAGTTCATCATGGAGCTTAACTCGGCCATAATGCCTTTCTTGTTCTCATTCCATACGTAACCTGATGATGTGTGTCTTAGCGTTTCATAGCAGATCAGGTATACAATTTTCCCTCCGCCAATACGATAAGGCGGTATGGCGTCAACATCCTGCGCTTCGAAAAGCGAAAGTTGAGCCTCGTAGGGTTCAATGCCTTTGAAACCGTGTCGATTGGCAATTTTCTTTCTCAGTTTGTTTAAGGGGATGTTGAGATGTTCTGACAGCTTTTTTGTTTCATCTCGAAAGTGGGCCACCGAAAGGAAGCCAAGAATAGGTGGGCAATGCATCATATAACACTCCAAAAACGTTGTCTTTTTACTTTACGGGTTACCTCACTCACCACCACGACAACGCATGTTGTGTTTATACTATGTGCTGTTGCTGTGTACTCTTTTGCCAATGTGAGGCGGCGGGCCGAGTGCCCATTCAAGATTTTACGGCTATGCCAACTCGAAGTAATTAAATAATACCACAGTAGGGGATAAAGGCAAGCTATTTAAAATGTTGTGCAGGTGAAGAGAGTAAGTTAATTTGTTGCCTTATTTTAAAGTAGTGTTGTTATTTACTTGAAAGTATGAAAGAATTCATGTCATTGCTGTCAACGCAATATAAAATCATTTTCAAACACAACCCTGTAAGAAGGAATAATAATGCTTAAAAAAGTAGTATTAGCGTTATCGCTTAGTGCGAGTGTTGCCGTCTCTGCATTTGCTGAAGTGGCTGTCATTGTTCACCCTGAAAACACAGCAGAAATTACTGCTGAAGATGTAGCGCGTATGTTCTTGGGTAAGGCGGGCCAATTTAGCGATGGTAAGGAGGTGCTCCCTATCACGCAAGAAACAGCGACGACGACGGATGCTTTTAATACGGGGTTGCTAAATCGTAGCAGCTCACAGGTCGCCAGCTATTGGGCAAAACAGGTGTTTACCGGAAAAGGATCGGCGCCAAAACAAGTAAGTGATGACGCCGCCGTCATCAATCTCGTTAAAGACAATAAAAACGCCATCTCTTACGTCGATGCATCAAGCGTCACGGGTGATGTTAAAGTCGTATTGACCAAGTAGGGGACAGCAAAATGAAGAACATGAAAAAATCATTGTTAGCAGCGAGTGTTATGTTGGCCGCAGCGGGTGCGCAGGCGGATGTGACGATCAATGGATTCGGTAACGTTGTTGGCGGTATCGCCAGCAGTGATGATGTTGTGTTGAATTTTGATGACAATATCGATTTTCAAAACGACAGCTTGTTTGCGTTACAATTTTCATCAGACGTATCAGACAAGATAACGGCAACAGCCCAGGTGTTATCGCGTGGTGAAGATGACTTTGATGTGGCGTTTGAGTGGGCTTACCTCTCTTACGAAGTTAACAACAACTGGACCGTAACCGCGGGCCGCTCTCGTCTTCCTTTATTTGCCTATTCGGCGTCACTGGATGTGGGTTATACCTATCATTGGGTAACCGCACCGAATGCAATCTACAATGTGCCTTTCAATAACCTTGATGGTGTAAAAGTGAGCTACAGCAACATGCTGGGCGGTTGGGATATCCTGACTGATGTGGCGGCAGGGCAATTTAAAGGTGACGCCTTTGGTGCGGACCTTCGTGGAGAAAACACGCTGTTAGTATCATTGCAGGCGAGTAATGAAAGCTTGACCGTCCGTGGGGTGGTTGGGCGAACAGATGCCACCCTTGATCTTGCAGGTTCAAGTGATGAGCAGGCGGCCTTGCTGGCAGGTGGCTTCTCAACTATGCGAGAGCTGGGTTTAGTCGCGCTATCGGACTCGCTTGAAATGGAAGATGATGAAGGTCAATTCCTGGGCGCTAGCGTGATGTGGGACAACTATCAGTATTTTGTAGGCGCAGAGCTAACTAAAGTGATGATTGATGATAGTTTTAGCAATGATGATACGGCATACTATGTCACCGCCGGTGCGCGTTATGGTAAGTGGACACCGTCTATTACGTATGAACGCTTCGAGTCTGAGTTGTCTATCAATAACGCGTCACTTATCAATGATATCGCTGGTTCAGGGCTACCAGACAGCGTGGCTGCAACCTTAACAAGCGTCGCATTAGGTGCGCAGGCTTCTCAGGTTGAAGATTACAGTATTACATCTGTGGCATTGCGCTATGATTTGGATAGCGGTGTGGCATTAAAGGCTGATGTGTCTCGATACAATGATGATGTGTCAGACGATAATGATGGCACATTGGCGCGCGTTGCGGTTAATTTTGTATTCTAGATTTACAGTTGAACCAAAAAGGGCAGTATAATCTGCCCTTTTTATTTATTGTATTTTGACACATTGGTGTTATAATAATTAAAGTTTAAGTAAGGAGGCATTATGCCGATTAAGTACCATGCCATACAGGGACGCATGACATTCCGAATGTGAAGTTTTACATTAGGAGATAAATCATGTACGAGGTTCCTGTTTATGAGCCTAAAATTATAGAGCGCACGCCGACACGGGTTCGCATTTTTGAAAACTTGGCAGCATACATTGCTTCCCCGGTGAAACGGAAAGCAACCGCTTCAGAAGCCTATGTGTGTCGTCACTGTGACGCAAGATACTTAACGCTCGAACAGGCGATAGGTAGCGATTGCAAGCATCGTCTTAGGAAGCGAGAGACACCTTTAAGGCCGCGAGAAGGTGAGTCTGAAAGGATGTATTATTTTCGTTTAAGAGCAAGGGAGTTCGTGCCTCATGCGCGCGAAGACTTCTATGAAGTCGCCAAGGTAACCACTGAGTTTGGTGATCCCTTGCCTGAGCCTACTAAGCCGCGTCCATGGGGGCCGCGAGGTCACTTAACGTCAGTGGCTGCATGGATGGAAAGCGATTGTTCGCCTTATAATCGCGGCGTGCTCCCTGGAGAACGGGAGTCTGGTTTTAACAGTTGGTTAAGTAAGTTCAAGCATCAACCTGGCTATGTGAGAACAGGGTACTGTTATCGCCGCCCTAAGGTAATGGCAGAGCGCCGGAGCCTTGAGGCCCTTAAGATGGAGCCTGATGCGCCAAACGTTCGCGGTAAGCGCGGTGCTTCAGCGTTGCCAAATGAGTTTAATGAAAAGTACGTGTGCTTAGAACGAACTTGGAAAAGGAAAAAAGTGCGTAAGCAGTGGATGGTAAATGCCTAAAACAAAAACCACGCATAAGCGTGGTTTTTTGTCTGGTTACATTTGCATGAGACTTTTTCGTCGTCTCACCCAAGAAGCGCCCAGCATCAGCAGCCCCGCAGAGGCGAGCATAGGCGCGCCGACATTCGTTGGATTTTCAATGATGTTGCCTGTTTCGTCAATGGGGATGTCTGCGTCGTTGCCTGGCGACGTGTAGTCTGCGCCAAGGTAGTCATAGCCTTTGAAGTACATAGCAAGGCGGCCGTTGGGAGATTTCTCTTTCCAATGGTAATATGAATAATAATCTTTGACGTTCCAGTGAAACGTTGCGGTACCAGAAACTGACTCAATCCACTGCTCATCGCTGTCAGTAAACTCCATGAATTTTGTCTTACCAAGTTTTGACTTGTAAGAGATAGGATCGATGAGTGCCGTTTCATTCCATGTATCTAACGTCATGTTGATGTAGGCATTATCAAAGAAATAGCCTGACCAGCCAGAGGTGTTAAAATAAATACCAAGCGCGTCCCAATCCCCTTCCAGAGACTGTGTTTGCACTGTTGTCCCACCAAATGAATAAGTGGTGTCAGTTCCATCACGCGTGATAGACCAATCAAACGTATGTTTGAACCAATCAAGATTGTGGTTCCCATCGTAGCTCAACCAATTTAAATTGGATGAATCGCCGTGACTGCCATTTCCGGTACGAACCGCAATATCATGCCCACGTTGTCCACCATTAGGTAGAGAGTGATCAACCTTGGTTTCCGTATAAAAAAGCTTTTTTGCTTCAGGATAGTCGTGTACCAGGATCGGCTCTGCATTCACTGATGATACGAACGCGACCGAGCTTAAAATAAGCGTACAGAGTGTGTTTTTCATAATATTCCATTTTTATTAGTGGTGGGTTTTCTCGCTATAGGAGGAGAATACACAATTATATGTCGTGGGTCAAATAATGTACATTAGACATTGGTTTAGTTTTTTTTGACCATGCGAAGTCTTAGGTGGCGGGGGTTAGCGAGCATTCGTTAAAATTTTCACAAAATAAGACGTTGACTTAGATAAAAATATTCCGTACTGTAAATTTACTCCTGTTAAGGAGCGCAGTAAATCTCAACCCATTGATACAATTAGTAGAAAGGATGATGAACATGCGAAAAACGGTACTAAAAGTTTCGCTTTTAGCCTCAGCGTTAACGATGAGTATGACGGCCAGTGCGGCGTCAGAAAAAGGCGTTGCTGTTAGTGACGAAAGTAGAGTGTCTCGTGACGTGGTTGGTTTAAGCTTGATCGTGGCGTCGCCACTAACAGAGCAAGAGAAAAAGCCCAAAGGACCTCGACTTCCACCTGCGTCTAAAAAGTAGTAAGGCGTAATTCCATCTGTCCATTTTATATTATTGTAAATATTTAATCCAAAAAGAAGGAAATATTATCATGCGAACGCGTTTAGTTAAAAATACTCTTTTGGTTGCAGCCGTCGCTTTTGCTTCAACCGCAGCAAGTGCCGCCACCTCTGTAAATGGTGGCGATTTGGCCGCAGATGCTATGAATGACGGCGCACCAGTCGTTATTGACATGGGTTCAGCAGAAACGCAGATGAATAAGTCGATGCTTATCGATGTTGCGCCTCCTCCGCCTGAACACGAAACAACAACAACAAAGAAAGGCAAAAGAGGAACGATAAAGAAGTAATCTGAGCCTGATGTAGAATAAAAAGCCGCTTTAAAAGCGGCTTTTTTGATGAGCACGTTACTTACCTGAGAAAAAACGATCGACTTCAAATCCCACTCTGGATTCAAAAAGATCACAGAGCGAAAGGAGCGCTTCTCCTTCAGGTTGAACGATGCCAATGGTATCAAAGCCGCGAACGGTAATTTTCGCACTTTCTATATCAAATTCACCACGAGCACCAACCGCAACCGTAAACGTAATATCCCTGTCTGAGCCTAGTGAGAAGAATACCTCGATACGAGACACTGAGCGGCCGTATATACTGTCGTCGATATCAACATCTTCACCATTTTCGATACGCTGGTTACTTTCAAGTAAGTCTTTTAGTGTCGCTTCTGCGTCTCGCTGTTTGCTCTCAGATACGGTCCTGTTATTGATCTTAAGAGGGGGTGTGAGTGACGCTGACAATGTGGGCCAGTCCTCCAGCCCCATGGCTTCGGCTGCGCGATGAAGCAGCTTGCTGTCTTTCGTTTTGCGAATATCCATGTTGGCCAGCGTAAATTGACGCTTAAGGTTCTTTAGAAAACCAGACAGGCCGTTGGGGGTGGAAAGGTTAAATTTGGTCATTTTGACTTCCTCAATATTTGCACTTGTTGACAAGATGGATCTCAATACATCAAAGCAAGTGACTTATTGATGAAGTTACATTGCAAATGTGATGTTTAGCTGTCTGTCATGCTTGTAGCATGTTGAGATCAAAGGGGGCAAACCCATTCTTGCTGCTGCCCGTATTTCGGAGCGAGCGCTTTTGTGAACGAGTTAATGTTAACAGGGTTGGTGAGTTAAATCAACGATGAAAAGGTGTTCTTGGTGTGGAAGGCTTTCGCCTTCCATCATGCCAAGGTTAGAGCTTAAGCTCATCGGCGTAAACAACATCGTCAATGTCATCGTAACGCCAGAAGGTGTGTGCATGATAGCCATCATCCGTTTTGATAAAGTCGACCGCAACACTTGACTCTGAACGCATGGCATCAATAAGCGCACTAACGTCAAAATCTTTCAGCGCTAAAGCCCGCTTTGCCATAGCGCTCTTGAAGGTTTTGGGGCCAAAAGCCATGATGGTTTGTTGGTCACTCATATATAAACGAATGCAATGCCCAGGGACGGGAGAGTGCATGGATAGCCATTCAGCCTTACGAAAGGCGAGACCTTTGCTTGCATAGAGCTTTATATTGTTGTTATCGTCAGGGATAGGGTTAGCGGCAAGGTGCATGTCGCCATGAAGAATGTCATTGTCCTCAACGCATTTCATTAGCCACTGTTCGAGTGTTAAGGTGCTAGGTAACTGCTCAGAGCTAAGGTTTATTGGTGACAGTATAATGTCATCTTTAGGTGCAGGGACAGAGTAAACTTCATAGTCTCTCTTGTCGGAGAACTCTCTGAATTCACCACGCGTAGGATAAACGGGACGTCCTTCTTTCCACCACGCCGGAATATTGTCATCAATGATGGTGTCTTTAAGCGTTGATAATGCTTGGAGGCTATCTTTGTCGGCGGCGCCATCTGCAATGTGATATACCCACCCATTTAAGCCTTGGACGCGCTGTGTGCTTGGTTCGAAGGCGATAGCGGTGACCATTGAGCCTGTGCGGCCAAGAGGATCATCAGACAGAGTGCTCATAACCTGAAGGCGGCCTGGTTTACGTAATGGGGTAACGCGTTGAACGCGGGTTATTGTACTGAGGTGCATGTGTTTCTCCGTTTGTGTTGACAGGTAACATCATGCCTGAGGCTGTGTGCTTTGTCAATGGCTTTTTGAAATTTTGATTTAAATAATGGAATAAGTTTTGCTTTATTTAAGGAAAGTGGCTTAGGTATGCCGAAAAAAGGAATGAGAATATGAGAAAGTGGTTAGTGGGCGCAGTGTTTACCGTATTATCCTGTGCCAGCCAAGCAGGATTTATTGATACTGATTGGAAAGTGTCAGGTGATGGGTTGGCAACGCTGCATGAAGAAACCGGCATTGAGTGGCTTAAGGTGACAAACACATTAGGGCAAAGTGTCGATGATGTTCAGGCTGAGCTGGCTCCTGGTGGAAGTCTTGAGGGGTGGCGTATTCCTACGTCAGAGGAAATAGTAACATTATGGGAGGCGAATTTTGCAGGCAGTTCTATGCTGAACAATCCTCAGGGGACCCGTCGAAATTATTCGCTTTACACACAGCAAGCGCAGGATTGGGTTTCGAACATGGGTGAAGTGACCCCTTCGCCGACAATCCGGTCTTATGGACTGGGGTACAAAGAGAACGGGCAGCTTGGTTTTTTTGGTGTGTCGCGCGCATCGGGACAGACGTCGTATTGGTACGGGTATGGTGACGACACAACTGATTATACAAACCAGTACATGGGCGTGTTGTTGGTGTCCGATGGCGGCGTTACATTAAGCTCCATCAATGACCCATCATTAAACATTCAAAATCCTCAGGCGCCGATTAACCAAGTGTCAGCACCTTTGCTTGGAGGCTTTGGCCTGATGACAATTGGACTAATGCTGCGTCGAAGAACAGCAAGGGTTTGAGCTATCTACAGATACAAAAAAAGCGCCACAAAGGCGCTTTTTTTTGTTTAGGGGCTGCACGCTGAGAAGGCGTCAACACAACAGAGCGTGCAGCGAAGGGGGGCCTAGCACCAAGAGGGCGTCAACACAACAGGTGCCAGGCAAATAAACTGGGCGGTTATATAGGCATTAAGTGTTGACGTTCTTAGTGCCCCCGCGGCTAACAGGCCGAGTAATCTCAAGGCGTTGTTAGCATTGTCGTCAGGTTTGAACCTGTGTTCTCCCTTTCGACATGTGTATCCTCTCACAACATTTAGATCCTGTCAACACTTTTTCTATTTTTTTCGATCTTTTTTTTTGCGCGACTACAAATGGCCGCGACAAGCTTTGATAAATGATGACGTAGCGATGCTAATGCGCTGGTTTGTCATGTCCAATGACAACGGCATTAGTTTATCGTTATTACAGGTTTCTCTCACCTGCATGTTGTAGTCGCCAATATAATGGGCAACAGTAATAATCTCATTCTCATCGAAGTGTGTGTAAAGCGCCGTGTCCCGTGGGAGGTCGGCCGCTTTGTTTCGTATCGCAGATAGTGCGTTAAATCCAAGTGTAATGCGCTCTGTTGGTGTTACGTATGCAGTGGACGCCTCAGCAACAGACTCCACTTTGGCTAAATTAAGCGCAGCCGCATTTGCACCAATGATAAAACCTGCAATTAAAACCGCTAAGCGAGGTGAGGTATAGGTTGTAGACATGATATTCTCCGTACTGTGTTGACAAAACTATTATCTCAAAAGCTGTGTTTGTAGTCAAGTGTGACGCGGAATTCAGGCCAACAAAATAGGGTTGTTCATTTTTAAAATGCGTGACTCTTCATCAGGGTAATAAAACTGAAAGTCCACCTGCCTTCCTTCAAAGTGAGGCTTTTGGTGGTCAGCGGTAAATCTTGCATGATAATGCTCTGACACGCTAATTGACCGCTTGCCTTTTACCGGATTTATCACTAAAAGGATATCCAGATCGCTGTCAGGACGAGCTTCCCCTCTGGAGGTGCTGCCAGCCAGGTAAGCACGCAATATCGGGTATTGTCTTTTTACCCATAGATTTCTTCGTAGAAGATGCGTGACCTCCTTCAGAGAAGGTATAGCAATTGAGTTTCCTGCCGAATCGTTCAAATATAGCATGTTTCGTTTCCGTGTTGTGTTGACCTGTAAATTATCTCATTATTCACAATGATTCGCAAGATTTAAGGTTGATATGGGCGTAATACTTGCTTTCTTTTTCATTTTATTCGTAATAAGGGATTGATATGAAACGACGTACAATAATCTCAAGCATTGTTTTTGCAGCAATGTCTTTTGGCGCTCAAGCGGGATTGGTTGAGGGCGATTGGAAAGTGGAAGGTGATAAAAAAATCACACTCCATGAGGACACCGGATTAGAGTGGCTAGATTTAACTGAAACGCATCGCATGTCGATGTCAAGTGTTGAGGGAGCACGCTTGCATGGTGATATGATTGAGTCTGGGCGGTTTGAGGGGTTTCGGATACCAACAGCTGAAGAAGTGTATCACTTTATGATGGCTGTCACAAATTATGATTATGTGTCACATTTGCCCTCCCCAGGCGCGACAGACTCGCTCTCCCTAAATCGACACAATGACCCTAAACACCATGAGAACTATGAACGAGCAAAGTTACTGTTGGGAGAAACAAGAAGTTCAAGCAGTTCAATGTATGTGTCAGGATACCACCTGCCAAGCACTCACCCTGATGAAAACGCCTCAGGGAGAACCTCTATAGAGTTGTTTGGAGATAGCTTCAGGATGAAAATGTCAGATTACAATCGTTCAGGTTACTTCAACAGTCAGGATCACAGCGCAGTCTTTTTGGTTTCTGAAGGTGGGTATACCTTAAGTTCAACAAGAACATCAACCGTTAACGATGTAGGCATAACAGGCACATTTCCCTTAAGTGCCGTGGCGATAATAACAGGGTGTGCGCTGTTTAGATCAAGAAAAAAACCATAGTTTTCCGCGTCAGTGATATTATCCATGAGCTATCTGTTTATTGGAGATGATAATGTTATACGTTACCGTTATGCAAGGTTACCGTGCGATATTTAGAACCAAGAAAGATGCTGTAGAAGCTGGTTTGGTAGATGACATCATTGAGGACTGTAGGGAAAAAGGCCTGGTTGTGCTGTGTGATATGGACAGTAAGATGAGGTACCATTATTTTGTTGGACTGCCAATAACAGAAGATGCCTGTCTTCATGATGGTAAAATGGTGTCTGTTAAAGCGCCGAAGAAGAGTAAGCGTGAGATCAAGGACGCTTGGAATAAATTACAGCGCGCGCTAAACGCGCCTATAAAGAAAAAATACGGTTACGGTGTACATGCTTTGGCTAGGGCGTAAAAAAAGGAGGCTAGCCTCCTTTTTGATCATTTTGGTAAATTTTCCATATACTTCTCAGCTCGAACAATATCCGCTTCTGAGTGAGTGAAACCGCGATTGATATCGATATAATAGGTGCAGGCTTCACGCTCGGTCTCGAAAACGAAGCACTGAAGGTGACAGCGCACATGGTTAAGCAATGACAAGCTCTTAATGTCATCGAAACTCAATCCATTAAATACCGTAAATTTATTTTCAGTAAAGTCTACCCATGCTGTTGATCGCTGCAACCCATCAAGCACTTTGCTGTGAAGCGGTATGCTGTTGCTGTAAGTAGTGTCACTGGCAAGCCCAAAGATTTGCAGTGTCGACCGAAAACCGGATAGTGAATTTTCTATGAATTTAACCTGCTTTTCTCTGGACCACTTGTCAGCATCACGCTGAAAACCAGGTGTCATTAGTTGCAGTGCGGACCTCAGGTCGCCATGCTCCTCGAAGTGCGCCTCAGCATCGACATTCATAGCAAGAAATTGACTTGCGAAGCGACGGGGAGAAAAGGTGATTTCTTCTAATGGTGCGCGCGAAAAAGGGTTGCCTCCAATGCCGGAAAGTAATCGTTCTTCTATGTTATGCATGTAATGCCTCATCTTTTTTTGATAAGAGAAAGAAAAGCGATTGAGCTCTCCTCTTGCGACGGCGTCGCTGAAGAAAGAGCACCAGAGGTCATCATTGTGGCAAGTAGCTCATCATGAAGCGACGCTGCCGACAGGCTGTCCCCAAACACAAGGATAGGGGAATCCTCCGACTCGCCTTGTGCCAGCGCGTTACCCCATGCGTCAAGCGAGCCACCATTGTCCAAGATAAGATAAACCGGCATCGTGTTGAGTTCAGGTAAAAGCGCATACAGGGGAGTGGCAAGCATGGACAGTATGATCTCCACTCGTTCGATATCAGTGGCGTGCGTGAACCGTGCAATGTCGTCTGGTTCGCCTTCCATTCCCGAAGTGTCAATATCCAGTAGCGCTTCAGCTTTATCGCAAATATTGTTTAAGAGCGTGTGCTCTTCTGCCCAGTCACCTAACGCATCCGCTGTGACGTCATTTTTATTCGGATGAGTTTCATATAGCATACGATACAATAAGCATAGCGCCATTACATTAAGCGCTTCACTTGTCATTACATTGCTGTAGACACATTGTTCATCTCGCACGCGTGCAATAATGTCATCACGCGACGCACGCGGTGTTAAAATCGTTGTTGTGTTCATGGTGTTGTTTCCTGTAATTGTGTTGACGAAGACCAGTATCTCACTATGTGAGAACGTTGTCAACATGGGGCATCCAGCAAAAGAGGAACAGGGTTTGCTTTATAGTCATTTTAATGAAAAGAATATGAATGAGGGATTTTATGAAATGGTTGGGCGTCGTTGCGGGGTGCTTATTATCGAGTTCAGCTTTCGCGAACATTGTTACTACTGAAAATCTAATAGCGAACAGCACATTCCAACCTGTGAATGGTGCTGACGCCCGCACTGGGGCGCGCGAAGAGTGGGATATTTTTGCAGGGGAATTTCGCTTCCCGGATAGGACCGGGGAGATAGATGGATACGATGGACAGTTTTACGCAGCGTGGGGCGGAAGTACGGCCAATGCTTATATGGAGCAATTTGGTAACCTCCAGGCCAGAGGCATAAACATAGATCTTGTTGATACTGGATTGGTTACTATGGATATGGGTATGTATATTAACTCATCGTATAATGACCGTGATCGTTCGCGTATGTATGTGACGTTTTTTAATGAGGCTGGAGCGCAAGCCGGCGCTATTACACAGTTAGGCTATTACGATTTGAGCTCATGGGGGTATCGCGAAGTCAATGATGTAAAAGTGCCGGAGCTCGCGCGTGACTTCAGGGTTGTTATTCACAATGACAGGTTGGACGGTACAGGCAATAGCACAGGCGTTGCGTTGCCGTCGATGACATTTTCCCTGGAGGATAACGAAGAGTCACGCCAGGCGCTAAACACTTTTGGTTATTTACAACAAAGCGTTAGCGATGTGCCTGTTGGTATGCTGGGTGGATTCGGGTTTGGTATGCTGTTGCTGTCGCGTCGTAAGCGATAGCAACAGCCTTAGTCAAGATACAACACTAAAGTGAAAAAATATCAGAGACAGACATAACCCTAGGAGATAAGCCTTTTGCGGCTCCAGTGTCCATATACACAGTGTTCCCGCTTAACAAGGGACGATGTGTTGGTGTGATGCAATGACCTACCACCACCCTGTCTATATTGGCAACATAGGTTGGGGCAGGCGACGTGTCGTCAAACGCAAGTTTGGCAGCATGCTTGTCCCAGAGATGGTAGGCGTCAACATCCACAGCAAGTCTGTCTGTACCTGACCAATCGCCATCAGGGACCGCTGCATGAACAAGCCCCAACTTGCCCAGTGGAGTATCGAGTTCAATGGCTTGATGAAAGTCGATCTGTTTGGCGTATTCAATCGCCTCCCATTGTATAGCAGGTCGACGATTGGCATCGACAAAGAACCATGCTCCGCCGTTATACAGCCAGCTCACCATAAGCATATTGGCCTGCAACGCTTCAGGTAGATGCGAGCGATACCTCACCCTTGTCTTTTCATCATTTACAAATTCAATAATAAGCGCCATGCCGCCTTCATGAAGAAACGTTGCGATGTCAATGGCATCCTCAGGTGACAAGTTGTCCAACAACGCTAGAAAGATGGCTTCATGGTTGCCAAGGGTCGTATGGTAACCAGGTTGTGTAAATCGATACAGCACATCAGTGTTTTGAGGACCCCTGTCAATCAGATCGCCTAAACCATAAAGCACATCGCCATTCGCCGCTGAAAAACCAACCTCACCTAACGCCTTTTCGAGTAAGGCGTCTTGGCCATGGATATCCGCAACAATAAACGTGCGTTCAGGGTTAGTTATGGTGACGGTATGTCGTGTCATTTTGCATTCTCTTTGTTGTGACAGTTAAACAATGCCTAAGTAATTGTGACTTTTATGTTCGGTAACAGCTGAGTGCTCATACTGTTTGTGAAGCATCACTTTGTTCTTTTTAAGTAAATACTTCACGTCTTTATCTTTGCTGCTCCAAGAGCCACCATGAGAAAAATCGAGGCAGACTCTGAATCCGCGCTTAAGCAGCGCAAGAAGGCGTTCTCGCCTCGCTACGCCATTGTTCATCTTGCGAACCGTCTCACTTTCCGCCTTAAGCGCAGAAAGTGTCGCATGATCAAAGCGGCACTCCCACTTTGATGTTGATGCGACACGTGCCCCCGCATTGTCGTAATTCATGATGCTTCCCCTCTAAATAATTAATGGTTTAACGCATTCAAAAGAGCGTCGGCTGTGGTCGACAATGGCAGCGTTATGCGAAAGTTTTTACTGCCATCGACACTGTTTTCAAAATCAGCCACAATAAACAAGCGATATGGATCACAGTCACTTTCAAGCGAAAATGTTAATGTCGCATCAGGGTTGTCTTTAAGCACTAACGGGGCAACGTCACACGCTGAATTGGCAACCGAGGCACTTTGAACAAAAGAGGAAAGGTCGATATTTTCCTTCATGCTTAAGTCCACAACCAGCAACGATGAAGATGTAGTCTCAGGCACGAGCATGAGCGACGTCTCTTTCGTGAATTGCGCGCTGGGCGTAATGATTAATTGCGCATTGTTATCTTCGTCCGACAGTAACTGGTACGCATTGTTAAATTGAGAATTCATATTAAAGTTCGCTTTTGTGTTGACGGTGATATCATCTCATGCGCTGTGGGCGTTGTCAATGATTTTGTAATTGCTGTGTGAGGTGATGGCGCGCTACAGCTGAGAGCGCGCTTCTTCCGCCAATTCAACCTCACATTGCAGTGCCTCTTTGGCCTCATCGTCAAGAATGAAACCTTGCGCAAAAACAGCATCATAGATTGTGTGCCAGTTAGATGCAGAAGGGTAGATGTTCTCAAGCGTTTTTGATGAATAACGAGAAACTCGGCGAAGCACGATTTTTGTACCAACGCTGTTTTTCCCAACAACGATAATAGTGCTATCTAAACCATCTCGCTTGTTTTTAGGTTGAAGCACCATGCGGTACTGTCCCTCGAAATAATCAACCACAATATCAACATGCGTGATATCGCTATGGATAGGGTGAGTGGCTTGAACAGACAGAAGTGCTTTTTCTCTTGTTGGCATAACGCTTACTCTTGTTGTGTTGACAGATTTCATTATCTCAGCAATGAGATGAAATGTCAACAAAAAAACGCGCTTGTCAAACACATTGCGATGCTCATCAGGCGAATATAGCTGTAAGAAGTCTTTCACTTTAAGGTGTAACCCAATGCCACGGCAAGCGTTTTTTCGAACAAAGTCTCGCGCATAGCCTTAAAAAAGATAAGGCATACTGTGTATGCCTATGAGATTGCCTGATTGATGTTACCTTACTGGTGTGTTGCTCAATGGTAGCTTGGGTGCAACAATCTTTACATTTTCCAAATGCTTTGAATAAGGTCGACTGGACAGTTTGACCGTTGAAATTTCTTTGCGCATAGTAAGAGGATCGATAAAGCTGACCTTGGCTATATAAAAGTTGTCATTGCAGCGCTGGCGACCATAAGGTTCACGTGAGCTTGCACCTGAAGAGATAGCCCCACCTGCTGCACCACCAAGAAGCGCAAATCCCGCTTTTGCCCTGTCGCTGCCGCCAAAGTGAGCACCCAGCGCTGCGCCACCGATAATAGCCAAAAGTGACGGGCCATTGCTATTCCCGTTTCCGCTGCAACGAGTGGCTGTCTCTAATGAGATAATCGTGGCATCTGTATAAAACACGCGCACATTGTCGTTCTTAGGTGTTGACTCACAACCGCTAAGTGTGACTACGCTAACTGCGGCAACAAGTAGTGCTGAGGTTTTTTGAATAAGGTTTCGCATGGTTTATCTCCTGTGTGTTGACATGGTCATTATCTCAACAACCCGGTGATATGTCAAGCGTTACATGCTTACTGTTGAAAATAAGCATGGTTAAGAGGGTGGTTTTTTGCTTGCTTTAAGCTGATGTTTAAATGGCACGATAATTATTTCTAATGTGATACTATCAATGGTATAACGCAATGCATAAAGGATATGACTATGCCACTCTCGCCGAACAGAGATCTAGATGTAACGATAAGCCACAACAATGAAACATTTAATGCCAAGCTGCCTCTACGTGTATTAGAAAGTGAGGGGGATTACCGTATTGTACCGGGTGTCCTTGAGCTGCCTGTAGAGGCGTTTGTCCACGAAAACGACACACAGCTGCATGTGCCAGATGTAAGAAAAAGCCTGGCGGCCAAGGTCAATGCGGCGCTAAAAACTATCGACCCCGCACACCCTTCGACAGAAAAGACGGTAGCATTAGAGGGCGTTAGCGGTGATATATCCATTAACTTTAAAAACTTAAATCCTGACTGGCGCAAGCCGGAAAACTATCGCTATACACACTATGAAGTAGCAGGCCCAAGTATGCTGAGCGGAAATATGCCTTCTATGAAGTTTGAAAGCGGTAGAGAGGCGACAGCGGTTGCATCCTATCTTGAAGACATGATTGTTATGGCACATCGTTCAAAACCATTTAATGAATTGCTTCAGCAAGACTTGAACACGGAATCTGTTCCAGCGGTAGTGTTTCGAGCAATGGCCGAGCAAACCCGACAAGAACACGGCATAACCAGTGATAATATGGATGAAATTTGGCCGTTCATGAAAGAGCGTATCGAAGCCAATCCGAACCACCGGCGCTTAGCTTCATTGTTCCCTGCAATCACTCCGCTTCAGCATAGCACGATAGATGAAGCCGCAACAGTGATGCGTTCTAACAGTCAACTTGATTCTCTATCTGATATGATGCAAATGAAAACGGTTGCGGATGCGATGCAAAATTCAATTCTCTCTGCTATATCGCGAGATGCAACCATCCCTAGCCCGCTTTCTAGACTGCCTACTGTCCCTGCAAACGAAAGTGTGGGGTTAAAGTTTGATGTTGCAGTGCAAACGGGTCATGAATGGGTAGAGGGTATGGCGGTAATACGCGGCGATGGATCGCTGGTGGGTGTAGTGTCACCGAGTGAAGAGAACGCCAGTAAAATCATCAAAGCTGACCCTACGTTTCGTGCAAGTGCTAGTAACTTGATCCAGACGGATGCTAGAACGATTGATAATTTGTTGGGCCGTGAGCCAGAGCCTGATAAGCCTGAGTCACCTAAAGTATCAAGGTAGAATGATTGAGCTTTACACTCAATGGGGGAGTTGATGGGCAAGTGTAAAAAAGACTGACACTTGCCCTTTTTCTGATTGCGAGGCGGGAGTTACCGCCTCAGTAACGTTAATCTAATGTTTATCTTTAAACAAAGAGACCACGCGGTCGTCGGCGTTTTTGTTCTCATCTTTAGGCGCAGCTGACTCACCTGAGACTGCTTTAAAAGGAGCGATGAAGACCGGAGAATATGTTTCTGTTACCAGAAGCTCCATGCCGTTGTCAAACGCGCCAATAAAAATAATATTGCCATAAGGAATAAGCACCTCAACGGGCTTTCCTTTAAAAGACAAGGCGACGGCAAGTCCGTGTTCACCGAAGCTGCGATAGCCGACCGCTGAAGAGACGATATTTAATGTCACCGTACCTTTTTGGGCATCAACCATGTCGACAGGTACATCAAATAACAGAGGTGCATCAGGATCTTTAGACATGATGGCGACAGCGACAATGTTTATAGCGCGAGGAGTCAGTTGTGCTTCGTAAAAATTAACCCACTGCTCAAGATATGCGCCTTTGGTTTTAAAAAACGTATTGTGTTCCATATTTTTCCTTATTCGTTAACCTACAGCGACGTGTCACTGTGTAGTGAAAATTGTGTGAAAAAGTCGTCGAGCCATTCTGAAACTGTGAAATCCACAGCCTCTCTAGCATCATAAAGCGCGTCTTCCAAAGAAGGGCTAGAAGGCATGCTTTCATAAACATCTGAAGATGACGATGTGTAAACCATCTCAGGTCCACCAAACTGCGCGGCCGTCAAATCAATGATATAGTCATCATCGGCAGTTATCCAATGATGACTAAAGCGCTCCCCTCTCTCGTTGACGACATGTCCCATTGCTAATTCGGCATCCACAAGACCAAGTGCAGGTAGCGCCGTTTCCAGAAAGACGGAGGTGAACTTGCACATGCTTTTATCTGGCGTGGCGAAAGGGCCTCCTTTAACCGCAACACCTAGTTTTTCATACATGGCATGCTTTTCTTGCCAGCGAGGCAACAAGAAACGACGTATCGCACTTAGCTCTTTATCTAATGCCTTGTTATGTTGCATGGAAAGCGACACAGCCAAGGTAGGGCGCAGTGCGCCCTTGTCATTAAATGATTTCAACGCGATCGACGTCTTCAAGATCAAGATCCCAGCTGATAAGCATTCCTTTGATGAACTTACCATCATCAAAATCAGGGTCGTCACTCAGCATGTTGTTAAGCTCTTCCATATCAATGACCATGTAACCATTGTCATTAGTGGTTGTAAACGGATAACCTAGCGCTTTGGACAGTTCGTCTTTTTGCTTAGCACTCAAATCGCTGATAACAGCCGTGGTCAAAGTGTGAATATGTAAATTCATGGAGTTTCCTCAGTTGTGTTGACGCTTTTATTGTCTCAAAAGTTCGTTATATTGTCAACAAAAATACAAGCAGTGTGGTTATCTGATGCAAAAAAGAAGAGGGTGAGAGGATAATTAGTGCTGCTATGTCATTGAACAAAGGACAAAAAAATAACCGCCTGGGTTTTTCTCCCAAGCGGTTTTGTGTTTACGTTTGCCCATCTTTGCTTCCTTACGTTTATCGGTGTGGAACTCACCTTTGTTAAACGCAATGCCGTGAAGATGAACAAAGTTTCGGGGAGCACCATCGGGGCGCTGACCTCTTTTCTTTGCCATCATTATCTCCTGACAGATTATCAAGTTGTGTAGGCTTCACTTAGAGAGTTCTCTTAGTGAAGGTCGACATTTTAATGGATTCTGTGAGCAAAGTAAAGTGGATGTCAGAAAATAGACATCGCGATTCGACACCGAGACGTTGCGCCACTATGTGCTCAGCAATTCTGACATTCTTTGGATTGACTGCTTAGCATAAGCGACAGCAGACTCATGGGAGGCGAAAACCCTCACATTGGAAGCATGATAAGGCATCGGTTCTTTATCATCAACATGAAAACCAAGAGGGAGGCTAACGCTATGGCTTCCTGCTTGATACGTAATATTAGCTGTGGTGGCGTCCCCCTCTTTATTAAAAGAAACGCCATCAACACTGACAGGAAAGCGTTCGAAGTGAAAGCCCGTGTCAAAGCTTGGCGCGTAAACAAAGGTCAGTTCGCTACCGTAATTGAGTGGCGCAGTGCCATTGATGCAGGGTAAATGCTTTCGCTCAATTGCTGTGGCTGGATCGTCAAGTAGTGCGCGAAGGCGCGGCAGTGATTCTTCACAAAACTCAATTGTGAAATTGTCCTGAAGAAACTTAAGTCGTTTTTTCTTCTCATGGTGCAAGAGTTTGTCGAACTCCTCTATGGTTTCCTTTATGCCTTTTTCGCTGTCTTTGACCCATGCCATCAATACATCAGTCGCCGTGTTTCTTTCTATATAAGACACCTCTCTTCTTGTGGTTTCCATATCTGGCGTGGGATAAACGATGCGCCCTTTGCATTTATCGCGCAGAACAGGCGTGATACTGAAGTTGAATGGTGTTGGTATTTGTTCGCCTGGTAAGCATGAATAATGTGGCCTAGGTGAAAACTCTTGAATGCGATAAGACAGTGCCAAGTTAAGTGCATTAAGAAATGCGGCTAGTGAGGCTGTATTTTTACTGTCTTTCTGTAAGTTTGATGCGAGCGTCATGTTTATTTCTTCTTGACCAAGATTGGATGAATAATAACATGAAGGTGGCTTTTTGGCAACATGCAAAACAGGCCAAGGTGTGGCATTGAATTTGCAGGATTACGGCAATGGTTAGCATTATGAATATGCATATTAATAACGAAAATAGGATTTTTCAATGCGATACAAATTGTTACTTGCGGCAATGTTTTTAGCGTCAGGCGCGGTCAATGCCGAAACCTTTATATCAAATTCCGGCGATGAATTTATGACGACGGATGTTGCTGTAGCAGGCGATGCCAAAGCAACGCTACATAGAGCAACAGGGATAGAGTGGCTTGATTTGACAGAAACACGCAACTACTCCATCAATCAAATTGAAAGCCTGTTGGCGAGCGATACGCCGAATGCGTTTACAGGGTGGCGCTTTGCGCTAAACAGCGAAGTGGAAACGATGATGGCGGCTTTCTTTAGCGGTTATGCGCATGATGGCACTCAGAGCACCGTGAGAGAAAATGAAGCAACGAACCCAATGTATGACTTTGCTGATTTGTTCGGGAACGGATCTCGCAGCGCCAATTATACGCTCGGGAAGTATATTGATGAAAACGATAGCGTAGCGCTAGCGGGTTCTTATGTTAACTCAAGTGCTTATAGTGTACTGTATGGAACGGAATACAATGCGGCTGGCTATTCGAGATCATCAACACCATATGGTGTATTTTTGGTGTCAGATGGCGGTGTGACATTAAGCTCAATCAACGATCCTACGCTTAATGCCAGAAACCCTAACTCGCCTTCAGCAACAAATGTTTCTGTTGGTGGCGTATCTATGTTAGGTTTGATGTGCCTGGGCGCAGGCGCATGGACCAGGCGACGAAAAGCGTAAGTGTTGCAGGCCCGAAGGCCGCGTTAAGAAGTAAGGCGGCCTCTCTGCTGCATGGATGCGTAGCGAATATGGCAGAAGGCAACAATACGCTCTGGTAGTGACGTTGCTAGCATGCTAGGCAGCATGCCCTTTTTCCAATGAGTGTCTGAGGTTGCATACGAGACAATCTCAATGTCGCAAGGTGCAACACTGTTGCTCGGTGAAAGCAAAAGCTCATACTGGGCCTCATCACTTTCTATTTTCACTTGCACCGTTTGGTTGGGGGCAGGTTTACACGTACCACTAAACGCGTTAAGTTCTTTCATGTTTGCATCCTGTATTTTTACCTCGATGATCATACATAAAAGCAAGCGTGGCGTCAATGGTGCATGACGCCGAAAGGCTATTCTCCGGCAATGCGAGAGTCAATGGTGTCATTTCCGACTCGCACTGTTTCAATAAGCTCTTTGTCGGATAATGTGAGTAACGCGGCCAATTGAGACCTGATGGCCGCTGCGGATGCATGAACGCCATCTTCATCAATGGTGTAAAGTGCAATATCGACCGTCGCGTCATGCTCCCACAGTGGGCTTGTATCGCACTTCCACGACACTTGTTCGCCAGCAAGCATAAAATGTAGCATGTAAGTGTCATGCAGGCCATTTAGGGTGTGAAGCACCGCTTCTTTCTCTTCCATCGAAGATATGGTCGAGACCACTTTGTTTTTCAATATGGAAAGTCGGTTTACTTCCGGTTCATCTTTTGAAGGGTATGTATTGGTGGTAATAAGTTGTGTTGCAGCCAATGTCATGGCGCGCCATAACGCTTGAATGTCTAATGTGTTTTTCATCGTCATCTCCTTTTGTGTTGACGATGTTAGTATACCTTAATGAGATGGCATGTCTGTAGACGATAAGTCTCATTTTACCACATTATGCAATTTGTGTTTTATCGAATTGCCAGCGATCTTTAGGCGCTGGGCAGTGCACGATAATAGTTCACATAGTTCACATAAAAAAAAGCCCCTGCACGAGAGACAGAGGCAACCAGGGAGACAGCATACCTTGCTGTCAGAGGTTTCGGTTAGGTCTCACTGTCAGAGACCACTGATTTGTCGATAAATGTCTGTAAGACAATAAGTGATAGTATACCCCATAATCCTGCAAATGCAATCACGAGCATCAACGTGTCCGTATGAGCAAGATGTAAGCTCCAACCTGTAACGACGGCCGTAAAACCAATGTGAATGGCGCTAGGGCGGCTGTTTACGTATTGCAAAAGTTGCTCTTCGTTGAGCGTTTTGCGGTTTGTTATATGATCAAAAAGACAGCCTAGCTGATAGTTAGTGCCATTAACAGCAAACCCCAACAAGAGTCCCAAAATGGCCCATAGGCTGACAGCAAAAGAAGTGTAAATGATCCCCATCATCATCGCGTAATACAGCAGTGAAACAGATGTGCTTTGCGTGATCATAAGATAGCGATCAGTTGCACGTAAATAAGAGGGGAGCGTGCTTTTACTCACAAGGAATACCTTTTGTTTTGTTGTGTTGACAATAGCCATTGTCTCAAAAGGTGAGTGTGTTGTCAAGTTTGGGTGTTCAGTTGTTGAAACCTTTTGTGGTTTCTGGTTTCCGAACTGACTGTCTTTTCCCATAAGTGTTCTTTCTCGGGTTTCTCCTATTGCGCTATTGATAACGATTTTTGTGTTGTATGGAAAACGCTCAAAGCGGGCAGCCTTGACTCTCGAAATACAGAGTGAAAGCGCCCTTTGTCACGAGAAAGTAATGTTGTGACGTTATATCTCGACAATGGATTGTCGAGGAGAAATCCAAAGTTCCTCTTTCGTAACAACCACCCCATCATCACCTAACGCCGCAATGACACGCGCAGCGGCTTCGTCTTCGGTATCACATTTGGTGACATGGAAAAATTGTTGAGTGAGTGTCTCAACAACAATAAAGCCACTTGATGCAGGTTGTTCAGACTCAACCTTGAAGTTGTCAGGATCAAACGCCTCATCGTTCCCATCAAATAACGTGTTAAGGTATGCTGAAAAGCGAAACCCTTTGTTTTTCTCACTGTCATGTGATTGTTGCGTCATTTGGTAGACTTCAATAACACCGGTGTCGTAAGATTGCTCAGGTTCAAGGTAAACGCCTTGCATAGACCATGTTTGTTTCTGGACAGAACCATTCTCCAACCAAACCGGTATAAGCGATATCGTCTGCTGCACAAGCTCATTAAACTCTTCGCCTTCGAAAAAACCCTCCGCAACATCATCACCAAAGATGTTGTTAAGTCGGGAGGCGAGCTTTTCCTGCGCCTCTTTTGAGTTATCGGCAAGCATACTGGCGATAATAAAGTCATTGACTGTGATATGATCAAGAAGGTACATGAATTTCTCCGTTGTTGTGTTGACGGGTTATATCTTCTCATAAGAGGCGGAGTAAATCAAGCGCATTGGCGTTGCGCGAAAACAACAGGATATTCTGCGGCTTCCAGGTAGTTAACGGCACTGTCTTTTGAAGTTTTATTGTTGGTGTAAGCTTCAAGTCCCTCACGAAAAACAAAACAGGTTAATTCTGACGAACTAGGTTGATTGTGCGTCATGCGGTGTTGATTTGATAATTTAACAAATAGCGCAAGGTTAATTTTCATAAACCGTGAGGTGCTTCTTTCTTCACGAGTCAGTGTTGAAGCGCCGAAAATATCAGAAGAAGCATTATTTGGGTGCATGTGTGGTGTTATGTACTGCAATCCAACAGAAGCGCACTGTTTATCCCAACTCCACCACAATGCTGCCATATCACGCTCAACGTCCAGCGGAAGAAGGTGATCGTTATTTGCTTGTGAACCAAAATACAAGAGAAACCCACTGTGAAGCGCAAGCAGAGAGGCTTCTGTAGTGTGCGCATCACTGCGAGACATATCATAGCGATACGCTTGATATAGTTGTTCTGGTTGCGTTGCGTTGCTTGCCACCCAAGACAAGGCTCGGAATGCGTCGTTAACCGTCGAAGCCATATTGTTTCGCATACCCTCACTATCAAACACCGCAAGGGCGCGAGTGAACTCTTCATGATGATAAGCAAGCGCGTCGCGGATCTCGTCTACGCTTCTGTTGATCAGGTATGCATCAATGATGATGCGGGTGAGGTATGTTGATGCGAGTGGCATATGTCGTGGCGTCAGATTTTCTGGCTTAGCTGTAAAGAAAAGATATTGCCCTGAGCGCATCGACTCTTTGGCGTTAGCGAGGAACACAAGAAGTTGCTCCGGCAGTGAGTGTTTTTTAGGGAGTGGAAACGGTGTTGTGTTCATAGTTTTTCGCTCAATGGTGGTGTGTTGTTAATGGAGTTCACGTTGATAAGTGTCTCGGGCCTCTTCGTAACGCATGGGTGGTGCAACCGTACTCATGCAAGCATTACACGTAGCATTTCCATCTTCATGAACGGTGGTGCTTGTGTCTCGATGGCAATAAGGGCAATGAAAGTCTAAAATGACAAAATTTGGGTCATTGAAAAAACGCATGGTTTATCCCTCTAGCTGTGAATGTGTAAACAATAACAAGTCGAGAGGGCTAAATCAACTTTTAATTAAATGTTGTAATCTGGGAGGCTGGCGGCTTGAATGGCAACAAAGGCAACACTTTCCTCAACGGGTGTTGCAATGCACTCCACACGCAACAGGGGGGTGTTGGAGAGCCAGCGTAGGTGAACGTCGTCTTCCAAAGCAACAGAGACGCCGACAATTGCGTCTGAGCCAGCCATCCCCTTAACTTTGACTTGCGACGCGTCAACACCAAAGATGAATCCATCGCACTGCCCCCACGCGTCAGGTTGCATTTTCACCTGCAAGCAAAATCCATCTTTACGTTTTAATAGCGCCATATAAGAAACGTTTTCATATATCATAACAACTTCCTTTTATCGTGATAATTTGTGCTGTAACGACGCGTCCAAATCCGGTGTATTTTGTGATACCGCGTGCGGAGAAGGAACGTCAAAGAGTCTCATTGTATCACCAAAACTCTGCAATAGCACATCTTTCGCGTAACTGTCAGCGTCGATGCCATCGTATTTGCGAGTTGCCAGGTATGTGTGATCAAAAAGTCGGGCCGTGCTTTTGTTAAGCGAAAAGAATCCACCTTCATAAGATGGTTGGGGGGATAGTTTAATCTCGTTAAGCCAGTCGCCTACGGTGTCCATAGCAACACTTAACTGACCCGGCTTTGTAAGTGTAATTGACAATACGCTAGATGAAGCCTCTGAGCGTCGTTGGCCTTCCATGTGGGTTGAAATATGCATCATAGCGATTCCGTGTTCGCTTAATTTATCGCTCAGCAACTGGTTCTGTTCGTTAGTGCTAGAGATGCCATTTTCGCTGTTGTTAGTTAATGGAATGAGGAGTCTGTCGTGTTCTCGTGTGGCTGATTTAGGCGTTACAATTGCGGTCTTGATAGGCCCATCACCACCATTAAGGACCAATGACGCCTTAACAGGCATTCGAGGGTTGTATAATGATTGTCTTTCAACTTCAATAAACCCGTTTTGTAGATACTCGACACCATCAACGGCTAAGGGCATTACCGAACGGAGTGCCGATGGTGCGTTAATGTTAAGTTCTGAGGCCATGTCCTTTGCTAGGTCAAGGGCTGCGTTTGCAAACTCAGTGTCACTCATGTTAGAAAAAGTCATCAAATCATCGCGCTGAGATAACTCCTTTTGTATGTAAGGTGAGTGTTCAAGCGCGTGGTAAAATGCATCCATGACTTTTCCTTTCTGAGCGAAATCCCATGTTTTTGCTTGCTCCGCATTTGCACTGATAAGCGCATCCATAGCGTATATGCCTAGGGTCGTATCATGCTTAACTCTTGAAAGTAAAGCGCCATCTGTACCAGGGGCGTTAGGGTCACTTAGCGTGATCTTATGCGTTTCAGTATCGACCTTTAAAGGAAGCTCTGAAGCAACCGATTGAATGATTTTTTTATTCAATGATGCGGCTATTTCTTCCCGCATACGAATGATGCCGTCTGTATAAGCATCTATGGTCTCCTGAGGCTCACCATTAGCTAGCATAGTGGACTGCACAGCGAGGATCATTTGAGCGTCGCTGTGCGTTTCCATTTTTATTTTAGTGGAGCTTAATGTTTGTAAAGGATTGTTTGATGTAGATCCTGCATACACAAGGTTGTCCTGTGAGATATCTTGATGGTGATGACTGTGCCCAATCTCGTGCACAATCCAACCAGACCGCCAATAGCGGGAGACACTTTCGTAATGTTGAGGTGAGACAAAACTAAGAATCTCTTTCTCCATTATATTAGAGGCTTCATTGAGATTGACAATGTTGGCGTTTTTAGTCGCCATAAGCCCTATTTCCATCGTCATTTGATGTGCAAATAAGGGTGATGTAGACATGAGGGAACGCGATATTCGCTCTTTTGTATGTTTCAAAGAAAGGTTTGTCATGTCTTTCCCTTCATGAACGGAGTGGTCCGTCATCCCCCCTAATTCAAGGGTTGCCCTGTCCAGCGTCGTTTTGTCGTGGTGGATGTCGTTCCAGCCGGGGTAGTTAGAAAACAAAGAGGGGATGTCGTCTTTGTAGTCATCGGTTTTAATATTGCCTACGTACCCATCCTGATGCACAACAATGACACCTTCCAGCCACTCCTCTTTAGGCATCCTGGTGTCGATAAGAACCCCACCATTGTTTTCTTGGATGTCAGTGGTAGTAAGAAGTACACTAGGGTTGCTGATGTCAGCATAAGGCGTGGGGATGCCCTCTTCAAGGGTTTGCGATATCGCGACAACCTGTTCAAGATTGTCGGGTGTTGTTGGTTCATGCATGGAGGCGACAGCGGCATTGGGTAACAGCATGCTTGCAATTAGTGCAGAGGTGATGATTTTGTTCGAGATTGTGTTCATAAAGCCATGTCTTTATTAGTTATAATTTAACAGCGCCATATAAGAAACGTTTTCATATGCCACAACAACGTCCTTTTATCGTGATAATTTGTGCTGTAACGCTGCATCCAATTCAGGTGTGTTTTGTGATGCTTCGTGTGGAGAAGGCGCATCAAAGAGTGTCATTGAGTCGCCAAAACTCTGTAATAGCACCTCTTTGGCGTAACTGTCAGCGTCAATACCTTCGTAGTCAAGTGTTGCCAAGTACGTATGATCGAACACACTTGCTGTTCTTTTATTTAATGCAAAATGCCCCCCTTCATAAGCCGGGGATGGTGATGTTGACATGTCATTTAACCATTCGCTAACAACCGTCATCGCAACACTTGCTTTTTCGGGGGTTCTCAGTGTTATCAATAGTAAGCTAGATGACGGGTCATGTTCTGATTCCATAGGCGTCGACATGTGTATTGCTGTTATGCCGTTTTCCTTTAGCTTAGTGTCTAATGCGCTACGAACGCGAGTTGCTTCCTCTAAAGTAGCGTCGTTATTAGATAAGGGGATAAGAAGCCTTTCATGTTTTCTTGTTGCTGATGTTGGCGTTATCATTGCTGTCTTTATAGGACCTTCTCCGCCATCAAAAACCAATGCATTTTTCACCGGCGCGCGGGGGTGAAACAAAGAGCTGCCCTCAACCTCTTTGAAACCATTTTTTAAATGCATTTCGACATCATTTTTGAGGGGGGCCGTTAGCGAGATATCGGAGGGTGCGTTTAAGTGCAGCGTCGCTGCCATGGACTTCGAAATAGCAAGTGCTGTAGCGGTAAACTCAGCATTGTTCATTTTCGAGAAAAACGTGAGTTCGCGCTCACTCTTGATAATGTCCTGCACAACATCAGAATCGTCTAACGCATGTACGAACGCAGACATAACATTGTCCCGCATGGCATCATCCCATTTCTTCGCCTGCTCTGGATTTGCGTCCAGTAGACTTTTGATAGCATACAGCCCTAGTGTTGTATCATGATTAGGCCTGGTGAGCAGGGCTGCATCAGCACCTCGCATGGAGGGGTCTTCCAATGTGATGTCATGGGTAGATATGTCTACCTCTATGGGTAGCGCATAGGAGGTTGATTTTATTTGGTCAAGGTTATACTTGGCAATATTGGACTCTCTCATACGAACAATGGTATCAAAATAAGCATCAATAAGCGTGCTAGGCTCATTATTTTTAAGCATTGTTGTTTGTACAGCAAGCAGCATTTGTGCATCACTATGGACCTCTTGGTTGATGAGACCCATGCTCATCGCTTGGTAGGAGGACGTTCCATCTATAGTGGAGTGAACAAGACCGTCATGGATGTCATCTTGGTGAGGATCACTGTGTCCTATCTCATGGATTAACCAGCCTGCACGAAGATAACGCGCAACGCCTTCGTAGTGCTCTGGTGAGGTGAAATTTAGAAGCTCATTAACGGTGATGCTTTTGTCCTCATTAATGTTAACCACGTTTCCATCTTTAGTTGGCATTTGTGATATCTGTTCCGCTGTCCATTTTGCCGTAATGCGAGACTTTGATACCATTGCGTTTACAATCTGGCTCTTGTGATTTTTCATTGTATCAGCTGACATGTCTATATCGTTGTCGAGAGATTTTTTTAGCATAGAGCTTAGCTGCAAAGAGGCTTTACCCAGAGTAACTTTGTCATTTGACATAACGTCCCATCCTGGGTAATCAGAAAATAGGGAGGGGATATTTTCTTTATAGCTGGTTACGTCCAAATTTCCAATGTGTTCATTTTGGTGGACGACAATGACATTAGAGAGCCACTCGTTTTTAGGAAGCCTGGAGTCGATAAATACCCCGCCGTTGTTTTTTTCAATATCAGCGGTGGTGAGCTTTTTGCCTGGGTTGCTAATGTCAGCGTAAGGTGTGGGCACACCTTCGCTATGTGATTGAGCCATCGTGACAATCTCATCAAGGTTGTCCATCGTTGTAGGCTCATGCATGGAGGCGACAGCTGCATTGGGCAGCAACATACTGGCGATGAGTGCAGAAGTAATGATTTTGTTGGAGAGGGTTTTCATAAAGCCATGACCTTTTTTTCATGGCTTTATGATATCACATGGATGTGATTTTAATGGATTAGAATTGGTTGGCCGGCGCTCCCCACCGATTAGTGTCCTTGGAGTCAATGACGCCAATGTAAATAGGGTAACACAAGGCGGCAATATAAAGTGCGACACTCACGATATAAAGTCCGGACCAGTAAACACCTTGGTCAAAGGATGTGCTTGCGTAGTAGGCAAAGCCTGTTATGCCTAGCATCATTACAGACAAACCCAGCGGGATGAAAAAATGCCATCCTGAACGGCCGGTGTCGTGAAGGCGTCTTACGAAGAGGGTGATGCTGGGGATTAAGATCAACAGCTGATATCCCACCGCAATATACCCTAAGGCGGTTACGCCCGTAAGGGCATCTAAGAAACCAATCACTAAGCCAAAGATGAAGTTTACGGCCATGAAGGACCAGTATTCTTTTCTCCTGGAACGCCCAGAGAAAGTGAAATATTTAGATAGCGCCTCGATATAATAATGAAACATAACATTCCTTTTTCTGTTGTTTTGCTCTAGCCTGAAAAGCAAGTAGCATGCCTTAGTTTGTCATCGACAGCATGCGTTTGATGTGCTCATGATAGGCCATTTTGCACATTACTTTAACGGCGCGAGGAACATCAGGCCGAGTTGTGTGATCATCGACATTAAGCGCCCATGTTCTTCCTTCACATAAATAACGCGTCAAGGTTAATTCCAGCCACGCGCTCGTAATATCAGGTTGGTAGTTCACCTTAAACATGTATTTTGCGTTTAAAAATTGGCAAATTACCATGTTGTAACTGTGGACGTAAGCGTGACAAGGTGAGCTTTGTAATGCTTCATCATTAATCGAAGCACGAAGTAACGTCGTTTCAACATCCATTTGCGGGACAAAGAGGGAGGCAGTGAAGTCGCCTTGACGAAATTCAACCCCGCGATCAATAATGTAAACGCTGTGGGTTTTCTTTTCTTCATCAAAGGGGGTTGATAGTGCGACCCGCAAGATGCTTCCTTCTGCATCGCGCAGAAAAAAAGCGGCTTTTTCTAATGCGAGAAAAAGCGCATTTCGTCCTGCGGCATGCGGGGGGAATTGCTGAATATCATTTTCTGTTATTACATCCATCATAGTTTCCTTGCTGTCCGTAATCATGTGTCACATCATGAGACCTGTCGAGCGATAATTTTATCAATATCTTGCGCCTCGACCCATAGGTGTTCAACAGGTACGTTGTCCAGCACTTTGCAGTAGTGATGAACCCAGCGATTCAGGAAATACTCGGTATTTATGTACTTCCACTCTGAGTTTAGCGTTAAGTTAACGTCACTCATTAAAGTTTCAGATTCGAAGTCGGCAACCGCTTTACAGTTGACAGATGTGGTATCATCCAGCGCTGATTTAGTCAGAAGGTTAGGCGCGTGGCATAAGCGCGTCTCGGGGCGTTTGCCTTTAGTGTATATGTAAATGGCGCGTTGAAGCATATTTTTTACCTTTGAGTTGTTTGTTTTGAGTATTAGTAAGGTAAGTCTACCCATCTAATGCCGTAGGTGAAAATGAGTGCGATGACGAAAGATAGCGCAAATGTCATCAGTGAAAAAGCGCCCCAGCGAACAAAGCCAGATGCCTCATTGTCATGATCGACCATCTTATAGGCAACGCGCATGGTGAATATGGCGGTGGCAGCGATGATTGCCGAGTAAATAGGCTCCCATTTAAACGCGAGAAGCACAGCGCCTAGCACGCTCCCAAAAAAGACGACATCAATAAGGTGAGAAAGCCATTTCCATTTAACGCGAAGTCCAAAGGGGGGTGATGTTACTAAGCCCTTAAAGAGCCGCGTGCACCCTACTGCAAAGAGTAAGATGGCGCAGAGTTTAAATGTATATCCTATCATAATACGAAATTGTGTCTTCTTAATGTTTTTGCATTGATTTATCTACGTATCAGATAATATCACAATTACACTGACACGCTGTCATCTGATTGCTGTTTTTCGAGCTGCGCATCAATCATTTCACGGCTAATAAATACCTCTAACCGGTTGGTGTTAAGCGCCGTGGGCATACCTTTATTGGGGCCTGACTTTAATGGACGTGTATCCGAACCTATTGCCATGATGCCATTAGCGACATGTCTGAAATCATACGCCATCCAGCTATCGCTGAGATTAGGATTGATCTTTTCTGCTTCGATACGCGCAGCATCGGCCATCGCTTTGCCTGAGTCAAGTTTATCTGGGGTTGTGTTCATAAAGTACCTCATATAAATTATTGATTGTCTGAGTGACAGAGCGAACAAGTGAGTTGATGGTCGTCTTTTATTGACTCTTCAATATCAAACACTTGTTGACATCTCTCACAACGAAAGAGGTCGTCATCCGCAAGAGGGTATGTCTCCATAGCGGAGACAATAGCGCGCTTCTCATCGATGAGGTGGGTGCGCTTTGATGCACCTTGCGTTTTCTCAATATCATCATTAGTCCTGGCGAGGGCAGTGACTAAATCATCATAGGTGTTATATTCCATTATTGGCCCTCGAAGTTAATTTCGTAGTAAGCCTCGCAGATTAAAAAAGCAAATTCTTCAATATCATTACGACACTCATCCATCAGTGCTTTTTCAGACTCGTAAAATGATTCGGCCGTGTCGCTGATTTCATCAGCGTTTAGGTGGCTAAAGTTAACCTCGGCGACCGTTTCACCAACATCTATATCGTTCCCCTCAACAATGGCACCATATCCCTCGTAGCCCGTCTTGAAGATCCACGCCAACGAGCCCTCTATCCGCTTTGCACGCTGAAAGCCGGTGTCTGGGTCAGTAAGGAAAAAGCCGTCATCCAAATCACGTTGGACATCAGCAGGGTATGTAGTATCGATAGACATTAGCGTTCCTCTTTTCGAGCGCTCTCGTGTGGATAACGAAAGTGCATTGTGTTGACATGAAGTATTGTCCCAAAAGTTAAGAGGGTTGTCAAGACTCATGAGTTAAGCAAGATAAGTTTGGGTATGGTAAGTTCGACATTCGGCACGTTCTTTTACGCTGCCGTTGTGTGCCGCTTTTTCTTTTTTAACAACATCAGAAGGAGGTGTGAATATCAATTTAAATTTGATTAAAGGTTATGTTTGTAGTAGATTAGACACGTCAAAACAACAAACTTAAATAGGTGAATAATGTCAACACAAACAGGTTTCAATGTTAACAGAGAAACGTTATTTGAAAGTGAATTGCGGTTCAGTAACGTTATAATTATGGATTTAGTGACCTCCGAAGAAACGGCGCCGCAGTCTTTAAAAGACGCGTTGTATGACATTGACGAAATAAAGCCTGCATTAGATCAAATGGGGGTGAAAGGTGTCGAAGACTACGATGACACTAGTGAGTTGATTTATCTTATTGCCAACGAAATGAATGTGTGTGGTGTGTTGGCGCAAGTGGAAACGCCGCTGCCAAATGATTTTATGACCAAGCTAAACTCTGACGAGCTCGATAGACACAGCTATGGTTACTCCTGGGGAAGATATACATCGACATGGATATACGCAAAAGATATCCAATCGTTAACAGAAAAAGCCGAGAAATGGCGAGCAAACGTGATTAATGAGGCATATAATGCCGCGTGTGAACAAAAATCGCAGTCTGCGGATAATCAACAAAAGGGTGAAGAGTGAGTACGAATACAAAAGGAAATGTAAGCTGTGGTAGGGTATCTGAAACCCTACCGAGTGGTAAAGATGGTATGTTTAATATCGCTGTTGCAGGTACGGGTTATGTGGGGTTGTCTAACGCCATGTTGCTCGCGCAGCACAATGTAGTAACAGCAGTAGATATTGTTGCCAGTAAAGTTGAATTGCTTAATCAAAAGACGTCGCCTATCGAAGATAAAGAGATTAGTGCGTTTCTAAAAAGAGAGTCGTTGCATTTTGAGGCCACGCTCGATGCAAAATCCGCTTACAAAGATGCCGATTTTGTTATCATTGCGACGCCAACGGATTATGACCCGACAACCAATTACTTTGATACAAGCAGCGTCGATGCCGTTATCAACGATGTGATGGCTGTTAACCCTGATGCGACAATGATCATCAAGTCAACGGTCCCCGTTGGCTTTACCAGGCACGCAAGGGAGCGATTTAATACCCAAAACCTCATTTTCTCTCCTGAGTTTTTACGTGAAGGGAGTGCGCTGTATGACAATCTTCATCCAAGTAGGATCATCGTCGGTGAGCGCAGTGAGAGAGCTGCCGTGTTCGCGGGGTTGCTACAGCAAGGTGCTGTAAAACAAAATGTCGACGTGCTCTTTACTGACAATACAGAGGCAGAGGCTATTAAGCTTTTTGCTAACACCTACTTGGCAATGCGGGTAGCCTACTTCAATGAATTAGACAGCTACGCAGAACGCAATCAATTAGACACAAAGCAGATCATCGAAGGTGTGGGGCTTGACCCGCGTATTGGCAAGCATTATAACAACCCGAGTTTCGGTTACGGCGGGTATTGCCTGCCTAAAGATACCAAACAGCTGTTGGCCAATTACAGCGATGTGCCTAACAACATGATTCAGGCCATTGTGGAGGCAAATCGGACCCGTAAGGATTTTGTTGCAGATTCAATTGTAAGTCGTGCCCCCAGAGTAGTTGGTGTGTATAGACTTATCATGAAATCAGGGTCGGACAATTTCCGAGCAAGCGCCATCCAGGGGATAATGAAGCGCATAAAGGCTAAAGGCATTGAAGTGATTGTCTATGAGCCTGTGTTGGAGGAAGAAAGCTTCTATAATTCGCGCGTGGTAAATGACCTGGCCGTGTTTAAGGCGCAATCTGATGTGATTGTTGCCAACCGAGTAACGGACGAAATCAGTGATGTGTTAGATAAGGTCTATAGTCGAGATTTGTTCAACGCAAATTAAGAACGCGCTTTACGTGATAAACAAAACCCGCTTATTGCGGGTTTTTTGATAGCGTCATAGAGAACGTGGGGGTCTCATCGCCGCAATGCTCTCGCCATGTCAACACATGGTCGGTAGATGTAATCCAAGTCGTCTCTGAGTTTTTTGGGGCGAGCGACTCGTTGTGCACTTTAGCGTAGCGGCGGTATAGTGCTGAGAATTCAGATTGACAATATGTTGTAGACGAAAACGTCACAGTAATACTAGACTCAACAGCAATATCGCTATCGTCAGTGAGGTATTCTGCAAGCACAATGTGATATTCTTCATCACTAGTGAAACGCTGAGGAACCTGTTGGTAACGGACGCCGCCGTTATTTTCAGGGGTCATCACCCATCCTCGCGCATCAGGGTTGACTTTACCCAACGTTATACCTCCAAGCGTGTCGATGATAGGCAGCACAGCGGGAGGTTTCTTTGCATGGGTTAGCATAGGCGTGATTGCAAGCATTGTTGCGAGAGTAGAGCAGATAACATATTTCATCCAAAAATCCTTTTTTGAGCTTAGATAAACACTATTGTTGGGTTGGTAACCATCACTTAGTTTAAATTTTACACGAGATGGTGTGCAGGGGCAAGTTCATCATCTACTCTGAACGTCCAAATGTCGGAGAGTAATAAAGTCTCATACTAAGTATTAAAGTGTCATAATGAGTAATATAGATTCGCACTCACATCAAACGTTTCCTATTACCGATTGAAAAATAAGGTTTCCAACGCGATGGTGGTTTTTTGGCCATCCCCATGGGAAATTGATTTTCCTATCATGATATGTTAAATTCCAATCAGGCATATTTGATAGGCGAATACACAGAAAATATAATTGGGCAATCTCTGATTTCTTAAGTGTATTGAAGTGAATAATAGCCATGCATGGAAATATGATGGGAAATATTGTTACAGAAAATAAATATCAAAATGCGCTTAGATTATGTGTAGTGAGCGTATCAGTATACATTTTGGCATCAACATTTATAGCAGTGTACGACTACTTCCCCTTACAACCGACCAACAAGATCTTAGGATTCGAATTACTAGAAGCCAGTCGCTTCGTGGCATTAGTTCGAGTGTTTTTAGCTGCGTCCTTTGCTTTAATAATTACTCTTCTCCCCCTCCTATACGCTTGGGCGTGGATAGAAGATAAATGTTTTTCTGAGGTATAGGAAATATAATGTTTGGGAGAAAAGAAGTTTACGGCATGTTTACATGTGTTTTCGCGTCGTTAGTCGTAGCTGAATATTCGCATGGGGGAAGCCAATCTCTGTTTTACAATTGGGTTTTGGGGATGATGATATTCGCTGGGTTACTTATTGGTGAATTATGCGAGTCGAAAAGGTTAAAAGCTAGTAAAAACGCTAAATAGGAAAAATCAGGTGAGTTTGAAAACCCGCATAATCGACTATTGAAAGGCGACACCAAACGGCTTTTCGTCTGACAGGACGATTATGCTTGCGCTTTATCCAGAGGTGAAAAGGGGTTAGATGTTGATATTAATTCAATCGTTGAATTAGCAGATGCACTATGTCAGGAAATTTGTAGTGAACACGTAGAGTTGAGGCAACTTAGGTACGAAAGAGTTGCAGATCTCGATTTATCTAAACGCCGTAAGTCGACATAGGAAAAAGTCGAGTAAAAAATAAAGTTGGGTAAAAGTGAGTTTCAACACGCTGTTAAGTCATTCGGTTATCCCAATTACGATAAAAGAGCTGACTTAGTCAGAGGAAAGTTCACTCTGCTTTCTACTCTTATAATACTGATGCCGCTTGCCTTATTCAGACACACTTTCCTCGTGATACTCTCCCACGCCAAACCGATGCTCCCAGAACGCACGCACCAACTCTTGATCTTCTGCACTCATAGCACTCTCCTCTATAACACTTGAAAAGGCGCCTAAAAGTTGCGATGAAGCTTCAAAGCCAATGTTAAACACGTGAGGCGTGAGGTGTTGTGATGAGATTTTATTGTTAATCTTATCGTTGTCCCAATCTAACCAATCGTCACTCAAAGACAGTGAGGGGTTGGTCCACAGTAAATCCTCATAGAGCTCAAGGTTGTATTCGTGCTGCTGCATTTCAAACGGCAGTGGTTGTCGTGGTATGGCTGCATCGTCCCATATTTTTCGCCATAATGAGACGCTGTGGCCAATAACAGTTTCGCTGTCTGCGCGAAGTTTTTTGCCGTGTTGTTTGGCGACAACAAGAGCGGCGGCGTAAAGAATGTGTCCGAGTCCGGCCCTTCCCCCGATCGTCGCTGCGTTAACCACCTCCATGTACTCTGTAGAGGTGTGCACTCTCAATATTCCCACCAGCGCTGAATCGTCATTGATAAGGCGGAGTGTATGTTGGTCACACCACAAGCACTGAAAGCGTTGTGATGCAAAAGCAGAGATGGCCTTTTCGGTGAATGTCATTTACTCATAATCAATACACTAAACCAAGATTAAATTGTATCAATATTTGCTTTGGTTGACAATGATTAAACTAGGGTCGCGGGCGCATCTTGTCAATAAGCTCTCGTTTCTCATCAAGCCATTCATTGCGTAGCTCTTTCGCCTCATTAATCAAAAACAATGGAGGCCCAGGCATACGACTTGACGCGGGCTCTGGCGCACCTTTGTCGGGTTGCACGAAGGTGATTTGTTTATCGTCAGGGAAAAGAACGCGGGCTGCTTCTGATAGCAATTCGGGGTCATTAAGTATACTGCTATCAATATGCCTTCCATTATCCAATAAGCGCATCGTTAACGGGCTTGCAGTGGGGGATATTGAGGGGGTGATATCAGGATGTTTGCTGATATGTTTAAGCGCCTCAGCCATACGGGGTAATGCGGAAGCGTCATCAAATGTGGCCGGCATAGTGAGCGTTGCATGAACATGACCTTCAATAGATTTATCAATCATAATTGAGGGTGCGGCGAGCCCTTGTGCGACAAATGCATCTCGAATGTGCTTCTCGAACGCCTTTCTTTCTTTAGGTAACTCACCGCCCGCATTGGCATCAACAATAGTGTTATGCAGGGTTTGGCTATCGTGGGCAATCTCCAATGATGTCATAACGTTGCCACTGTCATTAATCAGGTGATTTTCCACCAGCATATAGGGCTGCTCCTGGTCGCCTTTTCGATAGTGAACCCGCCCCGGATCGGCAGGATTGTTAGGGTTATGTGACGTCAAATGTGTGAAACCGAGGTTGTCGAGTGTGACAATCGATTCTTGCATAATATCAGGCATTGTCGGTGTGGAGGTGATGACAAGGTTATATTTTTCCGCTATCGTCGCCACCGCCTGTTTAGCCAAGTCTTCACGCTCACTGGCAGTGAGGCTTAAAAATGCGGTGCGATTGCCTTTTTTGTAGTCTTGCCTTGCTATGTTAACCACTTCTTGAGCGAGGTCATCAGCCACTGACATACGCGCTTTGTCACTCATTGCAACAAATACATCTGGGTTGTCATTAAACAACGTGGTGGTCGCGAGAATAGTGATATCCGCATCGTGTGTATGATATGCGTTTTCGCTGTCGCTGCGCAACGTTATTAAGCCTCCCGTATTACGAAGCTCAATAATGGATGTGGTGAGGTCATCCCTCTCCTTCTTTGATATGCCGTTGCTGTACATTTTGCACAGCGTGTCTAATAAGCCATAGCCATCCGCATAGTTTTCAAGTTCAAGGCTTGCAAGAGGGTTAAATCCACGGGTAAGGTTTTTTTCTGTGTTGAGATGCGTATGTGCAAACTCGTGAGCGTGCCTGAAATGTCGGTGGTATGATTGTGCTGGCGACGACAAAGAGGTATAGCTTGGTACCCCAGCGACATGATGATGAAGGCCTGACTCATTAGACAAGTTCATCATATTAATAACATTGCCCGTCTCAGGGATTCTTAGACGAGCTGCGGAGTAGGGTATGGCGATGATAGGGTTGAATTCAGAGTAGCTTCCTTTAGGTTTAATAACTGACGTAGTGTTGTCAATATAATCACGTAATGCAGTTCGTGACCCCATCAGCGCTTTTAACCCTGGTTGTTCCCAAAGAAAATCGCGTATTTTGTCAGCATCTCCCGCGCCTCCCGTCACAGGAAGGTCTTCCTGTTTGTGAATGATAACCAGCGTTTCCGGTCGAGGTTCACCATCTGCCATATTGAAAAACACCCCCGGCAGATTGTTTTTAATTTGCTCAAATGTCAGTGGTGTATCAGGATTGTTGATACTGGCATAGGATGTAACATCGTCTGGTAGTGGTGGGAGTGAGGTGCCACCAGACAAAACGATGCCGTGAGCAGGTTCTGAAAGAGACATGGCTGCATGGTTTAGCTCGGCGCCATCGGCATTAGCCATGGATAGCGCGAGCGCTGATGATAAAAGAGCATTTTTTAGAAGGCGCATAGGTAGCTCGTGATTTATTGTGATAGAATCGAATGGATGTTATCACATTTTGTAAATGCTATTTGTAGCGAGGGATTATGAGTACGAGTGCAGTTGTTGAGATAAAAGATGAGAACGGTGTTGTGTTTTACTTGCGTCGTGGTCATGATGGTGATCCCGATACCGTGATGAAAGATTTAGACAGGGCTGTTTGCGAAGCAAATATTTTATGGTCTGGCTCTGAGATAGGACTTTTTGTGGCACGTTTTCTAGGGATAACGTACACACCTGGGGATAGACTTCACGAATACGAGATGTTGCCACATAATATCGACGATGTTGCCTATCGTTACCTCGTGACTTTTGAGGGCGGCAAATGGCAGGCCGGTGAGCATCAGTAAAAAAGTAAAATGCTACTTATAGTCTGTAGTCTGTCATGATGTGATTTAGTATTATTGTTTCCGTCAACATAAAAGAGGAAACAGAAAATGCAAAATAACACATACACTCCCATCGTCGTTCACTATGACAATGCTAGCGTTGTGATGATTAATGGCGTCATTGTTGCGACCACGGACCCTGATGATGGTGCTATGATGGACAGAGAGGCATTTGATGAGGTCGTCAATAGACTTGCATCATCAAGTGGAAAGTCACCGGTGGTGATGGAGTTAAGCAGTGAAGAGATAATGCATGCGATCGGCGTCGCTGGCGACGATGTCAGTTTTGATGATATGGCGCTGCTTGCAGAACAACGGTTGAATGAAAAACACTTAGGTGACATTATGCCTGATGCTGCGGTTCTCATTGTTGACGGAGACGCTTTTCGCGTGTCCAGTTATGATGATGACGAGAGGGTCGTTGACGTGCGAGAGGAAGAGTCAGGCGTTGAACGTACGTTCGACATTAAGGTGCTCGCAAAGGAAGGCTGTAAAGTGATGGGATTTATCACGCTGCACGACTCCGTACGCCGAACGTAAGCGGTATAGAGAGTGACAGAAAGAAGGAGACTATATAACTTAAGTCTCCTTCTTTCGTTAATAACCGTATAGTGACTGTCGTGTAACGATTATGCAGCAAGATCCATAGTTTCATCTGTGCTAAGTGTGATCTGATCCGCGCGTAGTTGGAAATTATTCGCAACTTCCTCGATCAAGAAGGTTTTCTTTTGTTCAATAAAATCAGGATGAAATACGGTGGTTGAGGCTAATTTTAGACCGGTGCGTCGCTCAATGGCGGTGATGTTTACGTGTTTGCTCTTGTCCATGTCAAGCTCCTTTGGTGTTGACGTTGTAGAGATGATAGTAATTTGTGATCAGGGAGTCAAAGATGTTACGTGTTGGAAACGGCATAGTCGTGAGCGTTCGACAGTGAGTGCAAAAGCTCGATAAGCTCTGCGTCGCGATTGAGCCCAGCCTTTCGCAGAGCAGCAACAATCGTTGGCTGGTCAATAGATTGAACCGCGCTGATCATTTGGTTTTCTATCTCACCTACATCAGTTTCTGATTCTACGTCACGCCCCATTGCAGTAATAAATGCGTTTTGACCATCGTTTTCAGGTTGGTTTGGTGTTGTGTTTGGCATAGTTTCACCTTGGTGTGTGTTGACAATGTTATTATCTCGCTTTTTGTGAGGGTTGTCAATATTTTTGTTATAGGGTGTTGGTGAAAATGTGATAACATTTTAGGCAACATAGTGAAATCATATTACAAGGACATGTTTATGGAACAGTTGGAAATAGCTCTGCGCAGCGTAAGAGGCGGAGCATCTTTGCTGGACGCCGCACGAGATCATGGCGTCGATATCATTGAGCTGATAGTGCTAAACGATGTGACGCCATCTAATAACAAGAAAATGAATGTTCCTGTTGGTGAGGCTAGCTCGTGATTCGAGGTATCCCCATCATTCTCATCAATGCATCCCCTTTGCGGTGAAATTCCGCAAGCGTGCCATTATTGTACAAAACACCATCCGCTGCTGATTTTGGGATTTTAAGCGTTTTATCTGGCACGTATGTACCTTCACGAATAAGTCGCTCTTTTGCATCAATGTAAAGGACAAAATCAAACGTACCTGCCGCTTGGTTGGCGTAAAACTCTTTGTCAGAACGCATGCCATTGTAAACCGGACGCTGACTTAGCATTGTATTCGCCATTTTCGTTCTGTCTGGGTCATTAAAGCGCTCAATTTCTTCAAACCATATTTGACGATGCTCTGGCGACTGGCGATCAGCATAACAGTCTTCAACGCTGTCATAAATGATGCCAGTGCGTTCTCTCATCCTCTCCACCATAAAATGGCAGGCTGCAAAATAAGAGCTTGACCATCCAAGGTAGCCGTAGTTTTTGGCAAGATATTGCATTAATTCGTCTTTGCCATGTCGTGCCTCACCTATGATGAGAAGCTTAGGTTGGTGCATGTTTAATCTCCTAAATTAGAGTTGTTTCATTATACCTAACCCTGCACAAAATACAATAAAAAAACAGAATAAATATTCCTTACTAGTGGTGATATTTTGTTGAGAATGTGGGTTAGCAATGTTAAAATAAGTCATGCAAAAAGAGGGCGTCGTTTTATGAAAAGTGCATTGCGTGATTACATATCGGAACATTATCTTGACCTGTCTAGCAAATGGATAACTCAGCTTACTTTGCTGGATGAAAAAGGAGAAGAAGTAATTGATAGCATCGTGGATATGGTGTTCCCTGGTGTGGACAATATCACGAAAGGCATGCGTCGTTTTGTTCGGAGTGTAACAAATAACCCTCATACTCTAAGCCACCTATTGATAGCGACACCGCTTTACCGAGCAAAGTTTAGCATCGATAAACTCATTCAGCTGCATACACTGTGTAAATGCGACATACCCCTGGATGAAGCAAAGTCATTACGAGTAAAAGACATCACCCTTTTACGTCGCTATTACAATGATGATCGTATATTCAAACTGCTTACAGAGGCACCGTTAGTCAGCCTTCGTGACACAATGGATATGATGTTTAACATTTACGAACGCCGGTCTGATATCAAGTATTTGCCGAAAAAGCCTAAGTCATTAACCATGGTCCATGATGCTGCTGTGAGGACCCTGCCTAAGGTGAGCCAAGAAAACTTCCCTCTTAATCAAAGAGAGGACGTTGTTCAGTTAGATAAAAAAGAACTCACTGAGGGCTTGGTCATAAGGGTGCCTGAAACGCACTATGATATGATTGATCTTGGTGAGGCGCTAAGCTTTTGTATTGGTAACGGCTCGTACTCACGAAAAGTAGCGAACAGTGAAAGCTCAGTCATAGGGCTTTTTGAAAACGGGAAACCGCGCTATGGCATTGAGTTTAGCCGATACACCATTCTAGAAGCGCAAGGTTTTGGTAACCTTCCCCAAAATCGCCCACCAAGAGAAGTGCTGCTTGCATTATTAGACTTGGTGGTCAAGAAACCAGAGTTGCCAGCAGACTTCTTGCCAATTACTGACTCGGGTTGGGTGCATGGGTACCGATATGACAATGCGAACTTATACTTGCTGCTTAAAGATCGTGTTTATATGTACCACAATGTGCCAACAGAGGTTTATGAAGATCTCTTATTAAGTGATCGTAAAGGGGGGTATGTGAACAAAATTATCAAGCCTAATTACAATTGTGATTTCATGGGGCATGTCGACAATGTCACTGTGGCAGAATGATAAAATATAGTTGTTTTTTTGTCAGTGTGTGTTAATATGTAGTCATCCTGTAAAGCGTTCGATTTGAAAGACAGTCAACGCGAGGGGGGTGGCTACCCATGGTGCTGCGCAGATATTTTGCGGTCATAGCCGAGTAATACAAAAACACTGAACATTCCAAACATCATTAACTGATTAGTGGGATCGAATGTGAACCAGCACACACAATGTTATGATCTCACAGATTGGAGCAATGATGAATATTTATCAAATTTTCACCCCGAGCGGGCTAACAGCAGCGCTACACGCCCACCACAAAAACTTACACGCGAATTACAATTTCCCGCCATTGAAGGGCAGAAAAGCCGAACACCGTTTAGCTGATGTATTTATGTTGTCAGGTTCGGAGCAGTTAGCGAATCGTTTAGATGATGCGTGGTACAAGATGACAAGTTCTACGTTATCGCTGACCGATAGTGGCGTAAGCCAAAATGTTCATGTTGAGATTTATCTTGAAGATGAGTTTGAAGAAGCACGTTACCAGTTGCGTGTTATGCGGGAGAATGAACCGACATTGATGATTTGCGATGTAGATCCTAGTCACATGTCGCCACCTTCTGTTCAATACCGTTCACCAAGCAACGTTTCTCTTTACTACGGTGGTTATGCGTTGACCTTGAATGTCGAAGACAATGTGTTTACCGCGACGTTATTTGATATTGAGAAAAACAGTACGTTTTCAATAAATGAGCCGCCTAAGGATAACAAGAAAAGCAGTGTGTTTGATGAGGTCTCAGAGTCATGGTGTGACGTGAATCAATATGGATTTCACGTGCCGCATGCTACTGAGCAATATCTTGACGCCATGTTTATCGTAAAACATCGTGGTGGCGCGTTTTATTCGGGTTCGCCTTATGGTCCCGAGCATTGGGAAAACCATATTCATGAAGCATTGACCTTGCGCCGACAGGATGCATACGCGGTAGCGGAACAAAAAGGGTTGCCTAGACTTATAGGTGTGCGTGATCTGCCAGCGTTAGATGATGTTGAAATCAAGTCGCTTAAAGACGTGTCCCCAGGACTTTACCGTATACTGTCCATGTTGGCGTCATCATTAACCGCCGCGCAGGTAGAAGTTAAAGTGTCGGATATGGTTCATGCGCTCGGGAAGGGAGAAAGCCCTGCTGAGCACTTGTATTGGTCTCGTTCGGATTGGTCAACCGAAGTGGCTAATGGTGACACAAAATTAAGCTACGCAGATTGGATTTGCCATCGTGCAATAGAGTGGGCACAGGAACATAGCGTACCTAACATATAGCAAAAAAAAGGCAGCCTTAGTTGGCTGCCTAACCATAAAAAGTTGATTCTCGTGCGTATTTTTGCTATTATTAATACACGTCAACACAAGTGGGAAAGAGTTTGAAAATGGACCCTTATCTAAGAAAAACAGCCCGTCAGGAAGTGACTAAATCGAATCAAATGCTTCGCCAAAAGCTATTTGTCGAAGGTAAATCTTTGGCGAAATATTACCACGCGGTCATGGTGAAAGTGAAAGCGATTGACAACGAGCCGGTGAACCGTGAGTGTCTTTATGAACTGAAAGGTATGCTGACGCAATACGTGAACATTAGAAAAGCGCTATCGCCTACCATTGGTAGCGACATATTGACGAAAGATTTAACTGGATTTCTCAACAATGTGAATAGCATGTTGGGTGAGAAAGGCGGAAAATCAACAGCGGAAGGTAATGCATGAGCATTAGCATTAGCATTACCCTTCGGCTTGTCGCATTCATGCTCTGCGCAGCTTCACCCAATGTATCAATGGCATACTGGGCTAAGTTGGACACCACGAACCTAAAATTCAAACGAGTTCACATTGTCAGTCAGAGCAATAAAGATTTGCGGTGCTCTATTAAGGCTTTCAGTGACCGCCTCTTTATTGAAGTGAAAGCCAAAAGTTCAACACCCACCTTCAATCTGAAGCGAAACGTAATACGAACGGACCTGAGCCTTCATTGTAAACCTATAGATAACGCGACAAGGACATTAAAGCCTTGGCGGAGAATACGTCACGTTGTTCCTTTCACTGATGTATTTGAATTCATTTAACGTTTATTGGGAAGTGTTATGCCAAGCGAATTACACGAGAAGTTATGCGCGAAGGCCGTAGCCTGGCTAAAGCGAAATGGGTTCCCGGTCTCCGACAAAAATGTCTCCGGTGCAGGGTGTCGAGAGCGTGTTGATGCAATTGGCTTCAGACAGCAGTGCGCAGTGCTTGTTGAGGTCAAAGTGAGTCGCGCTGACTTTATGGCAGACCAGCGCAAACCAGAAAGGGCAGAGGGGGGCGTTGGTACCTACCGTTTTTATTTGGCGCCTGAAGGGTTGTTGCAAGAGGAAGACCTGCCTAAGGGGTGGGGGTTACTTGAGTATAAAGGGAGAAGTATCACCATGCGTCATGGGCCATTAGGAAATTGGTGGCCAAACTTTCATGCAGCACAAGACAATGAGTGGAGAGAATTCGCACATCGCCCTTGCGAGAAATCAGAACACGCTTTACTTTATGCTTTAGCAAGAAAGAAAATAAGTTGATTTAGGTTGAGCTTGTGGTATTATAATTAAAACAAAAACAAAGCAGAAAAAAATAAAGAGGAAGTTATGAAGCCATACACATCAGACACCCATGGTAGAAATCACTGTTTTAACCGCTCAAAAGACAGCAAGGTGCCTAAACGTGCTAAAAGCCGCAAAGGAACCAAAACCAGCCTTCGTCAGGCTGTAAAGCTGTCTACAAAGCGCAATGCAGTGTAAAAGCACACGGGGAGAATAACGCCAATGACAGACGATCAGAAGAACTCACAGGCCTATCAAGATTGCCTGGATTGCAAAGAACCAACGATGCCAGATGATCCAATTTACATGAAAAAGTATAGAGGTTGGCGTAACCTGGCGCAATTCCCCGGTGACGATTACGAAGCCGACTAGTGCGCCATTTTGTAAGATGAAAAATCATAAAAAACCAGCTTATGCTGGTTTTTTTGTTCTTAACGTCGATGTGTTCTTCGTCGTAATGCGATAAAGGCAATCGGTAATAGGGCGATGACGGCACTGCCTGACCAAGTAACATCCGTACTGATATTGTCGTTAGATTGAGAAAGCGAGACATCATCAATAAGGTTGCCTAATGTACCTGTCGTGATACTGGAGAATGACACGGTGACCATTTCATCCGGCGCGGCAAAATTGTAATCAAAACGTGTCCATGTTGAGGTGTCGTTATGAATGATATCTTGCGAGAAAAAAGCATTGCCCGTGCTGTCGAGAAGAGAAAAAGTAAATGCTTCTTCGGTGTTTTGTCGAGCCTGGTAAGCAAAGTTAACGTTGTATAGGCCACCGGCTTCAACACCAACACTTTGATACAGTGTAAAAGGCGAATAATTTCCTTTATTGACTGAGTTTAATTCGGCAAACTGTTCACCATCGGCGGCCACGCGACCGAAAAGCCCATCCCACACTTCTATCCAAGAGCCATCCCAGCCATCAACCTGATCAGGAGAAAATGCTTTCCAGCTGTTATTAGCGACATTCTCATCCTCAAAGCTCCCGTTGACGAGTAGATCTGCGGCCACTGGCAAGGAAAGAAGTGCTGCTGTAAAAAATGTCACTGCGTGCTTTATCATAATGTGAACTCAATTTGGTTAATGGTGCTGCGAGAGGTTAATCCGCCTATTATTTGTTCAGGGTAGCTTGAGATGAGGCAGCTGTAAAGCCTTAATTGGTGAAAATGTCGCTATAGGGAGGTTTATTTGCAGTTTAGGGGATTGCGAATGCGCTCCTATTGAAGCGCATTGAGGTGTGGGTGTTGTGTTAGAAACTATGAATAGCTTCAAATTGCGTCGCTGTAATGCCGGAAGACAGTGTTTTACCGCATGCTGTTTTAACGGTACCGCAGCCTTTAATTGCCGTCACCTTACAGGTGTCTGTCAATTGCTTTTTCTTACGCAAGGTGTTTAAAACCGCTGATCGCCATTTGCGTTTCATTGTATGGGTCATAGACATCGCGTTATTCCTTTTGTGGTGGTTAACGAGTGCTATATTAGCAACAAACACAGCGTTTTGTCAATAGGTATGCATCTTTTGTAACTAAATATTCACAATTTACCGCGAGTCTGTAATTTGCTTGACGCTTAAAAGAATCGCTTTCACCTGGTTCGCCTTCTGTTCTCGAACCTGCTCAGGTAGCGCGTCAATCTCATCATCAAGCTGTGCCGCCGTCTCCACTTCGATATCTCGAAGGGCCTTTTCAAGAGTCCTGTGTTTTATAGGGTTGGCAAACTCACCGTACTGCTTAAATAGCTGGAAGATATCGTCGACGTCCGCCTTTAATGCTGCTATTGCTTTTTTGCCGCCACCACGATGTTGAATGCTCTCGCTAAACTGAGTTAAGGCCACTATGAGTTCATCGCGTTTACTGCTACCTGTTGCGTCGGAAACGCGCGCTCTTGGCTCTTGAGTGTGCGATACATCAACACGTTCGATAACTTTTTTCTCTCGACGCATGATAGTCGCCGGTATATGTTTAATTCTACCTTGTATAAGAAGCGCATACGAGTCAAGGCTTACGCCGACAGACAAAAATTCTCTGTCTGCGGTATAGCGATAACGGGTGCGATCAGTAAGCAAGGAGGCCGTTGCTGTAGAGAGCGTCAAGTTGAAGTAGCGACCATTACTCATCGTGTCGCCAAAAAGTCGTGTTTCTCCATGGGTAACACAGCCATAAAGAAGCGCACCTGGGTCGCACGTCTCGCCTGCGCTGTTGTCTAGTGGCAGTGATGGAACTGATGCATGACTGCCGTTAATCATCCCACATAAATCAGCAAAGAGTCGTTGTGCGCGTAGTTTCATTGCAGCTTCAGCCTGCTGCATATAGTAATCTTCACTGCTCTTTAAATAAGACGCTATTAGCGATAGCGTTTGAGCGACATCATCTTGTTCTTGCTTTTTCAGGCGACCATTTTCCAACGCTTGGATAAGTGTGATGTTGATGCGTTCAAAAAACTCTATGGCTTGTGGAGAATCGCCAATGGCGGCATTGATGGTATCTTTGAGCGTCTGTTTGATTGCATCGTCTTGAGGGTCGTAATCCCTTAATGAGAATCCTTCCCGGTGCGTTAATGTAACAGGCGAACCCTCATGTTCACTCGGGAACATGATGAAGTGACCAAACTGAGCGCTACTCATCACCACCCGCGCTATTGGTTTTCCCGCAATAGACTGGCGTGTTTCGGCTTTCCATGTGGCTTCATGGAAAGTAAGTTCCACCAAGTGATGCGCAGGCTCAGGCGAGCCAAAGCATGCCATCGGAGAAGGTGGTGAGATATGCTTAAGGGATAGTACACCCATGTAATCAAGCGGCTCTGTTCGGCTCATCATGTAACCTTATTGTGTATTAGTGTGGCTTACCAGTCTTCAAAGCGAGGCTCTTCCATTTCAATATGAAGCGTGCCGCGAGAGCTGTTGCATACCCACGTGTTGAACTCGCTATCGAAGGTTGCCTTATTAAAGTCATTTACCGTTATTTCAGTTACACGGTCATCGACAACAAAGTCCCATAAAGGCGCCTCTGGCATCGTATCAACGTGGTATTTCGATGTCACTGTCATGTGTGACGATACGGGTTCATCATTAATCCAAACATCATCAGGGTGCTTGCTCATAATATACCAAAAGCTCTTATCGCCTTGTGGCATTAACATGAGGAAGAGAGCGAGTATGTCCTCAGGTTCATCGCTTTGAGCAACGTGAGGCAAAATAACTGTATCAACAAACGTGTTTTTCTCAGCTGCGATTTTAGTCGCATTAACAAGCATTTCTGTTAGCTTTTCATTAGACGGAGTGGTGAGCGCGGTGTGAAGCTTACCTTCTGCAACAAGGATAATAGACTTATGATAGTAAGCGACAAAAACACCATGCGTAAGTGAGTTGGTTTGCGTCATTACTGTGCTCCACTGTCAATGTTGGTGATACGAACAGGAAAATGCCCGGTTTCCGATGAAGTCACACCGCTATTAGCAGCGGCCGCAGTGCGAACAACCTCGCGCCAGAATGGCTCGGGCATATCGCTAGCGTCACCTTCGCCTGTCAAGTCTGAATCCACCCATACTACGATGTCTGACCATTCGCCTAGCGTTTCGCCCTTGTTGTGGAACGTCATAATGCCACGACTGTCATCTAACCACGCGACGAAGCGTGGGTCTTTAAACCAAGAGGGGCGATTAAGAGTAGACAATTTAACGACCGGGCCGTCAATCGCTGGCGGCTCAAAGTTGAGTTTTCCGGTTAAGCAAAGGCAGACTGTAATGTATAATTCAGGAAAAAGCGCTGGTGCGGTGAGTGTTATCGCGTTTTGCTCTTCTTCGGCTTCGCACGTACCACCATATTTTTTTGCTAAGTCGACCAGTAGGCCCGTGATGGTTTCAATCTTATCTACGGGGGCGTCACTGACATGAATTTTGATTGCAGGTGCGTTATTGTTAATTGTTGCAGTGACGGTAATGGTGCACGCATCCGCATCGTGTGAAAATGTCACGCTATAATGATTGTGCTTTTGAACAGGGGCAGAAAGTGTAACATCGGAATAGACGTAAAAGCGTGTTTCAATTTCCTGCACTGCAAGAATAAATGTGTTGATGGTGGATTGCGTGTTTTGTTTTTTTCTGTTTCGTTCAGAGCGTGACATGTTGAATCCTCTTGTGTTGACCATCTTATTATCTCAAAAATAGCTTGGGGTGTCAATTTTGTTGATAGCATTATTGTCTTATGTGTTAAAATAATAGTTAAGACGGAAACGAGTGAGGAAAAGTGTATGAGCAAGGTTGTTGTGCGGTTTCATCCTGCCATGACAATAACAGAGGATGACGCGGAGTTTTTTGCTATGGCCGACAAACACGTGCTCTCTCGCATAGTGGACGCCGTTGAGAACGAAATAGGTCATCATGCCATGATGAGGCTTATTGACACCTATGCTTTCATGACACCTCATAAAGTCACGCTGCTTACCCCTGTAGACAAGGTTTCTTCGCCTTGCGTGGTAGATGAGAAGAACCTCAACTTGTTCTTAAGTGCCGCCATAGAAGCATCTCCAGCGATATTGAAGAAGACGCAAGAGCGCATAACACTGATACCTCTTAAGGTATTCCGATGATATGCGCATCGTGATGCTATCTGGCCGGTTTGATGAGTTCGGGGTTGGCGTCGAGGTGGTCGTTAATCAAACTGCTGTCATGACCAGTAAGTGCGCCAACATCTTCGATGAAAAAATCCTCTTCATAGGCTTCAAGATAGAGGCTTCCTGACGCGGCTTTAGCAAGTTTAGCTGCGCTGGCAAGGTAATCTTGCATCGCATCTTCTTTCTTAATGTAGTAGTTTTTGCAGTCGTCTTTAACGACGTAGAGCGTCATCATGCCTCGTGATGTCTTTACTTTAAGCGCTTCCCGTGCGCATCTTTGTGCATTGGGGATTTGATCTTCAGTCAGTTCATCAAGGTAAAGCCTAATGACGTCATCATTTATTGAATGCGACTTAAGGAAATTGACCACGGCATTATGACCGTTGAGTAGCGCTTCGAAGCGCGCGCGTTCTTCGCCAGTGGTATTGTTTGTGCGTCGCTTGATGTATTCAATCTGTTCTGAAATTTCGCCGCGCTCTTCTTCTGTGAAAAGCTCCCATAAGACAGGGGCGTCTTCTTCGCCACTATCGTCGGTTGGGTACGTCAAAGGTGTGACTTCATTTGGCTTAAACGAAGCGACTGCCTTTTCATCGAAATATTCATGCAGGTCACTGATATCTACCATTGAGGGTGACAGTGAAATGTCTCGGCCTGAGGTGAACGTATCGCCTTCCACGGACTTTTTCGCCTCTGCTAAAAAAGCATCATTGGCTTCTTTACGGTCGGTAAACCATTGAGAGCGGTAGTCTGTGCCGAACACACCGAAGATACGTACACGTCCAATTTTCTGACGGTGCTCTTTGAGCATATCGATATAGGTGATAGCGCGCGAGAGCTGTGAATTAGGAAAAAAAGAAAACACGGCATCAAATCCCTGTCTTTCTTTAATGAGATTCATGATCAAACGAACGCCGTCTCTCTCTTCGTCATTCAGATTTTCTGCATCAGGGTGAGTCGTGTTGAATTGCTGAATAATAAGCGATGTGATGGTGCCGTATTGCATGTTAAATCCTCATTGTGTTGACGTATAAATTATCTCAAAAAAATCATTTTAAGTCAACATTTATAGCACTCTCAAGCATAACGTCAATGAGTCCGTTGTAGTCTACATTTCCCTTTATAACGGGAAGTGTCAGCGTGAATGATTTTAACGTCTCAACATTTATTCGCTCGGGCATGGCGTAACCTAGCTCAACAGACAGCGTGCGAAATGCAAGCACTTCGTTCGCTAGTTGCTCGCGTTGAACTTCATTAAAGCGCATAACATTCGACAGCATTGTTATCGCAACAATATCGGCGATGCTCTCTTGCGTTGAATCAGGTGTTTTACTGTACGTTAGGAGCGGTGAAAGGTGTGTGAGTTCATGAAGATAGGCGAATAGCTGATGATGCTGAAGCAGCAATGGAAATTTTTTGGTCAAGTCTCGGTACGTTGTAAACGCGGATGATTTTGTGTCTACCAGTACAATACCGTGATAACGATTGCGTTTAGGGTAGTATAAAAGCCATGCTTGAGGCTGGCTGTTACGAGAGGTGACAATTTTGTCAACAAAAACCTCGTGGACATGAGCGTCGTTGAAGAGCTTGGTTTTAGTTATCGCAAAAAAATCTTCTGCTTGACGATATAAGTAGAAACAGGCATCTGGCACAAAGGGGTTACGGTACCATCCTTTTTGGGGTGCTGTATTGGTAAGGGGGGATGCAGTGCAACGTTCTGGCGTTGTCTCTTCGTTTACATTCACTGGCGTGGTTGTGCAACCCACTACAACAAGTGAAGAAAACAGGCATAGTAAGAGGCGCAACATCGCTACGGGCCTAACCAGTAGCGAGAATAGGTATCAAGGAAAGCGTTCGCTATATTTTGCTGGTGGCGATGTTTTTGACTGTAGCGCTTGCGCAATGTTCGAGAGGTTGATGGCGTGATACGCTTCAGTGTTTTTTGAGATGCTTTTCGCCAATGAGAGATTACCGCGCTTGCTATCCGTCTTTTTGCATGATGCGATAGCTCACTAGGAAACGCAATGTGTCCTAGCTGAGGTGTTGTGCGAAGCGCCATTTCAGTGCCATCATCGCAAGTGACACTTATTTTCCGTTCAGATATTTCGTTGATAATCATAAGTTAACCGAATTGGTTATATTGTTTGCAAAAGTGTTGTTTTTATTGAGCCAAGCATGTCGATTAGCCTTCATGATACGAAGGTTAAGTTGGAGTAACGTGCGGTGGTGACACTTAGGAACAGTGCTGCGCGACGCCCTTAAGTGAGACAAGATGCGTGTTAATGCTACCCTTTGCTTCTCTTGTGTCAAGGGGATGCTTGTGTAGAGCACCCCTGTTGATGTATTGATGTCAAAGTCGCACTTTTCATGGTGAAAAGACAGCGTTTGTGGTAACAAAAAAGCGTTACCTCCCTCTATGAAATGCCCAACAGGGTTACAGGCTTTCACTGAGTTCCAGCTCACTATTGTTATGTAAATAGAGTTTGTGTTTTAACGGAAAGCCTACGCTGTCCGCATCAATGAAATCAATCCGAACACACCCTTCAGTTTCGATTTCAACGCTATCTACAGTCACATAGCTATCCTTAAAGGCATTATTGTCGCCCTTGGGGTCGGCATAAGCGTCATTTTCCAAATCCAGCATCATGCCTGATTTAACTTGTTCTGCAAAAATGGTGGTAAGGGGATCCTGACTCGGCATATTAAACACGCTCGCTTATGTCATCATCATCAAAAAGAGGCGCGTCAAATGCCCATGAGGTATTGTCGCATGAGTCTACTTCAAGATTGACAATAACCACGTCTTCCTCTCGTAACCGTCGACCTAAATCGCTGTTTTCGGAAATGTCTTGAAGAGCTAGGTCGCCAATATTGAAGTCTTGGCAATTGGCTGACCAAACCTGCATGCCAATATCCGTTTCACTGATCCAGCGAGATACAGCCCGTGTAATACCCGCCTTTAGGCTTTCAGCATCACAAACGTGTCCTTGTGGTTCAAATTCAATTTTGGCATAGGTGCTTTCGCTCATTGAGTTTCGAGACACGACAACAGATAATGACATAGTTTCCTCTCTTTGTTTAACAATAGCATAATCTCAAATGTTGACCTCAAAGTCAACGTTTTTTCATGAGATTAATGCAGGGTTTCAGAATGATGGCGCTGCTGAAAAATGATACGCTTAAGATAAAAAACCATTTAAAACAGCAGCTTACGTTTTCTAAAAAGGTATATCATCGTCATAATCAAAATCTATCTCGTTCCCTTGTAGACCTCGCTGTGAAGCGTAAGTGTTTTTTAGGAACCACTCTTTCTCGTGCCCATTGTCGCTGAAGAATTCAGGAAGTAGCTTTTTAATCTCTTGTGGCATGGGGCGGTTGTTGACGCCTTTGCATTGGTTTTTGGTAAAACCAAATTCGCCGTCGCGTGTGACTACACGGTATTCCACGGTGTATTTTTTCTCTTCAGGTGTTACTACATCAAGAATAATACACTGCCTTGATTTTACCTGATGAAAATAACCACCAACACAATGCTTTTGTGCATAACCTTGCTCAAGCATTTCTAGCTCTGAGGTCAACTCTGTCACTTTTATTTTGCCTGTTGCGTTAAGAGCATTGACTAGCTTTTCTCCAATGGGCGTCACGCGTTCGTTCTCCATCCTAGAGAAAATGGCGTCAAGAATTGGCATTAACGCTGCTTTATACTGTCTGTTGGACAGCGCGGGAAGTAAGGTCGTGTTATCTTCATACATCCCTATCACTAAATGAAGTCGCTTTTTCTCTAACCAGTTTAGGTTTTTCCCAAACAAGATAGCATCATCTAGAGATGTCAGGTGCTTTTCATTTTTACTGAACGCTAAAGGGTGTTTCTCTGCCATTTTTAGCGCGCGGTTAATGCATGTTGATTGAGACTTGAATACACGAGGGTTATGGTGTCTTAAGGCGCAAATAAAGATCATCAGTAGCGCATCACGACGCTCGCCCCTTTCGCATGCTTCTGCATAAAGCGCTTCTTCTTCTTCACTCTGAGGGCGACTCAACCAATCCCGTTTCATCGCGTCGCGCGCGGTCGCTTCTTCTATTAACCACTTCACGGCGCTATCATCACCTTTATTGGCGACACGATCCCATAGATAAGGAAAAATCGCGGCGGCAACACTAAAGTCGGGTGCCCCTAAAAAGGAAATGACTGACATGTAAGCGTCCACCACGCCATCGTGACAGGCTTTTGGTGAAAGCTGCATTAGCGTCATGAACGCTTCCTCTTCCTCTTCCATCGGAATTTGAATGGTTACATCACGGAAAGTGAAGTGCTCGCATACCAGAGGCTCATTAGCTGCTTTTTCCGCGTTATTTTCTGCCATTAGCATGCCGCGCGTGTAATTGAGCGAATAATGTCGCTCTTCGGCTTCTGCGATGGCGAGCATGGTTTGCAAACGAAGCATGGCGGTGCTGTTGACGCGAGCGTTCAATGCTCGTGACTTTCTTGCAATGCGAAGCGCGGTGTGTGCTGGTGTGTGATAGGTGGTGATATCAAGTACCCAGTGTTTAATGAAGTCTCGAAAGGCATCTGATACCGTAAGCGTCATAGACTCAAGATCAATCGCTGCTTCACATGCGTTGATGTCGAAACCGCCAATGATATCCTGAGCGCCAATTTGGGAGTGATTAAAATTGTCGACAACAACAATATTGACGTTGCCTAAATAGCATGAGCCAATGATGTAATAATGACCTTTTTTGAAAACGGGTGAAGAAAAACCCGTCTCTCGATAACCGTGTGTGAGTGTAACAAGGTCATTGTCTGCGCGAAGTTTGGGGTTCCAAGACTCACCCATGAGCTTAGCGATATCGCTTGATTTGGGGAGAAATACGTCAATGTCGTTGAAAACGCCATCATGGAGACCTAGAAGATAAAAGATGGCACTGGCAACCGCTTGGCCTGCGGCAATGCCTGATGATGGTATGTCACCTAAACGATCTTTGATTACACGGATAACCTCGACTGGAAGTTGAGGATCATCGATAGAGCTAAAAGAAGCTAATGGTGTGTTATGCATTGTGGTTTTACCCTGTTGTGTTGACATGGTTATTATCTCAAAACAGGGGTGAGAAATCAATAAAAAAGGCGCGAAGCGCGCCTTTTTTTTGTGTTGGATTAACTAAATATTAGCGAAGTCCAAAGGGGTTAACTGGTTTTACAGGGCCCGGGCCGTAGAACTTGTGGTTGCCTTCTTTGGCAGGTTTTTGGGTTACCTTGCCAACAGGGCGCAAGCTGCTAACACCTGCTTCAGCGGTCTTGTAGATGGGCTGTACAGGGCCCGGACCGAAGCGCTTATGATTGCCTTCTTTAGCAGGTTTTTGGGTTACCTTGCCAACAGGACGAAGTTTACTAATGCCTGCTTCAGCGGTCTTGTAGATAGGTTGTACAGGACCTGGGCCGTAAAACTTGTGGTTGCCTTCTTTAGCAGGTTTTTGGGTTACCTTGCCAACAGGACGAAGTTTACTAATGCCTGCTTCAGCGGTCTTGTAGATAGGCTGTACAGGGCCCGGGCCGTAGAACTTGTGGTTGCCTTCTTTGGCAGGTTTTTGGGTTACCTTGCCAATAGGACGAATCGATCCAGTCGCTTCAACGTCAACCGGCGTTGGGCCGGGGCCGTAATATTTATGGTCGCCATCTTCAGGCTCACCTTGCTCAACGTCGCCGTCTGAAGACAGTGGGGCATCGGTGGTGATGATGTAAAGCAGCGCTTCTTCTGTATCGCCTAAAGGCGCACTGATTTCAGTCGGAGAGCTTAGTGTCAAAGAGAGCGTGTTGCTGGTATAACAGCCGTCTTCTAGGCGTAACGTTGCGCCATATTCATCAGTGAAAGTAAGAGCCGAACTGTCGTCGCCTTGCGTTGCAGAATATTCTTCAGCGTAGCTTTCAAACAGAGAGTTAGATAGTGTGGTACATCGTGCAGCGGCATTATAAGCACCGTCAAAATCAACAGACAAAGACACGCTGTAAGTGCTATTGTCGTCAGTTTTTTGAATGGCGGTGAGGTAAGTGACGTCTCCGATGTAACTTGTTGTTTCATTGACTTCACTTAGTGTTGTGTTGCTTGGTACATCCGCAACATTATAACCCATTAGTGAGAGTTCAGCTGATGCTGCAAATGGCATCGCGCAAGCTAGGGCAACAGATGCAAATAGAGATGTTTTCTTCATAATGTATATCCTGTGGTGGTTGATGTGAATAATATATTCATGTTTAACAAGCGTTATTGGCTTGCTGTTTGTTTGACGGTTTAAATAATACCAGAACTGAACACAAAGTCAACAGTAAAATTTAGATAACACATAAAATTAAACAAAAATGCAACAAGTGTGATTGAAGTGGTTAAGTTGAGGTTAACGTTAGAGAGGGCAAGAAATTAGATTGGTATTGATTTGGATAGTAAAAGGCCGGCTTTCGCCGGCCAGTTCACCACCACTAGTGAGAGGGTGCCACCCCATTTTTTTAGCGTGAATAGCGTCAACACATCACAGAGGTCGGGGTGGCGGAGCTGTGGCAGGCACTGTTGCACCTGCTCATAAAATCTATGCTTAGAAGATTCTCACACTTCGCTTTAGGTGTCAAGATTTTTTACAGCAATTTGTTATATGGGTGAATTAGCGACAAAAAGGTATAAATATTTAAAAAAAACACATTTATCCCGTCGTTTTTTCAGAAAAGTGATACCTTACTGTGGATAAAAAGAGACACACTTTGAACTGTTTGCTTATGTTGCGCTGCTGCGGCGAATAAACAAGAGAGAGAAAATTATGAAAAGTCAATTCACGGTCAGGAAAAAGAATACGGCGATTATGTTACTTTCCGCCCTTACGGGGGGGCTGGCATTATCAGCAGATGCCTTTGCTCAAGAAGCGAGTAATGACAAACCTATTTATCGCTTCAAAATGAACATAGAAAACAAAGTGAACGTTCCTGAGTGGATTGTCATCAATTACAACTACACACCTTGGGTGAATTCAGGTGGGTTTAGCTCTTGTTCGGGTTGGCAACCTGATCCAAACACAAAGGATTGGGGTGAATCTTTTCAACAGTCGCGTGTGTGCCAGCAGCCACAAGTAAGAAATGCGACACCTATTCTCTTCAACCCTGTTTCACAACGCACAAAATTAGGTGACACTTTCGAAGATACCCGTTCCATCTCTGTTGGCGATTATCAAAATAATATTGGTACGCGTGACTTCATTGATGGTGAGCGTGCAGATGCATGGCCTGAGTGGTCTAATAGCGGTGCCCCTTACGACTGCTCTGTGTGGGATCCATCGACATCAGACGTAAGACTTTATGAACCCTTCACGCAAGCGCGCGATTGCTCGCAAGATCAGACTCGAAGCAGAAACGTTTACAATGTATGGGCATCGGGTGCTGAGACACCAAAGCGCATTGACAGTGAGGAACAAACCATAACGGTTGAGCAAACGCGACCAGAGATTGGGCAGCGTGATGAGATTGACGGAATTCGTCCAGACACGCCATCTCCATGGGTAGATGTAACCGGAAATTATGACTGTGCCGTTTGGTCTCCGTCTGTCGGCGGGCAATTGGCTGATTTTGGTCAGGAGAGAGATTGTTCGCGCGATCAGGAGAGAACACAGGACTTCTTCGATGTATGGGTGTCAGGTAAAGAAACGCTCAACCGAACTGAAACCCATGAGCAAACAGTGACGCGTACGGAAAACAGAACGGTAGGCGTGACATTTACACCATGGACTAACGAGGGTGATGTAGTTAGTTGTAGTGTGTGGGGAACAGAGCCTCAGGGAAGAGTTGCCAGTTATGACCAGACACGAAGCTGTGAACAGCCTCAAACGCGAGATCGTATTTACACCGCGGGTGGAGAGACATTAAGCACGGTTAAAGAAAGTAAAAATATTGATGTAACGCAGACGCGTAAAAACGTCATGGAAGGTGTCGTAGCTGATAGTTGGTCTTCATGGACTGACACTGCGGCCACTGTGTGTGGCGCATGGGGCGCTGCGCCTGATGCGCAAACCAGCGCATTTACACAAACGCGCGACTGCGGCACGGCTCAAGAGCGAAAGCGTGACACTTTCTATACGTGGACGCACAGTGACAATACGTTTAAAGCTGAAGAAACGGAAACGCGAACCGATCCGACAACGGAATCGCGTACAGTAACCGTAGACTGGACATCGTGGACAAACAAGAACGGTGTGCAAAATTGTTCTGCATGGTCGCCAGAGCCTGGCAGCAATACCTCTGACTACACACAATCAAGAGAGTGCGATCAACTTCAAGTAAGAGAACGCATTTATGCTGCATCAGGCAGTGAGCTGAAACGCGTAGAAGAATCGCAAACGGTTCGCGTATCACAATCTCGTCTTAATAAGATGGATGGCCTTGTTTATGGCGCATGGTCACCTTTTGCTGACAGTGGTGCAGAAACCTGCGGCACATTCTCACCAGCAGTAGGCGCGCAAACAGCCAACTTTAGCCAATCAAGAACATGCACCCGTCCACAAGAGCGAACCAGAGACGTCCACTACAGCTGGACTTACGGTGACAACACCTTTAAAGAAACGCAGACTGATACGGGTACGGCATCAAGAACGGATTCTCGTACGGTAACTGTTACACCATCGTCGTGGTCGCTAGTGGATAAAAATACGTACAGCGGATGGACGCCAGCACCCGGTGCACGTACATCAAGCTACACGCAGTCGCGCACATTCAAGCAAGACGAGGTAAGAACATGGAGCTATGCTGACGGTACAACAACGCTAAGCACTCGACAAGAAACGCGAACACTCGACAAGAGTGAAACACGTACCAATTCGATGAATGGCGTTAAAAATGATGCGTGGAGTGGCTGGACAAACACAGGTCCTATTAGCTGCGGCGCATGGGGGCCTGAGCCTGCTTCGCAAACAGCAAACTACCAGCAATCAAGAGATTGTGGTACACCTCAGAAGCGTGAGCGTGACACTTTTTACACATGGGCGCACAGCTCAGATACGTTTAAAGAGACTGAAACGGAAACGCGCACTGACGGTTCAACGCAGTCACGTGCTGTTAAAGTAAGCTATACTAACTGGGTAAATTATGGTTCAGTTGAAAGCTGTGACGCTTGGGGTGGTGAACCTGGCACTAAAACGGCTGATTACACGCAGTCAAGAGATTGTCAGCAGCCTCAAAAGCGTGAGCGTGTTTACAGTGTAGGCGGGACAGAGATTGCCTCTTTTGAAGAGACGAAACGTGTTCCTGTGACGCAGACGCGAACTAATAAGATGGAAGGCATTGCTTACGGAAGCTGGTCTTCATGGAGCAATGACGGCGCATTAAATTGCGGCGGTTACTCACCTGCGCCAAGTACACAAACAGCGGACTTCACGCAAACACGAAGCTGCCAGCAGCCACAAAAGCGCACACGCGCAACGTATTATAAGTGGACATATAGCAGTAATACATTTAGAAGTAACGAGACAGGTACGCAAAGCGTACCAAGCACACAATCTCGCACGGTTGATGTTGCAGCAGGCAACTGGTCAAATGTGCGTAACCATACGTATTCAGCCTATACGCCAGAGCCTGGCACGCGCACGTCGAGCTATACGCAATCTCGCACGTATAAGACAGATCAGACTCGTACATGGACATACAAAGCGGGCGCTGAAACATTGAGTACGCGAAGTGAGTCTAGAACGATTGATCGGACGCAAAATCGCACCAACACCATGAATGGTCTGAAAGAAGGCTCATGGGGTGGATGGACTAACACCGGTTCCATTTCATGTGGAAACTGGGGGCCAACACCATCGACGCAAACGGCTGACTTTTCTCAAACGCGAAGCTGCGGCACACCACAAAAACGCGAAAGAGACATTTTTTACACGTGGGCGCACAGCAGCGATACTTTCAAAGAAAAGGATGCTGAAACACGCACTAATGGTTCGACGCAATCTCGCACCGTTGACGTATCAGTCGGTGGTTGGAGTGCTGTGAAAGACCACACGTACTCGGGATGGACGCCAGAGCCTGGTTCGCGCACATCAAATTACACGCAATCTCGCACCTACAAGCAAGATCAAAAGCGTACGTGGACATATAAGGTGGGAACAACCACGATTGATACACGTGATGAAACGCGCACTGTAGACCAAAGCCAAAACCGTACTAACAGCATGAAAGGCATTGCTTACGGTGGTTGGTCAGGTTGGAGTAACAACGGCTCATTAGATTGTGGTGGTTATTCACCAGCGCCAAGCACGCAAACGTCTGACTTCACACAAACACGCAGCTGTAGTCAGCCGCAGAAACGTACGCGCGCGACCTATTACACATGGGATTACAGCAGCAACACGTATCGTAACACGGAAACAGACACGCAGAATGTAAGCAGCACGCAGTCGCGAACGGTTGATGTAACAGTAGGTGGTTGGAGTGCTGTAAGAAATCATACGTACTCAGCGTACACGCCGGAGCCTGGCACGCGCACATCAAATTACACGCAATCTCGCACCTACAAGCAAGACCAGAAGCGCACTTGGGCGTATAAGGTGGGGTCAACTACGCTAGATACCCGTGATGAAACGCGCACTGTCAACAAAAGCCAAAACAGAACCAACTCTATGACAGGCATCGTTTATGGCAATTGGTCTGGTTGGAGCAACAATGGTTCTTTGAGTTGTGGAAATTACTCACCAGCACCAAGCACGCAAACATCCAACTTCACCCAAACAAGAAGTTGTGGTCAACCGCAAAAACGCACGCGAGCAACGTATTATGGTTGGGCTTATAGCGACAACACATATCGCAACACAGAAACAGACACGCAAACGGTAGGCAGCACGCAGTCTCGAACAGTGGCTGTGTCAGTAGGCGGCTGGAGCTATGTAAGAAATCATACCTTTACTGGTTGGACACCTGAGCCTGGTTCGCGCACATCAAATTACACGCAATCTCGCACCTATAAGCAAGATCAAAAGCGTACGTGGACATATAAAGCTGGCACGACGACACTTGATACACGCGATGAAACTCGCACTGTAGATATGAACCAAAGCCGTACTAACAGCATGAAAGGCATTGCTTACGGTGGTTGGTCAGGTTGGAGTAATAACGGTTCACTCAGCTGTGGTGGCTATTCACCAGCGCCAAGCACGCAAACGTCTGACTTCACACAAACACGCAGCTGTAGTCAGCCACAGAAGCGTACGCGTGCGACCTATTACACATGGGATTACAGCAGCAACACGTACCGTAACACGGAAACAGGCACGCAGAATGTAAGCAGTACGCAGTCGCGAACGGTTGATGTAACGGGAGGGGGGTGGACCTATGTTAGAAACCACTCATTCTCAAGTTGGACACCTGAGCCTGGTACGCGCACATCAAGCTACACCCAGACGCGCACCTACAAACAAGATCAGAAGCGTACGTGGACATACAAAGTGGGCTCGACCACGTTAAGTACGCGTGATGACACGCGTACCACAAACCAGAGCCAGAGCCGAACCAATCGCATGAAAGGTATTGCGTACGGTAGCTGGTCTGGATGGAGCAATAACGGTTCGCTCAGCTGTGGCGGCTATTCACCAGCGCCAAGCACGCAAACGTCTAACTTCACGCAAACGCGTAGCTGTAATCAACCTCAGAAGCGCACCCGTGCGACCTACTACACGTGGGATTACAGCAGCAACACGTATCGAAACACAGAAACAGATACGCAGAATGTGGGTAGTACGCAATCTCGAACAATATCGGTATCAGTCAGTGGTTGGTCAACGGTAAGAACACACAGCCATGGAACGTTTACGCCAGCGTACGGTAACCAGACAGCAAACTACACCCAGACACGTCCTTACAAGCGTGATGTGACAAGAACGTGGACGTATAAAGCCGGTTCTAACACGTTAACAACGCGCCCTGAGAACACGACATGGGATCAGACGCAAAGCCGTACGGTTGCTGTAACTCACAATGGGTGGCAGGATGTTGGCAGTCCAACCTGTGGAAGCTGGACGGGAGGTAGTACGCAGACTCGTTCTTGTACGCAACCGCAACAAGTTACGTATGTGCATAAGATAAACGGAAATACGGTGCATACGCAAACTAAGAATGGTTCGCGAAGCTACACCCAAAGTCGTACACTAACGACGCAGCAGTCAACCGGTGCATGGCAGCGTACAGGTTATTCATGTACATCATGGACACCTGCGCAGTCTTCATATTACACGTTTGAAACGAAAACGCAGACGCAGCGCTGTACAGAGAATAGGAAGCGTGCGATTACCACTACGACGAACTACAGTGATGGCAGTGCTCCGACAACGAACGTCACTTACCAGTATGACACTGTGGTCACGAACCCAACGCGACGCCGTTCGGGGACAAAGCAGGATAGTGTTGTGAGTACGGAAACGAGAACAACACAGTCTCAATCTAGCGCTAACGTAAGACGACGCTTAGTGTCACCTGAAGCGAAATATACGGAAGCTGAGTTCTGTGCGCGTAACCCGATTGGCTTCTATCGCTCTGACGAATACACATGGAGCGAGACGACGATTGTGACGAAGTACTACTATTGGGATACGTACCAGTCAGGTCGTGTGCTACAACGTAGCTCAACGCCGTATAAAACCACAACGTCAAGTAGCTTTAATGGGGTGTTCAAGGCATTAGTGCCTAATACGAACCGCACTGGAGTGTGTGGCGGAAGTGGTGGTAGCAGCTTCTAATGCTACTCCAAGGCTAAATAAAAAAAGGTCACACAGGTGGCCTTTTTTATTGATGCTAGTTAATTTAAACCTCCGACGACTCATTCGAAGAATAGAGTCGCGGAATTCCGCAATGTTTTTGTTAAAGATTATGCCTAGCGCGACGTTACTGCTCAGAACGCGTACGTCTTTCTACCAGCGACACCATGTTTTCTCGCCCTTGGCTTAATAATGTTTCAAGCTCTTCGCAGCGACCGCTGTGGGACATGCATGTTTGATATGCTGACTCAGTTAGGTTTAAGTAACGGTCCCAAGCAATCAGGCATTGAGCCTGGATGTTATTGCATGTAGGCTCTTCGTTTCTCACGTCATCGGCTACAGATTGACAGGCTGACAATGCGAGCATTGATAAAGATATAAATAGCGTGTGATGTAGACGTCTCATGGATTTTCCTTAAATTATACGGCTATCGGTAGCGCGTGTGAAGAGGTCTGTATCAACGATGACGTCGATGCGCCTTTTGATAGTCGATACAACAAGTTACTTAACGTTAGGTTGAGTGTACTCAGCGGGTAAACTTTTATAATAAGAAGCGCCTTGTTGAGTATGCAAAATAGTGTATAAGGCATAACATAGTAACGCGCGCCAATTCGCAGGGTGCAATAATTATCGCTCTCATGTGTTACCGTAATATTCCCCCCGATTTTTCGCTCACGTTGAGCAGGGTAAAGGGGGCAGGTCCACGTCGCAATCGACTCTTGAGTCAGAGGTATTGTCGATCCCGTTAATTGATTTTCTAATAATATAGTACCGTCTGACCTCAACGCTACACGATGAGACAGAAAAGAAAAACAGTCCTGCATGAATTCTCCTGTGGCAAGCAGCTTTCATTGTTATAAAGGGGGCTACTTGATGCAATGTGATGACAAGATGAATTATGGCATAAATAGGAAGAGATTTCAATAGAAGAGGTGCGCTCCCTCCGTTTCCTTATGCTTTATGATAGCTGTCAACACATACCAGAGAACACCGAGGGGAAACGTTGGTGAGGGAGCTGGGTAACCGTGGATGGCTACCTTATAGTAATAATAGGGTATATTGATATAAAAGCAATAGGAAGATAAAAAAAAGCCTCCCTAAAAAGAGAGGCGAGAGTATTGCGTGTCCAAGCACAATACGTTGGGGTGCACCCAAAAAATCAGAGGAATGATAAAAGGTGCACTGTAGAAACAATAACACTGAAAAATAGAAGTTTCAATAGCAAGATAAGTTTTTACACTTTTTTGTAGTGTGAGTGAGTGTGTGTAAAAAAACCTGACACTATTTGGGTAAGTTAACGAAATGAAGGGGTTTAATTTTGGCACGACTATTGGATAAATCTTCCTATAGCAAGATAATTAACAAATTAACCCAAGGATAAAAAATGCGTAACAGTAAAGTACGTCCTCTTATTTTAGCGACAGCCCTTTTGGCGAGCACTGCATATGCAGACGAGCAAACTGGCGTACAATCGCATAACTACAGTGGCTCTGCGGGTAACAACTCAGCGTCAGCCAGCATAGACCCATTCACGTTTGACTACTTTGATATCAACCTAGGTACACTGACAGGTGTTTTTGTTAGTTACAATATTGAAATTTTAGGTGGCTTTATCGGTGCCGATAATCAAACGAACAAAGAGGTGCAAGGCACTATGCGTTTGGGTGGCGGCGCATTTCTTGATGCAGATATGCCTTTTTTGGACGAAAACTTTAACGATATATTTAATACCGTATCGGGTGAAAAGCAAGAGAGCTTTACACTTGCGGCAGATCCCACATTGTCTGTAGGGGGAAACGGCCCAGACACTTATGTAATGAACGGGGATCGTTTCTCAGGTGGCGTAAGTAACGTTCAGGTAAATACAGCGCTTAACAATAATTTTATCGACTCAGGCTCATTTGATATTGATTTCAGTTCATATTCTATTTTGGAAGTTAATGCGCCGGGTGCACGTGGTTTTTTTGAGTCGCCAGATTTAAATATCGAGATGTCATTGTATTACACCTATCAGCCAGACGATGTAATTGATGATCCTAGCGATGCGACAACAGACGTTTCTTCTCCGGCAACATTAGGTGCGGCAGGGTTACTGATGATGATGGCAGGCGCTTTTCGTCGCAAAAAGTGCTAAACAATAAAACAAAATGAAATAAAATAAAAGAAGCACCTTCGGTGCTTTTTTTGTTTCAAAATCTCGCGTTTTTTGGTATAGTTGTGTGGTCAACACAGCAAGAGACCACCATGACGCCATTTGAAGTAAAAAGACTGCCTGAATTCAAGACCTTAAATGAAGGTCAAAAGATTTGCGCGCTTGCTGCTTTAACGGGTGAAAACATGTTGATCATGGGAGGTGGTGGTGTAGGCAAATCGCACATGATTAACTTCCTATCAAAAATCTTACCTGAACTGGTTATAACGGCGAGCACAGGTATTGCCAGCATACCTATTCAAGGCCAAACACTTGCCAGCTTTATGGGGTTTGGGAAGGATGTAAAAAACCTTGAAGATGCGCGCAACATGAACCGTGCAACAAGAGAAAGGTTGGCTGCCTGTAAGGCCATTCTCATTGATGAAGATAGCATGGTCCGCATAGATCTTTTTGAGCAAATGGAAGCACGGTTTCGGGCGGCTAAAGGAAATAGTCGATACTTCGGTGGTGTGCAAGTTATCTTAGTTGGTGATTTTTGCCAATTACCGCCTGTTCTGGCTGGCGATACTCAACAGGGATGGTTTAAACGACAGTACGAAAATAGACGCTATTTGTTTGAGTCATCGTCCTATACAAGGGGCGGTTTTACGTCCTATGTACTAAATGAATACGTGCGCCAATCCGATCCGCTGACCCGACGCGTAATGCGGTCTCTGAGAATGGGGCACAATTTAGATAAAGTGGTTCGTTTCTTCAATACGCGCGCATTGGGGCTCGTGTCTGAAGATGCCTTGAAAATATGTAAAACAAACAAGAAAGTGTCCGCGATTAACGCGAGTGCTATGGCTAAAGTTAAAGCACCTGCCTTCACTGCGCATGGAAAAGTAAAAGGGCGTTTCCCGAATAAATTAAAAATGGTTGAAGATAACATTGTGCTGAAGCGTGGCTGTCGCTTGTTATTGATGGTGAACGACCCCGATCGCCGATTCCAGAACGGCGACTTGGGTGTCCTTGTCGGTGTCACACCTAAAGGAATTAACGTTAGGTTGGATAGGGGTGGTGTGGTGCATGTTACTCCCCATACGTGGGAGAATTTTGCATACAATACGAATGGCGATGGATTAGCCAAACAAGCCGTAGGAACCTTTAAGCAATTACCTGTTAGGTTAGGCTACGCCATCACTGCGCATAAAAGCCAAGGCATGACTTTAAATGAAGCTGAAATCGATCTGAGTGGGAATTATAACGAAGCCGGCCTGTCTTATGTAACCTTGAGTCGCATAAAAACGTTAGATAAATTAAAGCTGACAACCCCGTTGAAAGTGAAAGATATACAAACCTGCAAAAAAGCAACGGATTTCACGTATCAAGAATCAATGAAAGCCTTGTCACGTCGTGATAGTGATAAGCGACGATTTAGTTTGGTTGATCCGCTAGCAAGAGCAGCCTAAATTGGAACACCTATTGCAAACAGTAGTATAAAGACCTACGCTTATATTGTTAGCATAACAGGAGCATGATGCTCCATAGAAATGCTGTAAAGGATGACAGCCCGATGACACATTACGAATCACACTTTGAAGTTTCTCCGTCAAGTTTAGTTAACCGTCTTCACCAGCGAATGTCTCTGGAGCGAAGATGTGTCGGCATGTCCGTGATACTAATCATGACGGCGACCATGCTTTCCCTTCATTTATTAGATCATGAATTAACGCAATGGCCAGACCTGGGCAATACTTTCTCTTGGATGATCGCCGCACTTATTGCACCCGCTTTAGCAGACACTTTTCGATGGTCGAAAGGAGAGCGTGCCATGAAGAATCGATGGGTATCTGTACTTGAAGCATTCCGTTCAACAGGCGGCAACGAGGACACGGTAAACAATACGCTTTCTGAGAAATCATATCGTTCAGGATGTGTTGCTCTTTCACGTAGAGCAAGAGGAAGATTTGTGTTGATTCTATTGAGTACGACCAATATGTTGAGCGGCATGGGGGCTATATCACATGAAGTTTTAGTTCACGAGGGTAATGTTAGGCTTACATTGATAGCATTATCAACGCTGTCCATTTTTATTAGTTTAAGATGGTTTTCCTTATGGGGGAGAACCGCGTTTCGCATGATAGCAAAACGCGATGTTGAAAGTTACCGGTAAGGCCAAGTTATAATGGCATGCCAAGCTGATCACCATGACTGCAATGCGCCTTGATGACAGGTTGCAGTATATTGGCGTCAACCCATGCCACAGCCTGAGGCACTACCGAATCACCCGTGCACTGATAGGCGGCTTTTTTATCTTTAGGTAATTGGTAACTGTCAGGGTACCCCATTATTCTCGCGGTTTCACGAGGCGTGATAACTTTAACAGCATACTGGCCTTGACCTGCCACAAGCACCCATGTGCGACTCGAACCACCTTTGTAAGGACGAAGCGCGGGGCATAACCCACTGAGAGAAATTTCCGCCGCGTTAAATCGCGTCCCATCTGCTTTTTGGCGTCCTCGCCTTGCAATAGTGGCAACCATGGTATGAGGGCTACAGAGCATCTTATTAAAGCGCTCCAGATGAGGCCCAACAAGGTTGTCTATGATGTTCTTGGTTTCTTCTTCACTCGCCCACGAGCCATCATTTTTATCATCCAACGAGAGACAGTCAACCAACTGTAGGTGACGTTCAGGAAGCGATGGTGTGTCGCTTGGTGCAACGAGCAAAAGCGCATTAGCGAAACGTGCCATCCAGTTCTGTAAAGGGTTAGGGTACAATTCTTTGTTATGTAAGGGTAGAGACGCGCTTGTTATGCGATTGTACACATTCTCTGCGGCATCATGTGCGATAGCACTAATGAAAATGCGCGGTCGAGATTGTGGGACAAAATGTTTGCCGTCAACGACAGAAAGGTTTACCGCGTACCCTAGTGCATTTAAACGTTGAATAAGATCAGCAAGATCATTGCCCTGATTTCGAGACACGAGCCCCATTGGATTCTCAAGCATTGCCATTGGGTAGTGTGCCGCACCACCTCGCTCAGTGAGACGTTGCAGCCACTGATAAACCACACCAGACTTGATGCCAAGCAATCCAGTTCTATCGCCAGCAGCGGATGTGTTAGTGCATGGAAACGTCGCTGACATGAGATCGCCATCAGGGATGTCGTTTGCGCTAACGTCGCTGATAGACTTGCACAGCATGCTTACACGGTGATTTAACGAGAACGCTTCAGCCTTAACAGGATCGATATCATTGGCCCAAATGGTTTGCCAGTTTCCTGAAAGACCAAACCCTGTACCGCCATGGCCTGCGAAAAATTCAAGGTGACGGTTCATCGGCCGATGTGAAAGCATATTCATAATCATTCCCCAAGTTGTGTTGACGGGAATTATTATCTCAGACTTAACCTATAAAAACAACATTTATTTGTCGTCGTGATAAGGCGAAGGCAGTGACGCCCCATGAAGTAGATGCACTGTTGCCGTTTTATAGAGCACCATTGCTCGTTTGCCTTTATCAGTGGGTGCGATGACGGCATCCAGCTTGCCGTGACGATGGAGGCACAACAGCTTGTTTTGTGCAACATGCCCCCCACAGCGTCTTTCTTTCTTAATGTTGGTTAATGATGCAGTAGAGATAGGTTTAATTGCCTCACTGGACACCAACGATGGCGAAAGTAGCGAAGTAATGAAAAAGCCTGCAAGGATAAATCTCATGGTGCACCTCTTTGTTAACTAAATGCCATAGATATCTGCGCGTTCATGGCGTGCTTGACACTTCGAATCATCATTCTGGCCACATTAACACCATGAAAATAAACAATGGATTGACCCATTCCTTCATGTGCCACTGTTTCAGAGCAGTGATCTGCTAAGTGTGATGGAATACGCTTGCTTTTCGCATGCTCGCTCTTTGATAAGCGGCGGTAATACCCTTTTCCTTCTTTGTCGCTCGGTGCGCCTTCAATGTGAGGTTGCGACGTCTGATGCTTCGTGTAATTGCGAAGTATAGAGCGCATGTTTTCAGTATTTTCGTCCACCCAATACACCGAAAAGTTACGGCCATTTTCTTTGTTGAGTTGGTCACGCTTAAGCAGTGGCGCTTTGTCAAACCACGCTGAATCGTCAGCCGGTTCCATAATGTCACCAAGTGTATTATGGATACGTGGCGTGTCCATAGGAACCAATTCGTCGGGGTCGACAGCGAGACCTTCGCTGTACGCGACCATCCAGTAACGCTTTCGCATATCAATGGCACCACTTTGCGCTTGGGCAAGTTGGTATTCTTTAAACAGGTAGCCTCGACGCTTAAGCTCTTTTCGTAGTAGTTCATACGTAGCGGAGTGCTGCGCATCAGGTACATTTTCGCTGATCAGTATAGCGGGATTGGTAGCCTCAATGATGGATACTACGCCGAATAAAGAGGTGACTTCATCCGCTTGCTCAGCGGTTTTAATCTGTTTTTTTGCTTTGCCTTGTGCGGAGTGATTGGTGCATGCTATAGAGAATGAAAACACATCTACAGGGTCAAGTAACGTCTTTTCAACTTCTTCTACGGTACCGCAAAACAGCGTCGTCCCATTATAAGCAGCAGGATCGTTCAATGTGGCGATATCCAAATAGCGCGCTTCCATTTCAATGGCCCACTTTTGCTCGGTTTTAACCCCTTCTTGAAGAAATCCCTCGGTGTTGCTGTGGCGAGAAATGCCAAATCCTAGGAATGCATCACCTTTCGTTACGCGATTTTCTTTAAGGTGTTTCATCAGGCGTGCTTCGCGCTGCGCTTTCTTTAAATCGTCAGGGTGAATGCCAAATGAAACCAGACCAGGTGAGCTTAATGCACGAAATCGACTGTGCTCTCCAAATAATGCTGTAATGCTGGCATTACATACGTCAACGATAGGTTTTACCCACCCGCTCATTTGACGGCGAGACACTTTTCTTAGCTCTTTATTGGCGTAACGTTTACGATTCTCTTCGTTGTCTTCAACGAGGCGCATGTCTACGTTAAGAGTGCTAGGGTCAAGCGACACCTCATAAAATGAGCCAGGCGCAAATCCGGCACGAAGCAAGGCCATTCCTTCAAGCCAGATGCGGCGATTACCGTCTTTTTTGCCTAAGTTGTGGTAGCTAACGTTGTTGCCGAAGTACATGCTGTTATCCTCATCGTGTTGACGTGTACAGAATATCAAGTGGTGACGGTGCGGTCAACAAAAATATAAAATAAGACACTGTAGGTGTGAGAAATCAACAAAAAAAATTAACTTTAATGTGAACTTTTGGTAATCTTTTCGTAGACGCTCGGTGGTCACCGGCGATATCGTCTTGATGGCGACGATGAAACCACTTTTGAACAGACACTGTGCCGTGATGTGATGACATTGATGGCGGTTTTTTCTGCGAAATTATACGGTAGACGTTCACATCAAAAACGTTGTGGTGTATAGTCTGAACTATGCAGACGTCCACATACACCACGCTGATCAAGTCAGCCGATATTGATGCCGAAACAGAGAGTTCACTTTCTGCGTATGCGGCGTTGTTCGGGCGTGTGGAACGCAAGCTTTACGCAAGCCTTTGCGCGGATAAAATGACGGCCAATGAGCGAAAACGTCACTTTATCAGCACATATCAGATCAGCGCTAGGCAATATAATGCGGTGCTGCGCACGTTAACCGGCAAGCTGGATTCAAAACGCGAACTAGATAAGCTTTATCAGGTTGATAAAAAAGAGCGTATCGAAGCGGTCTCAAAAACCATTGAGCGGCTTCGTGACCAAGCGAATATGCTGTCAAAAACAGGCGGCGTACCGTCTGAAATTCAAAAAGTCCGTTTCAAAGCGCACCAAAAACCCCGGTATCGGGCCCGGCTATCTACTCAAATTGAGAAAATTGCGGATAACATCGGCAAGATCCCCGCCATGTGTTTTGGATCGAAAAAGTTGTTTAACAAGCAATTTTTTCTCAAAGAAAATAACCTGAACAACCATGCTGAATGGCTTGACGAGTGGCAAAGCTCCCGTTCATCACAGTTCATGGTGCTGGGCTCGAAGGATGAAACCTGCGGCAATCAGGGCGCGCAACTGTACGTTGATAACGACGGTGAGTTCAGGTTGTCTTTGCGCCTACCAGATGCTCTGGGTGGCGGTAAAGTTGAGCTGTCAGGTTTCGATTTTAACTACGGAAAGTCCAATATATTAGCGGCCTGTGCGGAGAATGAGCGTCGTCGGGCAGCTAACGTGAAAGCGCTGACCCGTTCGTCACCTTGGGTGAAAGATCGGAAAACCGGTGAGTTGCGTCCGCAAACCAAAAATGAAGTGTTGTCTTCGTATGGTCAACCCTTAACCATGCGCTTCATGCGCCATAAATTCGGCTGGACACTGGCGATGACCGTCGAAGAGCCGGCCCCTGAAGAGATAGCAGGAAGCTACGAAAATGGCTGCTTAGGCGTCGATGTTAATGCTGACCACCTAGCCGTGTGCGTCGTCACTCAGGATGGTAACAAAAAACATGTCGAAGATATCCCCTGCCCGGCATCCGCCAAAGGACTGACAACTGGGCAACGCATGGCGATGATCGGCGATGCCGTGAAACGTGTCGTGGAGGTTGCCAAGCAACACCATGTCGGCGTCGGGATTGAAAAACTAGACTTCAGCAGGAAGAAGCAAGCCATGAAGGAAACCGCAAATAAGCATCACAGAGCGATGCTGTCCGCCTTTGCGTACGATATGGCGCTGTCGCTGATTGAACGCCGGTGCTACCGCGAGGGCTTACCCTGCAAAGCCGTCAACCCGGCCATGACATCGATTATCGGAATGTTTAAATACCATTCCACCCAAAATACGACCCATCAGGCCGCCGCGCAAGTCATTGCGCGCCGGACGCTGGGACTCAAACATGATCGCATTCGTTTTTCCGTGCCACATAATGTTGGTACACAACTTTGCAGTGCCCGCTCAAAGACCGTGAGTATTGACGGCGGCCCGCTGCAACGTTGGGGGAAAGTGAAAGCAATTGTGAAGAAACACACTGCTTTGTTCAAACAGCCCGAGAAAACCGGTCCACCGGTTATTCTCACGGTGAACGAACATAAATTGCAGTGTGTTTCACTGGCGTAGCTGCTCACGTCAGGCGCGAAAGCGTTGGTTCAAAACTGATGATCAGGTTTGAACGCATTAATTTGAGCGGTTTAATAATATTCATGAGGTCAACACTCGTGTAGGCCACATGAAGACAGCAAACGTGTTGCCTTTTGACATTAAACCTGGAGGGCGATTGCCGTTAAAGCAGGTGGTGTATCTTACTAGCAGCTGCTGTGAAAATGCTGAAAACGTCAGTCAGTATTATATGGAAGCCAACAATCTCGATTTTTCAAATACAATTGAAGACGGTCATTATGTCTTTTATCCTTTAAGTGAAGAGGAATCCTCTTACATTGCAGAGGATAATGTCCTTATCGGTACGGCAAGTGATAAGCTTAACGTAATGACAGGTTATAGTGTATTGATCGACAACAAGAAGTTTATTGCGTTGGCGCATGAAGTGTACTATGAAGAAGGCTATGCGTTTTTGCCACAAAAACCGCAAGCGCTGGCGTTACACAAAGAAGAGGCCCTCGCCTTACAGGCGATGTCCGAAAACCTAGGCGGATTCATTGCTTACTCTGATGAACCCGAATATGATGACGAAGATGAAGGCCTGGGACATTACCTGACATTGCTTTGCATCCCTTTTTCTGAAGTGGCCCAAAGAGTCAATAATTTTGAGGAATGGAGCGTATATCTCCGCCTTTTAGATGCAGATGGTTCTGATACCGCATCGAGAAAAGTCATCGACAAGATGCGTCAAGGTAAAACGAGTGCAGATTTGTGGATTAATGGAAGCAATGAAAGCATCAAGGCTCTCAAAGATAGCTATCTACCAACGCTATTAGATTAACCTCTATGAGGCCTGCGTGCGTTGCAGGCCTTAACCGAAACTTAGATTAATAAAAACATTGACAATGGCAACACTCTCAGGTAGATTGTTGATTATGCAGTCAACACAACCAGTTTAGAGGCACTTATGCTACCAGTACAACTTACATTCGAAGATAACGAAAAACTGAATGCGCTTTACAATGCGCTTCGTGTAAAGAAAGATTTAACTTTCTACGTCACAGAAGGGCGTGAAGGGGAGCGACTTACTTATGTGGGTAAGGTGCCAATGGACACCTTGATTGAGGGATTCCCTCGGGTGCCTCAGGATATTGATATGCCGTCTCACATCATGATCCAGCGAGACTTAGACCATTCACGCGCAAATGGCGTGGCAAATTATGTGAAAGATAATACCGCCGTGTTTATTTTTCCGGGACTGATGGCTATTGTAGAGGATTTCACATTAACGCCGGTCGTCGGGAATGTGTATGCCCTAACAATACCTGCTGAAAGCTTTCGCTATTTAGTAGATGGGCAAGGTCGACGTGGTGGCATTGAAATCTTAATGCAATCGAAATTTGATGGCATTGATTTGTCGGAACAGCACTTTGACGTTAAGTTTATTCGCTCAATGGGTGCCACAAAAGACAACCAAATCTGCGTGGACATCAACACAAGCTCGAAGGCCTTTAATCAGAGCCAAAAAGCGGCCATGGATTCGCGAAAGGTAGTGTCTGTGTTTAGCCGAGAACTATCTCAGCAATACCCCCTCATGGGCAATGTGAGCTACACAAAGGCATCCGTTACATCAAGCTCAGAGTCGCCGTATTTATGGACACTCAATCAAATAGGGGCATTCATCCTGAAGCTGACGGGCACCACGAAAGCCACCGCTCAGAACCTATTGGAAAAGCCAGAGGATCGTGCTTATATCGCAGGGTTTACAAGCAAGTTCTTTTCTGAACTATGCCGAAATCCTACCTTTGGTCGCGCAATGAACAAAGACATGTCAGCGCCTGATGTAAGAGAGAAGACGGTCATTGGTACCGCCACATTCTTCAAGTCGCTGGCCATTGTTGCCAAGGTTGTGAAGATGAACTTGGAGGCGAAAGGTCCCGGTAAAGCAGACTGGGGGCTTTTAGACAAGTGGTCGACTATCGACCTTACTCATAACAACAAAGAGTGGGTGGGGCGTTGTAAGAACTTCCGTGGTGGTTACGAAGACCGTCCTTGGAACCATAAAGCGGTCGCGTCTTATCTGTTAAAAGAAATGAACATTCCTGCGCCACCGGAGCTTGATGACATCGAGCGTGAAGTGAAGATGTTCCGTGAGCAGTGGAAGCAAGAAGCGAAGGAGGGCTAAGCTATGGCGATTGCATTATCCGACTTGTCCCGAGGCGTGGTCAATGCCATGGAATTACGGTGCCCCGGATTGACCATGCCCGTTATGAGTATTATTGGGAAAAGTGAGCATGATTATACGGTTGTGCTGTTCCCTGATAGTGAACGAAAAGAGGCTGTAACCAGACTAACCGCAAGTGCCAGCGCGCGTGAGTGGGAGGTGGGAAGCGACGGGCCTTTGCAGGCAGGTGTTCATTCGCTGATCATCTACCATTCGAAAGAGGCTATTGCTTTTGCGAAAGAAAACGCACTCTGTTCAGCCTAGCTCTAAACCCGTCGTTCACTTTGGCGTGATGTCGATAACATCAATAGAATGGAATACAGGCGTTGACTCTAGGGTCAACGTTTGTTATGATATGCTTAATACGTCAACACGCTAGGAATACCCATGTCAGTAAACACAATTCGACCACAAGATCTTATCGCGGGAATAGATTTAGGTTCTGCAACATCAGGTCGCGTCGAGGCGGCTGCGGCTGAAAATAGAGCTTATGCGCTATTCAGAGAGGCCGTAGACAGCATTAAGGTCATCATGACATCCTATGTGTGCGTGTGTGCGACGAGTTTTGGTAAAGACAGTACCGTTGTTATGCTGGCAGCTATTCAGGCGCTAAGAGAACTCATTGAAGAAGGGAAAGTGCCTGCGGACCACCCTTTAGTGTTCACGAACATTGATACCGGCGTAGAGAATCACTTGGTTCAAATTTTGTCGCTTTATGAACGAGATCGCCTTGTCGCTTTTGGTAAAAAGCAAGGGCTTAACATCGATATGCGAGTGGGTCTACCTCCTCTTGCTAAGCAGTGGGCGTCTCTTTTCCTTAGTGGTCTTAAAATAATCTCTACGGCACGCGTTAACAATGACTGTAGTCAAATCATGAAAGTGGACAATGCTGAGATCATTGAGCGTCAAGTGGCAAAAGATTATGGTAACCGTGTTGTTACCCTGCTTGGTTCTCGCTCAGAAGAGTCTGCTAAACGTGCCGCCTCTTTGAAAAAACGTGGGCAAGATACCCTAACAGCAGATGACTTGGTGGAGTGCGACCAAAATAACGAACGTGTATTTGCGCCTATTGTTAGCATGACCACAGATGAAGTGTGGATTATTCTACGTCGAGCCGGCACTAAGCCACTGGTTGACAGCTACTCGGGCAACGCCCCCATTCCATCATTTGCGAAGAACCATCGTTTGCTTCATATGATTTACAGCGACTCAAAAGATGGCACTTGCCCAACATCATCAAAACGCCTAAAAGGCGACTCTCAAAAAGCGGGTGGTTGTGGCGGTAGTGCGCGAACTGGTTGCTACCTGTGTGCAAAAAGTATTACCGATAAGTCTGGTGAAGCGCAAGCGATGCAAAAACGTCACCGTGCTATCAGCGGCAACATTCTTAAAGTTAGAAACTACATCATGCACGTTGCCCAAGATATTAATAATCGTACATGGCATGCAAGAGCGGTTGATGAAACAACAGGTGCAGTGGCATTACAGCCAAATGTATTAAACGCCAAAACGATTGATAAAATCATCTGGTTGCTTTGCCAGGCGACACACGACGACCGCATCCGTGCAGAACGCTTTAAGCAGCTAGTGGCTGATGGGCGAGAAATGGACGATGAAGGTTATGCCGACATTATTAATGATCCTTTGCTCAGTGAAGAAGATCGCGAAGAGTTTGCAGCGGTATACAAGCAATATGCGCAGCGTCACTTGATAAAACCGATGTCAGCCGATATTTCGTTGTTTTTAAGCCTTATACACTCACGTGATGGTGTTCGTCTGCCTCACTACCGTGCGATGGCGGTGTGGGACAAAACATATAACGGTGAACGCATCCCTTACCCTGATGTTGACCCGGTAGGTGCGACGGTTGATGATATCCCTGATGCCATTATGGTGGTGCCAACGGCGGGCGCGGTGTCACAGCGACCAACAGCCACAATGCCTTTAACCCTAGGCAATGAAAAAGCAGAAAACTGTGAGTGGCAGCCAGTGCCAATGAGCTCACGTATGCCAATGCGTGACGCCAATTACTTTCTTAGTCCTAAAGACAGAGAAAAGTATGCGCACCTTCGCCCATCTGAAACGCTGGATATTAACTTTATTTCAGCCATTGAAGGGGTTGAGCGCTTTTTGTCATCACCTCGAAATGTGGAAAGGAAAATACAGGCATCACGCCGTGCCAAGAAGAAAGTGAGCCGTAAAGGTGGAGTTATGCGTATCACCGAGCGTGGTCGCACCAGCCTTAATACATACTCTTTTAAAGAGCGTTCTCCGGTTCCACTTTATAAAGAGGCTGTGACGCAGTCAGTGCCTGTATATGTTCCTGAGTTGAATTATCAACATTGGACAATGGACTACTTCGAGTCAACGGTAACGGGTGGATACCAGCTTGACCATATTCGTACCGCAGATTGGATGGAGGTGGATGGGATAGAGCGCGCGCTACAGTTACACGACGAGACTGTGGAACGCCGCGAAAGCCGAGGCGAAAGTATTTATCAGTACAGCGGTACCCGCGCCTTTGAACAGATGATGCGATTTGGTATTTTTGACCTAACACAAGACAGTAAGCGTCATGCTGCAAGGATCATCAAGCGCACGGAATATTTTGCGTCGATGGGGCTGTATATGTTGGATGATGACATGCTACGTCAAATGGCGCTTGACGGTGCTGCTGGAATTCCGATTAAACTGAGCACATATCGACCTGAAATAAAAGCCACTATCGGTCTTGCTATTGATGACGTGATGGATATGAAAGCGTATCGAAGCTACAAAGCGAGATATTTACTTGATAACGTAAGAGCACCACGCAACGAAATGCGACGTGCGCTTAAAGAGCGTTACAATCAGTATTGGTCAGATCTTTCTGACGGTGTATGCCAGCAGTTGACGCGTTTGTACAACAATCACATTGAAGGCTTTAAGGAAATCACTAATTACTTCGTGATGCTGGATGCCGTGAAAGGTGAGCTTAAGCATTTTGACCACATCAATGTGCCTCGTGACTGGCTACTATACCACGGTGCAATGACACACTTTATGGACTATTTTTCTTCTCCTGAAGGTTGGTATAAGCTACTCGACCGTGATGCGGTGAAGTATTTTGAGGAGAACCCTCTGGCGCGTCTAACGGTAAACAACCACGCGCTAATGATGCACGAAAAAATGGCCGACATGCAACGAAGTGCCGTGTCGTATGTGAAAGATGCGCTTAACGAAGGTGCGTTCTTAAATACGCTTATGTGCTGGGCTAAGCATCAAAATGATGGCACAAGAGAAGCGATGCTTGAGGCGTTGGATGCTCGTGCTGCATTATGGGAGAAAAAAGATAATGCAGCATGTGTGATCCGCAACACGTTTAAACTAAATGATGTCAGTGTGGCACAAGGGGGTGTGCAATGGTAAATGGAAAAAAGGTGCTAAAGGGAATGTTTGACCCTGCTTATATCAGGTGCGTTCTTCCCCACGTTGGGTGTAAAAGCAAAGATGTGGCGACATGCCTTGAAAATTATCTCATTAATGGAGGTTCCATGGCCAGCTACGCGACAACGCGTGTGAATAGAGACTCTATATTCAGAGCGGTAAAGCGTTTTGAGAAATTACACAATGATGTGCTGAAGGCTAGCGCGATACTAAGTAAAGAAAGCAAAAAGCCTTGCTAATGCAAGGCTTTTTAGTTCTGGTGGTGTGTCTACTGTTTTTTTCGCCTAAACGCCAGTCCTGCAAGAGCAAGGCCTGCTAAACCCATCGCTGGCACGTTGTTAATTGGTGCATTTGGGTTTCTCGCATTGAGTGTAGGATCGTTGATTGAAGAGTACGTCACCCCGCCGTCAGAAACGAGATAAATGCCCGCCTCTGGTCTTGCCGTGTCAAGGGTATAAGATCCCTCACTGTACCCACTTCGAAAAAACGTGGATGTCCCGCCTGAGGTATAGCCCAATACACCAAAGGAATAAATGTCACCATTATCGTCTGCGCCTAAGCCGAATGCGTGGCGCCTATTGTTTGCCGTATGTGTCAGGCCCATTATGTCCGTAAATTTACGGTAAACAGGTTCGTTAATATTTCCGCCTTGTATTTGCGTTGAGTTGGCCGGAAGCTTTCCGTTGAACGCATAGCGAGCAAACGTGTCGATTTCATCAAAAGTTGGCAAGCGCCACCCTTCGAATGTACCGCCCTGGGCAGTTTGGTTGATGACTTCCTGAATAGACATGCCGTCGGTTTGAGTCAGGTCGAGCCACTCAATGCCCGTTTCTTCATGCAGTGTGGCAAGAGCGTCACCGCTTGTTTTCCAGTCCGTTGCTACGAGGTCTGCTTGCGCCATGCCGGAAAAGGCAAATAGTGCAAAAAAAGCCGCTTTTACATTCATTGTAAAACCCCTAATAAAAATGAATTTGCAAAGTGTGTATATGAAATAGAGCAATGCAATTAATATTCCATCATTTCGATGGCACATGCATTGCATTTAAGGATGCAGGTGTGTGATGGCAGGGAATCCAAATCCAATGAAAGCAATCTTAGGTTTTATTTTTGCAGGGCTTTTTAGTCAAGGCGCACTAGCCAGCACGGGGCCAGTGCAACAAATCGTGGCAAGTGACATAAAGAAAGTCACGCATTATCAGGGCTACGCTTCGGTGTTTCTTAATGATGGTTGTGTTGTTGTAGGGAAAAAAATGCCTGGGGACGGTGTGGTGCGTTATCGGTACAAAGGAAAGTTATGTGTCGAAGGTGAAAACATAGAGGCACCGGCGTTGCCTTTTGTCATCCCACCGCAATTCAGAGAGTAGATTATAGTTGCTTAAATGTTGCTGTAGTGATATTGTAAACCTCGTAAATGAGGACTGTTATGAAATCACTGATAGCCATAATAATTTATGCAGCGGCATTTGGCGCTTCTGCTGAGGCAACAAAGCCCCCGGTGCCAAAACGATCAGCTACGCTCGTGGAGACTCAGGTGTTTAGGCATCTTCAAAAAACCATTATCGATATGGAAAAAAGATGCTTCAAGGGGGCAGCGCTCATGTTCTCTGAAAAGGCCGCCTGCCAACAGGATGCGTATCATGTCAAATCGCTGCTTGCGCTATTTTCACGAGTTGAGTATAGCGGCGGCAACAATGGACTTTTGGCGTTAATGAAAAGTTGGGAGAATATCACTGGCCCGAGATTGATTAAGCAAGGGATCATTGATGAGGCCTCGTTGCGATGATTAAGCATCAAGGCATGGAGAGATAGCCTGAATGCTCGCCGGTTTGTTTTAGTGATATGGCGCTGGCTGTCTGTATAGCGCTATCAACAGAGAGCGCAGAGAGAGGGATAAAAGCAACGAATTTCCCTAAATTGTCGATTTCAACGGCATCGATAACACCTGAATGAGAGAGTATCAGTACGCCGGAGCATGAGGAAATACTGTGCGTTTTAAAACAGGCATCAAGCACATGATCAATGTCTTGCTCAACGGTGGCATTACCCTTAACTTTATCTTCAATCAGCAAGTAACGTTTAATTTTAGTAACATCAAAGTCAGCCCGGGGCGATGAGAAAAGGTCGTCCATTTTTGCGTGAGATTGCCTTGCCATAGCGTAAGATTCAGCTCGACACACCGGCCCCATACCTGCGGCCCTAGATGATTTTTCGGTGAGAGGCTTGCCGCATGATAAGCAAAGTTTGAGGTTAGACATATTTCATCCCAGATGATAGATTGTGTATTGATGTTATCACATTAGCACTAAAACTGACGGCCTGTTATTTTATTGAACTTGTGGGTGTTGAGTGGTATAATAACAAAAAATAAAAAGCGGGGAGATAGAGTGATACAGAGAATAATCGGGGTTCTGCTATGCAGCGCGTTAGGCGTGTTCTTTTGGTATGAGGAACACAGCAATCAAGGTCTTACTTTATTTATCGATGCTAAAACGGGGGCGACCATGTCTGCGATACCCTATCAGCATTATGTGAACCCAAGACTGAAAGCATACCAGTCTAACCCTTCTCTTTTAAAGATACCACCTGCGGAACATCGTCAATATTATCAGTCCATTAGCCATGGCGAATTGAGCAGAGTTAAGTTAAATACGATAAGTCGTTACTATGGATTGCCCGATGACTTGCTATTTTACCAAAGCAAAGTCGAGTCGAGTGGGCGGTGTGAGGGCAGTATCAGTCACGCCGGGGCAGTAGGATGTTTTCAATTTATGGCCGCAACTGCACAAGATTTTAGTCTAATTAAAGAAAACGAGGACTACCGCACAAACCTTTACGCGTCAGCAGATGCAGCTGCAAGATATATGCTGTGGTTGTCTTATTTGCTTTATGGTGACGCATCTGAACCTTCTGACTGGGAGCAACTTCGCCATGTGTTGGCGGCCTATAACGCCGGTCACACAAGGGTGAAGGGTAGGCGCGGTATTCGCATTCCCACTTTTTACGAAACCATTCGCTACGTTATCACAATAGAGAACTTGGTGAAAAGAAAAGCGGTGTGGGTGAAAAGAGGAGACTCTTTGGCATCGATAAGCAAGAGGACGAATGTTCCTGTGAGCGCGATCTTAAGAGGAAACCTTGGCGTGACCAGTGACCAAGATTTGCGTGCAGATACCGTTCTGTCTTTACCGGATGCAGCAGGGATGACAAGGATGGTTGTAAAACGGGGAATGAGTTTGTATCAAATTTCTCATCGAACGGGCATCCCTGTCGAACAAGTTGCGAACGTGAATGGGATTGGAGAGTCAGGGATAATCAGGGTGGGAGAGGTGTTACGTTTACCTGCCATTGGAAAATGAATGGCGGCTGAACAGCATGCCAAAAATCTGAATAAAAGTTGAAAAAATATTTAAAGTTTGATATTGTAAGGTAAATCCATGCAGCGTGCGTGGGAGCCATACCGTGTAATACGGGATTGAAGATGAGGATATCACAATGCGTCAACACCAAAAGAAAATAACATCAGCGATTATCGCGGGCTTGTTTGCGACTGCGGCAGGTTCTGTCCATGCTACAAGTTCATACTTTGAACCTAAAGTGCTTGTAGGTGAATCACAGAATAAACAACCTACTCAAGTGGCATTTTACGATTACCCAGCACCCTCAACGGTAACGGAGACGGGTATACTGTTTTTCTATTCTGAGGCCGTGCTTCGTGATTATTTTGATGGCGATCCTATTGCGCTATACAACTTCATTGACGAAAGTATCGCCGTCAATAATGAAACACTGGCACGCGGAGGCATCGGCCTATCGCGAACATCAGTCGGCGTACTGCCAATTTCAGATGATTTTGTTGACGCGGAGCTATACACGACAGAGTCATCTGTTGTTCGCTATTTTACAGAAATCGCATCTGGTGAGCCTGGCAGTGCGGCAATGAGTAACGCGTTTGGTCAATATGGCGCATCTTATTATGTAATGATTGCTAAACGCGACACTGATGATGTTAATGCGTTTGTCGGGAAGGCCACGCTAGGTGGTGATTCTGCGGTAGTGACGCCTTATGAAAATACACAACACTCTGTGACCATCATGGCTCACGAGTTAGGTCACAATGATGGTCTTCGACACAATCGAGAGTCTGATACAACAACGCCTTATATGTTGGCGACCTATGCTGTAGGCGATCGCTGCGACACAAACTATTCCATTATGGATAGTCGCGGTTTTAGCTATACCGACGAGCACTTCTTTTCAGATCCTGCACACTCTGACATAGACACTGGAGAAGCCTGTGGTGAGTTGCAAGTTGCAGATGCTGCCGCAGCCTATCGAGAAGGCGTTGCAAAAATTGAAGAAAAACGCGCGGAGACGCCAACCGATTTTAGTTGGGCGTTGAGAAATATTGTTGATATGAACGATATTAACGGCTTGGCCACTATCGATGTCGGCAGCGCATTTGTGGACGAAAGTACAGGTGCATTGACTGGTAGCGTACTGTGGTCTCGATTCGATGCCGCTAACGCAAGTCAAGACGGCGTGCCACACGGTTCTTTTGAATTGGTGGTGGACTATGATGCAAGCACCATCAGTAAAGACGATATTGTTGGTGATGGTATTATCCCTTTAACTTATGATGGCACAGGCCGAACGACTTTTTCCATTGAGCTTGTTAATGACGACGAGTTTGAAGTGAGTGAGACGCTTGTGTTGCGTGTTATGAACCCGAACGGGGTAGAGATTAACAATGATGTGAAGTCTGTAACTTACACGATCGGGTCGGATGATGTAGGTAATGCTGGTACTTTCTCTTTCTCGCAAGCGAGCAAAACCGTTAATGAGGGCAGCTCGTCGTTTGTAGACATCATTCGTGAAAACGGTAGCGATGGTGCTGTGGCCGTGAATGTGAAGTCATTTAATGGAACCGCAGTAGCGGGAGAGGATTACACTGCAATAGACACCACAGTGAATTTCGAGCCTGGCGAAACGTCAAAGCGCATTGCGATTGCGACAATGACAGACGCTACGGAAGATGATGAAAGCTTTACGCTACGTATTGTTAATGACAATATTAATGTAGATGTGGATGAAGTGGTCATCAACATCAATGACACCACGGATAATAGCGGTGGTGGAAATGATGGTGGTAATAATGGCGGCGGCAACAATGGCGGCAATGCCGGCAATGCCGGTGGAAGCTCTGGCGGTGGTAGCATGGGGTGGATGGCTGTGTTGCTAGCGGGCGCCTGCGTATGGCGTAGAAAGAAGTAATTTGCATTTAGCATAAAACAAAAAAGCCTGTCATGACAGGCTTTTTTTTGTGTGAGGTGGCTTAGAAGACCACTGTGCCACCATTACCAGTTTTTGGTTTTGTCGGTGGTGTTGATTTCAGTAAAACCACGGTTTCCACTGGGCTAACGTTGTCTAATTTTTGTTCTTCTGCGTCAACTGGTTTAGCCATTGCGCTTGATGTCCCTAGAGCGAATGCTGTTGCTACAGCAAAAAGAGCTACCTTTTTCATTGTAAATACCTTCCGATTTGAGTGAATAAAAACGCATATTTTATGCAATGTCCACTATCGCAAGGTGTAGGCCAGTTACGACAAAAGTATAATGTCATCATCGGCTTACATTTAAAACTCCCCCTATAAGGAAGCTTATTCAAGGTGATTTAACTGTAAATTTATTCAGCATAAATGCATCACAAAACAACATGTCAGCTTATTTTACACAACAAAGGTTAAATTTCAACCCACTGTAAAACAAGCGTCAGGCTCCTTATTTCATTGGGCGCATCTGCCACAATTGGAATAAATATAGCATAACTTTCTGGCAAGGGCAAAATAGGGATATATATATGGAAAGTAACTCGCATAGAAGCACACTTACCGTCGATGGTATCGAGTGCAATACATTATCAGAGGTGTCGCTTTGCTACCGAAGCGACGGCGATTTTGAAAGCCGACTGAAGCATACTGTTAAAACGCTACCTATTGGAATGCCGTCTAGTATGGGGGTTATACCTGGTTCTGAAGAGAGTAATGTGATGATTTCAAAAGGCGTGTGTGCTGGCGGCTTGTTTTTTTACTTTGAGCAGGTGGCAGGATTACGAGAGTTTGACGAAGAGACCATTTCCGTAGTTTGGCAGCGAGAGCAAGACGGAATTACCCCGGTCGATGTGCTTGAGGTTAAGGGGTGTGCGCTGCCTTCACGTGAAGACGCTCTAACAACACTCATGATTGAAGTCCTGGCCGACCAGATTGCGCAACGTGTAAGGGAGCTTGATTTGCTGAGAGCAGGTGCCCTTATGGTGCTAGATGACTTGTTAAGTAATGATGATGACGCTACGACGCAAACGTGCGGCGCCAATGAAGGCTAAAGTAGGTGAATAGTGAGAGCCACGTTGTCACGTAAGGGACGACAAATGACGCGGCAACAAGAAGCGGGCTAGCGTCAAACTGGATCGCTCCCCATGCACACAAAAAGCCGACCGTCAGTGTAGCGGCATCAATGTATCGGATGCGTGCGCTGATACCGACATCTAAAAGAAAGTCGAAAAAACTGGGAGTGGTCCTGTTCACTTTTTTCTCCAAAATAAATTAGGGGTATTCGGAATAGTGTGTGGAATCACGATATCACAGCATCGTTGCACACGCCTTTTTTGTTTCTTTCATGCCAATCCAGAAGAATGTGCAGTACATACTCAACACCATTAGGAGTGCTAGCTACTTTATTATACCAATCAATAAGAGCAGCATGGTTAGTTGGGTCAAGTGCTGCCAACCAATCTTTATTGACGTTCTGGAAAAACATGTCATCTTCATCAACTGTAGGAATGATTTTTTGGTTTTCTTCTGAATCTTCCAAATTGCCAAGAATCAAGTTCAATTCAGCTGAATAATGTTTGTAGCGCTGGTTTTGATGCGCATTTTCAAGCGTGTCCTTGAGGTTGTTTTCAAAACCAATTATTGATAGCAACCTAGCAGCTTTGGTTACTGATTCTTCTCGTAAACGATAAAAGTCGAACTCCGACCCTCCTTTTAGAGATTCTGCAAGCAACGTCGCCTTATTGTGCAACGCTTCTGAAGTTTTTTTGTCGAATAGACCTAAGATCTGACTTGCTACAAGTGTTGCTTTCTCATCAGATAAGAAAAGTAGCCACGCCAATATGGTTACAACCACATCTTCACTCTCGGCTGAAATACGTATTATGATTTTCTCTTGTAAGGCTTTAACTCCTTGCTTTATACCTGTTTTGGCATCACCAGCACCCAATGCATCAAAAATGATGTTTAGATCAAAATAATCATCGCTTCCAAATAATCTAAACGGGTCGCAACAACCCGAAGATTCAGCATGTTTAACAACGTAAACATGACCGCCTTCATGTTCGTCGGACTCTTCTATATATTCCATGTATGGGCTGTCATAATCCAGCTTACCCAAAGCATTGATATAACTATCACGAACGCAAACGGGTCTGAGCAAATCATTCAGCGTATCTTTATAAGCCGCGATATATTCAGGGATATTGCTTTCATCAATTTTGTCCCTGCTTAGAAATTCATCTTCAACAAGAATGTAAGGATTAAAGCAGTATCCAACACCACTAACGCTTGGCGAAACTTTTAAGAAAACGTCATCATGTGGTGTGGTTAAAAACCAAGGTGCGGACAAATCTTTGTACGGATTACCTGGCATATTCGGCAGTCCGAACCTTCTGTGCATATATGTAAACAAATCAGCGTAGTGCACTTTTGCAAGAGGCGTCTCATTCAAAATCACGTCCTCTAAAGCGTAACCAAAATGCTTATTTGCATTGGTTTCTCGCAGTGAAATGCAAAAACCTTCAGGGTTTGCGAGTTCAGATGTGAATTTGATTTTGTCTTGTACGTTCATGAATTCACCCTTACCGTATATCTAATTTCCACACGTTATTCCGAATATCCTAAATTAGTTGTTATTTTTTAGCGTGGCGGTAAACGGGGATTATTCCGTTCCGCGTAACGTCGTTTAGGTAGCTTTTTAGTGCAGGTGTTAAACACCCAACAACCTGCTTTGACAACCCACGACATTTTGACTCACGATTACCTGCAATATTCACAACCATAGGTTTCATAAGCATCAAGTAATTTAAGATAGACCGCGTCGTTGCATCATTACATTCAGTGTAAACCACGTAAGCGCACCCTGACTCAATGCAGGCGTTTATTGTTTTTACCGTTCCGCTGGACTTTTGCTGAGGGGAAAAGATAAATGTAATGTCTGCTGCGTGTGCATTTTTTACGGTTCGAGGGCCGTAGTCTCTACTCTCATCTTCAATTAAGCCATAACGCGACTGCAATATTTTCTTGGGGCCTTTTTCGGTTTTAAAGCCTTTTGGGGCCCAACCTGTGGTAGGGATACCTAGTTTATGTGCAGCAGCAAGCCCCGCGACATCAGCGCCAGTCTGACCGCCAGAGATAACTGTGAAAGGTGTAGATATTTTGAGGGACATAATTACTCCTTGTGTTGACACTTTTAATGATAACACAAGGAGAGTGGTGGTTCAACCAAAAAGTACCTTATGACACTTTTTGATTGGATTTTTCATTTTGAATGCGCATGTAAATTTCTTCACGGTGCACACTGACTTCTTTTGGCGCGTTAACGCCAATGCGAACCTGATTGCCTTTGACGCCCAATACGGAAATGGTAACGTCATCACCAACCATTAAAGTTTCACCTACACGTCGAGTTAAAATTAACATAATCTTATTCCTTATCCTTGATGTAGTTTCATCATAGAACAGTTATATTTGATAGTCAATGTTTTTTTGTTGCTTTTTGGTCGATTGAATTTAATATTATTAAAATCAGAACAAAAAGCAACCAGCAGCCAGTATCAATATATTATAGAGATGCTTTGTTTATAGCATCAAATGCGTTATCAACAGATGCTAAAATATCCGATTTTTTATTTAGCACCTCTTCCGGTGTATCGCAATCTTTTGCTGCGACAAAGATGGCCATGTCAATGTTGCTAAGGTTCGGGACGTCACCAATGTGTGTTGGCTCAGTGACATTGTGGAGGTGCGTGAGCAGCCAGATTTGGCCTTGTGATAATGCGTTCTCGCTCTCTTCGTCCAGCACCTGGAAGTAGTCGACCTTAAGCTCACCACTGTCGATAGCGGCGGCAATGATGGCCTTATGGTCTTTTTCATTTATGGATTCCGGACAAGTTAAATCTCGAACATCAAAATCGCCTTCACCAAACTCATTGAGTGAGTAAAAGTACGTCATAGGCGAGTCAACATCATAGTCATCTTCTTTGTAGCTATGAAAAATAGTGACGCCACGATACAGCATAAAGATCTTGTTTTGTGTTTTGATAACAGGCATTTTACATTCCTTATTTCTATTTGTGTATTTTACGTTTACGCGCAATCTCTAAGCACGGAGTTGTCCAACTGTGTGAAAGCAGGGTTAACTAAAAAACCATCTTGATGGATGAATCTGGATAAAGCGGGGCGCAGGTATTCCCAATGGAGCTCGCACGTTAACCATCGTCTTTCCAACTTTTCTGCGGCCCATGCTGTCGTTGCATAGCCTCCAAAAGGGTCCACAACAAGACCGCCTTCTGGGCATTGCCATGAGATGATGTGTTCTGCAAGTGCTACAGGGTATAGTGCACCGTGAACAGGAAGCTGTTGAGCGCGCGCTGCATTTATAACAAGGCGATTGCTGTTGCATCGTGTGGGGAACGTGAGCACGTTACTGGGTATGCTGCCCCCATTGTCACGCCCAAAGCCACCTTTTCGCGTATTGCTCTGATAGTCACTTTCTCTACGCATAGTAGACTCGCCATTGTTATTGACGAGTCTTTGCATCTGCGGCGAGTACGACGATAAAACTCTGCGGTTATCGGCAAGACACCGTTTAGGATCATTGCAAAACCATAATACGGGTTCATATCGACTGGTTAGATGCGTTCTTTTGTGTGTCACTTGGTAGCCTTTAGGCGGCTTGTCTGGCGCATGCCAAACAAGTCTGTCCATAAGCGCGAGATCGAGTTTTTCGCCAACCGCCAAAATCAGCTTTTCAAGATAAAGCGAGCGCTCACCAAACTGCTCTTTCAATACGCTGTCATTGCTCATGTTAAGCACAAGGTTTGCGCCCGGTGCCATTCTCTCTCTAATAGGCAATAGCACAGAAAGCAAAAAGTCAATATATGCTTGCTCATCGTGATGAGTGCCATAGCTTCTGGTTATTCCAAGATAAGGTGGGGAGGTCAGACATAAATGGATATCATCTTTCTGCGCTTTGGTATCGCCGAATACGTGCAATGCATTTCCCCATACCGCAACACCTAAGTCACTAGAAAAAGCAATCATGTGGCGTTCTGCGTCTATTTCGGTGAGTGTCTGCTTACCTTTTTTTGTAATGCCCCAAAGCCCTCGCTCCAAACGCTCAACAAGCCCTTTTTCTTTTAGTGTTTGTTGCGCGTAGCGTATGGCGCGATGGTAAGTGTTTCGGCTGGATTTAGCTCGTCCAATCTTAGCGACATAGTCTTGCGTGTTGATGCCAATAACACGGGCAACCTTTGCGTATATTGTCAGGTTGTCAGCCGCGACACCTACCTCATGATAAGCATCAAGCACGGTGTCTAATAAAAGAGATCGCTGGATTGGGGTGTTCATTCTCGGCCAATAAGTAGGTTAACTCGATAGGTTAATAATACCACGGTAGAGGGAAAATGCAACAAAAAACTAGTTTGTTAACGTTATTACTCTGACCTTTTTGGGCTCCTCATTGTCAGAAACATAGCCGACTGCACCTGGGGTTGATTGCACATAGGACAGCATTTCAGCATCAGAAGCAACGACGATAGGTGGTTTGCCTTTGCCCGTAAATACACGCTTAGACCAATACGCTGTAATTTGAGAGGTTGAGCGACCGAGTACTGATGAGTCAAATTGTGCCCTTGCAACAGAGCCTTCCGGTTGGTTGACAGGGGTGACGCTGCTGCCATCATCGAATTGACGCTGCTTGCCCGTGAAGATGCGCTTAACTTGTTGCGCATTTAGCGTGCTGGGGGTGTCGGGGTGTGCTATGAGCGTCAAGCAGTACACACTTGTACTATAAAACAACATCCCGATTGAAAGTAAAGCGTAAAAAGTAATATTCAACATAAAAGTGACTGTTTTCACCATAAGTATTGCTGCCACGTATTATGACAGTTCGCTTACAACATTCTATCACCAAGATTGACTTGGGGCAACGACACACATCTTCATCTTTGGTGGTGTTTCGTAATTGCTATGCAAAAAAGTCGACTTTCATGTTGATGCCATTTTTTAGCCTTCGAATGGCGTGTAGGTGAGCATAGCGTTCGCCACCATGTCAGGTTTGCTTTCTGCAACAAATTCGTTGGCAATTAGGTGTCTGTCGCCATTGACCGTAATGTTGGCAGCATCCATGTGATCATCTTCGACAAGAATGATCCTAACAGGTTGCCCATCGGTGCCAAGCACTTCGAATCCACCTCGATCATCGTGTTTGCATATAATTGTTTGCATGTACTTATCCTCGTTAATAATTATGCGTAACGCCAAGCTTTCATTTGTTGGCCTAATGATGCGCCTACGCTTTGCCATATACGTTTAGATACGCCATTGCCACATAAACGGTGTGCAGCACTGAATGAGCCTCGCTTACTAACCAATGCGTGAATGCCATTCCACACATCATCAATGCATTTCTTTAAGCTATCTGGTAGTTCTCGTAGTACTGCATGCTCATTTGGCATGACCTGTCGCTGAAGCTTGTCGTTGACAGGGTGAGCAAACATAGGTACGCCTGCTTTAGGTGGCCCATAAGAGGCTGGCAACGTAGTCATTGTGGTTTCATCACCAAAATACAGCGCATTTCGATAACCTAAATGTGCCATATTGTCACGGGCTTTGACGTGCTGCATTTCACGCCAACAAGGTGCATCCAAAGGGATGTCGTCCTGAATATCGCGAAGCGTGCGCACAGGAGCGTCATTAAATAACGACGGAACATTGTCTAGTTTCAATGCAGGCAAGCCCTTTGTAGTGGCAACAATCGCTACGCGTTTGCGCGATTCAATCTCATTGTAATCGTGACCGTCCATAACACGTTGCTCAAATTGATAATCAGGAAGTGCGCGCATTAACAAGTCAAGGGTTTGCGATGCCGCAAAACGTGGCGTGTTTTCAATGACGATTATCGCGGGATTCATTTTTCGCAGTGCAGTGAAAAGTGGCATGAATAGCGTGCCTACTAAGGGGTGCATTAGATCACGCTTTTCTTTATCCGCTAAGATGGATTGACCAACACAAGGATAGCCAATAGTCGCCACGTCAACCTGTGGAAGATCATATAAATGAAGTGCATCCAATGAGTCGGTGACAGCCAATGCATCTTCACTGGCGTTTAACCACATAGGGTTGCCTTCAAGGTTGCAACTCATGGCCAGTTCATCAACATCATTGGCAAACGTAATTTCAGTAGCCACACCTGCACGTTTAAGCCCTTCTTTTACATGGTAGCTAAGCATGCCTAAACCTGAGAAAAAGCACGCGGTACGCAGCGGTTTGCCTTGTTTCAGGGTGTTAATGACGCGAGATACACGCGATTGCTGTGCGGCGTCGAGGCCATGCACACGTATACGTAAAACGCCCTTTCGGAAAGTAACCGACACTTTTGCTGTGTTAGCCAGTGCTTTGCCTGTGTCTTTATTTTTAAGCTCAACCAGTTCACCGCGCCCGGTGTCCATCACCTTATTGCTACCGTTCTGATCAACATGAATGTCGATGCCATTTTTAAGGTATGTAATGCGGATGTTGGTGTTTTTCAAAAACCCTGCTGCTTGCAGCGCTTCGGTGTTTTTGATGTATACGCGAGCTGCACCATTTTTAAGATGCTTGACGGCGTAGTTCTGAATGCGCGTAATGAAGCGGTTAAGCATAAAATATCCCCTTATGCAGCAATGCGAATGGCTTCAAGAGGGCCATTTAGCGCGCGGTTTGCAAAATCAATGGAATCAGCAATGCGCTTATTTACAACGTCAGTATCAACGCCGTCAAAGGTAAGCGTGACAAACTGAGCGATGTCTTCCTCGCTGGCAACGTAAGCGTCGCCCATTTCGCCGTTGAAGATGTAAGTGCGAAGTCCTCTGGTAGGCTGTCCGTTAGGTAACAAACCGAACTTGCCGTACTTGTCTGTGATACGATGTATGCCTCGTACACACAATGTTTCAAGGCGATTTCCATAGTTCCATACGTGTAACAACGCGTCCGCACCACGGTTCGTTTTAACTTGAATAAGGCCAGGTAGCACGTCGCTATGAGATTTAACCACACGGCTTACACGAGTACGTGCGCCTATTGCTTTAAGCTCGCGATTGGCAATATCAATAAGTGCTTTAGATGTAAATGCATTATAGATAAAAGATGACATATAAATTCCTCTGTGTTGACGAAGTTATATTAACATCATGAACAACTCAAGGCAACCAAAAAAGAGGTTAAACCAAGGTGTTTTTTTGTGATAACATCAAGAAGTGCCGATAGGGCACCGCAATGCAAAAGGTGTAATATGGAACTTCATTATAGAGATTTATTTTCGCTGGTGGCCGTGAATAGATTTAGCCGCTTATTTAATCAATATAACATGTTAGTCCAATCTCTCAACATGCGAACAGAAAAAGAACTCAATTTAAATCCAGATGCGCTCACGTCAAACAGCCATAAAGGTGGATGGTTTCGTGACAACAGAGTTCAGTACGAATCAACGTTAATGTTTGCAGCAAATGCATTGTTTGACCTAGGTCAGCATGAGCAAGCAGAGCGGGTTGTGCTGATGCGAGATGAAACACAAGCGAGCGCTGCGTATATGGCATTTATTGAGAAGATGGAGAGCGGTGATAGTAAGTTTGTAACATGCTCTGAAGCAACCTTCATTTGCCATGCAGAGGCCGTTTGCAGTGGTTATAGAGAGAGAAATCACGCCCATGTCAAAATAGATTTCTTGTCTACCGTGATGACTGAAGCGCAGATACAAGCGTATCGTACAGTGTTAAAAGAACATATGGGAATGCGCATTTTCGGGAATGCGGAGGGTCAGGTCCATCACCTTAAACAGCGTCTTGCTGAGCTTCAAAAAGCCGCGTAAAAGAAAAGCAGAGCGCCAAGCGCTCTGCTTTTTACTTAGTTATGTCAGTTTCTATACTGCGATAGGCGCTTGTATAGCAGGGTGGCATTGATAATTAACCAATTCAAAATCGTCATAGGTGAAACTGAAGATATCTTTCACTTCCGGATTTAGCTTCATTGTTGGTAATGCATAGGCTTCACGACTAAGCAAGAGGTCTACTTGCTCTTTATGATTGCTATAGATATGTGCATCCCCAAAGGTGTGAACAAAATCACCAAGTTCAAGCTCGCACACCTGCGCAACCATCATGGTAAACAGCGCGTAACTCGCGATATTAAATGGAACGCCTAGGAATGCGTCGCCACTGCGCTGGTAAAGCTGACAGCTAAGCTTTCCGTCTTGAACATAAAACTGAAATAGTGTGTGGCAAGGTGGGAGTGCCTGTTTCCCCATGGCCGCATTTTCTTTCGGTGAATATTGCGTATCCGGCAATAAAGCAGGATTCCAACCGCTCACTACTAAGCGTCGAGAATCAGGGTTGGTTTTGATTTGCTGGATCACATCACTGATTTGGTCGATGGTGCTACCATCGCCGGCATCCCAGCTGCGCCACATTTTTCCATAGACAGGCCCAAGCTCACCGTCATCCGTTGCCCATTCGTCCCAAATTTTAACACCATGCTCTTTAAGGTAAGCAATATTGGTGTCGCCAGACAAGAACCATAGTAGCTCATGAATAATAGATTTTAGGTGTGTTTTCTTTGTGGTTAACAAAGGAAAACCATCTTGTAGATTGAAACGCATTTGGTAACCAAACACGCTGCGAGTGCCTGTGCCGGTACGATCGCTTTTATCAACACCATTGTCTTTGATGTGTTGCAAAAATTGATGAAATTGATGCATGATAACGCCCTTATTAATTGTGTGAAAGTCTCATGATTGTGTAATCTTGATTATATCAAATTGCACACAAAAGTTAAACGTTAAATGCGAGGTTGTTTGAGAAATCCTCACCGCCATTCGGCAGTGAGGAAGGTTTTTTGTTGGCAATAAAACAAAGCTGTGTTTTATAGTGCTTCTTCGTCCATCAATTCGGACTCATCATCATCGATGCTGTCGCGCGCCAATTCGTTTTTAATTCCGCCTTTTCGCTTTTGATCAATCTTTGATTGATGCGTGCGCTTGATGTTGCGCAGCATAGTGTCACGGATGACTTTAATACCACCGTAAAAGTCTTTGCATGTGTGGCTTGCTTCATAGCTGTCCACATCATCTTGGTAGCTGAGTTTGAGCTCGATCCCTTTTGGCGACTCACGGACGGTAAGACGATGACTGATAGGCGGATATCGATTAAACACCTTGCTGATTGCCTTTTGCGCCTCTGTACGCATAGTTTCAGTTACGCTTACTCCAACACCTTGAATGTTGATTTTAGCCATTATTGTCTCCTTTTGTTCAGGCTTGGATCAAGAATCGCATAAACACTTTATATTAGCAATAGGTAAAATCAAAATGCTGTTCGTTTGAACGAAAAATGCACAGAAAACAAAGTCTTTGACAAAAAACACAGCGTGTGTGAGAATGGTTTCAACAAAAAGAAAAAGGAAACAAAATGTCCAGAAAAGTGACTATTCAAGGTGAAGAATTCCCCTCTGTGACCGCCGCCGCAAAAGCATTAAGCGTATCAAGAAACACCATTGTTAAAATGCTTAACAGCGCTCCCTCTTCATTTTCTATAGAAATTGACGGTCGCCTTGTGACAAGCCGAAGAGAGGCAGCCTCACTTCTGGGTATACCCTACCCAACATTTTGTAGTCGAGTGAGCGCAGGATGGTCGCAAGAAAGGCTTGTTCAATCTCGTTCATTTCAGCGCAGAGACCAGCCAATTAATATCAATGGCGTAGATTACCCTACTATTACTACAATGCTCGTGGCATTGGACATTGATCAATCCGGTTTTAATACATTGAAAAGAGAGTGTGGGTTGAGTAGTGTGGAAGCCGTTGATGTTATGCTGGCGCGAAAAGTCGCTTAGTACGCGAGGATTGTGATAATATCAACGAAGTAAATAAAAAAACAGCAGGTGCCCCTATGTCTCTTAAATTTGATGTGCATGCCGTTGATGGAAAGTTTAACAAAACCTTCCAGTCAATGAAGGAGGCCGAAGATTATTTCGGTAGCCATATTATTCACTCCAATATCAGTCCCGATGGTATTCAAAAGTTCTATCCTTCTGACAGTAAAACAGAGCATGAGCTTAACACATACCGGCAGCTGAGAGCGTCTGAAAGAGAGCGCTCTGTGAAATACGCATTCCCTAAGGAGTTGGGTGTGACTGATGTGGCGCTGGAAAACGCAGGGTATCAAGAAGTCACTAAAGATGATGATGCAACCTGGGTGCTGCGTGGCAAAAAGAATATAGAAATGGCCATGTTGACATTCTGTGATGCGGAGCCGAGTGCGCAGTCTTATGATAAATGCCGTGATGATGTGCTGGTGGTATTGAGTGAAGGCCGCGATGCTATGTTAGTGCGTGATGTACGAAATGAAGCACAAACGCTTGCTGAACTTGCAGGCAGAGAGATGCAAGTAGTTAACAGTAAAGATGCTTATTTCGCTTTTCCGAATGAAGACACCGGGGAAGTAAGAAAGTGCAGTATAGGTATGTACGTGGGCAGTGATAAAGCTATCGAAAATGCCCTTGATTCTGTTGTAGGCGGCAATGAAGAGCTAGATGTGTATCTTCATTGGCGTTCTGATTCAGACGTGAAGCAAATGAAAGTAGAGGCAGAGGAGCGAGCAAAGATTTCCAGAGCCTCTCGTGTAGAATACGTATCGCGAGACAGGCCGAAAATGTAGCCTGCTGCGCAAAAAAAAAAGAAAAGCCGCCTTAACGCGGCTTTTTTTATTTTAGTGGTGCGTGTTTTGTTACATCACCAATATAAACATGCCCGTCTTCAATGCAGAAGTATATTCGAAGCATCGTGCTCGCATCGTTGTTTACACCAAACCGCAAATGCGCATTACATGTGCGAGTCACACCATCTTTGAATTTAAAGTCACGCAGGTTCGCGTTATCGACAGACTCTGACTCGCTGAAAGACAGTCGTTTATTGGGTATCAAAGAAAAGCATGCCTGGCTACCATGGTGATCATACGTCGATAAAAAAGACGCCGATGTGAGAATATCCAAAATCTCAAGTACGCTGTCTGAACGTGAAAAAACCTTATTGTTCTTAATGGAGCGCCAAGCAGTGGGTGATAGCGTAACAGGACGAGAGAATGTGTCGAATAATAAAAACGCAGATTCAAGTGTGGGGTTTTGTCCGTAAGCGATAGACGCGCTAATGATGTTCGACGGATCAGGCGCTTTGCTTTCTTGCTCTGGCGACGTGTTATTCCATTCCAGTGTTCGGTAACGAGATAGCTTTTTCTCTAATTCGTTGCGGCGCTGACGTTCATCATTAAGATCGCCTTCCACTCGTTGCAGGAGAGAGGCGGGAACCTTTTCATCGTCGTTATGATTAGTGTTGGGTGACGTGATGTCGGACAGTGAAGCTTGATAACGCGTAATGTTTATCACAGCCTCATTCACGTGCTCCAACAGTGCCAACACGGACGCTTTTTGTTGCTCCTCTAATTGAAGGCTAAGAAGATCCCGCTCTTCCTTCAGCGCAGTTAACGTGGCAATGTTGTCCAGCGGTGCAGTGGCAAGCGCCCGGGATTCCTCCTCTATATCTTTGAGGCGTCGAGATGACTCGCTGTCTGTACTATGCAGTGCCTCTGATGCACTGATAAGTGAACGGGTAATATCCTGACGTCTTTGGCATAGGGTTGGAAAATGTGATGACGTTAGCGTTACCTCTTGAAGCGCGTGAATGTCGTCGTCGTTTAATGTCAACAGAGCCCCTGCTTCTTTTAGCTGCTCTCGTGCACGTTTATGCGTTGCATTTTCTTTCAATAGGCCAACAAACTTGTCGATTTCACTTTCAATAAAGAAAATGTCGGTTTTTACCATGTCAACAAGGCTTATGTGCGAAAGACACTCTAGGATGTTTTGAGAAAGAAAATTAAACCCTCTTGCTGGCGCTGAGTAATCCTGTGCAGCCACTGCGTTAGCCGCGATACGCGAATTTAGCATTGAATAATAAATTTGCTGAGGAACCGATAACCCTGAATCATGGTTGAGGAGTTGCTGTGCAGCAAGCTCAATCACCGCAAAATTCAAAAATGGATATCGTTCTGGTGTAATAAGCGTTCTGTGCTTGCTGTAGATGTAGGGGATTATTTCTTGACAGCCAACCGTGAAAGCCCATGCCCATACGTATTTTAACCCGCGGGCGAGCACCTGAGGGTCTTTTGTTGACAATAAAATGATGCACAGCGCGTTAAACACGCGGAGTCCTTTCTCTTTGTTTTTTGGTAACAGTTGCCCATAGTTCTCCAAGATGTAGCGGGAACATGAGGCAAAGCGTGCTTCTTCAATATTGCCATCAAAAAATTGGTCGGCCAACGCGAGAATTTCACTTTCAGAAGTCAGGGCGCTGAATATTATTTGCTGCTCTTCGTCATTTGTTCTGGAGAGCAACCAGGCGTGAGACTCGGTTAACCATTTATTTATAGTTCTGTTGGCATTGTCGTACTGTGCATCGCGAAGCGTTCTTAAATATTCGCCATTTAGTGTGAGCAGCCCTAATTTTCGGACATCGCGATTGCCTTTCCATAAAAGGTTAAGTTGACGGGTTAGGTCGCGCTCGCGCTCGTTAACATCTAATTGGTCGACGCGCAGCTCGCTGCCCCAAAAATTAACCTTTTCTTCGCAAGCATAACCTTGCGCATCACGCTCAAAAACAAGTGCTTTGCGCACGATGTCAACGGGATTCATTTTATGTATATTGGCGCCCATCAAGCGTTTAATAACGGTGGTTTTTTTGTACGTGGGTGAAATAGACAGTTTATAGTCTGGTGATGTCGGATTGAAAGGGAAACCAACGGTGAAATAAGAAAAGGTTAGCATGGTAATTCACTCATGTTATGTCATAGAAGAAGCGTAACAAAAACCACCTAATCTGTACAGCAAAAGGTTGTCAATTGTGTCTTTAAGTAGTAACATTGACACATTGTTTTTTTGTGGGGTTTAGTGTGAAGGAAATAGAAGGCAACCTGCCTGAACTCGCTAAAGACGGCGAGTTTGATGTTATTTTCCATGCATGTCATTGCCAGTGCTATATGTACAGCGGTGTGGCTCAAGCGATAAGTGATATTTTCCCTGAAGCCTTCAACGCGGATAAAAAGACAAAGAAAGATGATCCTGGGAAATTGGGCACCTACACCCACGCGGTGGGTAAAACAAACCGTGGCGCGCCGATAGTTATTTTTAACTTATATGTTCAAAGGTACTATGGAAAGTTACACTACCAACAAGGAAATTATGGGTATGATTTCCTAGAGCAAGCGCTATTGCTGGTTAAACGTCGCGTGGGTGGTAAAGGCTTGCGTTTTGGTTTTCCGCTGATAGGCGACCGGCGAGGTGGCGCTGACATTGAACGCGTAAATGAAATTATTGCAAACACGCTAGATGGTGAAGATTTAACGTTAGTGCTTTACCAACCTAAAAAGCGTCGAGTAAATAAAACGAACAACTAATGGTGAAATATAGTGCTAAAAATAAGCCACGCAGGTAATCGCTCAATGATACGAAGCTATTTAATGGATGCGAAACAACACAACCCGTTTGCGCCGTTGTCTTTTCAAGTTACTGACAAAAATGGACTTAAGTTCTCTTCGTATGACATAGAGGCCATATGGGCAGCGAGGATGGAGAAAGCCAAAAGTATTATGATTACCGCGTTGTTCTGCGTGTGCCTATCGTTGACCGCGTTGTGGTATGAACCATTAACCTTTGGCCTTGAGCACATAAGCTGGCTTGCTGTTGTCGCGATGCTGTCTCCCATGATAGCCACCTTACCATTTTTTATGTCTGTTAGATTCACAGAGGCAGGCCGAGATTTGGCTGTGTTTTATCATTTGCTCTCGCAATATATCATTGAGGGGAAGGAAAGTGAAGTGACGCGGAGTACATTAAACTCGGCAATAAGAAATGTGGTGATGAGGCTGAAAAACGGGGTGAAGTGGCACGCGCAACTGGTGCCTATGCTATTAATAAACATAGCCATCATGACACTTTCAATGAGCGTGGCAGTGAATTTTGTTATGCCCGTCATACTGTCGTTGGCACTATCTCTATTGGTTGTTATTCATAATGTGCAGTTCTCTGCACTGTCTATTTATCATTTTGATGAGATGAGCATACCAGAGATGACCTACGCAGGACGAGATGAAGACTTGCCTGCGTATTCATCGGCTGAAATGTTCGCTAATAATGGGTGATAGCTGGCTGGCATGTTCGTCGTAATGAGCAAGCCATGACTCCCACATTAAGCGAAGAAGCCAGTCTTTAACTCTAAGGTAAGGCGGATCGCCCTCTGATAGCTCAATAACATCGCTGCCTTGCGCAAGCAGTACATCGTCATCATCTATGGGCAGAGAAGATGACCAGTACACACAGTGGCGAGAACGAGAAATAATGAGGGCACCATTACCACTGCTCCAATTCCGTATATCGTGATTATTTAGCCAGCCATCCTGGTAAGAATCCCACACCATATCTTTAATCCCCCATGAGAGAAGCGGCAGTGGTAATGTGAGAGATTCAGAGGCTGCTTCTCTAATCCAACCGCGTTGGTCAATGCGACTGTGAACATTGGCCGTTATATTTTCGCCATGGGTGTGTATCGGTGTAATGCATACCTGAGGTTTTACATGAGGGTTTTTGATAACCCTCAATTGAGGTTTTTGCATAAAGACGGCCTCATTAACGACGTGCCATTAAGCGTAGTTGAGGAAGCGTCTAAAATCAAACGTGATTATTGCCGCTTAGCGCCATCAGGAAGCACAATGATATCACCTGGCAATCCGTCAGTGAGATCGCCGCTCGCCATAAGTCGCTCTATATCACTTCGTTTAAGCTTACTTAGTGTATTGAGTGGAAGCGATATGACAGGATCAAATGTATTATCTGGCAGTCTCTGGTACACATGCTGGCAGTCCCCAAGACTAAATGTTATCCCCGGTTCATAGCTGCCGTAGGTGTACTCTGCGACTTGAACGCAGTTTTCTTTATTGACGCCATCTTCCCATGTGATAGCGCGCATAAGTGTGCCATTGATATTTCGCCAAGACGTAAAGATCATGCTCTCGTTTTCTTTTAAGGCTGGTGGTGATGACGCCATTACACTTGTGCAAAAAAGGAATCCAAGTGTTGATGTTAATGTTCTTTTCATAGGGGCCTCCAAAAGCATTAATGTATCACAAAAGAAAAAACTTGCATTATTGAAAAAGCTTTGATATATTGTGGTTAAAGCTGGTTGAGAGGCTAGCACTGGTAACCCCAGATACCTACTCCCTTGTGTGAGGGGGGCACGTCCCCCCATTTTTACCTATATCCCCAGACAGTAAATCATTCAGATAAAAGAATCGTGGCTTACTCAAGCGAGTCTTTGTGTTTTGTCGTCTCAGACATCGCCCAGATTACCATTTCTTTCTCCGCATGAGTCAACGGCAGGCGAAGTGGCGTGCCTTTCGCGTTAAGGAAGAATGCCTGGATCTTAGGGTGTTCAAAGTGCTTTTCTACCAAATCACAAGCAGGAAGGTCTAAAATATCGACAACACTCGCGTTCTCACTGTCACAAAGACCAGAAAGTAAGTTGATAACATTAAGTCTGCGCCCAAGTGATGCCGATGATGAGCTGTCTCTCATAAACGCAAATGTCAATTTCCCATAGATGCCTAAATGTTCAGCATCAGCAATGGTGAGGTGCGTTTTTTCAGTCATAATTTTTCCTTTATAGTGTCGGTGTTTTGATTGTGTGCTTCTTCGCATAATTGAAAACAAAAAAAATACCATTTTTAAGGTATGAAAGGCAACTTGTTTTATAGCGAAAAAGAACATCTCCGTTTTCGCATATATTGTTTTTTAATTGCATTTTTGGTATTTTGTTGGCAGTTGTCGATATATATATCGGTACGATGAGGCAACATTGCCAATTATTAAAATTTGATTGTAAATAACAAAAGGTAAGCTAATGTCAGGTCTGTATTTTGGTACCGATGGTGTACGAGGGAAAGTGGGCGAAGGTAAGATGACGCCAGGTCAAATATTGCATCTAGGTTGGGCTGCGGGAATGGCTTTAAGGAATCATGGTAGTGCCTCTGTTCTAATTGGCAAGGATACGCGTCTTTCCGGTTATCTTTTAGAAGGGGCGTTGCAGGCTGGGTTTACGGCAGCAGGCGTTGACGTCAAAATGTTAGGCCCTATTCCGACACCGGGCATATCATACCTAACTCAGACGTTCCGCGCTGAAGCCGGTGTTGTTATTAGTGCATCGCATAATCCTTATTACGATAACGGCGTTAAGCTGTTTGGTCCTGATGGAAAAAAGATTAGCGACGAAATACAAAAAGACATTGAAGCGTATATGGCAATGCCCATGAGCACAGTGAACTCTGATGACATTGGTAGAGTGACACGGATAGAAGGCGCGGCAGAACGCTACATTGAATTTTGCAAAGGTCGGTTCCCGAGCCGTTACTCGCTAGAGAGCATGCGGATTGTTGTTGACTGTGCCAACGGTGCCACGTACCACATCGCGCCTAAAGTGTTCCGAGAATTGGGGGCAGAGGTTATTGTGATTGGCGACAAGCCCAATGGAAGTAATATTAATGAAGGGGTGGGGGCCACATCGCCCGGTGCGCTGGTCGACGCGGTAAAACACCACGAGGCTGATCTTGGTATAGCCTTTGATGGCGATGGTGACAGGCTGATTATGGTCGATGAGAATGGCGGTGTTGTCGATGGTGATCAGCTTGTGTATATCCTTGCCAGGGATGCACTTAAAAATGGTCGACTTGTTGGCGGTGTCGTGGGCACATTAATGACCAACAAAGGTATGGAAGATGCGCTTGTTAAATTAGGTATCCCTTTCTTTCGCGCTCAAGTTGGTGATCGCTATGTGCTCGCTGAACTCGAAAAAAGAGGCTGGCATATTGGCGGTGAAGGCTCAGGCCACATATTGAATTTGCGTAATAGCCCGACAGGTGATGCCATTGTCGCGGCGCTTCAAGTGCTCACGACCATTGAGCGATGCCAAATGCCATTAAGCAAGCTTAACCAAGGCTACACCCCGATGGCCCAATGCATGAAGAACATGCCACTCGATGCGCGTGATGACGTTGTAAACGATATGGATGTGGATGCAGAGATCAAGGCGCTGGAGTCGACTTTCGACGGTAGAGTGTTACTTCGTCCTTCAGGAACAGAGCCCTTGCTAAGGGTGATGGCCGAGGCAGGTACGTATGCTAAGGCTGAAGAAGTTGTGAATAAGATTGTCGCACTTATCGAAGATAAATATGGCGTGGCGTGACCTCAAATCACAAACGCCAACAAAAAAGCGATGCCTAAGCATCGCTTTTTTTGCTTCGATGACCGGTAATTAGAATTGGTAACGAAGGTTAGCTGAAAGCATGTCTGTTTCATCGTAGCGGTCGTAGGCTACACCAATCGTGATGCCGTTGCGATACGTGTTGTCCAAACCGATGCCGTAACCGAATTCCCAATCATCTTCGTCGCCAGCATCAATGTTTGCGTAAGAAGGGCGAACAAATACGCTTAGGCTGTCTGTCGCAGCATACTCAGCGCGCACACCTAGAATGAGTAAACGATCAATATCAATACCTGTGTCAACATTGTCAACTTCGATATCGCCAATGCCGGTACCTAAAGAAAGTTCCGGGACAAGGGTGAAGTCGGTATCAACGATGTCGTAACGGTAACCAATAGAGGCAATCGCAAGATCTGACTCAATATCAAATCCGGCTTCACTTTCTGACATGAATCCATAAGAAACCGAGACCTGTACGTTATCTGTAGTGGCTGCGTGTGTCGCGCCAGCAACAAGAGATAGGCCTAAAGCAGCAGAAAGTAGTGTGCGTTTTAACATGTTCTATGTCCTTACAGTAGTGGAGTGTTTTCTGTTTTATTTAAAACCAGCATCGCTGGGAAGTAAGCATTGTAGTCAGATTTTTAGAAATAACAATAGGTAAACAAAAAAGCTGCGGAAAATAATGACCGCAGCTTTCTGATGTCGGGGTTGTTTCTACTGAGATTCGTCGTTAGAGGGTTGCTGGTATTTCACACTTTTTTCAGGTTTGATCGTAGAGATGGCGTGCTTGTAAACCATTTGGTCTGACGTGTTCTTTGAGGAAAGCACGATGATGAATTGATCAAACGCGGAAATGTAGCCAACAAGCTTTACGCCGTTAATGAGAAAAATGCTAACCTCTACCTTTTCTTTTCGGCACGCATTTAAAAAAGGGTCTTGGAGATGTAGTGATTTTGCCATGGGGTGTCCTATTTATTGTATTATGGGACGCTAAATGTATCACTAAACAGTCTGATTATGCAATATATAGTTGGAGTTTAATTGTTTTTTTGTTGCGATTTTTGTCATCGTGAGTTATTATGCTAGGCAGTGAAGGACGTTAGCCAATCGGGCTAGCGGACATGCTGGCCTGACGAGGCTGCCGCCCCCACTTTTGGCAATACGTATATGCAAGATTTATGATAACTATGCATTGACGAACCTAACGTGTTCTTGTGCAGAGGAACGAAGGGGGCACCTGACAAAGGAACGCAACAATAGGTAGCGACAATGACACAACCAACATTTACTCCCGAACAGATTAAGGCCATCACTCAAGGTCTTTTTGATACGCTTTCAGCGGACTTTAATTGGTCGCTTGGTATGACCAAACGCAAAGCGGCAGTTGCTAGATGGCTTCAGGCGCAAAACTATGATGCACTTATGCAGAGAGCTAAAAGGCAGGCCGATGATGCGCTGCTATCGCAAAATGACACTGTGGTATCAGGTGAAGTAAAACGCTTAAGCCTTAATCCAGACTGGCTAACGTGGCAAGACCTCGAATTGCTGGCCGCGACCCAACATGTGACAGTAGAGACATTGATGGCCGACCTCTACTCTGGCCACCCTAAACTTGCAGAAATCCACCTTAGCGACGTCAAAGGTGACGTAAGTCCCGCTTTTCTAAAAGCCTTTTCCGCCTACCTCTCAAATTGGGCATGGGGAGACAGCCATCTCACGCTGTTGCCAGGCAAACCTAATGAGCACGATTTGCCCTCATTTGACAACAACCCAAACAGCAATACGCTGGCAGGAATACAGTGTCCGTGTTGCGGCAATCATGAGGTGTTTAATATCGATACGATCGGCATTCCCGTAGATGATGTTGACCCCATGCTGAGCCAATCAGGCCTTATGAGAGAGGTAGAGGATGGCAGTATAGAAGCATGTGAGTTTACAGCACGTTATGACGACGAAGGGAGCGATGAAGTTGCTGGAGACAGTGAGTTTGACCCAGAGGGAGAAACCGAATGTGATGCATGTGCTTACACGGCTAAAACCAGTGCATTCTATTGCACACACCCTAACAACGAAAAGTAGAGGTAAGCATGACAGGTAAAGGGCATCGACGTTTTAATATTATCACTGCCCCCGCGATGTGGGTGGGGTTACTACACTTAACCACCCCTACGTTGGCTGCGATCGCGACGGTTGCCTATGTGGCAGCCTGTCGCTTGCCTGATCATTTAGAGATAAGAACAAGTTACACCGATACGATAATACCGCATCGCACGATAACCCATTGGGGGTTGATGTGGATAGGCTTTATGTTGATGGGGTTTGGGTGGATGCAACAAGAAACATGGGCGATAGGTACTGCTCTTGCATCAAACATCGAGGTGGTAGCGGGGGCGCTACTGTTTGGGTGCGCCGCAGGGAGTGTCATGCATCTTGTGCTTGATGCACCAGATTATATGGGGATACCTTGGTTTTTGCCTTGGAAACGAGTACGGTTTTGCTTGTGGCGATCAGGAGAGTATGAGGTCGTTATCTTAGGTGTGGCCGCGTTGTGCACGATCGCATTTTTACTATCAGACTACCACATCCCTGCGCTCAGATTTTTACAAGAGCTATGGCCTTCTCAGAACGCATAGTCGCGTTCCCATATGTGACTGGCGCTTGCCACCCAGGCGTCAGCGATGGCATCTCTATTAACTTCATAAAGGCCCGACGTAGAGAGCGCATTGAGTTCTATGATAGCGAGACTGCCGTCTCTTCGCTCTCCAATATCCATCATATAAGCAGGATCGTCAAATGTCATATTCTGTGCCCATAACGAGGCTTGATTGATTAGTGGCCGGTGATGATCCGCATTGACACTCTCCTGAAGAAAACCATAAGTGCTTGCGCTAATGCATTGTCCTTCTAAGATGAGACAACGGTATTCCCTGACTAGTGGTGTTTGAGGGCCAAACCACATGAGACTATCATCACTCAAACCAGTCCGTTCAAATATTTCCCGGATAGGTCGGTGTTGTGAATCTGGCCCCACAAGTGCAGCTTCTGCGACTTTAAGCGCTTGATCTGGTTTTATCACCATACCCATCATAGGGTCGCTGCCTATACGCTTCGATAGCTGAAACGCCGTTTTTGATTTTACTTGTCCATAAGGTAGCATCGCTGCGTTTTCATTTAATCTGCTACCCTCAGGAAGGTGCCCATGATAACGGTGAACGCGATGAAATTGAGAAGAGAATAACGGTAAGAAAAAAGGCGCATGGTGAGTGGTATTAAGTTGGCTCCAGTTTCGAATAGCAGCCAGTGTTCCCATTATCCCTATAAGCTCAGCGCCTTTTAGCGCTTCAGGCAAAACAAAATCACGATGACGGTAGTAGGGGCAGGTAGAAACGCTTACGTTCCTTTTACTCAAAGCATGAGTTAAGCGCTCGTCGGGCAGATTGACGTTGGGGGCATCTTCAATGAGCATAGATAGCTTCAATGTCATCTAGGACCTACCTTGTCCAAGTAGGCGGCATGAATACCGAGAGTGTGACCATGATCAAAAAGAAGTGTCGCACATCCTCGTTGCGCATCGTGCGAAAGACGCCATGCGAGTCGCTCACATTCCTCTTTGGGGATCAGATGGGATAGCGTTTGTGACGCTGTAATCACGAGTGTCTCATAGTAATCGGCAGTCCACCTCTGCGTGTCCGTGTACGATAGTCCGGGAGGTGAACGTAAAAGGTGTATAAGCCCATCAACATAATATTCCCATGATGGTGTGAAAATGTTGTCTACGTCGTTGTGATAATGCGTAATAGCCGCAGGCTTAAGCGTTGCTAATACCCGTTCACGTAATGCCCGTTCATCTTGACGGAAATGAACGTATTCTCTTTTGCTCATCTCACGCCAAGGGTTGAACGTACTCAAGGTCTTATTAAAACTTTTCAAGGCATCGCTCTTTGTTTGTTTTTGTGCCGCCTGATAAAAAGCCAAAGCCATGTTCAAATCTGAAGCAAACAATGTCATTCATTCGAGAAAGCTCAACACTAGGCAACGCCAGAACCTTTTTGGTAGCGTTGGCGTCATAATAATGCCGCATACCAGGTATAATAACTTGCTCTTTAATCACAAACCCGCCGTCGCCCTCACAGCTTTCGCATGGCCACTCGTAGCTATTGTAGTCAGAGTCATGAGTAATAACACGTTTGCCATTACATTCCTTGCACGTAAACCACCCGTCGCCTTTAAAATGTATCTCAGGTGGTGCGGCAAAATGTGCAGGGGATGAGGCGTCGAGAAGTGATGTTAGTGCTTTGGTGACACTGGCATACGCATCATCGGTCGCTCCGGAAAGGGGCGGTGCATATTCACCGATAACACATACTGCGACATAGCCGGCGGTTGCCCACGTAAGCCCATTGTGCGAAAACATCGTTCTTAGATGTTCTCTATTGTCGTCGACCCCGGCACAAAACGGCATCAGTAAGGTACTAACCTCTTCTTGGCTAAGAGATGAGGTGTTGGTGTTGGCTAATAGTGCGTTCATGATTTAAGAAACCGACTTGAGTGTGTTAACGCGGCGCTTCGTTTGTCTTTTTAGCGTACTGACTGGAAACGTGGCCCGAGGCTTCTCGACACGAGAATAAAGCGCTATTGCGAAATCAAGTTTATCAAGCATAAGATTGACGTTTTGGTCGTCTAATTCCGTGCGAAGATAACGTTTTAACGCTGGGACACCTTTGGTCTGAGCGAAGTTCACCATATCGCAAGGGCCCACGAAGGTGAGTGTGTCACCGCCACTCAAGGTTAAAATCAAAAGATTTTGGGATGATACTACCGTTATCTCATCATCTAAAACAAGGTTGGGGGTGCAAACCGTGAAAATGCGGTGCACGCCCTCTTCAATGTTGACATCAATAGTAGCGTTTTCTAGATTGTGTTGACTCATAATGCTTCCTCATAAAACAATCTAAACAATACCACTGCCGCTCAAACAATGCAACCAGAATATAGTTTTAGGGGACCTCGTCATTTAATACGTCGCATTATGGAATACGACGATAGGTTTCCCTATGTACACACGTTTCTCCATAAGTGACATTGTGCCTATCCTGAAGCGTGTAGTGTGATGGTACGTCTGGGAAGAATGTGTCGCAATCATGCTGACCAGGCACTGTGGTAAGGAGTATCTCCTCTAGCCATGACGATGCCATCGCGTCTTCATACAAGCGCTGGCCGCCGAATATGAATCCTTTTTCAATGTAGCTAGCGTTCTCTACCATTTTGATGGCATGCTCCAAAGAGTCAGTCAACCATACTCGCTCTGAGGTAGTGTTAAGCAGCGTGAGTTTATCAACACTGTTCGCCTGAGAAGAAATCACAATACTGATACGGCCAGGCAACGGTCGCCTTGCCTCAGGAAGGCTCTCCCAAGTATGCCGGCCCATAATGAGTGCGTTTGTGTTGTTGGGCTTAACCGTATTCCGTGTCACATCACTCACCCACTTTAACTCACCAGGTATGAACCAGGGAATACGTCCATTAAGACCTATTCCGCGACTTTCATCACATGCAACAATAAGAGAAATCATGCGGTTGCCTCATTTTGTGCCAAATAAAGCTCATTCAGCTCATTGATGGCATCATTAAGATCAAAGATGTACTCCCCATTAATCACAAGAAAGCTATCCGGGACTTTTTCATGTCGGGATGAGGCCGACTGAAATCGTTTAGCCGTTTGTGTGTGCGTCAGAGAATCCAATCTATGGACCACTGGTGGATAACCTAGCGCTGAAAGTTGATCAATGATGTCGGCGCAATTTGGCGATGCTGGCAGTGTGTATAACGCGATATCGGGAGCATGAAACTCCTTGCTTATGTGGCTGTTCATATTTTTTACGACATCATCAGAAAGCGTGACTTGTTTAAATGTTTCCGCAACAAATCGCTGACCTCTCGTCGTCAGCATCTTTCCCTCCGAAGTGATCAACTTAAGCTTTTTTAGCGCGCCATAAAGAGGGGGAGGGCACGCATACCCTGCCATGACATTTAAGCAAGATTGTCCGATAAGCAGGCGTTGAGCGCCGGGTGTAGGGTGAGTGCGTGATACATTGGTTTCCGCAAGCGCATGTTGTATATCCGTATTCGTCAGTACAGGCAATATGTACTTAAGCATAATTTTTCCTTGATTAAAAAGTCAATTGGGTAAAACGTGAGGTTGCAAGTATTTTAGATTGATTAGATTCTCGCGCAACCATGTAAAAAAGTGGCATCATCGATAATGTGGTTGTGATGCCTAAAGGGGCATTGGTTGGGGTGAAAAGTACGCCTATAATGGCGGTGGCGGCTATCGCAAGCTGGCTATAAGAAAACCAGAAAAATGAACGCTCGCCCAATCCCCTAAGCTCATTCAGCAGTGCTTCTTCATTAAGCGACGCTGGAAGCTGACCATCACTGAATGAACGAGAAAAACAGGAGGCTTTGTGTATATGCGAACCTAACGCCGCTGCATTGGCGATAAACGAAGATGTGAGGCATGTGATTAAGGGTGCCTCATCGGAACTCGATAGTGTCGCGACGACAACACAAAGGCAGAACATCAGTATTGATAGCGTAGCAAAAGAGGTTATTTTAAGCTGCGGCCTCATAAAAGACGAAAGTGGTCGTTTTGGGCAAATTTCACTTGAGTAATAATAGGCCTTCATCAAAAACATCCTTGATAAGTGTTGACGGGAAGTAATGTAACATAGATGATATTTTATCGCAATTATGTGCACTCAGGCTTGTGCATGTTATGGTGTATCGGAGCGACTTGAAGCGTTGTGTTAAAGTGCATTAACGAGCGCCTTGAGGCACTCGTTAATATAGTGTCGAGGTGAAAGGTGTTAACGAGGTACGTGCTGACCACTGTAATAGCTTTTGCCTTGCAAATAAAGCGAGTAAACAAACGCTTCTTCAGCTTGACGAAACGCCTCCCCTTTTTCATGGCACTCTTCATTAACACACATATTCATCGCGGTTCGCTTATCAGAAATAAACTCATCCCAATGAAGAAGGCAACTGTTAAGGTTTAAGTTGCAATCCGGTTGTTCGGGTGCGCTGGCACATCCTAATGTACCGGCAGCTAGTGCAGCAAGCAGCCCCCATTTCCATTTTTTCATCATTTGACTCTCATATAAATCGCTGTTCGTTGAATAATAACAGGTTTGAAAAAAAGTGACGGACTTAATTTATCTGCGGTGTGATATTATCCACTGCACAAGGAATGAGTAATAAAGAGCAGTTAGATGACGTATTGTGTTAAGGTGATGAGTAAGGTGGGCGTTTTTGTTCCCGTGAGTGAACGTTCAATTCTAAAGACATTGAAGGGCGCTCCTGTAGAGCCTGTTTGGGAAGGTGACTACCGTGTTTTTAGGCGTTTCTACTGTTCCAATGTTGAGCTCGTCTCTGAGGTGGCATCGGGGTTGTATGCGTCGATTACGCTAGAGGGGGGTTTATATGCGGATGATGTATCGTTGGAACGTATTCATCGCCACCCCCCGTTGATTATGGCAGAGAGTAAATCAACACCACCCTTATTTTGTCTTGGCGCACTGACGAATGTAGAGGTAACATCACCAGAGCTCTAAAAATTGTTGAATAGTTCACAAATTGTGGTATATTTAATATGTGAATTTTAGAGAGAAGTTTATGCAAGATAAAAGACCAAGTTGGCTAAGCAGTCCAGAGGGAATAATGCGGTTTGCAAGACACCACCCTCCTCTCTCCAGAGAAGAAGAGAAAGAAATGATTGCTAACGCCGGGACTTCAGAGAGCGCTCGCTATGCCTTGTTTTTAGATAATTTGCGGCATGTTACCTCACTGGTGGTAAAGTACAGACATTACAATATTGAAAGAGACGACTTGTTGCAAGCAGGTATCGAGGGGCTGTTGGTAGGAATTGAAAAAATAGATCCTAATTACGACAATCGAGCTTGCTCATTCGTTGTTCATCGCGTTGTGGAGTCTATGCATCGTGAGATAAGAAAAAACAACTATCACTTAAAATCTCCTGACACGACATGGATGAGGAAGCTTTTTTATTCGTTCAAAAACGCAAAGACACGAGTAATTTCAGAGCGTCAACGGTGGCTGACGGTTGAGCAGGCAGCGTTAATAGCACAAGACAACGATGCCACGGTTGAGCAAGTCTTCGTCGCGGAAAGGTTTATGGATCCTGATTTGATAGAGATTGATGCGCCTGTTGATGACGACAAGGGGGAGAAGCCTTACCCGTTAACGAGGGATAGTGACGATGTGGAAGCGGTGATGATAGGTATCAGCGAAAAAGAGGAAGCCGCACGTATTGTTGAAGGCGCATTGGCTAAATTAACGGACAAGCAGCGCTTGGTTGTACAAAAAAGATGCCTGCTTGAAGAGCCTGTTATCTTGGAAGAAATATCCGCTGAAATGGGTGTAACCAAGCAGCGCGTTCAGCAAATAGAAGTCATTGGCAGAAATAAGATAAAAGCAGCAATAGAGAGTGCTCATGAAGTATAGTAGTCTTTTTCCATACGAAAATCGTTCGTTGGGTATGTCCAAAGAAAAAACCCAACCTGAAGATAATAGAAGCAGTGCCCGGTTGGCCTCTATCACCCTGGCCAACCTTAAGAAAGGCGACCATATCGCTTTCCCAAAAGGTGTTGTTGATGTGACGGCGGTTAGCGATGACGCTATTGGTTATAAGATGACAGTAGATGAGCAGAAGACTGAGTACAGTGTGGATGCCGCTGATATTGAGGGGAGCCTTCTCTACCAGGCTATTGTTGCGCTTATCCCATCGTTAGCCCCCGGGTACACAAACCCTATTTGCTCTTTGATAGAAAGAGATCCCAGTGTATTTAGAGCCAGGGATGGGGAAGGTTGGGTTATTTCAGATGCGCTTTGCTTAATGTCAGGAAACATTAGTTATAAACTCAACTCTGATAAGAGTTGCAGTGAAAAAACCCCACCTGCGACCACGCTTGATGAAACGTTAGGCAATGCTCAAGGTGCTTTTGACTTCTAAGATATCACTCTGCCAGCCTTTTTCTTGCTGCAAGATGATCGTGTTGTTTTTTTTCAATAAGCGTTTCACTTGCAGTATTGATATCTTTTTTAATGTCCGTTCGGATACTGTTAATAACATCGCTCGACAGGTCAGACATTGATGCTTCGATAACGTGTTTGTTCATTAATACGTCATCATGGTTAATGACCGGTTCATTAAAAAGAGAAGATAGTGATAGGGCCATCACTGCGCTAAGTAACATGGTAAACCTCGTGTAGTATAAATTAATAATTAGGTGACGTCCTGTCACGAGGCTATAGTAGTTGATTTTTTAAACTATTTTGTTGAAATAAATTTCAGTAATGCATTAGAATTTCTAATGTGTAACCAAGTTGTTGCAAGGGTGTTTTGGGTGCGTTAAGAGCACGCTTCTGCGCTTTCAGATGAATTTATCTGCCCCCATTTGGAATAAGGGTTGTTGTGTAGAGCCTCATCAGTGAAATAATCTGGAAAGGGGATTTCTTTCACCGCCCATTCTTTTGGCGGCATGGCATTAGCAGAAGGTTTTGACAACAACCGAAGTGGGGCATTCGCCTTGTCGAAACAGCGTAACTCCCATGTCTCTCTGCCGTGTTGGATATGGTACAATGTATACATTAGTGGCGTTGCATCGTGTGCCGCAAAAGTGCCGCACAAATCGCTGTGTTCTTCAAAGTCAATATCAATAGATGCGACAACAGCACCCGAACGAGCCAGCTGCAATGTGGGGCAAGTCGCGCCCTGGCATGTCATGATAACAGATAATGAAAGGCTAAACTCCCCAGATGTCGTAGAGACCCTACCTAGTTCCGTTTCACATGATGTTAACGCAGGATTGAAATAAGGAGCCCACTCCCTTTCTTTATGGTCTTGTAAGGGAATCGATACTGAAATCATTCCGTTGGGCAATATAAGCTTCAGCATTGCCGATGACATAAAGGTTCGTTTAACCATAACAACCTTCATGAGTGGAGAAGCAAAATACTTAACGACGCGATGGATTTTGCTTGCGCCAAGATCTTGAATATTTGATATGAAATACATATGTCGACACCAAATAGAGAATGTTTACAGGATGTCATAGCATAGCGTAAAGATCAATGTCTCGTACATTAAATCGCGAAGTTATTTGTCTTTTTTTAAAGGTAAGCGTATGAAAAACAATACAAGTTATACTTTAGTATAATACTAACATAAGTTTCGGAATTTATTAGAATATTAATTTAATATGCCTAGATCAACAAAAACTTGAATAAAGTAGTTTGATTTGTTATCATTAGGTGTGGTATTAACTAAATTTTTAGAGACAGCATGAAAAAGACAGACTTATTATCAAATTGCCGCATCAATCTTTACACGTTGGAGATGCTTGCAGAGAAGAAGCTCTCTCAGGTTCGCGTGGTGCCAGCAATGATGAAACTCATGCGTTTTAGCAACGGTGACAATGTTACCGAAAAGGACTTGGCTTACGCAAAAGCAGACAGTGTTCTACTTCACAGAGAGCAGCTCAAGAAGACGCTTGATGCTGGAGATAAAGTGAAAGGCATGTCAAGCGAGACCGTAATGAAAATAAACGCGGTTTGTGACTTGATTGAAACTCATGCATCGAGTGCAGCGAGGCGAACCAAAAGCCTGGAAAAACTACCACCCAGCGGGCTATTTATCCCCATTCTAAACAGTGCGGTAGATATCACCGTGCTCAATGCATGGTTAGTGGAGCAGGTTGTTGCTTTGCAGAAAAATGCCGATGAAAAAAGAAAGTTTGCATTTGAATGTGTATTCGGTGTGAATGGTGAGTCTATGACGCAGTCAGACACAGGAAGACTGTTCAAGCCTACTGTGACGGGGGAACGTGTAAGACGCATTCTCAATGATGCTATCGCTCGATTTGTGTTGCCTTATCGTGCTGAAGCTATCGTCGCGCGTTTAAATGAAAGTAAGGTGCTCGACCATGAGATCTCACCGTTCATTAACCTATTCAAAGATCGTCGTGGTGGGCTGAGTTGCTTAGAGTATGCGCTAGAGCTACAAAAAGGTGATTTGCGTAGTAATGAGGTGCCTAAGATCCCTCAGAATGTGATTTATCATGTCGCAGGTTCAACAGGAAACCGATTTACTGTTGATGATATAGTGAAGGCCATTGAAGAAAAAGGTGTTATTGCCGGTGTTGATCGCGACGCCATCGAACTTGTCGTCAATAAGATGGAGAGCGAATTAATACATCAAAGAGATGACGGAACATTGTACGCAGCTCCTCTCCCTGATCCGTACTATGCGGCGTCACTTCTATATGATTATCCTGAAGGTTTGTCCGTTAATGCAATGTCTCTTCAGTCGGCGAACAATTTAGATATGCGTATCGGTAAAGCAACCAGCAAATCATACTGGGCAAATGTGCTAGTGCGGGCCAGTAATGTCGGGATGGCCGCCATTTCGGAACCCGGTTACTATAAGCATATTCGATTCTTTAAAGACACGTTGAAAGACAAAGACGAAATCATCAAGAAGACGAAAGCTTATCTAAAAAAATCAAAATCGGTGACCGTAAGCTTGATGCATGAAATCATGCCGAATGTATTCCCTGATCATGATTATGCCGGCGTGAGGTATGTGGTAAGCCATCTCGGTGACAAAGATGGCATTTATTTTAGAGGAACCTCATCAATAGACATGGTCTCACTTGATAAAGACGTGCCTGTTCTTGATATGGAAAGTGAAGTACTGTCTGTGATTGACAAAAGGAAGGGCCCGCTGACGAAAGAAGATGTATCCGATGCGATATGGGGCAGTGATGTCGAGCATCGCCCTTCTGTTTACCATGTTATTGCGCGATTGGAAGAGCGCCGAAAAGTGGTTAAAGTAGGTAAGGGGCTTTACCAGTCTCCCAAAAATGCTTTTAAAGGTACAGATGTCGATGCTGTTGTGACCTCTATTATGGCGTTGGTTGATTTAATGGATAAGCAGAACCTGGCGGTAGAGGTTCACGCGCTTAACGAGCACATTAATTCGGAAATGAAACGAAAACAGCCGCTTCCTCCATTGTGGGTGGTGGGGTTCATTCGCTACCATCAATCGCAATTTGAGGGCCGCCTTGTTTTAAATAACAATGTGGTTGCCAAAACCAAAGATAAAGCAATGGTGATCAATGACATTGGCCAGGAGGTACTGGACAGTAACCCTGACATGTCATCTGTGGAATTCATTGAAGGTATGCAGCGACGTGTCGTTATCGAGCCTAAGCAAGCGTCTGCCGTGTTTAGTTATCTAACAAAGAAACGATGATTTTTAGTTGAAAGTACAGTGTTTGTGTGTTTTAATTCTAAACTCAATAAGAAAATAAGGTTAAAGAAATAATGATTGTGATCTCACTTCCAAAAGGGTATTTGGGTAAGAATATGGAATTGGTTACTTGCATGAGCAGTGCCGAGCAGTTTAATACAAAAGCGCAAGCCGAACGTAAAATTGCTCGTGTGAAAAAGAAGCGACCAGAGTTCGACATAAGTGAACATAGTTTTATGCCAGCAAAACAAAAGACTTAGCGTGGCAGATTAACGTAAAAAAACGGCCTTAAGGCCGTTTTTTTTTATGTGAACTATGTGAGTTATGACCATTAATAATTGCGTTAACGTGATGCGAGTCGCTTCAGTTCATCAACCCAGTCACTTACCTCAACCCAGCCTTTATCAGCAAGTAGAACGATGTCGTCAATCACGCCTTTGGCTACGTATGAGTGAATCTCCTCAGGCAGCGTCGTCTTCATAGGAAGGTAGGGAGTTAGTCTCCACGCCCATGGCTGTTGGGAAATCCATTTAATAACCAAACTTGCCATGGGAATATGACGTAGTCGAACGCTTGCATCGGATATGTTTTTGGGTGAAGTATCTAGTGTTGGCATTTGCCCTGGACTTAGCCCGAGGAAGGTCAGCACGTCATTAAGCGCATCGCCGTTTTTATGTAGACTTTCTGAACGAAGTAATTTTATTTGCGATTCAGGGAACACATCAAAGTACGCCTTGAGTTGCGCATAGTAGCGACTTCTATCAATATAATCACTGTGATGATGAAGTGATGCCATGACATCACCATTGGGGATGAGGCCCTTTCTCATTCTATGGTACACATGAGAGATGACACGTTTTATGGGATCCCTTAACACAATGATGATTTTCATGTCGGGGTTGTGATGGTAAAGCCTTGATGCTGTTTCAGGATATTCATCCACGAAAGTATATGACGTGGACGCCTCGCCATAAAGGTCGTCGTCGTTGCCAGTATATAAAGACCAGTAGTCAAGTCTGGCTTTTTCCGATGATACATCTTGACGCTTGCTAAAAAAGTGAGGTTCTTTTTCCGAACAAAAGCTGACATTAGGATGTGCACTGATTTGTTCAGCCAAACTGGTTGTCCCGCCTTTCTGTACGCCAGCTATGACAAAATCCAATTTACCGTAAGGCATGGGTGGACCTCTGTTTGTTTTGCGTGAATATTTATTCCGTAATATAACACAGTTTACAGATAAGAGCAGCGTAAAATCACGTTAGACTAAATACTAGTTGAAAATGTGAGTCATTAGACCTACGCTTTTTTATTAATGGCTAAGCCAAGTAAAAGGCCGCCAAGCTCAATATTCCCGCAGTAAGGAAACTAGCCCGTGAAAAAGAAGATAAAAGCGATTGTCGTATATTCCCTGTTGGCCGTCCCCGTGTACGCGAATGATGGTGGAGCAGTCGATGTTAGTGCACCGGTCGGCTTAGCAGTCTTTGCGTTGCTTTTTCTTGTGTTTAAGCCAAGAGGCAAAAAATAAGCGAGAATCTTCTCGCTTATTTAACTGATTGCGTTCTCATGCTTACCTTTTAATTAAGGTTAGAGCACCAACCATAAATAAAAATCCGCAAGATACAGAATAAACGAACACCCATTCAGGCATGTTCATGCCCATAAGGCTCCATTCGGCAGCAACATCACAAGGTCCATTGGCTTCAAACAACCAGGGGAGCCACGTGTCAAGAGGTAGTGAAAATGGAAAGGTGGGTTCAAACTCGCAGCTGCTTGTGAAAGGGTTGCTGTTATTGGCAATCATGATGTGTTCATATGCCTTTGATGCAGTGTAATAAGCACCTACTGCAACACCTGCCAGGCTAATAATTTTCATGCAGCGTTGACGAAAAATAACACCAAGTAATGCAGACAGCATAATAAGCGTGACGCCGAGACGCTGGTAGACACATTGGATACAGGGAAGCAAGCCTTCCACGTGCTCAAAATAAAGTGCCGCTACAATCAAAAGGAGCGCGCTACTAAAAATAGCAGCAAGTGTCAGCGTCGTTTTGTGTTTTTTAATGGCTAGCATGGTTTTCCTTAACGTTTGATGAGATATCGATATCATAATCACAATGGATAATAAAAGCAACATGGCAAACGTCATGTTTGGCACATGAATTGCCTAATAAATATACACTCGCAAGTAAATGTAAATAGCGAGATGCATGGAGCACGGTTATGAAAACATTAACACTTTTAGGCAAAGGACTGTTGCTGGCGTTGGCATCAAGCCTTACTTTCAGCGCGTTCGCAGGGCATGAATGGCCAACCCCTTACCCAAGACACTACATTGAAGCTGTTCAGCAGTGGCGAGAGCTAATACTCCACGACTCCAACATTAGCCGCCTTTCGCATAGTAGTGAAACCTCCGAGCGCATTGTTGACATGCTGGCAAATTGCCTGGTGGACAATGGCCGTGTTAAACGGGGTCTTGAGATTTTCAAAGCTGAAATGCGCTACCAGTATCAACGAGAACTTAGTTTTATAGAAAAGCGAAGTGCGGCGCAAATGAGAAAAAGCCCGGTGGTACCTTATACGCTTTTCCATGTAAGGTACTATGTTATGGCAGACCGATTGTCGTCATCAGACGTGTTGAGTCAGCCTTATGATTGGCGTCGATATTATCGTCGAGGAAAATTTATTAGAGATCCCAAGAATTAAACGACAAGTGCGTTAAAGCCAAGAAAGATGATATATTCTTCTAACGAAGAAGCACTACGCATTGAGATTATTATGATAGAGACTTACACGGCCTCCCCGATATTAATAGAAAAAGCAGATTTAAGTTATGTTGGCGCCGGCACAAACGTTGCTCGGCATGGCTACGGGATGTATTTCGGTGAGCTTGAGACCGCGTCTCATTATCTGAAGCAGTATGAAAGTTATAAGCAAGCGGTGTTGAGTATAACGTCAGGTGACGTTATCGCCTATGAGGGTGATGAACAGTTTGAAGCAATGAAACGCATTCATGATGACCCTTCGTTATGGGATGAAGAATACGAAGAGTGGATGATGGACCCGACACTGGTAGAAATTGCGGAAGAGGTTGGGCCAGATTATCCGCCATCGTTCAAAATGTCCCGTGGCGTTATACACCGTGTTCAATTAAGGGGGATTGAGAACAGCGATTTAACGTCGTGGGACGATCCTGTTGAGCCTGATGAAAGAGCGGCACTTCAGCGCGCAATGCTAGATAGCCATTATTCCAAACACAACCTTCCTGCGATCCCTTGGCATCTTTTTAACTCCCCGGCTCCACCAAGTGATATGAAACCTTCCGAGTTGGTTGAGTATTTGTTTGACTGTGTCATGGATTTAGCTTATGAAGAAGATCGCGTTGATGTGACGATGGACCGTGATGAACTATTCGCTGCATGGTGGGAGATGGCGTGTAAGAATGAGGTGGATTTGAGTTTTGCAGTTGGTCGCGATGATACATTTGACGCTGTCGCTCAGATGTCACTTAAGGCCCTCGTTGAACCGGGCGTCGAGCTAGAACCGGGTATAACGTACGGCAGCGCTTATGGCACAATAGCATCCACACTGTCGTCAACAAGAGAGCCTGATATAAAAGCCGCTTCAGATATTTTTTCTCGTATTGGCAAGATAGGTTTTATCGGTGATGCGGTAGAGGGGCGCTATGGCGCAAAAGAATATGTCGTTTTTGACCGCGATGTGTTAAAAAATGCAACGTTTGAAGCACTCACTCCCCGCGAAGTAGACGACCTGAAGATGGCCCCGAGTGAGCCATCAAATGACAATGATTATGACTACGCTCCAAGAGTTGGTTATTGATTGAAATTGGTTGGGTTTCCTGGTATTATTTGCCAGTCAATCACCACATAAGCAGCGAGTGTTGCAATGCAAAATAAATACGTACCACCCATCACCATGCGTGCGCCTATTTACGGAAAAGATGCTATAGAGGTTATGCCGGAAGGTATGGAAGGGTACCGCGTAGAAACTATCTATGGGTACTATGATGAGCCTTTAATTTACACAATATCGAACGGGGTAGATACGTATTTTGCTTATTGGATGGGAAATGCGGGTGAGCATATCCATATGATGAGCTACCAGTCTCTATCAAGAGAAGAACAGCAGGACATCGAAAGCGGAATACTTTGTCTGGGTGGTTTTTTGGTAAGCAAGCCATCAATGATTGTCCACTACGATCGTTCTAGAAAAGGAACGCCTATCGTTCATATTGAACGCGATGTCGACCTGTCGGAAAAAGAGACACCCAAAAAAGGGATTGCATTGACTGTTTTTGACGTTAATCAACTGCCTGGTAAAGTAGCTGTTTATTACGCGGAAGACAGTCAACTCAGTTTGAGCCAGCAAGCTGTATTATTAGCCAGAGCAATATCGCTGTTGTTTGATAGTGGGTTTGATAGTGACGGCGTCTTGCGAGGTGAACTGTACGAACGTTACAACACATGGTTTAACACCAACTTCAGTTACGATGGCAATAATGTTGTGCCAACATTGAATTTTGAGCTTATACCGCTACCGAACAACTCCTCAGTGCTCTCTGCAAAACGCGCTCATGAAGATAACAGCAGCTTGGAGAGTGCGTATGTAGCGTTTCGAGGTCAATCTGCCGCAGTGGCAACAATAAGAAGTATCAATAAGCATCCAATGATGGCGGGAAGAGCATTGACCTGTGAGCCGCCATCTGATGAAGGTTATGAAAGTGAGCAAGATGGTTTGTCACTGCCAATGATGGTCCTAAATGAAATAGAAAAATATCACAAGATGCTCGAAAAGGTATTTGACGAAGAGACGAGTGCGTTTTCTTATCGGAGAAAGCGTTAATTATCGTTGCAACCAGATTACCGAGAGCCGAAAATGTCGGCTCTTTTCCTTCAGACTATGGCGTCAGATGCATAAAGCCCCAGTGAGTAACCCGCAGCCCTACCTTTATCGGTGATGGCATATCGGTGCTCTCCCACCTTTTCAATAAGACCAATAGGCACCATTTCGTCAATGATATCTTGTGGTTGATTTGGGCACGGGTAGTATTGGTAGGCCTTAAGTGTGTGAACGGCACGAGGCGACAGTTTTTCAGCAATCGCACCAATGTGTTTTCGGGCAAGGCGTCTTTGAATCTGCTTGTCTATGAGCTTTGAAGTCAGCGCGCCAAGCAAAAAAGCGATAAGTAATTCCATCGGTAAGTTTCCCTGTTTACTCGTGTCAGTTTTTTGTACGAAAAGGTTATAGCATAACACAATCGTAAAAGAAAGTTTTCTCCAAGTTGCCTGCAATGTGATATCTTCCTAGTGTCAATTGAGAGAGGAAAAAACGTGACAACATCAGCCCCTTACGGAGATAACAGTAGCGCAAGAACAGAGCGACGAAAAGTGAAGGCTGCCACGCGGGGCTTTAAATTGGCAATCGCCGGTGCGGCAGCTGTTAACATGGTGAGCACGCTTGATGAGAGTGGTGCCTTTATGATGGGGCATGCTTTAGCTAAAGAGAAGTTAAAGGGAACGCCCTTGGAGTCGTGGCCAGATACAGCCATGACATATATCGACAATATTGGTGAGCATGCCAGTCAGTATGAGCTTATTATCAATGGCCTTGAAACTCTGGGTGACCCTCTTTCCGTATTAACGGGCGAGGTCGGGGGGTGGGTTGGCGGAAAGCTGGCAAGCCTAGATGTTGTTCAAACCGCGTTAGCGGAAACGCCTTACCAATCGGTGCTCTCAATGTATCCAGAGCAATCATTTAATATGATGGCACTGGTGTCAACCGGGATCATTCTTACTGGGTATGGCATGTATAAACTTGCCGACGATCTGGGGCGGAACAGTTACCTTGACACGATGGTGAAGGCCGATAATGACAATGCCGTACGGCGAGCAAGAGAAACGGTCTTTGAATTGGCTGGGTCGAGTGACCCGGTCGACAGAGCGTTGCTTAAGAAAAAGCTTTTACGCGCCAAATCAAGAGAGAATATATTAGGTAATGCGCACTCTCCCCATAAAAGCCTAGATGAAATCACGAATGCTTCCGTGTTGTGGCGTAAAATTGGGCCTGATTCACGCAGCATATTGGTCAAGCATTGCCCTTTCTTTAAAATGTTAAGTAATCCCAAAATCAAGCACGAATCGTTGGCTGCCCTTATCGACAATGCGAAGCTTCCAATGCCTTTTGATCACTATTTAGAAAGAGAAGTCAACTTGGTACATTTGGCTGCATTGATAGGGCAATCTAATGATGGTGCTAGTGTTAGCATTAAGGCCATGGATTTATTTAGAAACGACTATTATCGTGCGCTGTTTTCTCAATCCGGAGTAATCGTTAAAGAGCTAGCGCACCGTGTTGACGACCTTAAGCGTTTCGCAGAAGTCAGTTATCAATCTCTTGGGCCATTAGCGGAGCATGTGTTTAAGAACGAAAAGCGGCTGAAGGGCACATTAGATATGTGGGATAAGCTCACACTTAAGAGTTTTAGCGAAACCATACAGAATGTAGCATACAGCGAGCTTGTCCAATTTGGCACCGAGACGCTGGCACGGCTGAAGATTGACATGGAGAACGCAAGGCATCAACACCAGCCAGGGATAACACGAGAGGAGGCTGAAGATATTCTTGATCGGTTGGACAGATTGTCACACGCGAAACCGGATGTGAGTATTCCTTCATACGACAAATTGACAAGTGTCACTGAGCCTATTAGGGAGCAGATAAGGATTTTGCTGCAAGCTCCAACCATTGAGTATGTGCCAATAATGAGTATACCGATAACTGATCCACAGGCTGCGGCTGTGTTTGATGCGATAGGGGCTCAGGCTGACATTGGTGACAGTGGCGTTTCACTGAATCGTTCACTTTTTGGTGAAGAGTTTGTTTTGACAGAGACAAGCACGCAAGAAGATTTCATAAAAAACATGGAACAAGCGGTTAGGCGCGCAGTTGATCAGAATTATACACCGGGCCCAAATGATCCAAGTCTCGATGACATGATGTCAGATTACAAACTTCGCATAGCCACCGCTTACGCGAACAATGAGTCAGCGCCAACGCAAAGCCCTTCGCCATAAATAATTTAGCGTCGCGAAACGTTGCGCGATGTGGTAGTGTGTTTACTATAACGGCACACTGTATAGGCGTGTTATTAAGGAGAACATTATGCCAATGGCTATACTGGTGAGACGGCATTACCTTGACGCAAGTTATGTGTCAGAACAAGGTCATCTTCCAATGCTACCAACGATGCCCAGGAGCGTAGAGAGAGCGCTTTTAGATGCGATGAAAAGAAGCGCGTTATGTCTTATGAACACTGCGGGTCTCATGTCTGCTTCTGAGTTTCCAGCAATAGAGCCAGGGTGGGAGATATCGCCTGAATTTGGCTGGTGCGCCACCACAAACCTCACATGGGTTTTCTTGCCTGACAATGTGAATAATGACATGTTTAATCCAGCAAACATCATTAACAGAAAGTTTGCTTTAGATGTCCACATTACTGGTCATTGTCTTGATGCAAAAGAAATATCAAATGATGAGTACCACAGCCACTTGTTTCTGTATAGCTTGATCAATCAGTCGTTATCTGATTTTACGGAAGGCATGGTGATTTTCGTTGCTCAAGAGCCGGCCTATGATGCCGTTATATTAGGGGTGCCGTCGCCGACAAATGGTCTGCATTCATGCCTGATGCCACCGCCTATCGTGGTTTCAAGAAGTAGTGTGAGTTGTATTGATTTGGCTATGCCCAGTATGAATATGTACCTTGTGGCTTTTGATGTGGACAGGGGCTTTATGGATGATGTTTACCTTTGCGTCAAAGACTGGGTCAGGGAATTCCTTCTTATCACTGATGTTGTAGAGGTCGATCTGCATCCTTACAGTGAAGGGTTGCCTTGTTTTCGTGTCGAGGACGGTGTATTGATGGAGAATCTGATACAGGTTCCCCTGTCCATTGACACGCTTAACGATGGCATATGGGCGAGCAACTTTGATTTTGTTGCTCAAATGGAGGCGGGATTTAGCCGAGGGGTGGAGTATTTCATTGCGTGGTTAAACACGTATAAAATTGATGAGATGTATTACAACACACTTGTCAGTCGCCATAGTGGTGAGTACGCAGCTTATACCTTTTCAGGGTTTGCAAAAAAACAAAAGCGCATAGAGTTTCAAATTTCCATTTTTGATCATGATGCTTTCACTTTTTGGTTTAATGAAATGCAAGATAAGAGCCCGTGGGTTTTCCATCATGCGAGAAGTTTGGAGCTAGATTGGCAGCCAACAATAGCGTCTATGCAGTGCGTTAAATTTGCTACACCAGAGGCACCGACAAGCACGCCGTCATTAATGCTGATGTCTTGTGGTGAGGCTATTGTAACGGAATGTTTAGAATCAATGCCAAAACCAATAGATGCCTTGATGGAGAGTCACGTGTGGCTGCGCAGTGCTGATATTGGCGGAAAGCTGATTGCCGCGGGAGCAAACGCATGGTTGATGCCGGCGATGGCGTTTCCTCAAAACAGCGGAGATATGTTCTCTTTATGTGAGCAGATACTGAGAGAAGCCAGTGAAGACGGGATGCCCCCCGTACCTGCGACTCTTGACGAGGCGCTGGCGTTAGCTAAAGTGTTGGCGTTTGAATTACATTTAAGGGCAGACAAGCATGCGCCTATGCGAACAGGTATGCTTTTGTTAACGGATATCCCACAGGATGATTTTGGCGATTTGTGTCTTCATGGTGTCATCCCCAATGGCCCTCTCGATGAAAAAATGGAGAATGCGATCAACGCAAGCTTCCCTACGCAGCGCGCCAAAGATATTACCGCGTTGCCAAAAACTACAGAGCAAACAATGACGGTTGGGCTTGATGATATAGAAGAGCCAGAAGAGGAGTTTGGTGATGACTGTTTATGATCACGACGAATTGGCTCACAATTTGGCGGTGCACTTATCAAAAGGCAACCGCCGTGTTTGGGAGAATATACCCGCTGGACCAGGAGGTTCAATTCGTCCTGATGTGTATACGATAGAAAAAAGCTTCGCTAAACCCAACCCGATGACATATGAAATTAAAGTATCGCGTTCTGATTTTCTCAGTGATATCAAATCAGGAAAGTGGCAACGTTACCTTGATTTTTCTTACGGGGTCACTTTTGCGGTACCTAAAGGGTTAGTTACGCGTAAGGAAGTGCCTGAGTCCTGTGGGCTTATACAGTTTAATGGGGAGTTTTGGACAACCAGTAAGCGCCCAACCATTGTGCCCAGAGAGCTCGACACGGCTATGATGCTAAAGTTAATCATTGACGGTAATGAGAAAGCCACCGTAGCTGACTATCCAATAAAAACAGAAGCATTTGACTTGCATCAGGCGAGAGAAGCCGCGTCGCGTAAATTTGGAAAACAGCTGGCTAAGGATATTGCACGACTGCATAAGCTTCCCGAAGAGCGAAAGCGTATGGACGACGAAAAGGCGCGTTTGGGTGCGTTGTTTAATGTGTCCGTTGATAAGTGGTGTTTCTTTGATGATGTTGAATATCACATTAACGAACTTAAGGAGAAGATGCGCGATGGTGAGAATGCGCTGAAGGAAAAGTGTGACCGTGAAATGAAGGCGCTGAAGAAGCGCCTTAACAGCGAATTGGATGCGATATCACGCCGCCTCTAACTGGCGGCATTCTCCCATTTTACAACAATTAGTTTACTGTCGCTGCCATCCGCAAGGAGCTTTACATTATAGCTTGCCGGTGTTAGTAAAGACATGCTAATTATCCGCCCAATAACCATTCTCCCCTCATAAAGAAAAGCAATGCTTTGCCCTGGTGCGTTACCGGGAGCAGGGCGTGTTGCGTCAAACCACAACCATTCCGCATCCAGTGTTGTAAATTCATGTTGGGCGATACATGTGCTGAGCAAGTCCTCTGCATGAGAGGGTAACGTCCAGCCATCACGCGCCAGCTTGTTCTTTAATTCGCTGGCGTCGATGTCTGATGAGAAGTGCTCAGCAAGACTCTCATTTCGGCCACCTAACCAGCGTGAATAAGGTTTTGTGGTATTAAGGATGATACTCTTGTCATTGACATCTGGCCGGTGCCCCGATGTGAATAGGCGCGGTTGACTCTTACAAATAAAACGCGTCAAAAGATGAACCGCTTCTGAGAGTAATTGGTCTATCGTCTTCCATTTATCTTGACTCTGTTCTGTAGCTAGCGTGAACAGGGTAAGCGTAAACAATGTGTCTGAAAGGTGGCCAAGGATTTCTGTGAATGTCACTGATGTTGAGTGCGCAAAAGGCGACTGTTGTGGCTTTTGGGCGGCTTTTGAGACGTCTTCGCACATATCGTTGATAGCCAGCGATGTTGCATAAAGCTCGGTGGGAGACTGTTGAGCAACATTGTCAAATTTCTTTGCTAGATTTTGCCAACGGCTAAGGAAATTTTTATCGTAGCGTTCTGCGGCGTTGCTCCATTGTTTATCTGAAAGCAAATAATGTTTGCGCTGCTGGTACCCTCCAGCGTAACCCATTATCTCAGCGAGGATGTCGTGAACTTTGCTGGTTCTTACTGTAAAGCCTGATAAATCAGAAAGCGCTGTCGCGAAATAAAAGCCATGCTCTTTCGCTTCATGAGTATTTATGAGGAGAGGGTTGATGATGGCATTGATGCTATTTGACAGAGATAACTCACAAATCATGCGCGAAAATAGCAGCCCCATGCCGCCCCAGTAGTGCAACTCATTAGGGAGGTCATTGTCTTCATCATCAATGCAGTGAATGTTTGCTTTACGATAAGCAGCATCCCACAAATCCTGTTCTTCGTTTTTCGTCGGTGATAGGTACATCGACACCGACGACATAAGTCGATTAATTTTATCCGTGTAACTGAGCGTGTCTTCATGACACTTAAGTAAATCTGCCAACGCCGCCTTGGCATAACTGTTGCCGTCAAGAATCGCCCCACGCTTTCCTGAGAGTTCAGAAAAATAATGGCTTGCCTTATCTCGGCGTTCCATGTGCCAGACCATTCTGGCAAATGCCATGAACATGTGTACCTTTATGCACGGCAGTGAAAGCAGTTCGACGCCGCCTGTATCAAAGCCGGACAAATCAAGAATACCCGCCAATCTAAGCGTGTTGAGCAGTTGTTCTTGTTTATCAGTCTGGCTCTCCCAGTGAGGGAATCGTGCTTTTAGGGTTTGTTCAATCTGGGTAGTTGGGTTACTTGAGGTGTTGATCACACAGCCATAGGGTAGCAAGTTTAAAAGCGTCATCGTTAATCCTTTTTTCGTCATTGTTTGTGCGCTCTTGTTTAACACGTGACGAAAGCTATTAGCGATGAGGTCATGCGTTGTGTTAAGTGATGTCCACTTGCTTTTTTCCAGCCGCCGTAGCGTAAGAGCTGCCAAGGATAAGCATCCCCACAGCAGTTGTACCTGCTGTGTTATAGGCAGACTTTACCAAAACCTCTATGAGGTGTAAAGCGTGTTTTTGTGATACCATCTTCACATTGGAACAAGCAGTCAAAATAACAAGGGGAATGACGATGCCAAAGGTTCATGATGGCGACAGGGAAAAGGTACTTAACGCGGTAAATGAGCGTGAAAAAAAAGGTGGGGTTCCTTTCCATATCACGACCAAAGAATATGGAAGAAATGAATCGCCATTGGCGAAAACGCTTCATGCATTTACAAATAGTGGATTCCTGACTCTTATTCACGATAAGGATTTGCCGCGTGCGCCTGATGGCACATCCCTAGCCAACTCAGGTGAAACTGCGTTTGGGTTTGCCATGACAGAGAAAGGACAGTTGGCGTTAGGTGCGCTTCAGATGAAGTCTTACGTCGATCGTGGTAGAAAAACAAAGCCTGTTGTGCGTGAGCTTTTACCGATTATCGAAAAGAAGATAGGCAGTGAAAGTGTTGATACCATGTTGCGCATGTTGACTGCGGGGAGAAGTCATCAACACATCGCCACTGAGAACAACGAAGCTGCTCTTAAGATGCTCAACCGTCTTGAGTTCACGCGTCGCCGAGGGGGAAATGAGAATAAATGTTTTGAGGTGACAGTGCGCGGCGCTATATTCGGCGAAACTGCGATGAAAATACGCAACGAAAACCCTGAAAACAAGATGAATGCGCTGCTTGTTTCTCAACTTTTTGCTGAGGAGATGGTGGTTGATGTTGATCTGGATGAACCCAATGCGGTCATCAATGCCTTGCTCGAAAAAAAGCTTATTGAGGAGCATCTTCGGGATGATGGGTATGTTTACTATCGTCCCAGTAATGATGGGTTGCTTGTGCTAAAAGAAGGACAGGAGATCATTAAGGATGGTGATGTAAGTATGGTAGAGTATGCAAAAACGGGAACGGATGTTGTTGCTGCACGCGGTGGCGTGGAGGTGTTTCCTTTGCATTGGGATGACATGTATGACAATGATGTGCCGTTAATAGATGCCATTTATGACGCGTTGGACACAAGAAAACCCAAACAAGACAACGGGCTTAATAAGGCGCTAGAAGAGGCCGTTTCACGAGCTGCAAGCATATTTCGTGAGCCACCAACAGCAAGCCAGTTAAAAAGCGTAGCCGCTGAATTGTTGAAAAACGAAGGTGTAGAATTTGAGGCCGCTCAACTCGATCATGCAGCCACCACCTACCGGATGGCCAACAATGACCATAACAAAGCGCCATCACCCAAGCCTTAATCATCGCAAAAGGCGAAGTGCGTTGTGTTCAGAAGGTGCCCCGACTACCTTTGCCTAACGTTTACTTAACTGCCCAGTGATTAAATAACACTGGGCTTTCTCACTGAATATTTGATAAACGGTCAGCGAAATCGTCTTTAGAAAGCAGTCCTGTTACACGTTTTGATGTGATTTCTTTCCCTGCCTCAAAAAATAGAATGCTCGGTAACCCTACGATATTTAGTGATTCTTGAAGCTCGACGTTATCCTGAGTGTTTTTACTCATATCCACTTGTAGCATGATGATACCAGCTGAGGCTTCGTTGACCTCAGGAGATGTAAATATGTGCTTTTCATACGTGATACACGCAGAGCACCATGAGGCGTAGAGATCAAGCATGACAACCTTGCCTGCTTCTTTCGCATCGTGAAGGTGCACCTCAAGCTCTTCCTTGCTCTCAATGCGCGTAAACGCAATCGACGTGCTTGATTGCGATACGCTATGATTTTTTGTTATTACATGGTAGGTGGAGACAGAAAGGGATGCCGTGCCTGCAATAATGATAAACAGCAGCGCGCCGCGGGCAACGGTGCTGGTTAACGCTTCCCTTTTTATTGATAAGTAAAGGAGCATGCTTGATGCAAGGATAATAGTGAGCAATAAAGAGACCGAGTGGTCAAGGAAGCGGCTCGCGAAGTAGGTCGCCATTCCTAGAGACAAGAAACCGAAGAGGTGTTTAACAATATTCATCCACGCGCCTGACTTCGGCATAACGGCACTCCCTACAACACCAAACAACAGCAGCGGTATGCCCATGCCAAGCGATAGCGTGTAGAGGGTAATGAAGCCATTCAGCGCATCTCCGCTTAACACCACATACATCAGTACACCCGCTAAAGGTGCTGTCGTACAGGGTGAGGCAACAAGTGCGGACAGGGTGCCGATGCCAAAGGCCCCTCGAAGTGTACCGCCTTTTATCGATTGGTTAGCATTATTAAGAGGGGTTTGCAGGCGCTGAGGGAGCTGTAGGTTAAAGGCACCAAACATACTAAGTGCTAGTGCTATAAAAAACACGCTAATGCCGCCTAGCACCCAAGGATTCTGTAGGGCGACTTGCACTTTTAGCCCGATCAGTGCCACCATTAACCCTAGAGCGGCATACGTAAGCGCCATTCCCTGGACATAAGACAATGAAAGAAAGAATGCGCGCTTACGTGATTTTTCACCACTGCCCATTACTACGGTGGATAGGATTGGATACATCGGGAAAACGCAAGGCGTAAACGCTAAACCTAGGCCAAGCAGAAATGATGTAACAAGTGTTCGCCACAAAGGCTCATCGGATAAATCGTCTGGGTCAGCGGGTTCTTTTATTATGCTCTTAGGAGCATATGAAATTTTTTTGGAAGGTGTCGATACGTTATCTTCCACAATTGGGCTTGAGTCTTGAAGTACGAATGTGTGTGATGCTGGAGGGTAGCATATGCTGTCCGTGCATCCCTGGTAATGCAGCGTTACTGTATCGCCGGCAATTGCGCCTGAGAGGGTGGCTGTAAATTGCACTGAATCTTTGAATACATCAACAACGCCAAACTCAGGGTCGTTGAAAGGGCGTCCCTGCGGTAGCTGCAAGGGCGAGACGTGGAGGTCCTCTTTTTCTCCTTCTATGTAAATGCGGTCGCGGTAAAGCTTGGCCCCTTCAGATATTCGTATGTCCACGTGAAGTACGCCGTCTTCATCATAACCGGTGACGGTGAATTTTTCATCGGCACTTAATGTGGATGAGGGCATGAGGAGCGCGTCGAGTCCAGTTTTTGCATGGGCGGTTGTCGCGCTCAGAAAAGTCAAAAAACACAACAGTAAACTTCGAAGTAACATGTAGGGTTCCTAATTTTGTACATGACATATAATGTCAATTCCTTAATAAGAAGACAGTATGCCATTGGTTTGGTTCTATGACAAACCTCAATCAGTTTAATTGTTGCAAAAGTGTGCTGATGTGGATATAATGAAGATGTCAAACACTAACAGAGATCATTATGTATATCACCGTAGGAAACATGAAAGACAGTGAAGGTAATCGAATTCCGGACATGACGTTACAGGTGTGTGACGTAACAAACAAAGCCGGATCTTTCGCCTACGCCTTGTTTAAAGCCATTTCGCGGCCCATGACGTCGAAAAACAACCACTTTAACACGCTAAGTGTTGCCGAAAAACTTATCATGTCAGAAGCTATGACGACGCGTGTTATATCCACTATGCGCCCAGAAGAAAGCGACATTTTCTTGGCCCAAGATGAACTTGCCGTCATTGAATTTGGTGCATTGAAACGCGTGCCTCTTGATGTCTACATCAACAAAAATGTACCGGCTGATGTGTGCCCATCGTCTGGTAAGTTTACCGGTACATCCTTAGTGGAGTATAAAGGGGTTCGTTACTTAACCGACACGAAAAACATTATAGATTCCTTTTTTGAAAACCTTAGCGAGCACAAAGAAAGCGTTGATTCGTGTGCTGTATGTCGCCACGAGATGGTTGATTTGGGTCGAATCGCGCAGCAAGTCGTCCGTGAGCATGAGCAAAGAGAAATGCCAAACATCATCTCTGAGATAGAGGCGTTACTCAGCGAGGATTGTGCCGTCGATTAGCCAGGTTGTGCAATGTTTGTTTGTTAATCAAAAAAGCCTGTTGAAAAAACAGGCTTTTTTTGTGGTGAAGAAACTTCACGTTTCGGAAATTTAAACGTTACTTTGAAATTTCTTGGTCCTGCGCGACTTGAGGCTTCGCGATGGACATCGTGTTGTAGCCATTATTAATGGTATCAAAGGCATCAATCCAGTGGCGCTCTCGCGCATCAACAAATCGCTTCACATCGGTAACATCATCAGGGATATCAACGCGTTCTACAATGCTAAATTGCCAATCCGTGATTTGACTATTAGCGATGGCAGTATGAAAAGGCGTCCCTGTGCCTTGATAGAAATGTTGGTACCAACGAAGTGTGAATGCCTGTTTTGTTTGTCCGATATAAGACTTGTTTTCAATGAGATTGTAAATGCGGTAAATGAAAGCCGCATGGCGCCCAAGTTCATCATCTTGCTTTGTGGGATCAAACGTTCGTTCCCGCTCACGGTACGCAGCTAAACACGTGTGTGAACAGAAGTCTCTGCCCCCTGGCGTGCGAAGTCCATCATTGTAGATGTCGATTAGCTTAAATGTAGAGTCACATTGAGGGCATTTCTTGTCATCAAAGTACTCTTGAGTGCGAGTGTCATCAGGTGCTATTTCTCTTATATTGAGTAAATAAAGAAACTTGTCTTTGTCTTCTTGCTTAACCCGCATAGGGAAAGATTGACCATGTAACTCTTCAACACATTTACGCGCCGCTTTTTTGTTCTCAGCGGTTATTTTTCCTGAAAGTAGCGGCGGCCAATGCCAGTCTGAAAAAGAGCCATCATCGCGTCGGCCTTTTATTTGATAATAAAAATCCGGCATACTTATCCTGCTACGTGTTTAGTTACAGTGAAGTCAATCTTGATGGTTCGCCCAGTGATAAGGCGCGTGAAATCATCTAATGCTATATCGGTTTGAAACACGATAAAGTCATCACGCAGTAGTTCGATATGGATAGTGTCATTGTGCGTTCGGCATAAAATGACTCTATCTGTGACAGACTGCATTTTTATATCTTCTTTTTTTAGCGTGCCGTCGTCATCTGTTGGACGAAGTTGCGACGTTTGCCTTACTGCTCCAGAGAAAAATTCAAAGCCGTGAAGTAGTGCTTTTGGCAAGCGGTGACCGGGGATGAGGATTGACAGGCATGTGTCATCGGCGTAGTCAGGAACAAGCTCCAAGACAATTGCATCATCGTGATCTTTCCCTGAAATGCAATCTTTAAATGTTGCGCCCAATGTGCCTCGCTCTGTAGCTGCCATAAATTAAACCTATTAAGATGAATTTGATTTACCTATAATACCTTAAAGGGTCGGTAGTGACAACATATAAAAGGTCACTTTGGCTTCTTAGCGAGTAGATGCATCGCATTGGTAATAGGTGTTTCTTCGATGATCTCTATGGTGTAATACGATTTGCCTTCACCAAATAACGTCGCGGCATTATCAGCTTCACGGGCACCATTTGCGCGCATGACGATAGGTACCAACTCACCTTCTTTAAAAACAAAAAATGTCGTACTTGATGTATCTTTTGGCTCTGGCAATGTGTCACTTGTGGTAGTAACGAGTCTTGCCATAGCTGATTTTATGCCAATAGGAGAGCGACGCCGAACAAGTGGCTGTATCGATTTAACATGTGTAACTCGCTCAAGTCGCCCACGCTCCCGGTTCTTTAGGTAAACCTTAAGTCCATTTTGAGTAGTGATAGGATAAGCGTTCTCTAAGGGTGACATGTAAACGTCCATAAATAATGATAAACACCATAGTCATCATGGTAGCATAACGCATCTAACAGTCAATGTTAAAATGTTGCTTTTTATGCGAGGTTATGTGATATTTATATTTTATTTTTTGAGGCTTTGAGGTTTATTGTGATTAAAGTTGTTGTTGATGTGAAAGTAAAGATGGCTGTCGGTATTGTGGGTGTTGCGGTTATGGAATTGAAGGAGACGCTCTCACATGCTTATGGCGTAGGTGCTAAACAAGTTGGAAATAACTTGGTTAAAAGCGACATCGATATGCAAGGTGTAGAGGATTGGTTTGATTATGCGGTAAAAGATAAACCTAAAGAGCCTGGTGTGTATACGTTTAAAGGGTCGGTGGCTTTTGATGAAGACAGTGCGGATTATAATCTCGAACTTGTTCTAAGTTGATCAGTGTGGACGATAGACTCATCTTCTTGGACATTGATGGCGTGCTGAACTCAAGGGAGCATCTTGAGTTCAGAGGTACGCCAGAGGGAAGAGTGTTGCGTAAAAAGTTAATGGACGAACACAAAGGCATTACTGGGATCGAATTGGTTATGCTGGACCATGCACTAGTGAAAAGATTTTTTAGTTTTGTTGTCAGTAGTGGATGTAAGGTTATTATAAGCTCAACATGGCGTGAGGGGCATACACCTTCTCACTTCGAGACGCTTTTTGCGCTATGTGGCGCTGAGTTTCCTGTCGGGACTATTATTGGTTTAACGCCAATGCTTGAAGAACTTAATGAGAATCGTCGTGGGCACGAAATTAATCAATGGATAGTTGAGAACAATTACAGTGGGAAATACGTCGTGTTAGACGATGGTGACCGACAGTTTTTACCCGACCAGCACCTTGTTAAGACCGATTATTCGGTTGGATTAACTGAAGAAGATATACAAGAAGTACGTGTTTTTTTTGCATCAACCGTATGAAGTGATGATCAGCTTAATAAAAAAGTTGGATGGCGATGTCTTTTGTGATATAGTTTGTTTAGTTAAAGGCATCTTGGAACATCAAAATGACAAATCAGAGAAAAGACGCAGTGCAAAAGCAACCTGACATTAGTGTGGAGCACCTTGAATCTCAAGGGTATAAAGAAGGGTGCAGGCTCTTTGTTGTTACTGTTGGCGAGGTGGGCGTGCTAATCGATGACAAGCCCGAATACAAGCTAAGATTTTCTCTTCCAAAATCACTGCGCCGAGAAAACGACCCGTTGGATGAATGGGAGTTTATGCTCTCTGTCGATGACATTTATGTGTCGAGAAAAATGTTGTTTACATCTGAACTCAATGACATGATGTTCTTCCAGTCTGAGTGGGACCGCATGCGACTTTTTGACCCTATCTCTAACTCTCATACAGCACAAATAATTGCTCATGAGGGCAATATTGAACAAGCACTAGAGTACGTCAAGAAGGCATACCATTACTTTGCAATGCAATACATCACCGCATACACGCAAAGAGCTCAAGAGTATCTCAACGCAATTGCCGCCGTGCATGAAACTCAAGTCGAAAACGCTAAGCGCTGCGCTCCAATGGCCAAGAAACGCCATGCCGAGTTTTGGCAGCGTGAATTCAATGATGGTTTAGCCCGAGTTTCTTTTTTCAGCGTTGATGAAAACGATGACAGTGGTTATGATCCTAAAGATGATCGAGATTTCAAAATGATGACGTTTAAGTTTGAAAGTAGATCATCTCTGGATGATGAATGGAATGCCGTAGAGGGGGGCACTCAGCTTACCACTATTGGCTCTAATATTTCTGACGAGCTTGCCAGTGATTGTGTGGCATACCTTATCCAGCAAGCTGAAACGGTTGGTTTGGATGGAAGCAATGCCGCATTTTACGCATCGCTGGCAAAATTTAAGACCTCTGAGGTTCCTTCTTTCTATTAATATCGACAGGTGACACAAAATGAAAGCATTGCTGACTGAAGAAGATATCAAGCGTCTCGCATTAGAAAATGGCTTTAAGCTAAAACAGCAACCCAGTGGCGAGATGGAACTGAATCCTTATGTTTATGACTTTGCGCGTGCGCTTATTGATGCTGCCAAGAGCAGCGAAAAGGAAGCTCACGAGTCCGATGATGGATTGCATGACAAAAAGAGTTGTGATTCAGCAATGATCGGGCAGCTGCAAGTGCAACTAACAGCGGTCAATGAGCGCTTAAAGTCGTTGGAACAGGAGAATGAAGAGAACCTTTCTATCATCGAATCTATCGCTAACGGATTAAGTAAAAATCCCATTTCGCTATGCAAAGGCGTGATGCACGGTAGAAATGTGCAGTTAAGCAAAATCGCGACAGAAAATAAAATAGAAGGCATCAAGCTGGTGTTGCAGAATGAACACATTGCTTTAAATGACAGGCATTTGGGTTTTGGCATAAGAGTTGATAGCATAGAAGCAATGCTACGTGAGCTTGAAGTCGAGCTAAATGCTGTGCCGCCGAGCGAAACCCCCTAATAAAAAGGTGATGTATGATAACCTCCATTAAGCGTTTTTTTGCAAAGTTCTGCCAGCCTTGTGAAGGCGTGGAGGTGATAAGTGGTGATAGTGTAGAGGTCCATGTGACAAATGTGGGGATTAAGGTTAATCCTGACTCACTTATTTTAAACGATTCTATTGCAAGACAAGCAAAAGCGGCATCTGAAATTGTTAAGGGAAAATAGGATGAGTCAGAATAAATTGATTGAGCAGTTTATGGATCATGCTCCACAGGGAGTCTTGGAAGTGAACTTATCGTCAGACGTGATTGAAGCGGTGCAAGCTGAATTGGCTCAGTTGCGTGAGCAATTAAAAAAAGCTAACGATACTATCGAGCAGCAAAAGGTTGATTTGGCCACTACAAAAGAAGCGAGTCGTCTGGCGAGTGAGAGCTTGGAAGAAGCTCATGAACGGCTGCAAAACCCACAAGGCCTACAGGAGTTTGTTTGTCTGGAGCAGTTGAAGGCGATCCCGTTGCTTGATATCTATAGGGCCCACCAAGCACTTCATGAAAACAATGCGACATTGACGGCGAAAGTAGATTCATTAACGTCCGAAAATGAAAGGTTGGCGTCGGGTGATAGTTATTCGAAAGGTGCGTTTGATTTTGCCCGTTATTTGGATGGAAAAAACGAGGCCGCAGAAGTGGCCGCAAAAAATAGCGGGTTTTTCCAATTGGTTGAAACGTTTATCGTGAATGCAAGGCTAGAGATAGGAGATTAAGCCTCGTAAAGTTGTGTAGAGGCCAGCGAGATTTTATTTGTTCTGCATGAAACTCTCTGTCCCCGACTCTCCCCCTCCGCGCCGATGTCGTTAGTTATAACTTGTCAATTGTGCCAACACGAAAGAATCAATCAACACTGGGTGACCCGGTGCAATATGCGCTTTGTGATACTATAAGCAAAACTAAGCATAAAAACCAAAAGGGTAGAGTGATGTGTCGTGAGGTAAATAGAGCGCTGAGTGCATGTAATAAAATGAGCGTTAAAGTGATGAATAACTTTGAGTCTGAAGTTGTTCAGGTAATTGAAACGCAAAAGCGTGGGTTAGGTGTCGATGAAGTCGCCAGAATTCTGCGTTTTAGATACAGTGATGTAAATAGGAAGGTTGTTGCTGAGGCATTAAAAGCGCTAGTCGACAAGAAGCAATTGAGTGAAAACCAGGGTGTGTTTCGCTACGTTGAGTGATAGTGTGGTTGACACTTGAAAGCGGGGTGAACTTGCTGGTGTAAAAAAAGCTGACACATAAGGCCAGCTTTTAAAACAAATATCACATTACTTGAAGCGACGACGTTTTAGGCTCATAGCGCCAAAGATAAGTAGCGGTGCGCCGAGTGCAGCAAGGGGAGCATCTACATTTTGAATGTTGCTTTTTTCTGTTAGCGTGACATAGTCGGTTGAGACCAGGAATACGCCATCTGAGGCTACGCTAAAATCAAAATCTGTGCTTCGTCGATAGCCTAAATACAAATAATTACTTAGGTTTCTTGTGCCGGCCATAGAAACTTTATTTTCATCGTCAATAAAAAGACCATACGATTTGCCTGAATCACCAGTGATGCCAAATAGGCTTTTCCACCCTTCTCTAAGAGTGGTGTTTGTCTGCCCTGCTGGCCCTGTTGTCTTTGGGTTAAGCGATCGCTCAAAATACCCTTCCATCAACTCGTCAATATCAGATTGTGTGGCTAAATCCCAACCTGCATAAGTAGTGCTAAGAAGTTCAGATACACTGTTGATTGACATTCCATCCGTAACAGTCAAATCCAACCACTTCTTTCCACTCACTGTATCTAGTGTGATAAGGCCGTCACCCTCATTGTTCCAGTCGCGTTCCACCAACTCTGCGTTAGCAGTTGCGCTGAATAATGAAACGGCAATAAGAGTAGGCGCTAGTAAGTGCTTAATCATTACATCCTCTTCTTTTGTAAATCATCAAAGTAATAAATTAAGCAATAAGTGTACCCGGAATAAACTTGGTGTTTTAAGCAGGCTTGCAGATTACATTGTTGAGCGTGAAAGCCTGGTTGGGGTTTCCCAGCATCCAGAGCAATTTATCGACAATTCGGATGTCGTGAGGGTACGTCTCACTGGTTTCAATGCGCAGCTTATCAAGTTGATGTTGGTGCTCGTTTAGAATGGCCTTAACCATATCTTGATAGTTAATGTAGAATTTAGCGCATTTGGCTATATCATTCATGTTTCTTACAGCTGGTGAGGTTTGTATTCTTGGGAACTCGGCAAGATAAGGTGTTATGCCTTGCAGTATCATTATTGCTCTTTGAAACCTCCGGCGACTAATTCAAAGAATTTAGTCGCGGAATCCAGATACTAACCTTCTTTAGGCTGCTCAAGCAGCCATAAAGAGGATAGTACTAACGGGTTTCCCGTTGTCGGACAAGCATTCGGCTTGTTTCGACTCCACATTTGCTTACGCAATTGTGGATAATAAATCTTAATAATGCCCCTTGTGGCAATATTATAGGCAGCATTTAAGTCTG